>PVMK01119571.1_pt1 | contig 34563 bp, 29 predicted proteins | sample 1853481 | NCBI WGS metagenome assembly PVMK01 (sample SAMN08533507, study PRJNA380276) | Marine sediment metagenome, whole genome shotgun sequencing project. | reverse complement strand
TTGTCTGGTACCTGGAACAGCATCACATACCGGGTGTGGCGTTCCACAAGGGTTCCGATCGCTGACTTGTGGGTGCCGATGATGAGGTCGCCTTCCCAATGACCCGGCACAGCCCGGTCCTCGACCTCAGCTGGGCGTTGCGAGATCATGACCATGTCCCGGATCTGGCCCTTCGTTGATCCCGGTCTTCCCTGAGGTCGACGTACAGCACGTCCGGTGCGTAGAGAACGCCACAGTTCCTTACGCAGCGTGCCTCTGCCCTGCACAAACAAGGATTGGTAGATCGTTTCGTGTGACACCCGCATCTCCTCATCATCAGGATATGCCCGAACCAGCCACCGGGAGATCTGAGACGGTGACCACCACAACCCCAACTGGGCCTCAACCGCCTCCCTCAGACGTGGGCACTCGGTGAGTTTCCTCGTCTTGGGACGTTTCGCCCGTCTCCTCGACGCCCGGTGGGCCACCGTGGCCCGATACTTGAGATGGCCGCCATTGGTCTTGACCTCACGAGACACCGTTGAGGGTGCTCTCCCCAACCGACAGGCAATGGAACGCAACGACTCGTCACGGGCCAAACCTCTCGATATCTCCTCACGATCGGCCATAGACAGACGCAACCGAACACCATTCGGCAGGCGGACTCGGACGTCTCCAACCCGACGAAACCAGCTGAGTCCGGACCGTTGATGGTGACCGGCTCAGCCGACGGCTTATCGACCGCTGCGACTCGCCAACCTCCCACCGGTCCCACAACTCGTTCCGCTCCAACACCGACATTCGCACCATTGTGCACCTCCATCGAGACAAGTCTCGTCCAAGGTGTTGCAACGATTACCTGAAACCACCGGCAATATGTGCGGTCTGCGGGCACAACCCACACCTATCTAACACCGAACCGCAATCCGAATCTATGCACCGTCACTCAACGGCTCTCAAACGGCGGATTGCGGCTCGATCAGACTACGAGTTGGCAGCGTTCGAGGCCTGTCGGGCCGCAACGTCGAAGCAGGTTCTAGCTATGGCAAGTCGAGGATCCATCAGAACACGCATGTCTGAATCGTCAAAGGTCCCTGGGCCGAACCTGGGACAAGTGCGTACCATCCAGCAACGTATCTCGTTTTCACGCATTGAACAGTGATACGTAGTTCTGGCAGGGGTTTCGGCGTTTCCGCAGATCAGAGTATTGTGGCGGAACGGACTTCTGATCCGTGGGTTGCACGTTCGAGTCGTGCCGGGGGTGCAAGTCCCCGCAAGGACATGACGATGAAGGGGACGGATGCCTGTTCAGCCCAGTAGCGGAACCGAATCGCCCGCCATTGCCAAACCGTCGTGGCGAGGCTGGTTGCATGCCGCGGCGTTCCCCATTGTCGCAGTCGCCGGGTTCGTTCTGGTTGCCACCGCCACGACAACAGCGGGACAGGTCAGCTCTGCGATCTTCTCAGCAACAGCAGCGCTTCTGTTCGGTGTAAGTGCGCTGCTCCATCGAGGTACATGGTCGCCAACAGTCGAAGATCTGCTCAGGCGAATCGACCACGCCAACATCTACCTGATCATTGCGGGGACATACACACCGTTTGCCGTAGTCGCCCTACCCCCGAGCGAAGGCAAGCTACTCCTCGCCATTGTGTGGACGGGAGCATTGGCAGGCGCTGCATTCAGGATTTTCTGGACGGGTGCACCGCGGTGGCTCTCAACGACCCTCTATGTCGTGGTTGGCTGGATTGTGATCTTCTTCCTGCCTGAGCTGATCAACGGAGCTGGGAGCGCAGCCGTGATTCTGATCGCGCTCGGCGGGGTCCTCTACACCGTTGGAGCCGTGGTCTATGGCATGAAGCGCCCAAATCCGTGGCCGGGCACCTTCGGCTTCCACGAGGTGTTCCACGCTCTCACCGTCGCTGCCTTTGCGACGCATTACATCGCCGTTTGGATCGTTGTGCACTAGACAGACGTCCCTCGAAATCCGTGGCTACGGTATGTTGCCTCGTCGGAGGAGGATCTCGTGCAGCTTGGTCTGGGGTTGTTGAACGCACGGCCATACGGCTGGAGCGAGTTGCGAGACGCGGCTGTTTCGGTCGAGGACGCCGGATTTGACTCTGTCTGGGTGCCAGACCACATCGAACGAATCTTCGGGGGTTCGGTGCTGTCGATGTACGACGCGGTCTCGATGCTCGGCGCGATCGCCGAGGCAACGACCCGGATCGCTTTGGGCGCATCCGTTCACAATGCGGTGTGGAAGCACCCGGCCCACATTGTTCACGCCGCATCAACATTGGCTGAGATCTCTGGGGGCCGGTTCATCTTGGGCATTGGCGCGGGTGGGCGTCACTACGAATACGGCTTCGTCGATGCACCCATGGATTATGCATTTTCGAGATTCTCTGAGGCTGTTGAGATCATCCGGTCACTGCTCGACGGAGAAGAGGTCACGTTTGAAGGCCGGTTTTGGAAGACGACAGAAGCCCGCATTGCTGGGGTTGAGAAATATCGGATCCCGCTGATGATCGCAGCCCAGGGGCCGAAGTCTGTCGATCTTGCCTTCCGCTACGGGGACGAGTGGAACGCCGTCGATCTGTCAGGGATGCCAGACACGTCGCAGCTGGCCGCCAGTATTGCAGGGGCCAACCGGGCGGAAGCCGACCACGAACGTTCGCTGAAACGCTCTGTGGACCTCATGATCTCGCCCGTACCCATGCCGGGGATGAACAGCATCGACACGATCAGCGGAAACACAGGTGAGATCGTCGAAGCTATCCATCGTTTCAGTGAGGCTGGATTCGATGAGGTTCACTGTTATGGCCCTGCGCCATCAACCATCGGAAGCGATATCTGGCGGCCCATCGTAGAAGCCGTTCACGCCCTGTAGACATACGGCGCCCCCACCCGCGCTCGCCATGCTCTGTTCACTCAGCATCAGACCACGTTACGCTACGTTTCTCCCCACGGATGCCCGTGGCTCGAACACAATCCACGGATCCCCGATCCGCAGTTTGTACGTTCGAGTCGTGCCGTGGGGTGCACAGCGGGCTTGCTCGCTGAACATGGTGGCCGTAGCTCAGCCTGGTTAGAGCACCTGGTTGTGGTCCAGGAAGTCGCGGGTTCGAATCCCGTCGGCCACCCCAAACCGCGTCCTCCCTTGTACATGAGGGGGTGGCGCGGCTGTATCTGACATCTAGGAGTGAACGTGCAGACAGAGGTCAATGAGTCGGGACGGTTCGAGCGAACGCTCACCGTCACCCTTGAGAATGAGGAACTTGCTGCAGCCAAGAGGAAGGCTGCAGCGAAGATTTCGAAACAGATGAAGATCAAAGGTTTCCGCCCGGGCAAGGCGCCGCTTCCAATCGTCGAACGCCACGTCGGCGCCGACTACCTGCGCTCCGAAGCCGTCGAGGAAGCCGTTCAGGACATCGTCCCCGAAGCCATCGACGAAGCCGGTCTCGATCCCGTGACCGTTCCCTCCGTGTCTGCAATTCGCGACGACAACGAGGACGGCACGGTGGAGATCGACATAGTTGTCACGCTCTGGCCCGTGCTTGATGCGCTGCCCGACTTCGGAGACATCGAGATCGAGGTCGAAGATCCCTCGGTGTCCCAGGAGGAGATCGACGAGCAGGTCGACGCTCTCCGCGAACAGTTCGCCGAGCTCGTCGAGCACGAGGGCGAACTGTCCAAAGGGGACTTCGCACTCATCGATATTGCCGTCGCACAGGACGGCGAAGTCGTCGAGTCTGCCGCGGCGAAGGATCTTATGTACGAGGTCGGTTCCCAGTCATTTATCGAAGGGGTCGACGTGCTCCTCACCGACGTTTCAGTCGGCGACACGGCAACGGGTGAGGGGACGCTCCCTGAGGGATACTCGGACAAAGGTGGTGAGGACGTCACTCTGACGATCACCATCAAGGAAGCCAAGAAGAAGAGCCTGCCCGATCTCACGGACGACATGGTCGAAGAAGCGACCGAATTCGAGTCTGTGGACGAGCTCCTCGAGGCCATCGAGAAGAACATTCGCGCCTACAAGGTGCATACGCAGCGAACCGTGTTCCAGGACAAGGTCGTCGAGTACGTCGTCAACGAGGTCGACTTCGAACTTCCCGAGGCGCTCCTGAGTGCTGAGGTCGAGGCACGACTCCGCAATCTCGTCGCTCGCCTCGAAGAGAGCGAGCTCTCCATCGAGGACTACTTTAAGATCACGGGTCAGGACGAGGAAGGGTTCGTCGCCCAGACAAGGTCCGAAGCCGATCAGGCCTTGTCGACGAGGATCATCCTCGAATCGCTCGCAGCCATAGAGAGCTGGGAGGTCGAAGACTCTGAACTTCTCGAGAACGTCGTGGGGCTTCTCGAAGTCGAAGAAGACGAGGCAGCCACCATCCTCGAGGGGTGGAAGGCGGATGGTCAAGTAGAAGCGCTGACCGGTGATATCCTCCGCGCACGGGCCCTCACCAGCCTTGTCGAAACGGCTAAGGCTGTTGACAAGGATGGGAACCTTGTAGATCTGACTCCGGTCGAGATTGGCGAGGAAGAACTCGGAGATGCCGAGGAGGACCCCGAAGAAACGAACGAAGAGGAAGACACCGAAACCGAAGGGGTTGAGGTAGCTTCCGAGGTGTCCGATGATGAAGAAGACGCCATTGAAGAGTCTGAGGAGCAAGGATGAGCTATCTGGTCCCAACCGTCGTAGAGAACACACCGCGTGGTGAGCGTGCCTTCGACATCTACAGCCGCCTTCTCAAGGACCGCATCGTCTTCCTTGGAACACCGATCGATGACGGCGTGGCGAACATCATCATGGCGCAGCTTCTGCACCTCGAGGGTGAGGATCCTGACAAGGACATCAGCCTCTACATCAACTCCCCCGGTGGTTCAACCACTGCGCTGATGGCGATCTACGACACGATGCAGTACATCAAATCCGATGTCTCCACCCTGTGCATGGGTCTCGCAGCTTCCGCAGCAGCGGTTCTGCTCGCAGCGGGTGCAGAGGGCAAACGTTTCGCGCTCCCACACAGCCGGATCATGATCCACCAGCCGCACATCTCCGGTCTTGGAGGCCAGGCGACCGACATCGAGATCCACGCCCGCGAGATCCTCAAGACACGCGAGGACATCAATGAGATCCTCGCTGAGCACACCAAGAAGCCACTCAAGACGGTCCAGGCCGACACAGAGCGAGACTATTGGCTCGGAGCTGAAGAGGCAATGGAGTACGGTGTGATCGACTCAGTGCTTACGGGCCGCTCGCTCGAAGCGGTCGAGAACTAGGGAGCAACAGCTTGGCGAAGTACGAAGGTTCGGAACTTCTCAAATGTAGCTTCTGCGGTAAGTCGCAGAAGCAGGTCAGAAAGCTGATCGCCGGTCCCGGTGTTTATATCTGTGACGAGTGCATTGAATTGTGCAACGAGATCATCGAAGAAGAGCTCTCTGATACCGAAGAGATCAGCTTCACGGAGCTACCCAAGCCCCACGAGATCTTCGAGTTCCTCGAGGAGTACGTCGTTGGTCAGGACCAGGCGAAAAAGGTGCTCGCTGTAGCGGTGTACAACCACTACAAGCGTGTCCGCGCCGGACAACGTTCGACCGATGACGAGGTCGAGCTGCAGAAGTCCAATATTCTGATGATCGGTCCGACCGGTTCAGGCAAGACGCTCATGGCACAAACACTTGCCAGGTTGCTCAACGTGCCATTCGCGATAGCGGATGCCACAGCCCTCACTGAAGCTGGCTACGTCGGTGAAGACGTTGAGAACATCCTTCTCAAGATCATCACCGCTGCAGACTTCGACACGAAGCGTGCCGAGCAGGGCATCATCTATATCGATGAGATCGACAAGATCGCGCGCAAAGCTGAGAACCCCTCCATCACTCGAGACGTCTCTGGCGAGGGTGTGCAGCAGGCGCTGCTCAAGATCCTGGAAGGAACCGTTGCATCTGTTCCGCCGCAGGGTGGCAGAAAGCATCCCCACCAGGAACTCATCCAAGTCGACACGACCAACATGCTGTTCATCGTTGGCGGTGCGTTCGCCGGTCTCGAAGAAGTCATCACGAAGCGGGTTGGTGAGAAGTCAGTCGGCTTCGGCGCCGACGTCCGCTCCAAAGAGGAGATCCGTCCCTCTGAGATCATCGATCAGGTGATGCCTGAGGACCTCATCAGCTACGGACTCATACCTGAGTTCATCGGAAGGCTTCCAGTAATGACGACTGTGGCCGACCTCGACAAGGAGTCGCTCGTCCGGGTGCTCACAGAACCGAAGAACGCCATCGTGAAGCAGTACATGCGTTTCTTCGAAATGGATGGTGTTGAACTCGTAATCACGGACGATGCGCTCGAGGCAATCGCGGAACAAGCCATGAAGCGTGGTACCGGTGCTCGCGCGTTGCGTGCGATCATGGAAGAAGTCCTGTTGGACACGATGTACGAGCTCCCGTCGCGCACCGATGTTGCCCGTGTGGTCATCGATGGCGATGTTGTCCGCGACCGTGTCAACCCGACACTCGTCCCGATACAGGACATCGTCTCGTCCGAGTTGCCAGAGGAACGTTCGGCTTAGGCGTGTCTCGTCGCGTCGTGATCTGAAATGCCATCCTGGCCCAAGTGCGCCAAAGTTGCGTTCATTGGTTCTCACGGTATACGCAAGACGACAGCCGTACACGGTTTCGCCAACGCCATGCAGCGGGCGGGTCGTTCCGTTGAACACGGCCGTGAGGTCGTGCGGGACAATCCTCTCGGTATCAACGAATCCGCAACCGGCGAGGCTCAGCTGTGGGTGATCGTCTCCCAGATCCGACAGGAGTTGCGGCTTGCACAGAACTCTGAGGTCCTGGTACTCGACCGCGGGGTGATGGACAACTTCGCGTACTACCTGCGTGCGAACGGGGGCGCGGATCCATTCGATATCGGGCCTCTGGTTTCGAAATGGTCGCAGACATATGACATGGTCGTGCGACTCCGGCCGGACATCGACCTGCGCGACGATGGCGTTCGCTCCACTTCGGACGAGTTCCGCACAGAGATCGAATCGATCCTCGATCGGCAACTCCCTGAACTCCTCGATTCCCGTCACCTTGTTGAACAGGACGCCTCGTCGATCGATGATCGATTCGACTGGTGGCCGCTCGCCGAGCGTCTGGCGGGATTGATGGAACAGCCGCTCTTCGCTGACGGTGTAGCGAAGCGCCGTCCACGGCGAACGCGTGCGGAGAAGCCTGACGTGCCGCAGCTCGAGATGGAGATCTGATCGCGTGTAGGGTCGCGACATGACAATTCCACACATTCCCAAGTCCGCTGACGAGCGCGAGATGCTCGTGGCTTTCCTCGATTACCAACGCGCCGTCATGCTTGACAAGGCGAGCGGCCTCACCCAGGCGCAGTGGGGACAGCGTCTCGAGCCCTCCACGATGACGCTCGGCGGCATGATCTACCACCTCACCGTTGTGGAGGAGTCATGGTTTGGTGACATGTTTGCTGGCGAGGGACTTGGGGAGCCGTGGGCATCGGTGGATTGGGAGGCAGACCGCGACTGGGAGTGGACCGTGGCCCCGACGATGGATCCCAAGGCTGTGCTCGATGCATATCGCACAGCGATCGCTCGATCAAACGAGATCGTGGCTTCAGCGGACAAGCTCGACCAACTGTCTACAAAGTCGCGCGGGGACACGGGCGAGCACTGGTCACTTCGGTGGATCCTTATCCACATGATCGAAGAGACGGCACGCCATGCAGGTCATGCCGATCTCATTCGAGAGTCGATCGATGGCGAGGTCGGCGACTTCAGGGACGGGAACTAACGAAGTAGATCGTCGAGCGCCATCCGAACGCGCTTCTCGCTGATTGTGCCCTTGACCCCGATCGGTTGGGCAAACACGCTGACTCGCAGTTCCTGAAGCATCCAGGCGGCTTCGATCAACTCGGGGGAGACACTCAACACGTCGGTGAGGCTGTCGAGTTCGTCCTCGAATCCGTTGACCATCGCCATATTGTCTCGATCCCTCGTCGGATTCTCTCGCAGCTTCTCCAATCGGTAGGTTGCGCCGTCGACGTACCGCTGTACGTCGCGGAGCCGTTCGGCACCGACCGCAGACACAAACCCTGGAAACACGAAACGATCGATCTGTTCGTCGATGTCGTCCAGTACATCCCCAAAGGCCCTTTCGGGAGTCGATTCCATAACGGCGTTGAGTCGGTGGAGCGATTCGAGAGTGCTCGCGGCGTCACTCCCGATGGACTCGAGTGATCCAGCCAACGTCTCGCGCATCGTGCACAGCATGTTCTCGTAGTCATGTTGGTTCCATACGAGACCACCGGATTCGGCAAGCACCGAATCCACGGCGCAGTCCATGCAATCATTCATCCACGCGCCCACGTCGCCATATGGGCTGCCTGCGATCGGCACTGGTTGATGGGCGGCAAGCACATCGTGCAGAAGTTTCCGCGGAGAGGGGAGTGCGAGGAGTGCGAGCCTTCGGAGTCCGAGCCACATCGCCTCCGTCTGCTCTCCGCTGGTCGCCATGAGGCGGATCGACACGGTGTCTCCCTCGTCAACGAGTGCCGGGTACGCGTCGATGGACCGGTTGCCGTCTCCGACGGTGACGGACTTCGGTAGGTCACCGAAGTCCCAGGATGTGAGCCCGTGCCGCTCCAGCGCATGTGATGACTCGGCGACCGTTGCCCTTGCTGCGTCCCTTAGCTGAGCGCGCAGGACTGCGAGATTGTCCCCCTGAGCAACGATGTTGCCGTCCTCGTCGACGATTCGGAACCAGGGGGTGAGATGCGCCGGCACCCGTTCCACGTCGAAGTCGTCAGGTCTGATGGTCTCTCCGCCTCTACGCGTCAAGACTCTCGCAAGCGATTCGACCAATCGCCCCTCAGCCTCAGCGATCTCCGGGGCAACTTCGCGTGCGGTGTCTGCGACCGGTGCGAAACGTTTTCGCTGTTGTTTTGGGAGCGACCGCAGCAGGGCAGTCACAAGTTCCTCGCGCAGTCCGGGGACGTTCCATTCGAAGATCGCCGGGTCGATCCGGTCAAGCGATGCGATTGGAATGTCAATGGTGACCCCGTCGAGGGGACTCGCGCTGTCGAACTCGTACGCGAGGGGCAGGTCAAGGTCGCCGTACGACCATGACCGCGGGAATGATTCCTCATCTGGTGCGCTCGCCAGCGGATCGATGAGATCGGCCTCTGTCAGGTCGAGCAGATGGGGGTCTTTCTCGCGAGTCCTTCGCCACCACGCATCGAAGGTCGCTGCCGAGGTGATCTCGACCGGAATCCTGTCGTGGAACCAGGCGGCGAGCGCGTCATCGGTAACGAGGAGGTCGCCGCGCCGCTCCCGCGTTTCGATCTCAAGAATCGCATCGACCGCGTCGGAGTTGTGCGAAGCGAACGTGTGATCGGTATCCCAATCTCCCTCGACAAGTGCTCCCCTGATGAACAGCTCGTGTGCCACTCCCTGGTCGAAGCGCTCGAAGAGCACGGTTCGATCCGTGGATAGGTTCAGTCCGAAGAGTGTGGCTGTCTCCTTGGCGACTGCTGCGCCCAGCCGCGCGTCCCACCACGGGTCTGAGAGCGTTCGACGAACGAGATGGTTTCCAATTCGCTCAACGGTTTCAGGTTCGACGTGGGTGACGCCGGTTGCCCAGGTACGCGTGGTTTCGACGAGCTCAGCGGCCATGATCCAATCGGGGGCCTTCTTGAAGAGTGCTGACCCTGGCCGAATGGCGAACTTCGCTCCCTGCGCGCCGCGGTACTCCCATCCGTCCGGATCCTTCTTCCCAATGTGGGAGAGCAACCCCGACAGGAGGGAGTTGTGGATCAACTCGGGCGTTGCGGGCTTCGGATTTGGGCGCATCCCCATGTCTCTCGTCACGCGCCGGAGTTGGGCTCTGAGATCTTGCCACTCGCGTATCCGTCGCCAGCTGAGGTAGTCACGCCTACACATGCGTCTGAACTGGTTCGATGTCAGTTCCGTGCGCTGCTCGGATACATAGGTCCAAAGGTGCAACCACGATAGGAAGTCGGACGACTCGTCAGCAAAACGCTGATGCTTCTGGTCTGCCTGCTCCTCCTTGTCGCGTGGCCGCTCCCGAGGGTCCTGGATCGAGAGGGCACTCACGATGGTGAGCACTTCGTCGAGGCATGCGTTCTGGTCGGCAGCCAAGAGCATTCGGCCGTACCGCGGATCGATCGGAAGTCGGGCGAGCCGTCTCCCGATTTCGGTCAGCCACCTTCTATCGCCCGGATCTGCGTCGCCGACCGCGTCGAGTTCAACGAGCAGAGCGACTGCATCTCTGATGCTCCGGCGGTCGGGAACGTCGATGAAGGGGAAGTCGTCGATTGCGCCGAGCCCCGCTGCTGCCATCTGCAACATCACAGAAGCGAGACTGGTGCGCAGTATCTCGGGGTCTGTGAACTTGGTGCGTCCTGTGAAATCGTCCTCGTCGTACAACCGGATGCAGATACCGGGGCCCAGACGCCCGCACCGGCCTGACCGCTGTTCGGCCGAGGCCTGTGAGATCGGCTCGATCGGGAGCTGTTGCACCTTCGTTCTCCTGCTGTATCGGGAGATTCGCGCGAAACCGGTATCCACGACGTACCGGATCCCGGGAACGGTCAGTGACGTCTCAGCGACGTTCGTTGACACGATGATCCGACGTCCGGTGTGGTTGGAGAACACTTTGTGTTGCTCGCTCGTGGACAAGCGGCCAAAGAGAGGGAGAACGTCTGTGTGGCGGAGATCGAGGCCTTCGAGCGCGTCAACCGCGTCGCGGATCTCACGTTCACCCGAGCAGAAGACGAGCACATCGCCGGTTCCCTCCGCTGCCAACTCTGCGACAGCGTCGCACACAGCTTGGCTTTGGTCGCGCGGCTCCTGGCTCTCGGGATCGATCAAAGGTCGATATCGCAACTCGACGTCGTACGTGCGTCCTTCGACTTCGATGACCGGTGCGTTGTCGAAATGCTCCGAGAATTGCTCGGTGTCAATGGTTGCTGATGTGATGATGAGCTTGAGGTCGGGTCGACGGGGGAGAAGCTGTTTGAGGTACCCGAGAAGGAAATCGATGTTCAGGGTGCGCTCGTGCGCTTCGTCGATGATGATTGTGTCGTATTGGCGGAGCATCCGGTCCCGCTGGACTTCATTGAGGAGGATCCCATCTGTCATCACCTTGATGGCCGTGACGTCTTTGACCTCATCCGTGAAACGAACCGTGTAGCCGACGAGATCACCCACTTCGGAACCCAGTTCGAGTGCGACGCGCTCGGCGACTGCGCGTGCAGCGATCCTCCTTGGTTGCGTATGCCCGATGCGACCTGTGATGCCACGGCCGAGTTCGAGGCAGAGTTTGGGGAGCTGCGTGCTCTTACCTGAGCCGGTCTCGCCCGCAACGATGACGACCTGATTGCTGCGAATCGTTTCGAGAAGCTGGGGTCGCCACTTGGTGATCGGAAGGTCGTCCGGATATGCGATCACATCAGGGATCTGGGCGCGTCGTGCTGATTGTTTGTCTGTGGTCCCACTCATCTCGGATGAGATGATATGGCGGCGACTCTGCTCAGCCGGTTGCCTTGACGCTCTCGCCACTCTTCCACACGTGTGTGACCCTGTTCGGGTCACCCCATCCCGGGTTGGCCTCGAGCGGATTGAAGTCGATGGCGATGACGTCAGAGTCGTAGCCCTCCTTCAACTGTCCGGACATTGGGGCTTGTGGACCGAGTGTCTCTGGTCCGGTGGCGGTTGCGGCCTCGATCGCTTCAAGCGCCGTGAGCCCGGCATCCTGAAGGAACTTGATCTCGAGCGAGTTCTTGCCGTACAAATCCCCGCTCACGAAGATGTCGGTGCCCATCGCGATCTTCACGCCCTTGGATGCCGCAAGCTTCATCGCCGCAGCTTGGGCATCGGCGACCATGAGGCCCTTCTTGTACGCATACGGGGGAAGGATCTCCTCCATACCGAGGAGCTGATCAACAACGAACCGCGTCGGTACATAGATGGCCCCTTGGGCCACCATCATGTCCGCTGCTTCCTCGTTGAGGAATGAACCGTGTTCGATGGTCTGCACGCCGGCACGTAGCGCGGCAAGAATCCCCGCGATGCCGTGACAGTGTGCTGCGACAATCCGTTCGGCCCTGCCAGCCTCCTCGACGATGGCGACCAGTTCCTCGTGGGAGAATTGCTGGTGCATTGGATGGTCGACCTCGGACATGACGCCACCAGAGGCACAGACCTTGATGACTCTCGCATTCTTGCGCAGATTCGTCCGGACAGCCTTCATTGCTTCAGGGACACCGTCGGCGAGGATGCCGAAATGCGTCACGTTGTGGATCATCTCGAGCGGGATGGCATGGATATCTGAATGTCCGCCCGTCGTTGAGAGAACCCTGCCCGCTCCGTAGATGGTCGGACCGACGACCGACCCGGATGCGATCGCTGGTTGGATGTCGATGCCGAGACCGCCTACTTCTCGAACCGATGTAACGCCGCCCATCAATGTGCGGTGCATGTCGACAGCGGCCCGCGCTGCTAGTCGAGCGAGCGGCTCCGTAACCAGAGCCATAAGGTCTGGCTTCTCGATACCAACGAAGTGGCCGTGTGCCTCCCACAGGCCTGGCAGCGCAACCGGTACCACGGTGATGTCCGCATCCGGTGTGCTCGGCGCCTGATCTCCCCGACCCGCGTAGGTAATTGTTCCTCCTTCGAGGACCACAACACCGTCTTCGATGGGTTCCTCCCGGCCAGGGATCAATAGCCCAGCTTCAATGCGCACCGTCATGACAACCTCCGTCACAGTTCTTGACTCTTCCGCTTGATTCTTGACCTTGTCGCGGGACTAGTCATGTCGTTCCTTCCAGTATGTGCCTTGTCGCTCTGGGTCGTGCGACCTATGTTGATTCCAGCACTCCGGCCGGTTCGGGCAAACCGGGAGGAAGACACGAACAGCACGGGAAGGCTGAGCCCGGGGATGGGTCCCCGGGTTCGTTACGTTGGTACAATCCCACACTTCGACGACCGCGACGAGTGAAGGCCGTGATGAACCAGACGTACCAACCCGGAGAGGTCGAATCGCGTTGGTACCCGATATGGGAGGAATCCGGTTCCTTCCGACCTGAGGTCAACCCCGATGGCGAGCCATACTGCATCGTCATCCCTCCACCGAATGTGACCGGCGTGCTCCATACGGGCCACGCTCTCGACCACGCGATGCAGGACATTCTGATCCGTCGCAAGCGGATGCAGGGTTTCGCCGCCCTCTGGCTCCCGGGTATGGACCACGCCGGGATCGCGACACAGAACGTTGTCGAACGCGAACTCCGCGACGAGGGCATGACCAGGCACGATCTCGGACGCGATGAGTTCGTCGAGCAGGTGTGGGCATGGAAGGCGAAGTCGGGTAACACGATCTCTCACCAGATGCGCAAGATCGGCGACTCCGTCGACTGGTCACGCGAACGTTTCACCTTCGACGAGGGGCTCAGCGCTGCTGTCAGGAAGGTGTTCGTCTCCCTCTACGACGAAGGCGTCATGTATCGCGCCAACCGCATCATCAACTGGTGCCCTCGGTGTCACACAGCTCTCTCAGACATCGAGGTTGAGCATGAGGACGACCCGGGAGAATTGACCTACATCCGGTACCCGTTCACAGACGGGTCCGGCTACATCACCGTCGCAACAACGCGGCCCGAGACGATGCTCGGCGATACTGCTGTTGCGGTCCATCCCGATGATGAGCGATATCAAGATGCCATCGGTAAGACACTCCTCCTCCCGATCCTCGACAGGGAGATTCCCGTTGTCGCTGACGAGGGCGTGGAGCACGAGTTCGGCACGGGTGCCGTCAAGGTGACTCCGGCGCACGACCCGCTTGACTTCGAGATTGGTCTGCGTCACGACCTTGAGCAGATCAAGGTGATCGACACCGAGGCGAAGATCACAAAGGCAGGCGGCCCCTACTTCGGGATGGATCGGTTCGAGGCGAGAGAAGCGGTGCGCTCGAAGCTGCGCGAACTCGACCTGATAGAGAAGATCGAACAGCACGCCCACTCGGTCGGTCACTGCTCGCGGTGTCATACCGTTGTTGAGCCGATGCTCTCGCTCCAGTGGTTTGTCGCGGTGCAGGATCTCGTAGGTCCAGCCATGGAAGCCGTGCACAGCGGCGAGACCACATTCCATCCGAAGCGTTGGGAGAACAGCTACTTCCATTGGATGGAGAATCTTCGTGACTGGTGTGTGAGTCGCCAACTCTGGTGGGGCCACCGCATTCCGGCGTGGTACTGCAACGCATGCGACCAAACGATCGTGTCCGAGACTGATCCAACAGACTGTTCCTGCGGCTCGACCGACCTGCGTCAGGACGAGGACGTGCTCGACACGTGGTTCTCTTCAGCGCTCTGGCCGTTCTCGACGCTCGGCTGGCCGGATGAGACTGACGACTTCACCAAGTTCTATCCAACCTCGGTCCTCGTCACAGGATTCGACATCATCTTCTTCTGGGTTGCGCGCATGATGATGATGGGAACGCATTTCACCGACGACGCGCCTTTCCCTGACATCCTCATCCACGGGATGGTGCGCGACGGCGAGGGCAGGAAGATGTCCAAGTCGTCTGGGAATGCCCTCGACCCCATCGAGCTCGTTGATGAATACGGAGCAGATGCAATGCGTCTCGCGCTCATCCAGGCCGCAGCGCCTGGACACGACATACCGCTGAGTCTCGATGCAATTGATGCCGCTCGGCGGTTTGGCAACAAGCTCTGGAACGCGGTCCGGTTCACTGTGGAATTCATGGATGTCAGCGACGTTCCGATCGATGGTGGCTACCCGGTTGACCCGGGGCCGGAGGACCAGTGGATCCTCGCCCGACTCGGAGCCGTCACATCGGAGGTCGATCGCCTGCTGGATGCGTATCGACTGTCCGACGCATTCTCGCTGCTGTACAACTTCGCCTGGTCAGAAGTGTTCGACTGGTATCTCGAGATGGCGAAGTCGCTCGGAGATGTCGAAGGTGAGCGCAAAGACGCGATGCAAGAGACCCTCGGTGTTGTAACGCGTGATGTGCTCAAACTCTTCCACCCTGTCATCCCTTTCATAACGGAAGAACTCTGGTCCCATCTCAGCAACGGTTCGGGACTGTTGATCACTGCCGTGTGGCCAACGGTGCCCGCCTATGAATCTCCCAGTCAGATAGCGTCGCTCCAAGGAGTTGTCACCGGCATCAGGCAGTTCCGTTCTCAGCACCACATCGGGCGCAAGGTCAGCATCCCAGCTTCCGTAGTTGCCACCGGGGGGCCGCTGCCCGAGTGGTGGTTCAGCCAGGTTGCGTCGCTCACCGGCGCAGCACCCGAGGCCGGCGAGCGCCCCGAGTCGTCGTCGGGGCATACACGCATTTCGGCCGAAGGTGCTGAAGTGTTCATTGCGCTGGAAGGGCTTGTTGACGTCGAATCCGAACGGCCACGCATCGAGAAGGCGATCGCTGAGATCGAGGCCGGTATTGCTCGATCACAGGGCAAGCTCGACAACCCCAGCTTCCGAGATCGGGCCCCGGCAGAAGTCGTTGCCCAGGAGGAAGAGCGGATCGCAGAGATGGGCGTTGAACTCTCCAAACAGCAGACTCACCTCGCGGAGCTCGGATAGCCCATGGCGTCAACCGGTAACGTGCCGAACATCAAGACCCGTGAGCATGCCGAGGCGTTCCTCGACGAACGGATAGGCCAGGGTGTCAAACCCGGTCTTGAACGGATCACCGGACTACTTGAGTTCATGGGCGATCCACAGAAGGCGTACCCATCGATTCATATCGCAGGGACCAACGGCAAGACAACGGTATCGAGGATGGTCCAACAGATTCTCGGAGCCCACGGGCTTGCGACCGGTGCATTCACATCGCCACACCTCCACACTGTGGAGGAACGATTCACGCTTCATGGCGTGACCGTTGACACGCATGATTTCATCGACGCGGTTGCCGACATTGCGTGGTTCGTCGAGGCGTACGAGCAACAGGCGGGAACACCCGTGACGTACTTCGAAGTCACCGCAGCGCTCGCGTTCTCTGTCTTCTCGACTGCGGCAGTCGATGTCGCGGTGGTGGAGGTCGGCCTCGGTGGGCGACTCGACGCAACCAATGTCCTTGACGGTGCGGTGTCCGTGATCACAGGCATTGATATCGACCACACAGAGTTTCTCGGCTTGACCGTCTCGAAAATCGCGGCGGAAAAGGCGGGAATCGTTGGCAACGGCGGCATGCTGGTATCCGGGCTGCTTCTGGACGACGCTGCTGCGGCGGTCGCCGAACGGGTCGACGAGACAGGTGCCAACTGGATCAAGGCCGGCTTCGACTTCTCTGTCACGGAAGCCGACATCGCTGTGGGAGGGTGGCAGTGTGCCATCGAAGGCGTATTCGGGCGATACGAGGATCTGTATCTCCCCATTCACGGTCGACATCAGGTCGATCATCTTGCGACTGCGATCGCAGCGTCGGAGATGTTCCTCGGAAGGGAGCTCGACCCCGACTCTCTCGCGGTCGCAGTCGGCTCGATATCGGCTCCGGGGCGAATCGAAGTTATCGGACGGAGGCCCCTTGTGATCGTCGACGGTGCCCACAACGCTCAAGGATTCAGGGGTCTCGCACGGTCGCTCGCTTCTGAATTCCCCGCCATGGAGTGGCAGCTCGTGCTCGGCGTGCGCGGTGAGCGCGACATTGCTGAACTGGTCGAACCGCTGAATGGTCTCATCGGACAGGTATTCGCCACTGCGCCAGACGATCCCGTTGCCATTGCCCCTGACGTCGTGGCCACAGCGTCAGCAGCTGCCCTCGGCGTTGAGACTTTCTCGGTGCCGAGTGCTGCCGATGCGGTGCAACAGGCCACGGCAGCGGCGGGGGAGGAGGGCGGCGTGATCGTTGCCGGGTCCTTGTATCTCGTCGGTGAGGTTCGCGCCGAATACGAGCTCCTCGGAGATCGGTCCTCCGACGCCCACCTCCGCTTCGAGGCGGAACGCGAAGAGGGACCCGAATACGATCTCGGGGATGCTGAGACGGATTGACGCTGCCGCCGGTACGCTTGCCGAGTCTCGCGATCAATGATCGCTCGCTTTACTACCCAGGAGCTAAGACCAGTGGCAGTTGAACACACCTACGTGATGGTGAAGCCAGACGGCGTCGCCCGCGGCCTCGTCGGAGATGTTGTGTCTCGTTTCGAGCGCAAGAGCCTGACCCTCGAGAAGATGCGCATGTTGACGATTTCCGAGGAGATGGCCGGACGCCATTATGCGGAGCACATGGAGAAGCCTTTCTTCGGTGAGCTCGTCGACTTCATTACCTCCGGTCCCGTTGTTGCGATGGAGTGGTCAGGGGAGTCGGCCGTGTCCGTTGCCCGCACGCTCATGGGTGGAACGAACCCCGCGGAGGCTACGCCGGGAACCATTCGTGGTGACTTCGGCGTCGTCATCACGCACAACCTTGTGCATGGCTCTGACTCGGTCGCGAGTGCTGAGCGCGAGCTCGAGATCTTCTTTGGATAGCGGTTCGACGCACTTTTTGGGCTGATTACGAGCCTTCTGGTTACACTTATCGCAATCACGCCAGGAAGTTTCAAGTGAAAAATCTTCTGTCATTCGCAGGCCGGGACATGGCCGTCGACTTGGGTACCGCAAATACCCTCGTTTTTGTGCGTGGTCAAGGCATCGTTCTCAACGAGCCCTCGGTTGTTGCAATCAACACGAGAGACAACAAGCCGCTTGAGGTCGGAATGGCCGCAAAGCGGATGATCGGACGCACGCCTTCGTACATCCAGGCAATTCGCCCCCTCAGAGATGGCGTCATCGCCGACTTCGATGTGACAGAAAAGATGCTCCGGTACTTCATCGACAAGGTCCACACAGGCCGCTTCGCTGCGCGTCCGCGTATCGTCATCTGTGTGCCCTCAGGGATCACAGCCGTTGAGCGACGTGCCGTAGAAGAAGCCGCATATCACGCGGGAGCACGCAAGGCCTACACGATTGAGGAACCAATGGCCGCTGCCATCGGTGTCGGTCTTCCGGTTCACGAACCGACGGGATCTATGGTCGTAGACATCGGTGGTGGAACGACCGAGGTCGCCGTAATCAGCCTCGGTGGCATCGTCGTATCGAAGTCGATTCGCATCGGCGGAGACGAACTCGATGAGGCCATCATCAACTGGGTCAAGAAGGAATACTCCCTCATGCTCGGTGAGCGGACTGCAGAGCAGGTCAAGATGGCCATCGGCTCAGCATGGCCGTATACCGATGAACCCGCCGCAGAGGTTCGGGGCCGTGACCTGATCTCCGGTCTTCCAAAGACGATTGTTCTCTCAAGCGCAGAAGTCAGAGAAGCAATCGAGGAACCGGTCGAAGCGTTCGTAGACGCCGTCAAGTACACGCTCGACAAGACACCGCCCGAGCTCGCCGCCGACGTGATGGAACGTGGAATCGTTATCACCGGCGGCGTTGCGTATCTGAAGGGTCTCGATGTCAGGCTTGCCCACGAAACGGGGATGCCGATCGTGACCGTGGATCGTCCTTTGCACAGCGTTGTGCTCGGATCGGGTGCGTGTCTGGAGGAATTCGACATCCTGCACGTCGTACTCCAGTCGTCGGGTCGCGCCTAGGGCATCGCCCACTGATGTTCTCCTCGTCAGGTCGCAGAATCGACCGAGTCACCGTCTTGTTCCTATCGCTTGTGGCGGTCGGTTTCATCATTGCGACGTTCGACGTCCGCTCGACGGAGCAAGGAACCGCGGACGTCCTCAGAGAGGGGACGCAGTCGATCTTTACGCCTCTTCAGAAGGGTGTCGATTTCGTGACCAGCCCGGTCATTGGCTTCGTTGACGGCGTTGCAAACCTCGCCGGTCTGAGAGAGGAGAACGACAGGCTGTCGGACCGCGTCCGTGTACTTGAGTCGCAGGTTCAGGCAACGGAAGCCCTCGAGGAGCAGGTTGTGCAACTGGAAGCGATCAATGGTCTCGTCGCGCCAGAAGAGCTTGCCACCGTTACCGCCAGAATCAACGCGTCTGGTCCCTCCGCGTTCGACAACGTGCGATACATCGACAAGGGATCAAAGGACGGGATCGTTGCTGGGCAAGCGGTAGTCGATGAAGACGGACTCATCGGTCGCGTCGTGCTGGTTTCAGCGAATGCGGCGAGGGTTCGGCTCATTACCGATCCGGTCGTATCGGTCGGTGTCCGCGTACTGTCAACCAACGAGACAGGCATCGTCACCGGCAGAGGCGACGGTCCGCTTCGACTCGAAATGTTCAGGGCCGAGGAAGCCGTCTATGAAGGCGATCGTGTGGTCACGGATGGATCCAGATTCCCACCTGGAATCCCCGTCGGTACCGTCCATCGAACGGCAGACGCCGAGGTCGGATTCGTGCTTCGCGGCGAAGTTGACCCGGCAGCCCGTCTCTCCGAGATTGACTACGTCAAGGTCATCATTGGCTGGTCGTCCATCGACGCAGGCCTCCAAGAAGGCGATGAGTCGCTTTCTGACGCATCGACCGGAGGTGGCTGATGAGCCGCTCGCGCGTCGTGATATCTCTTGTCGCCATTCTTGTGGCGATCGTGCTTCAGACCACAGTGTTCGGAGCAGGCCGAATCGAACCACTCGGTGTGGCCCCTGCGCTGGTGACCCTCATGATCATCGGCGTGGCGCCGCGGGTTGAACCCGAGTATCTGCTCCTGATCGGGTTCACCGCTGGCATCCTGATGGACCTCATCGGAAGTGGCACCCTTGGGTTGTGGGCAATGACGCTTACCGTGGTTGCGTACGGCGCTGGGCGGCTGCAGTATCGTTTTGCTGACGGTCCGGCGTACGTCGCGGGCACGGTCTTCGGTCTCACGGTGTTCGGTCAACTCCTCTTCGTTCTCCTCGGCACACTCTTTGGGCAGGGGACGATCTCTCAACCAGGCGTCGTCTCAAAGATCGTGCTTCCCGGATTGTGGAACCTCGCGCTCACCGTTCCCGTTTTCTGGGTGTTGGGCAAGGCATACAGGACACGAGAGAGCGGTTGGGCAGCATGACGAACACGATGCGTATCGGCGTCATCGGCATCGTGTTTGCAGCGTTGCTTGCTGTCCTCGGCCTCCGACTATGGACTATGCAGGTCACTGAGGCACACGCGTACGAAGAACGTGCAGCTGCACAGCAGGTGAAGGTGATCACCACACCAGCACCGAGAGGCGACGTCTTTTCTGCGGACGGTGTGAAGCTCGCCGGCACCCGCTCCGCGCTGGCCGCGATTGTTGACCTCGCCCTTGTTGACGCGGACGAAGTCGATAATCTGGCGGAGAACCTTGCGACATTCCTCGACAAACCCGCCTCGGATCTCGTCGAACAGTTGTCCGGAGACAATCGTGGTGCCCAGATAACCGTCGCAGAGGATCTCACTGACTCCCAGGCAACGTTCCTCCTTGAGCACAAGGAATCCTTCCCCGGCTTGGCCGTGATACCGCAGCCGATCAGGACGTATCCCCGCGGCGATCTCGGTGCACATGTACTTGGCTACATCGGTCGTCCGAACGACGAGGATCTGCTTCGCGAAGATGTCGACCACAGCGACTTCGTCGGCCGAGCCGGTGTCGAGAGGTCGTACGACGAGCAACTCCAGGGTGTTGAGGGAATCGTCAAGTATCAGGTGGATGCAAAGCGGAAAGTGTTGGCGCTTGTGGGCGAGGAGCCGCCAACGGCAGGCGGAAGTCTGATCCTCACGATCGACTCGGAGATCCAGAGACAGCTCCAGGACTCGCTCAGGGATGGACTCGCGCTGGCGAGACGCCTCGAGATGCAGGAGCGAGACGACGAACTCACGCTCAAGTCCCGACCTCAACGTCTCTCCGAGGCGCTGAGATCGGCACAGGTGGCCGCCGCCGAGGCTGAGAAGGAACCAGCGCAGACCACATCGACCACGGAGGCAGTTGGCGTTGACGACGACGATGTTGCTTCCGAGCCGGAAGCGGTGGAGATCGACGCCGCTGAAGTCCTCGGACCCCTGTTTACTGGCCTCCCGATCGGTGAAGACGGGACGTGCGTACCTGTCCAGCGTGTGACCGTTCCGCTCGATGGCGAGGCCGTGCTGTCTGGTGTCGAGGCGCGCTTCATCCGGCTTGATTCTGTCGTTGACCTCGACACCGACCCCATTGCCACGGTCTCGATTCGCGGTAAGAAGGTCGCGGTCCAAAAGAACGGATGGATCGATGACCAACGAAAGGTCCTCCAGGTTCTCGACATCACCGACGATGAGGTCATCATCCTCCACAGGGACCCTTGGTGCCCCATGCGGGCGACCGGCGTGGTGCTTGATCCCAATGATGGCTCCGTCATTGCGATGTCTTCATTCCCGACGTACGACCCGACCGTGTTCGTTGACGGACTCAGCGATGAACAATGGGCATCGTTGGGGACGGTGTCTGCCTTCCAGAACTTCGCAGTGCAAGGTCTCTATGCGCCTGCCTCGACATTCAAGACGGTGCCGTATGTGTTAGCGCTCGAGGAGAGCTTCTACCCCTACGATCGAGGTACGGGAGACAGGGTTGTTGGAGACGATGCCGACACAGAAGTCGAAGCCGAACCCGTGCCGCTCGTATCGGACACGGATGACTATTTTTGCGGTGGCGAATTCAAGTTCGTACTGAACGATGGCACAGTGCAGCGGAAGCGCGACTGGAAGTGGCCGGGAAGTCACGGACCGCTCGACTTGCACGGTGCCCTCGAGGCCAGCTGCGATCTCTACTTCTGGGACCTGTCGCTTCGACTGTGGCAGGAGCGAGGCGACGATTCCGGCATCGACAAGGAGAACCTTCTCCAGGAGTATGCACGAAAATTCGGATTCGGCACGGCGTCAGGCATTGACCTCCCATTTGAGAAGGACGGTCTCATTCCCGATCGTGCCTGGTTCGTCGACGAGCAGGCGAAGGAGACAGGACGTGTCCGTCCTGAGGGTCCGTGGGTTGGTGGCGATCTGATGGATATCGCGGTGGGACAGGGAGCTGTGCTCACAACGCCGCTCCAGGTCGCCAACGGATACGCGGCGATGGTCAACGGCGGAACACTGTGGCAGCCACGGGTCGTATCTGAAGTCATCGACACGGATGGGAAAGTCATCGATGAGAATCCTCCTGAGGTCGTATCGCGAATCGATCTCGATCCGCGCACCGTCGATCTCCTGCGTCAGGACCTCAAGCAAGTCGTGAATAACCAGGAGCGCGGTACCGCGAGGGCAGCATTCAAGGACTTTGGCGCGAACGTCGAACTCGTTGGCGGAAAGACCGGAACTGGTGAGGTCATCAAGGCATCGAAGTCGGAGCGTTTCAGGCAGGTCGATAATGCATGGTTCGTCGGTGTAGCTCCGATCGATGCGCCCAAATGGATTGTTTCTGTGGTCATCGAGCGTGGCGGCAGCGGTGGACGTGTTGCGGCGCCGGTCGGGCGACAGGTTCTCCAGTTCCTCCTCAACGGCGCTGAAGGCGTCACGGAGCTTGCTCCGGGGCTGGAGGCTGACTGATGCCAATGCTCACCAAGGACAGACCGACATCGGTGAGGATGAAGGACGAACCGCTCAAACCGGACCTCGTTCTCGTACTCACCTATCTCGTGATTTCTGCGATCGGTCTCCTGATGGTGTATTCCGCAACGGCTCCCAGGCTCGAAGCGAGAGGCCTCGATCCTGCCGCAGAGTTGCGGTCCCAAGCGATCTTCGTTGTCATCGGGTTCATCGTCTTCGCAATGGTGTCGACAATCGATCTCGTGGAACTCAAGGGTTTTGCCGGTCCTATCTATCTCGCTTCTCTTGTCCCGCTCGTGCTCGTCCTAACACCACTCGGCGAAAGCGAGGGCCTCGCGCAGCGCTGGATCCAGCTCGGTCCGATCCAGTTTCAACCATCTGAACTGGCGAAGATCGCTGTGATTCTGATGGTTGCCGCATTGCTGTCGAACTCGGAAATGCCGCTCAAGTGGGGCACGGTGGCACGTGCCGTGGTCATTGTTACAGTGCCTGCCGCGCTCATCTTTGCCCAGCCCGATCTTGGAACCATGCTTGTGTTCTCGGCGGTGGCCCTCGCGATGGTCTTCGCTGGCGGAGCAACGATGCGCCAACTTGGCTTTTTGTCCGTGGCGACGATCGTTGGCACGGTTGGCGTGTTCCAACTCAAGTTCATCTCTGACTTCCAGATCCGGCGCCTGACGGCATTCATCGACCCAGACAACTCCTCGCTCGACGCGATCTACAACCAGGTTCAGTCAGAGATCGCAATTGGATCTGGAGGCCTCTTCGGCAAGGGTCTCTTCGAGGGCGCTCAGACCAATCTCCAGTTCGTTCCTGTGCAGTCGTCCGACTTCATCTTCACCGCCGTCGGCGAGCAGTTCGGGTTCGTCGGGAGCGCGATCGTCATCGCTCTCTTCGGGGTTTTGCTCTTCCGGCTCCTGATGATCGCTACGAGCGCACGAAGCAGATTCGCCTTCCTGGTGACCATCGGGATTGCGGCAATGCTTGCATTCCACATATTTGTCAACATCGGAATGACGATCAGGATCATGCCTGTGACTGGGCTTCCGCTGCCGTTCATGTCGGCTGGAGGCACCGTTTTCGTCGCGCTCTCAGCATCGCTCGGTCTTGCCCACTCGGCGTGGATCCGTCGCAACTCCCCAGTAGGTGAATAGGGCCGCCCGAGAGCACGGGAACGCTTCGCGTTCCGTGGGAAAACGCTACGCGTTCTCCAGCTCAGTGACTCCCGGCAACTGATAGTCTGCCTGCTCATGCAGCGACGCGCAGATCAAGGGTGGATCGAGGTCATCGTCGGCCCGATGTTCTCCGGTAAGAGTGAAGAACTCATCAGGCGGGTCACCCGCTACCACCTCGCGAGGGTCCCGACCCAAACCTTCAAGCCGGCGCTCGATACAAGGTACGCGGTCGGTGAAGTTGTCTCCCACTCTCGAATGTCGACCGCGGCGATTCCTGTCGCTACATCAGAGGATCTTTTGAAATCGGTGGACGACCGTACGGTTGTGGTCGGTGTTGACGAAGGCCAGTTCTTCGATGATGGGTTGACGGAAGTCGCTGAGCTGCTCGCCGGTGCAGGCAAGAACATCATCATTGCAGGCCTCGACCTCGACTACCTCGGACGTCCGTTCGAGCCGATTCCCTCACTCATGCTGCGAGCGGAGTATGTGACGAAGACCCTTGCGGTGTGCCACCGATGTGGCGGTCCCGGTCTGTTCACCCAGCGTGTTGTGCAGTCCGACGAACTCGTCGTGCTTGGCGCAACTGACTCCTACGAGGCTCGATGCCGTCGTTGCTACGACCCAAGGGAGGCGTCGCAGCAAACGTTGGACGTTGATGTCGGGAACGTTGGCTAACTTCTGACGTTGGGTCTCCAACCCCTTCTCGGAAACGCACCTACTTGCGGTGGTCTCTTGCTAGCCTTCCTCTCGCCGCAATCGCGGCCGTACGTTTTCCGAATCAGGACGCCCATGGCCAACGTCCAACCGCTCGAAGCACTGTCGACCAGTCGACAGATCGTCTCGCGAACCGCACTCACCGACATCGTCGGGACCGTGCGTCACCTCGTTGGCCCATCATCTCTCGTGAACCGCTTCAACGCGCATGCAATACCGCATGATGTCACTCGAGCATGTCCTGGCTCGGATCAATCAGAAGCTCGCCCCAACGGGCATTCGAAGGAGTTGATCCATGGGACTCTTCAGCAAGAAGACACCCACAGTTATTCGCAAGGGCCAAGAGGCAGAGGAACGCGAAGTTCGCATTGTCGACGGTCACGAAGTAACCGTCAGACGGTTCGTAACGCCTGACCAGAAGCAATCTTCAGACACGCAGACCAAGACGAGGTCTCGCTCAAAGCCGCAGTCGCGCAGTCGTGACCGTTCGCGCCAGAAGGGGAGCAGTGGTTCGCGCGGTTCCTCGCAGCGACGTCGGCCACCGATGGAGATCATCGAACCGCCTGAGACTGCTCGTAAGCAGATGCTCGTGCGAAAGAGCCCCACACAGACACAGATCGTCGTCCTCGAAGGACCAGTTCTCGTCGAGCACTACGTGGCAAAGTCGGATCGGAAGTCGCTCGTCGGCAACGTGTACGTTGGCAAGGTTCGCAACGTCCTTCCCGGTATGGAGGCTGCCTTCATCGACTTCGGGGAGGGCAAGAACGGCGTCTTGTACGCAGGCGACATCGACTATTCCGACCGCGACCTCAAGGGCAAGCCAAAGCGCATCGAGAATGTGCTCCGTACCGGAGATCCGGTCCTGGTCCAGGTGGTCAAGGATGCCATGGGTCACAAGGGTGCCAGGCTCACGAACCAGATCAGTCTCGCTGGCCGGTATCTCGTGCTTGCGCCGAGCGAAGATGTCCGCGGCATCTCACGCCGTCTGCCTGATGATGAACGTCGGAGGCTGAGGGAGATCGTTGGTGAGCTCAGGCCGAAGGGCACAGGCATCATTGTGCGAACGGCAGCCGAGGGTGCAACCGAAGACGACATCGCGGGCGATATCGACCGACTCAAGGCGATCTGGGACGAAATCGACACGAAGAGTGCGGACGCTGCCGCACCGGCTCTGATCTACGAAGAGCCACCGCTCGTCATCAGGGTCATCCGCGAACACTTCACACGTGACTTCAAGCGTCTCTTGATCGACGATCCCGAGATCCACAAGCAGGTACTTGACTACCTCGGTGGTACCGAGGCAGATCTTGTCGACAAGGTTACCCTGTATAAGGACGACCTCGGTGTCTTCGAGCGCTACCACGTTGAGGATCAGCTACGGAAGGCGCTTGATCGCCGCGTGTGGCTGCCATCCGGTGGGCACCTGGTGATTGACAGGACCGAGGCCCTAACGGTGGTTGATGTGAACACCGGACGATTCGTCGGATCGACGAATCTCGAGGAGACCGTTCTCCAGAACAACCTTGAATCTGCCGAGGAGATCGCTCGCCAATTGAGGCTCCGCGACATAGGTGGAATCATCGTGATCGACTTCATCGACATGGAGTCGCTGAAGCACCAGGAAGCGGTTCTTCGCAGGTTCAAGGAGCATCTGGCGAAGGACAAGACCCGCACCCAAGTGTTTGACGTGAGCCATCTCGGCCTTGTTGAGATGACGCGAAAGAATGTCTCGGCTGGCCTTCTCGAATCCTTCTCTGAGGTATGCGAGCACTGTGGTGGTCGAGGAGTGTTGCTCCACGAGGAAGCCGCCGCAACGGGCGTCCCCGCACATGACGCTGGCGCCAAGGACGAGACAGGCGACTGACAGCCCGCAGTCAGATGCGCCCTCTCTGCTGTATACTCCCGAGACGCACCCGAATGGGTTCGTATCACCGCGCTTAGAAGTTCCACAACACGGAGAGACATCAGGACTATGTACGCCATCATCCGCGCCGGCGGCAAACAGGCCAAGGTTTCAGAAGGCGATGTGCTCTCGGTTGAGCTCATCAAGGACACGGATACCGTCTCGTACACACCACTGCTCATCGTCTCAGACGATGGTTCGGTGATTGCCGACCCGGCCAAGCTCAAGAAGGCGACCGTTACTGCGGAGATCCTCGGCGAGTCTGCGGGTCCGAAGATCGACATCTTCAAGTACAAGAATAAGACGGGCTACCGCCGCCGCATGGGCCACCGTCAGAAGTACACCACCATCAAGGTGACGGGCATCAAACTTCCAGCGGCCAAGAAGCCTGCTGCAAAGAAGAAGGCAGCTGAGAAACCTGCTGCGAAGACCAAGGCTGCTGCGAAGACCGAAGCGGCTCCCAAGGCCACCCAGGAGGCGTAGAGATGTCAAAAACCAAAGCAAGCGGTTCATCACGGAACGGTCGCGATTCGGCGGCACAGCGCCTGGGCCCGAAAGTTTTCGACGGTCAGACAGTCAATGCCGGTGCGATCATCGTCCGCCAGCGCGGAACGCGTATCCACCCAGGCGACAGCGTCGGCAAGGGTGGCGACGACACGCTCTTCGCCCTGGCGCCGGGAACCGTCAAGTACGGATCCAAGCGCGGCCGACGCCAGGTCTCAGTACTGCTCTCCGAGTAGCCAGACCGCCCGAGCAACCGCCATGCGGTTGCCATGTCGCGTTGAACGATCTCTGAGTCGTATGTCTGTGTCGCCAGTCGTATATCTTTCCTGTCATGTTCATTGATCAGGTCACCATCAAGGTGCGCGCAGGCAACGGCGGGGCGGGCGTCTCATCGTTCCTCCGGCGCAAGGGCCTGCCCAAGGGGAGGCCGAACGGCGGTTCAGGGGGCGCAGGCGGCGATGTCTTTCTCGTCGCAGACAACTCCATCCCCACGTTGCTCCGCTATGAGCGCCATCCGATCTGGAAGGCGCTGAGTGGATCCCATGGCGAGGGAGAACTTCGCCACGGGAAGAGAGGCGCCCATCTTGTGCTGCCGGTTCCGCTTGGAACGTCGGTTAAAGACTCCGAGTTGGTCACTATTGCTGACCTCGTCGAAGAGGGGCAGCGGGTACGCATTGCTCGCGGTGGCAAAGGAGGCAGAGGGAACGCAGCCTTCGTGTCTCCCAAGCGGAAGGCGCCCACGTTCGCGGAGCAGGGAGAGTACGGCGAGGAGATCGACCTTCGCCTCGAGATGAAACTTCTCGCCGATGCTGCACTCATTGGATATCCGAACGCGGGTAAGTCGACGCTGATCGCTCGCGTCTCATCTGCGAATCCCAAGATCGCCGACTACCCGTTCACAACGCTCACGCCGAACCTCGGAGTGGTGTCTGTTGGAGAGCGCGAGTTCGTACTTGCCGACATCCCCGGACTCATCGAGGGAGCGGCAACAGGGAAGGGCCTGGGCCACGAGTTCCTCAGACACACGGAGAGAGCCCGTGCGCTTGTCGTCTTACTCGACCCTTCGACGCTCCAGGACGACCCACCCAAGCGTCAGCTCGATGTGCTCGTCGCCGAGCTTGAAGCGCACAATCCAAGGCTTGTCACGATGCCGAGAATCGTCGCGCTCGCCAAGTCAGATGTCCTCGAAAACGGAGATGTCGATGCTCTCGATCTCGGCGACGACGTCAGCGTCTTCTCTGGCCTCACCGGCGAGGGAATCGACGTTTTGATGCACAGGATTGCAGACCTGGTCGAGACGATCGAGCGGGACACTCCGGTGAGGGAAGGCTTCACACTCCATCGACCGTTGCGTGACGATTTCACGATCGATAAGCGGGGGTCTGAGTGGGTTGTCGACGGAATCGCTGCAACGCGCGCCGTCAATCTGTCTGACCTCACGGATCCCGACGCCGCTGACTTTGTGTCCCAACGCCTGATAAACAGCGGGATCGTGCAAGGGCTCAGGGACGCCGGAGCCGAACCTGGTGACGACGTCCGCATCGGGGCGATCGTGTTCACATTCGACCCCGAGCCTGTCGAGGCTGAGGAGTTTGACCTATGAGGCGACCTGTCAGTCACGGTCGACCGGTTGTCGTGAAGGTTGGATCTTCGAGCCTCACCGGGGTAGACGGCGAATTGGACGAATCCTCGGTTGAGCGTGTTGTAGCGCATGTTGCGGGACTCATCGCGGCGGGCAACCCGCCGGTGCTCGTCACGTCCGGATCCATCGCTGCGGGACTCCCTGCGCTTGGCATGTCTGAGCGGCCAACAGAGATTTCCGAGTTGCAGGTCGCGGCAGCGATAGGCCAGACAAGACTTGTCGAGCGGTATGCAGCGCACTTCGCTGACCGCGATCTTACCGTTGCCCAAGTACTGCTGACAAAGGACGTACTTGGGAACAGGGCGCAGTATCTCAACGCGAGGGCGGCCCTCGACAAGATGTTGAGCCTGGGGGTGGTCCCGATTGTGAACGAGAACGATACAGTTGTTGTCGACGAGTTGAAGCTCGGGGACAACGATCAACTCGCTGCCATCACGGCGCATCTCGTGGGCGCAGGGATGCTGGTGATACTCACCGACACCGTTGGGCTGTACACCGATGATCCACGTCTCACATCCGAAGCACGGCTCTTGTCTGCCGTCGAGCACAGCGATGAGATCCTCGATCGCATCAGAAGGGACACAGGAACGGGCGCCCTCGGATCCGGAGGTGTTGCGACGAAGATCACTGCGGCGCGAATGGCGGCCTTCTCGGGAATACCGACGGTGGTTGCCGGCGCAGGGACACCGAATGTTGTTGCCGACGCCACTGCTGGCGCCGATGTCGGCACGTGGATTGATGGACGGAGGGAATCGCTCTCTGCCCGGAAGCTCTGGATTGCGTTCGGCTTGCCGGCGGTGGGTGCGATCGGCGTCGACGATGGTGCCGTCCAGGCGATTCGCAAGGGGGGTGCGTCTCTTCTTGCGGTTGGCCTGGCGAGTGTCGATGGCCGATTTGAAAGGGGAGACGCCGTTGAGGTGCACGACGGATCTGGATCGCTGGTAGCAAAGGGCATCACGCGCTTTGATTCAATCGAGCTTGTCGATGGTGCAGGTCACCACAGCGACACGATCGGTGGTGAGGTCATTCACCGAGACGACCTCGTGGTGCTCGAATAGGGCTGGGTCGTCTACGCTGTTGGTCATGCCCGATAGCTGGAAATCCCCCTCAGACGTCCGTGAAGCTCTTGAATCCGCCGGGTATCTGGCTGATGATCGAATTGCCCAGGTTGTGTTCCTCGCGAGCAAGCTCGATAAGCCGATTCTCGCTGAGGGCCCTGCAGGTGTCGGTAAGACGGCGCTGGCGTTGGCGATCGCGGAGTGCACGGGTCGCAGGCTCGTGCGCCTGCAGTGTTACGAGGGCCTTGATGAAGCAAAGGCGCTCTACGAGTGGGACTACCACAAGCAGTTGCTACGACTCCAGTCTGATGAAGGAGCGGCGTGGGACGATCTCGAGGGCGACATCTTCTCTGAGTCCTTCCTCCTCGAGCGTCCGTTGCTCGCGGCGATTCGCTCCGAGGAGCCGGTTGTCCTTCTCATCGACGAGGCCGACCGTGTCGAAGTCGAGACGGAGGCCCTGCTCCTCGAAATACTTGACTCGTACCAAGTGACCATCCCGGAACTCGGCACGATCGAGGCCGTGACGAAACCGATCGTTGTTCTCACATCGAACAACACGAGGGAACTCTCAGAAGCGCTCAAACGACGGTGTCTGTATCTCCATGTGCCGTATCCATCAATCGAACGCGAGCGAGCCATTCTTGAGAAGCGGGTACCTGAGCTTCCCGAACATTTCGCTGAGAAGATCGCGCGCACCGTCTCATCCATACGCCAGGTACCGACCCGCAAGGCACCATCGGTGTCAGAGAGCATCGACTGGGCCCGCACTCTTCTCGCGCTCGGTATCGAAGAACTCGATGACGCCGCAACAGCTTCAACGCTCAATGTGCTCCTCAAGTACCAGACCGATATCGAACGAATCGCGAAGGAACTCTCACTCGATATCGACGCTGAGGCATTGCCGGAGTGATCTCCGCGCTCACCGAGTTCATCGATGAGTTGCGATCGGTTGGAATCGGAGTGTCGATGGTTGAGGCCATCGATGCGGCCGTGGCAATCGAATATACGGACCTTGGGTCGCGCGAGAGTCTTCGTGCGACGCTTGGTGCGACACTCGTCAAGAACCCTCGGCACTATGGCGCCTTCGACAGGACATTCGATGTCTACTTCGGACTCGTGCCGCTCAGCGATGCCGACCTCGAATCGCGGGAGGGTGAGGCGTCCGGCGAGGGCGGATCCGGAGCCGGATCTGGTGGCGGTGACGGCATCATGGACTCGATGGTTGATGCGCTGTTGTCTGGCAACAGCGACCGGCTCAGGAAGCTTGTCGCCGATGCGGTTGACAGATATGCGGGAATGCAGCCCGGAAGGCCCGTTGGCGGCCGGTACTACGCCTATAGGGTGCTTCGCCGGATCGACAGCGAGGAGCTTCTGGCGCGGTTGATCGCAGCGCTTGTGCCCAATGGCACACAGGGGGGTGTTGAAGAGCGGATCGAGAAGGAACGCGCCGAGGCCCTCGTCCAACAGGTACGTGATCAACTCGAGCAGGAGATCACGGGTCGCCTGATCGCTGACCGCGGTCGCCAACAGGTCGCATCCACCAGGAGACTTCCACTGGTCGAAGACATCGACCTGATGCATGCGACGAGAGTCGAGATCGATGAGGTCGAGCGTGCGATCCGACCTCTTGCAAGGAAGCTCGCTACGCGACTCGGACAGAGACGGCGCCACGGATCGAAGGGGCGTCTCGATGTGCGGCGGACCATTCGCAAATCACTCGGGCATGGGGGAGTGCTTCTCGAACCGCAGTTCAAGCCGCCTCGTGCGTCAAAGCCAGAGATCGTGATCCTGTGTGACGTCTCCGGCTCGATGGCTACGTTCGCCAGGTTCACAATGCAGCTCACATATGCGATCTCGGCTGAGCTCGCAAAGGTGAGGGTGTTTGCGTTCATCGATGGCCTTGATGAGGTCACCGAGTATTTCTCAGCAGATACGGATTTTGCCGAGAGCCTTGTTGCGATGAGTCGTGAGGCTCACATCGTGCGCCGCGACGGGCACTCGGACTATGGACGGTCCTTCACGGAGATGTGGGAGCGATACGCTGACGCCGTGACATCGAGGTCAACGGTCATCGTAACTGGCGATGCAAGGAATAACTACCGCGAGGCAGGTCTCGAGGCCTTCGAACGTATCGTGGCGAGATCGCGTGCGGCGTTGTGGCTCAACCCGGAGCCCAAACGCTTCTGGGACACAGGCGATTCGATCATGTCGCGCTACAGCGTTGCGTGCGACAGCGTCGATCAGGTGCGCACGCTCCGCCAGCTCGAGGCGTTTGTCGAACGTGCCACGCTCCCGGTTCATCGACGCGCGAGGGTCGCCTCGTAGTCGCGAATTCGCGCATTCAAGTTTCCTCCTAATTCTCCCGATGATGAATGGGACACTCCGAGATTATGCCGACAAGGGGGTAGCGCGGGTGAAACAAGTGCTTGTAGTGGACGATTCTCACGTCATCAGAAGGCTGATTGAAGTGGTGCTCGGCCAAGTGCAGCTCGAAGTTACAACCGTTGCAACGGGCACCGAGGCGTGTGAGGCACTCGAGCGCGAGATGCCGGACATGGTCATTCTCGATCTCGCGCTTCCGGACATATCCGGCTGGGATGTCCTTGAGTTCGTCCGAGGCAATCCCGCATTCAATGACGTTGCTGTGATCATGCTGACGGGCCGTTCGGATGCGGACGACATCGATCGTGCTGCAGAGATGGGGGCAGACGCCTACCTGCTCAAGCCGTTCCGTCCCGATGAACTCAGGCGAATCGTTGTCGACACCATCCACGGCGCAGCGCACGCGACCGCCTAGGAATCCCATTCTTCGTCGAGTACGGTGATCACAACGGTGGCGGTCCCGGGGAGACATGCCGTACCTGCTCGCCACACTGCTCATTCCGGTGTCCGTCCTGTCATCCGGTTGTTTCGGCCTCCACATTCCGGCAGACTCCGAGATCACACGAGCCTTTGCTCCCATTGGTCGGTGGGCAGGTCATTGGGGCACCGATGTTGCTTCGCCGGTCGGCTCGGCAGTGCCGGCGGTGGGTGACGGGGTGGTTCGTTTCGCTGGCACGGTGGTGTACAACCAGACCGTTTCGGTTGATCACGGCGGCGGTGTCATCACTTCATACTCGTACCTCGATGAGATTGGTGTCTCGAAGGGGGATCAAATCTCGCGTGGGCGTAGCGTCGGTTCGTCGGGTGTTCACGGTGGACTCGAGAGCTATCACCTTTCGCTCCGGCTCAGCGGCCGCTACGTCGACCCGATGGCGGTTAGGCGGTGTTTGCGTGCTCCTTCGGTCGGTCTGTACCTTGCGGTGGGGCCATCGACCTATGCTGTTGGACGTGCAAGGGATCCTCGGCGGCACATTCGACCCGCCACACAACGTTCATCTCGCGATGGCGAGAGCCGCTCTGGCACAGATGGGCCTCGACGTCGTGCGACTCATGCCGGCCGGTGATCCCTGGCAGAAGGAAGACGTTGAAGTGTCGGATGTTTCGCATCGGCTTGCGATGGTCGAACTTCTTGCGGCCGAGGATGACGGGATCATTGTTGACACGACCGAAGTCGATCGTTCCGGCCCCTCCTACACGGTGGAGACGCTTGAGCGGATAGACGAACGGGTTGTGCTCATCCTCGGAGCAGACGCGGTTCTCGGAATCCCGTCATGGCACAGGTCCGAAGATCTTGCCGGTTTGGTTGATCTCGCCGTTGTCCCGAGGCCGGGGATTGACAGGGTTGACGTCGAGTCTGCGTTTGAGGGGAGAATCACATGGCTCGAGATAGAACTGGATGATGTCTCGTCCACCCGGATCAGGCAGTTGGCCGGATCCGGTGTCGGGTGCACAGGGTTCGTCCCCGAGGCAGTGGCGGCGTACATAGATTCCCACGGTCTGTACCAAGCACGTGAGAATCGCCATGGGGACTCCCTATCATCCTCGCCGATGCCCAAACGATCCCATACAGCTACCCAAGACGCGGTGGAAGCAGCGCGACGGGCCGCCGAAGCTATCGACGCCAAGTCAGGCGAAAATCTTGTGCTCCTCGATCTCTCTGACCTCTTAGTGGTCACTGACGTGTTTGTGCTTGCCACAGGGACGTCGCGTCGTAACGTTCTCACGCTCGCTGATGAGGCGGTGGAGGCACTGAGAGAACTCGACCGTCGACCTATCCGCAAGGAGGGCACGGACCACGGCCAGTGGGTTCTCCTCGACTATGGCGATGTGATCATCCACGTCTTTGACCGCGAAACGCGTGAGTACTACGACCTGGAGCGGCTCTGGGCAGGTGCCCCGAGGATCGAGTTCGAACCAACCCCGACCCCCGCGGAGGCTTGATCGGGCTGCCGTTCTCGAGCGAACGCATGACGCGATGACGCGCCGGGAGCCATTTGCAACAGTTTCGAGGGAGTAGCGAATGAAGCTCGTGCACGTCGACATGCGCAAGTGGCGGAACCATGCGCACTGGCAGTTCGACGCTCGTTTGCTCGGTGAGGACGAGCACGCATCTGGCTACACGTCCCTTCCGACGCGACTGTGAAGCGAGGTGAGGAGCCTTCCCGCCCGGTCGGCGTCGGATTCGTTGGGCTTGTGCCGAGTGACAGTTGGTGGATCGTGGAGTTCTACACGAATCATCCGTGGCACGCCGTGTATGTGAACATCGGTACACCTCCCGTCTGGGACGGCGATCGAGTGCGGCAGGTTGATCTCGATCTGGATGTCGTTCGCAAGTTGGACGGTTCCATTGTAGTGCTCGATGAGGATGAGTTTTCAGAGCATCAGATCCGGTACTCCTATCCGAAGGATCTCATCACCGCTGCCGGGCCGCAACGGACGAAGCCGTAGATTGCCTCCAGCGGAATCAGGAGCCGTTCGGATCGGCGGCAACCAATTGGATTGCCCGAGTCGATCCTGAAACGCTCCGGTAACCGAATTGCGTCATCCGCGGGATTGCCTCCCCCTGAGAACCGCTACCGTCTTCGGCTGCACGCGCTATAACCCCTATGGTTGTTAGCCTTCCGGCCCTTCGGGGGCTGTAGCTCAGCCTGGCAGAGCACTTGTCTGGCAGACAAGGGGTCTGG
>PVMK01125620.1_pt1 | contig 34587 bp, 28 predicted proteins | sample 1853481 | NCBI WGS metagenome assembly PVMK01 (sample SAMN08533507, study PRJNA380276) | Marine sediment metagenome, whole genome shotgun sequencing project. | reverse complement strand
ATAGCCTGGCTTGTTGTGGTTACTATCGCCCTTTCTTTGCGTGCCCGTTCGCGGACCGTGGATGAGATCCCAACAGGTTTTTACAACCTATTTGAGGCGGCGGTTGAGGCAGGGATGAATTTCGCTACTAATTTGGCCGGCACGAAGAGGGCCAAACATTTCTTCCCGCTTTTTTTCACCCTTATCTTATATATTCTAATTGCCAATTGGATCGAACTTGTTCCTGGTGTCGATAGCGTTGGTTTCTATGAGTGGTTGCCCCATTTGAACGCTGAGAAGGATTTAGCGGATAGAGAATCTGCATTTGAATCGGCTGAAAATGAATTGGCTAAATTGGAAAGTGCCGGCAGTCCTGAAACCGCGCCTCAAATAGGTTGTAAAAACCTGTTGGGATCTCATCCACGGTCCGCGAACGGGCACGCAAAGAAAGGGCGATAGTAACCACAACAAGCCAGGCTATAGCCGTCGTCACCAGCGTATTGGTAACGCAGGGGAAATAGTCACTTCCGGTCGCCGTCCCCGGATAACATTCGCCAGGCAACTGAATAACTGGCAAAGCAGGCTGTGTATAGGAAATTAAACTGCCAAATACGATGAGTGCCGCCACGACTAGCAGGAGTATGTACCGTTTTTTCATTACTCTGCTTCTTCCTTCGAGGTAGTTTCTGTTGGCAAATTTTCAGGCTGTGACGGTGGCTCGATTATTTGGGCTCGAGCCAAGGTCCACATACTAATACGGACTATAACATAAAGGGTAATGGGAAAACTGCCCACTAATAGAAGGACTGTGAAGATCCCACTTGATCCCACTAAGCTGTCAAGGAACCGGCCTAGGGCGAAAGCGATCCCAACGATGATAATGCTGGCGAAACCGGTCACGCAACCTATCTGGCCTACAAGACCGGCTGCTTTCGCTGCCTGATCCGATTGTTGCTTGCTTTGGGTCACAATCCATTTACTCTATCCGAGCTTGTGCATTATATCACAACTCGTAATCAATACAATTGATAAGCTAAACTTTTTTGTATTCGTATTGACGCGCGGCGAAGGTTACTTTGCTAGGAGGTAAAGATTAACCAATAAAGAAAGCAGACGCTGCGCGCTGTGTCCATTCAAATGTCGAATCAGCCAAAATACCTAGATATAGTACGGCGAAAATCGTGAAACCGATGACAATGGCAGCTGAGTGGGAGATGGGGATGCGAACTTGCTCCTCATCGCTGCGATAGAGGTACATCACCTTAATCACGCTCAAGTAGTAGTATAAGGCAATAAAGGCATTTATGATGCCAATTAGAGCCAACCACCATAAATCTGCTTCAACTGTCGCCCTGAATATGAAAAATTTACCAAAGAAGCCAGCGGTCGGGGGAATGCCGCTCAATGAGAGCAGGGCGAGCATCATAGCCAGCGCCAGCCAAGGTGAACGACGGCTCAAGCCGGCCAGATCCTTAATCTGGTCTGAATTACTGATATTGCTGACCAAGATGACGACCCCAAAGGCAGCTACATTGGTGAAGACGTAATAAAGTAGGAAGAACATGGTAGCGCTGGCCCCATCCAGGCTGCTGCCTCCGCTAAAGCCACCTGTGGTAAGTGCTGCTATCAAGCCCATCATGGCATAGCCCGCCTGCCCAATACTGGAGTAGGCCAGCATGCGTTTGATATTCTTCTGCCGGATGGCTAATAGGTTGCCTAGAGTCATTGTGACAATGCACATGGCGACTAACATAGCCCACCAGGCGCTCGAGGAATCGGGTCTTCCAAAGACTCCGGCCGTAAAGACGCGCAGGAAAACAGCGAAACCGGCCGCTTTAGAGGCCGTAGAAATGAGACCCGTGACCGGAGTCGGCGCACCCTCATAAACATCTGGGGCCCAAAAGTGATATGGCACAGCTGCGATCTTAAAGCCAAAGCCAACAATAACCAGCGAGGCGGCGATTAGTAAAGTTCCTTCGAGCACCTCATTGCCGACTATTCCCTGAACCGAGCTAGCCAAGGCGTAAATATTGGTTTCTTGGGTTAGACCGAATACGTAGCTCATTCCAAATAGCATAAGCGCCGTGGCAAAGGCCCCATAAATAAAATACTTCATTCCTGATTCGCTGGAGCGATTTACTTTGGTAGTGAAGGCGGCCAAAACGTACAAGGATATGCCAGCTGTTTCCAGGGCCACATAAATCATTATCAGGTCTGAACTGGCGGCCATCAGGCTAAAGCCCATGGTTGCCGTCATCAACAAGGCATAGTATGCGCCTTGCTGCACACCGGGAAAGTCCAGGGAGATGAGAATTGTGGCTAACAAGACAACCAGGAACATCACTCTAAAGACCAGAGTGACCATATCTTGGCGAATCATGCCTCCCCAGTAGCTAACGGGCTCCATGCTCGGTTGATCGAAAAATAGCCACAATGCCAATGTGACCAATAGAATGACGAAAGTTCCCCAGGCGCTCATGATCCCTAAAGCGCGCCTATTCTCTGGCTTGAAGGTTTTTTCGAGAAGCAAAACCGCGATGGCTAACAACAACAAGCCAATCTCGGGTGCCAGAGCCAAGACACTTTCAAGAGTAATCGAACTCACTTATGCACCTCCCAGCCATTGAACGAGGTCACTAGCTGTCAAGTAGACACTGTCTATCACGGAGGCTGCCTGCAACTGTTGGGCTTCTTGCAACCGTCCCACTACCGGAGTCATGCCAGATTCAATGATGCCAGAAATAACGGAGGGATAGACGCCGATGATGATGAGAATGGCCGCGAAGGCAACTAATGTTAATTTATCGATGCCTAGCAATGGTCGCATATCATGCCATTTGTCACCTTCGTAATCACCAAAAAATACGCGTCCAACGGCTCGCAAGATATAAGCCGCGGTGATGATGACTCCAAGGATGGCCAGGATAGCAACCCAATTGTAATAGTTAGACGGATTCAGTCCCGCGACGGCACCAGATATATCGAGAGAGGTACCATTCCAGACACCCATGAGGATGGGGAATTCGGCAATGAAACCGGAGAGACCGGGCATGCCCATAGACACAAGACCACCGATGACGAAGGCAACCATTGCCCAAGGCAGGACTTTCATCATGCCTCCCAATTTGGTCATATCACGAGTGTGAGCCCGATCGTAAACCATGCCTACTACGGCGAAGAATAAGGCCGTCATAATCCCGTGGCTCACCATCTGAATACCTGCACCCAGGAAGCCGCTCATAGTCATGGCCGCAAATCCCATGGTCACCAATCCCATATGACTGACACTCGAATAACCAATTAGATATTTCATATCAGTCTGGCGCATGGCAATCCATGAGCCATAAAGCACGTTAATCAGGGTCAGAATGATGATGAAGGGCATCCAATAGACAGTCCCTTCGGGCATAATTTGGATGCCCATGCGCAAGGAGGCGTAGGCTCCTAGTTTCATTAGCACCCCAGCGTGGATCATCGATACCGCCGTCGGCGCAGCCACATGGCCATCAGGAGACCAGTTGTGAAATGGAAATACGCCGGCTAAGATACCAAATCCAAAAAATAAGGGCATAAACCATATGCGCTGGATACTCAGAGGGAAATGGGCCTCAGACCAGATTCTTAGATCAAATGTCGGGGACGTAGCCGATGAGTATTCCGGAATCATGAAATAGAGAACCAGAAAGACGATAAAGGAGATGAAGCTGCCAATTAGTAAATACAAAGTCAGCTTCATAGATGCATATTCGCGGGTTTTTTCCCATCCCCAAATTACGATCAGCACGTACATCGGCAGGACGGCGAGCTCGTAAAAGAAGAAAAGCAAAAAAGCATCCACGGAGACAAAAACCCCCTGTACTCCGGCTATAAGCAGTAAAAAAAATGCGTAGAACTCCCGCGGCCGGTCTTCAATTCCCCATGAAATCAGGACACCACCCACACCGACTACGGCCGTTAGAAGAACCAGCGTCATGCTGAGTCCATCAACACCGACGATGTAGTTTAGTCCAATGCTTGGTACCCAAGGAATCTCTTCCACATAGGCCAACGTCTCGGCCCAGCGTAAGCCCGGATCCGGCAAGTTCTGGTTAAAGTCCACATAGAGGTAGCCGGCCAACAACAACCCTAAGAGGGCAGCTGCCAAGGCCAGCATGCGAGCATTCTCCTTCCGATCTTTGGGAAGGAGTAGGATGATAATCGCCGTCAAGATGGGCGATAAGGCGATGATTGACAAGAATGGAAATTCCATAGCTTAAGATCCGCGATTGGTCTGTGGCTTTTTGATTGCAGATGGGACCCGCAGGCCTTGGCCACAATTTGAAAGCCATATGCCGGAAGCACTACGATATAAAAAGCCTTGTTACAGTGTCATTAATAGTCGTCAACAACCAACGAGGCCAAACACCTAATGAGAGCATCAGAAGCATGAGAGGCCAGATAACGAGGTGTTCGCGCACAGTCATATCGCGCAAATCCTGCCAACGCGGGTTGAGTTCTCCATGGAGAGTAAATCCAATGCCCTTCAAGATATAGGCACCGGTCATCAATAAGCCGAACATTGATAAGGCGACCTGTATGGTGAAAGGATTCCAGGCCCCTCGCGTAATCATGAATTCACCTACAAATCCATTCAGTCCAGGCAAACCTAAGGAGGCCATGCTGGTGAAAATTAAGGCACCGCCGAAAAAGGGCAGAACTGTCCACAGACCACCATAATCTTTTAACTTACGTGTATGGGCTCTGTCATAAATGACCCCGACCAGAAAAAACATACCTGCGGCGGAGAGGCCATGGTTAAACATCTGCATGACCGCACCGCTGGTGCTGATGATAGCATCCTCTCGCATTCCGACGCTTTGAACATCGGAACCCCAGACCCAGGCCATGACGGCAATGCCCAAGACGACAAAGCCCATGTGGTTGATTGAGGAATAAGCCACTAAACGCTTGAAGTCCCACTGGCCAAAAGCAGCATAACCGCCCATGATGATGCTTAACATACCGGCAATAGCAAGCACGCCGGCTGTCATATGAGCTTGTTCTGGAAACAAGGGAATCGTCAAACGAATGAATCCATAGGCACCCAGTTTTAATAACACGCCGGCTAGGATCATCGATCCGGCCGTTGGTGCTTCGGTATGGGCGTCAGGCAGCCAGGTATGGAAAGGCCATATTGGAATTTTGATAGCAAAGGCGATAACAAAGGCCCAAAAAGCGACATTCTTAAAGGTAGTAGTAGATAGGTTTGTACCTGGCAGCGTATCTCCTGTATAGGCGACCCATCTATTATAGAGTTCAGGGATATCGAAGGTGCCCATCGAAAGCCCCATTATTTGAATAGCCAAAAGTAAAGCCAGGCTACCAGCCATGGTGTAGATCATGAATTTAAAGGAGGCGTATCGCCTATCCTTTCCACCCCAATGACGTATTAAGAAGTACATCGGGACAAGACCAAATTCCCAATAGATTAAGAAAATGATCAAATCAAGGGAAACGAATAATCCCAACATGGCCGCTTCCAGGATAAGGAAGAGAATCATATAGGCTTTGGTATTCTCTTCAATTTTGAATGAAGTGAGAACTGCTAACGGAGTTAATATGGCCGTAAGCAAGAGCATCGGCAGACTAATCCCGTCAGTCCCAATATGGAAACTCGAGCCAATCTGGGGGAACCAATTCGCCTGAATCTCGAATTGTGTCCCGGCGTCAATGCGATCGTAATTACTCCAGGCAATCAGCACGAGGGCCAGCGTAACCAGGCTGAATACGAAAGCCAGCCAGCGTATGGTGGATTTCTCATCTCCGGGCAGCAAAAGGATAATGAGCGCCGCAACCAGTGGCGAAAATATGATAAATAGAAGAATGTTATCTAGGAGCACATCCATAAGTCTGTTTTACTCGCTAAAAGAGGTTGTCAAATACGCCGAAGTTAATCAGCATTATCACCACTGCAAGAGCCCATCCAATAAGCACACTTACCAGTACATATTCTTGTATCTTGCCCGTCTGAATGGCTCGAAATTCTTGAGCCAGCGTTAAAACCTGATCCTTAAGCCAATCAACGCCCCCGGTAATAACGACTTCTTCGAACCGTTTAAAGTAGTAACCTACGCTATAGACGGAACGGGCGATCAAATGTAATGTGCCGTCAACGATGCCCCGGTCAATCCACTCATAAACAAAGGTGCGCGAGAACCACTTGGTCGGTCGAATGAATAGAATTTCATATAACTCGTCCCACCACCACATATTCTCCAGGAATGTATGTAGCGGACCAAGCGGCCGAACCAGCGGATCGGCTTGGCCTGCTTCCAATGGTTTGCGCCCATAAATCCACCATCCTAAGAACAAGCCACCCACGGCTACGACTACTGAAAGACTCAAAGGCACGCCGCTAAATTGCTCAATTGGCAGAACCACACCCTGCAGAGCTGAAGCGCCAAAAAGCTCAATCATGGTCTCTTCAATACTGGTAGCCAGAAAATGCTCGAATAAGTTATTGTTGAAGAGGGGCCCGAGGATAGGGAAGTTTTCAGGGACGCCGCTGAGACCAGCCAATAAAGCGAATACGGATAACACAGCCAAAGGGATGGTTATGAAGCGATTACTCTCATGAGCATGTTCAGCTAAGGCCGTCCTTGGGTTCCCCAAAAATGTTAACGATATTTGGCGAGCGGTATAAAAGGCGGTTAGTAGCGCGCCAATAACCAAAGCCAAGAAAATGATCAGAGAGAGAACCTCTCCATCGGTCGTTCCCTCACGCCAGGCGACAGCTAAGATTTCGTCCTTCGACCAGAAGCCGGCGGTAATGATGGGAAAGCCGGAAAGAGCCAGGCCTCCAATAAGAAACGTCCAGAAAGTGGCTGGCATTTTTTTACGCAACCCACCCATATTCATCATATCCTGCGGATCTGTGTGATGGTCGTGAGTCTCTTCAGCTCCGTGTTCCATGCCATGAATGATCGACCCTGAGCCCAAGAAGAGCAATGCTTTGAAGAAGCCATGGGTGATTAAGTGAAAGGCAGCGGCGACATAAGCTCCAATGGCCACGGCGGCCACCATATAACCAAGTTGCGAAATCGTGGAGAAGGCCAATACGCGCTTCACGTCATTTTGGGCGACGGCGATAGTGGCGGCCATAAGAGCAGTGAAGGCGCCGATTCCACCGATGACAACTTCGACACCACCTACACCATCAATAGCCACGGCAATCAGCGGGAAGATGCGCAGAATCAAATAGACACCGGCCGAAACCATAGCGGCGGCGTGGATGACGGCGCTGACGGGGGTAGGGCCTTCCATTGCATCTGGCAACCAGACATGTAAGGGCCATTGAGCCGATTTGCCTACTGTACCGGCGAAAATCAACAGCGTCATTAGAGCCAAACCCCCGGCTCCGATGGCTTCGCCTGCCTGCTCAAGACTCTCGGCTGACAAGGCCTCACTGAAGGTCAATGTCCCAAATACGCGGTAGAAAAAGACAATGCCCAATAGCATGAAGACATCGCCGATCCGGGTTGTCATGAAGGCTTTTACGGCCGCAGTCCGGGGAGGCAGTTGTTTGGGATCGTCGTATTTCTTAGCGTACCAGAATCCGATTAATAAGTATGAGCAAAGGCCCATTAGCTCCCAGCCAACGAAAAGAGTGAGTAGATTGTCTGAAACCACCAATACAAGCATGGCTCCTGCGAAAAGGCTCATAAAAGCGAAAAAACGCGAGAACAGGGGCTCTACGCCGTCATGATTTGGTTTCCCTTTTTCTGGGTGGCTTCCCGGACCCTCTCCCCAGCGGTGGTAGCCAACACTGTAGACGAAGATCATCGAAATTGTCATGGTGACCATGATGAGCATGACGGCTGTCAGAGAATCCACGGACACACCTAATTCAAGCCAATTGAAGAAAGGTCCGATTGGCAACCATCGAATCGTGTCATGGACCACCTGAGGATGTTCAACCATATGGTGTGGATCGTCCAGAAAGATGAATACCGTGCTCAAGGCGACAATCCAACCCAATACGAGGGCTATTCCCACACCAGACCAGGCTAACAGCCAGCTTAAGGTCTTATTTCGATTGGTGAATAAGACGATGAGGAAAAAGACCAGCAGCGGGCCGGCCGGAATCAGCCAGGTTAGTGTGGTCAAAAGTTCTTCACTCATGCAGTGTTCCTTAGATCAGGACTCTCAACGAAAAGCAAGCGACAACAAACAAATAGTCAGCAGCCGGCGGCCAGTTTTTATAAGCCCTCAATTGTTAGCGAACGGAAACAGACAGGGAGCGTAAAGCAACCGGTCTAATACTTCAACGAATCGAGTTCCTCGGCCACAACCGAGTCGCGACTACGATAAACAGAAATAATAAGCGCCAAGCCAACAGCAGCTTCTGCCGCAGCTACAGCAATCACAAAGATAGCCCAAACTACGCCGGCCTGATATTCAGGTTGTAAATATCGCCAGAAGGCCACCAAATTAATGTTAACGGCATTGAGCATCAGTTCGACAGCCATTAAGATGGCCACGGCATTACGACGAGCCATTACCCCAAATAGGCCGATGCAAAATAGCAAAGCCGCAACAATTAAGTACCAGGATAAGGGAACCATTACTCTTTCTCCGGCCGGGCGATGGCTACCGCACCGATGAGGGCGGCTAACAACAAAACTGAGGCGACTTCGAAGGGCAAGACGTAGGCATCTGGGCTAACAAGCAAACTGCCCAATGTATTGACGCTTGCCTGGACAGCTAATTCACCCACAAGCGGCTCAGTTCCAGAAAAATCAGAGGATGGCCAAGTACTAAGAATCACGACGCTCAGCAGGGCAAACGCTAAAACCGCAGCAACCAGACCCCAAATAGGCTGAGAATTGAACGGCGTTTCAGTTGTCTGCATAAGACGTCGCGTCATCATAATTGCAAAGATTATTAAGATTGAAATAGCCCCGATATAAACCAAGAGCTGAGCGGCCGCTAAAAATCCTGCATCCAAGAGGATGTACAAGCCAGCAACACCCAAGAAGCTGGCCATCAAAGCTATTGCTGCCCTAAACAGATTTTTGTCAATGACTACGACCAAGGCTGAGCCGATGGTCAGGGCGCTGATAAAAATAAAAACTACTTGTTGGACCGTCATTCCTGACTTCCTCTGAAATAAGAAGTTAAAGTTTTTTGAATCATCTTAATGTACTGTCACGGGCGCTGTTTCGGATTCCATCGCTTCCACAACTATTGCGGCAGGTTCTGATTGAACTTGCGTCGCAGTTCGCAATTGCCGGGCCCGGCGCCGGATAATATCCAAGGCAATAAGGCCAATAATCACGTTGGTCCCGAACAGAATAAGTGCTGCACCCCAATCGCTTATATCCTCAGGCAGAATCTTGACTACGATAGCCACAACCATCAACAGGACTAGCGTTACTGGGACTAGCACCTTCCAATTAAAATTCAGCAACTGATCGATACGGATACGAGGCAAAGTTGCCCGGATCCAGATAAAAATGAAAAAGACGACGAATGTTTTAAAGAAAAAATAGACAAGTCCAAGGATTGGGAATTCAACAGCGCCTGGTCCACGCCAACCTCCTAAGTACATCGTAGTAAACAAGGCAGCCATAAAAAAGGCGCTGATGAATTCAGCTAACATGAACATTGAAAATTTCATGCCACTGTATTCGGTATGGTAGCCAGCCACGATTTCTGATTCGGCTTCTAACAGGTCGAAAGGTGTCCGGCCAAGTTCAGCCAGCGCTGAGATAAAAAATATCAATGCCGAAAGAGGGATGACTAAAATGTACCAGACTGACTGCTCGATCACAATTTGCTGCGTTGACATCGAGCCGGCCAATAATACTGGTATAAGCAAGGCCATGATCATTGGTACTTCATAACTCACCAACTGGGCTACAGCGCGAAAGGCACCTAGCAAGGCATATTTGTTATTGGAACCCCATCCGGCAAGCAAAAGTGTGACCACCGAAACAGAACTAATGGCCATTACATAGAACACACCCACATTGAGATTGACACCAATGACTCCAGGAGCGAAAGGTATCACCGCCCAAACCAAAAGAGCAGCCATTACAATTAGTAGCGGGGCCAAATTATAAGCGAGCCGATCGGCTCCTGAAGGCGTTATGATTTCTTTGCTGAGGAGCTTTAGAGCGTCTGCCACAGATTGGAGTAAACCATAGCGACCACCAACCCGATTAGGACCAATACGGTCCTGAAAACGTGAAATTACCTTACGCTCCATCCAAATCAAGATCAATACAATGAGTAGACAAAACGTGGATATGATCATGATGGCCACAACGTCGAGGATGACCTCCGCTAAACCGGCTGACATATTGTCAGCCCAAACCTCGCGCATATATTCGAAGGTTTTTAGCTGAACCAGGCTTTCCAAAAAGGCGATAATATCAAAGGTCATACAAATCTCCTGTCAGCCAACCGCAAAAAAAGACCGAGTTGCTATCTTCCTTTACCAAAAACCCGGTCTTGTTGTTGATCAGAGCTAATTAGAACCACTCAAGGGCGCCCTTACGCCATATATATCCAAGAGCGACTAGGAGAATTAGAACGAAGATAATAACTTCTACCACAGCAAACAAGGGTAACTGGTTAAAGGCGGCCGCGATTGGGAAGAGAAAGACTGCCTCCACGTCAAAAACGACAAACACTAGCGCAAAGATGTAGTATTGGACCTTGAATTGAATCCAAGTATCACCCACCGTCTCAATACCACATTCATATGTCGACTGTTTGATGGGATTGGGCTTTTTGGGACTGATGACAGTCGCCAATAATATGGGTACCCCAGGAAAAATAACGGCAATTGCAAAAAAGAGCAGAATGAATTGCCAATCACTTAGCATCTATAAATTTTCCTTGTGATAAGGTGATTGTGAAATCTATCTCATTTATAGCACATGCCAAACTCGACGGCAAAGCTCAACAGATTGGAATTCTAGCAGAAACAAAACGGCAGGCAACAGCCAATTGCCACCAACTGAAACAATTAGCTTTGGAGAGTAGGGGGAAGAATTAGGGGGAACGAACTGGGAGCGTCTAGAACAACCCAATTATGCCTAAGTAATGGTCTGGAAAAACCTTGATATCGTTGTAAAACGATAAGAATGATTAACTGGTAGATAATTTTGCCAAGCGGCGAACAACATTGCCACTGACCCCGTTAACCCACTTGTTCAAAGTCGCATCGGCCGCCAGACGCATGGCGTCCACTGAATAGGATGGGTAGACGTGAATTGTTTCTGCCAAGTCGTCCAGCTTTAAGCCATGTTCAATAGCTAAAACAAACTCCGTGATGCTTTCTCCAGCCCGGTCGGCTACGATCGTGGCCCCAAGGATCTTGCCGCTTGACTTGTGCATGATTTTAAGGAAACCTTCGAGGCTGTTTTCGCATACTGCTCGATCGCTGCGCCGCAAGTTGAGATGGGCAAGGCGAAGGCTCCGGCCATATTGCTTACGGGCTTGTTCCTCGGTCAAACCGACATGGGCCACCTCGGGATCAGTGAAGATAGTGAAGGGAATTGGCTTGCCACTGCTTCGTTCGCTACCCGGTAGTAGCGCGTTGCGGGTAGCTTGAAACCCTTGCCAACTAGCCAAGTGAGTAAACTGCATTCCTCCTAAGACATCACCTGCTGCGTAGATATTTCGAGAGGTGGTTCTTAAAGAGCTGTCGACATTGATACCGGCCTCCGAATAGTCGACACCAGCTTTTTCCAAATTGAGCCTGGAAACATTAGGTTTGCGCCCGGTGGCCACGAGAAGCATATCGCCTTCAATCGGATTCGATCCCACATCCACTAATATCTTACCCTGATTCGAAGAGACAGACTGAGCCATGCCCTGAACGAAACGGATGCCTTCATTCACAAATACTTTCAAGATGACCTGAGCAGCTTCCCGATCCTGTTCCGGTAATATTGCCCGGTCAACCAAGGTGACCTGGGCTCCAAGGCGACGATAGGCTTGGGACATTTCGACACCTACAGGTCCAGCCCCGAGAACAATCAGCCGTTTGGGCAACTTATCGTTTTCAAAGAGCTGTTCGTAAGTGAGATAATCTACCTCTTTAAGTCCTTTAATGCGTGGCGTTCTCGGCGAAGCGCCAGTAGTTATTAGAAACTTTTTTGCTCGAATGGTTCGTTCACCAACCCGAATCGTATTAGGGTCGATAAATTGGGCCAGTCCCTTATATACGGTTATCCCGGCTTCGGTCAGGTGCTCGGGTGTTTCATGCTGATAAACGGAGGAAATGGCCTGGCGTACGTAGTTTCGCACGGCTCTCATGTCTACAGTTGGTGTAGTCGATATGATGCCAAATTGATCGGCTGTTCGGGCATGATGGGCTACTTTGGCCGCTTTTAGTAAAGCTTTACTGGGGACACAACCTGTCCACGTACAGTCCCCGCCGATGCGGTTTTTCTCAATCAATGCTACCCGGAGACCTAATTTCCCGGCAAACTCAACTGCCGGCAGGCCGCCAGAACCAGCACCAATTACGACAAAATCGTATTCTGTGGTCATTCAGGAAACTCCATCGTTCTTGTACTCATCCAATTCATGGGCGCAATAGCAGAGGTAATACCTTCGTCAAGCTGCTCCAGAAATCTTGTTCATTGTATAATTGACGGCTTACGAGACATGTAACCAAGCGGACAATTATAGGATTATTCATGTTATTAGCTGGTGATATCGGAGGCACTAAAACAGATTTGGCTTTGTTTACAGCCGAGAATGGCCCGCATCGGCCGATGCAGGTCGCTCGCTTTGCTAATCGTGATTTTGCTAGCTTGCTAAACATTATTAAGGCGTATCTGGAGAAGACGAACATAAAGCCTTCTCTGACCTCCTTCGGCATTGCTGGTCCAGTTAACGATGGCCGGGTAAATGTGACCAACTTACCCTGGACGGTCGACGTCCAAGAGATTAGCCAGATATTGGGTGATATCCCTGCTTACCTTCTTAATGACCTGGAGGCAATTGCTTATTCAATACCGACCCTACAGGAAAGCGATCTAACCTCTATCAAGGCCGGGGGACGAGAAGAGGAGGGGCCAATCGCCGTTATCGCCCCGGGTACCGGTCTGGGAGAAGCGTTTTTATTTTGGGATGGCCAACGCTACCGGCCAATCCCGAGTGAAGGTGGTCATACTGATTTCGCCCCGGCAACTTCCCTTGAACTGGAATTATTGACCTACTTACATACTAAGATGAAGCACGTTAGCTACGAACGAGTCTGTTCTGGACTTGGGATACCCAATCTCTACAATTTTTTTCGCGACACAGGCAAATATCCCGAACCCGATTGGTTGCACCATAAATTGGCCGGTCAGACAGACAAGACTCCCACGATCATGCGAGTTGGGATGGAAGGAACAGCCGAAATCTGTGTCGCCACGCTAGAGATGTTCATGGGCATTCTGGGAAGCGAGGCTGGCAATCTTGTTCTTCAAGCGCTTGCGACCGGTGGTGTCTATTTGGGCGGTGGAATCCCCCCGCGAATCCTAAATTTCCTAAAGGGTGGCCCGTTTCTCGAGGCATTTACTCGCAAAGGCCGCTTTTCTGAGCTGCTTGTGCAGGTTCCGGTGGATGTCATTATTAACGATCAAGCCGCACTTTTTGGCGCGGCAAATCATGGCCTGTTGATGGCTTCCAAGAGGAAAATAGGAGCATAACCAACCCATGGAGTTTCAGCGCGAGATAAAGGTTTTCGCAGATAAATTAGAGCTTAGCAGCTACACTGCGAACAGGATTGAGGAAATCGCATTGGAGGCTGTGGAAAATCGGGGCAGCTTTCATATGGTATTATCTGGTGGGGGAACGCCGGCGCCACTCTACAAGTTATTGTCGGAATCTCCTTACCGGACAACGATTCCCTGGCGACGAACTCAAGTTTACTGGGGAGATGAAAGGAATGTGCCGCCCGATGAAGAGGAAAGCAACTTTGGCCAGGCATATGAAATTCTGCTATCTCAAGTCCCCTTGCCTGAAGCTAATATCCACCGAATTAAGGGCGAGTTAAGCGCTGAAGAGGCGGTCCAAGATTACGCCGATCAATTAATCGGGCAGGCTGCTCCGGGTTTGGATTGGCCCAGATTTGATGTCGTATTACTAGGAATGGGGGGAGATGGGCACACTGCCTCTTTGTTTCCAGGCCAGGAAATTGCCGCTGATCCTGGCCAATCGATAGTCTCCGTGATAGCTGAATATGGCGGCCGTCCGGCGAAAAGATTGACCCTGACTCCGCCTGTATTCAATTCGGCCAGGAAGGTCATTTTTTTGGTGACTGGGGCTGACAAAGCAACGGCCGTGGCGGCCACGATTGAAGGAGCTATTGATCCGCTAAATAAACCTAGCCAACGAATTCGGCCGGTAAACGGTCGAATCATTTGGCTGCTTGATGAGGGAGCGGCGGGAAAATTAACCAAGATGTAACCTCTAGGAACATTTTGCATCTAAATATTTGAACGGCTCACAGGCTGGTTGAAATCCGCCTGCACCAAGAAGCGAATTCGATGATCCAGGCCTTATTAATTCGCAAGCTTAAGGTGGTCGGATAACGAAAGAGGATCGGATTTAAAAATAACAAAAGTCAAATCAAGCGCAAGGCGAAGGTTATAAATGGAGAAACAAGTGGAATCAATCGGTATGAATTTTGAATTATCGCTGGATATCGAGGCCGCCCAAGATCGTGTAACAGAAGCTCTAAAGGTAGAAGGGTTTGGCGTACGGACCGAAATTGATATTCAAAAGACTCTAAAGAAGAAGCTGGATGTCGACTATAAACCCTACAAAATCCTTGGTGCCTGCAATCCTAAATTGGCCTACGAAGCCCTGGAAACAACCACCGAGATCGGATTGCTTTTGCCTTGTAACGTGACATTGCAGCAGAATGAAAGCGGAAAAACTGAGGTCTCATTCGTTGATCCACTTCGCCTGATCGGCTTTGCTAATCATCCTGGTTTGGAGGCCGTGGCCGAAGAAGCTGCAACACGTCTACGAAGAGTAAAAAACAATCTGGAGAAAAAATAGATGCCTATTTATGAGTTTAATTGCCACACTTGCGGCAATTCTTTTGATAAGTTAGTTCGAATTTCGGCTACGGATGCTGTGTCCTGTCCACAGTGTGAAAGCGATAACGTTAAAAAGAAGTTGTCATTATTCTCGAGTAGGGTGACTGGTGGCGCAGTTTCAGCCAGTAATAATGCTGCAAGTTGCGCGCCTGGGAGCCTCTGAGGCATATAAGAATCTCCGGCCGGGCGCCGGAATTATTCCAAATCTGTAGTCGTATCGCTTCCTGAATAGATGACCCCAGAAATGGGGAACTGGTCGAGAAGCCCTCATTTCAGCCCGATTCGAATGGATGGGACGCGGGCGGATTTGAAGCTGCCGCTTATTAAAAAAGCTGAGTTTTTCGCCTCATCGGTTAACCACCAACGATACTAAATCTCAATAGAATTCAAACCAGAATTATAGTCTTGCTTACTTACAATTGCCCGGAGAGTGGATAGAATCCATTTTCGTGAGCGATTATCTGCTTTTAGCCGACTGGCGACGCAATGTCAGTCAAATGTATAGAGACGTAAGAAAAGCACCGGAGGCTGGCCGTCTTATCGCTTGGCAAGATTGGCGAGCTCGACGTAATCGTTTATTTGCCGACCATTATCAAAGTCCCCTCACTGAACAGCAGCGGCACGATTTTCGTGGTCTTAATTATTTTGATTATGATCCTGCCTTTAGAGTAATCGGCCGTCTGGATCGAGATGTAGAAAATGAAACGCTTTTTATGAATCTGGGTCAAGATGGGGAAATCTGCTTGATACGGGTTGCCAGGGTTGAGTTTGAGCTTAGCGGTGTTGATAGCCAGCTTAGTCTTTATTGGATTTCTGTTTACGGTGGGGGGCTGTTTTTATCCTTTAGAGACGCGACTAATGGAAGCCAGAGCTTCGGGGGAGGTCGCTATCTCTTTGACACTATTAAGGGCGCAGATTTGGGAGTAGGCGATCAAGAGATTGTGCTCGACTTCAATTATGCTTACAATCCTTCGTGTGCTTACCATCCGCAATGGGTATGTCCTTTACCTCCACGAGAAAATTACATGGCCCTCAATGTTCAGTCTGGCGAATTGAATTTTAGTACTTCTAGCGACGACCTACTTCTAAGTTAGATTTAGCCGGCAACAAGGCACTTACTCTCTCCGATACCGTTGTAAGATAACCAACTGCCTCTGGGCAAAGTCCCTCCTAATATGCTGCTATGACAATTTCAAATATTGATATAAGTGTGACTGACGATTCAGCCCTCAATACTTTGCCCGGTAAATGGCGAGTCTTGTTGCTGCTGTCATTGGCCGAGTTGTTGGGCATGGCTGTTTGGTTTTCGGCTTCGGCCGTTATGCCAGCGCTAACCCAGGATTGGAATCTGGGCGAGGGTGGGCAAGCCTGGTTGACGATGTCAGTCCAAATCGGTTTCGTAATCGGCGCTCTGGGATCAGCCATTCTGAATCTTGCCGATCGATTGGCTTCACGCTGGCTTTTTGCCGCTTCAAGCCTGTTAGCAGGCATAATGACCATGATGGTTGCCGCAGTGGCCCAAAACCTGGAAACGGCATTGGTATTGCGGTTTCTGACGGGTGTCTTTCTTGCCGGTGTCTATCCAGTGGGCATGAAAATCATGGCTACCTGGACGAAAAAGGATCGGGGGCTGGGCATTGGATTATTGGTTGGTGCTTTGGTGTTGGGCACTGCTTCTCCACACTTATTGAACGCTTTAGGAGGAGTTGGCGATTGGCGCACTGTTATTTATCTAGCGGGTACATCAGCTGTTTTAGGGGGCATCATCGGAGCCTTGTTTGTTCATGAGGGACCTTATAATGCGGCCGCACCCAAGTTTCGCTGGAAGCAAATTGGAGAAATATTAACCGAGAAAGATATCGCCTTGGCCAATCTTGGTTATCTAGGCCACATGTGGGAATTATATGCGATGTGGGCCTGGATCCCCTTGTTTTTTCTGGCCAGTTTTGAAAAAAGCCAGATCGATCCGGCCCTCGCCAGCCTGGCAGCTTTTTTCATCATAGGGATTGGCGGCCTGGGCAGCTTTGTTGCCGGTCCTCTGGCCGATCGTTTCGGTCGAACACGGATCATCTCTATTTCATTAATAATTAGTGGTATCTCGGCTCTGTTAATCGGCTTTTTGTTTGGTAGAAGTCCTATCCTGGAAGTGACCCTGGCCTTGATTTGGGGATTTGCCGTTGTGGCCGATTCAGCTCAATTTTCGGCCGCGGTGAGCGAACTGGCCCCCGCAAAATACGTCGGTACTGCTCTGACCCTACAGACTAGTTTGGGGTTTTTGCTCACTCTTTTTACAATTCGCTTAATCCCCCCTCTTGTAAATCTTGTAGGATGGCAATTTGCTTTTGCGTCGCTAGCCATTGGGCCGGCCGTGGGCATCTGGGCGATGATGAGGTTAAGACGTAGGCCATCGAGTCGTAAATTGGCCGGCGGTAGGGGATAAGAAGATTGTTTGTCTGGTGAGGAGGATTATGGTCCTAAGCGCTATCCAATTGAGGTCCAAATAGCAGGGTCACCCACTAGTTGGACATAACTTCGCACGAAACTTCTAGCGGTTTTGAGGAGGCTGCGCTATGTGCCTTAATGTTAGCTCGTGCTCGGTCTAAGAGCGGGAGACCCTGCGCGACAGGAGAGCGTATTTGATTGTGCCACCGACCGAAAGTAGTATTGCGGAGTGCTGCCAATCTATCTTTGAAGGCCAGTGTGACCCGGGAGTCACATATCCAGACCTATCTGTTTTCTGAATAATTTGACTCTCGCTGTGAGACAAGCAGTCGGTGGCTTGTTGCTATGTATCCTAATCGATATATTATCAGTTGGTGAGGGGGACAGTAGTGACATATGTCATAGTCGTTCTATGACTTTTATCTAACCAACGTTTGAACTGCGAAAACATTTATGTCAGCAACTAATTTTTACGAACAAGTATATTCTGTCGTACGGCGAATTCCCCGAGGCCAGGTAACCACCTACGGTCGGATTTCCAACATGCTGGGTGCGCCAAATGCCGCCAGAGCTGTCGGTTATGCCTTAAGGGCCTTAAAGGACAGGAGTGAAGATTCATTCTACGCTGGTGTACCCTGGCAGCGCGTGGTTAACAGTCAAGGGCGGATCAGTATTGTCAATCGTGAATACGGTGCGGAACTTCAAGCCAAACTATTAAGAGGCGAAGGGGTTATTGTCAGCCAAGATCTACGCATCAACCTGGAGAAATATCTTTGGTCCGGCTTACATTTGATGGAGATTGACGATATTCTAAAGAAGAAAAGAAGGGAGTAAAAGAAAAGCTACTTGCAACCAATTGAGGCTAGACCTAAAATCGAGAAGGTGAAGTTAATCATCCAGATTCCCTGTCTCAATGAGGCTGATACGCTTCCTTTTGTATTGGAAGGCTTGCCGGAAGAAATTCCAAATATCAGTTGCATCGAAACTCTGGTCGTAGACGATGGCAGCAGCGATGAAACGGTTGCTGTAGCCCGCCGAATCGGCATAGACCATATTATTTGTCATAAAAGCAATCTCGGTCTGGCCCGTACCTTCGCTACCGGTATCGAGGCGAGTCTCAATTTGGGAGCCGACATCATCGTCAATACAGACGGTGATAACCAATATCAGGCCCGTTACATACCCGACTTGGTGGCCCCAGTGATCGACGGTCAGGCTGATATCGTCATCGGCAATAGGCAGGTTAGGCGGGTTTCCCACTTTTCACCCTTTAAAAGGTTTCTGCAATCGGCCGGTAGCTGGCTTGTTCGAACGGTTAGCGAGACTGACGTGCCTGATGCGCCCAGCGGATTCAGAGCCTATTCCCGAGACGCGGCACTTCACCTTAATATCCTCACCCAATATAGCTATACATTAGAGACTATTATTCAGGCTGGCAAACAAGGGCTTCGACTGGTCAGCATTCCGGTGGAGACAAATGCTCCTACTCGGCCCTCTCGTTTGCAGCGTAGCACCTGGCATTTCATAAAGGCCCAAGCGGGGACCATTGTGCGTCTCTATGCCTTTTATGAGCCCTTACGAACCTTCACTTATCTGGCTCTCCCATTCTTGATTTCAGGTATTTTGCTTTTGGCCAGATTCGGTTTTATGTACCTGATCGGAGAACGAGGAGTCGGCCGCTTTGGACAATCTGTTAGTATTGGAATAGGTTTATTATTGGTTGGGGTTATTATCGAACTTTTTGGCATTCAAGCTGACGTTGCCAGCAAGCATCGCCAGTTGACCCAGGAAGTTTTGTATAGGTTGAAGAAGCAAGAGCTGGATAACCGCAGCGAGAGCAAAGATAGTGCCTCCACCGATGCGAATAGTAAACAGGATCAGGAAGATAATTCAAGCAATAAAGAACCCGTGACCAGAAAGAAATATTCAAAGGAATAAACGATGTATGGTTTCGCCGGAAAAGTTCTATGGGCAGACCTAAGAACGAAAGAGATTAAAATTGAAAAACCCGAGGCATCATTTTATCGTCATTATCTAGGTGGAAGCCTGATGGGCCTTTACTACCTCTGGAAAAACACCCCCAAAGGAAGTGATCCGCTTGGGCCTGAAAACACGATTATTTTTGCCCTCAGCGCGACGACGGGATTACCCATAAGTGGGCAAAGCCGCTGTACAGTCACCTGTCTGTCGCCAAGCAGTGGTGGTGTTGCCGACAGCCAAGCTGGAGGCTTCTGGCCGGCCGAACTGAAATTCGCTGGGTTTGACGCCATTGTTATCACTGGAGCGGCAGAAAAACCCCTTTATTTATGGGTACATGACGGTGAAGCGGAACTACGTGATGCCAGTCATCTATGGGGTAGACTGACTTATGATGTGGAAACCACCTTGAAAGAGGAATTAGGGGATCGAAAGATTGAAATTGCTCAGATTGGTCCGGCAGGAGAAAAACTGTCAAATTTTGCGGCGATCATGAATATGAGTAACCGGGCCTGGGGAAGAACCGGCGTTGGCGCAGTTTTGGGAAGCAAGAAACTAAAGGCCATTGCCGTACGTGGTCGCCAGAAAGTCAACCCAGCCGATAAGAAGGCCGTGGTCGCCTTAGCAAGAAAAGGCGCAAAGATTTTCCCCGGTAGTGATATGGAAGAGTTTGGAAAGTACGGCACGCCAGATACTGTGATGGGCAATTACGGCGCTGGAGGCCTGCCAACCTTCAATTGGAATTCAGGAGTGATGCCGTCTCTAGACGCCGCTGAGGCCTTGAGTGGGGAGCGTCTCTATGATGAGTTGTTACGAGGAGCGGCCGAGGGAAAACAAGATCGCCTTGGTCGCCACACATGTTACTCCTGCATCGTTCGTTGCAAACGGGTGGTTGAATCCGAATGGCGTGAGAACAAAATCATGCCTAAGTACGGGGGACCCGAATACGAAACCATTTCTACTTTTGGTTCTTACTGTGGGATTGATGATCTTCAGGCGATTTCTTATGCCAACCAACTCTGCAACCAGTACGGAGTAGATACAATCTCTTGTGGGGCGACGATCGCTTGGGCCATGGACTGTTTTGAAAATGAGGTTATTTCGGTGGAGGACACTGATGGACTGGAGTTGCGATTTGGAAATACAGAAGCAATGATTGAAGTGTTGGAGAAGACCCTTCGGCGAGAGGGATTTGGCGATGTATTGGCCGAAGGCTCGGCTAAGGCGGCCGATCGCTTGGGCCGAGGACATGAATACCTATTAACAGTTAAAGGACAAGAACTGCCCGCTCATATGCCCCATGTTAAACGAAGTCTGGCGGTAATCTATGCGGCTAATCCCTTTGGGGCCGATCACCAGTCCTCTGAACATGATCCGATGTATCATCCCAAATCCTATGAGGGAAGTGGAGATAATCCGGGATACAAGGTGTTTCTCAATGAGATTGGGCTGAATAAACCTCAGCCGACAAAAATCTTGAACGCTGAAAAGATAGAATTCGCTCTTAAGACGCAATACAATTACAGTGCCATGGATACGATGAGTGTATGCCAGTTCGTATATGGCCCAGCCTGGCAGCTGTTAGGTCCACAAGATATGGCCGACTTATTGGCGGCCGCAACAGGTTGGACGGTCGCACCGGAGGATATCCAAAACTGGGGGCAGAGGCGGCTCAATCTAATGCGGGCGCTCAATGCTCGTGAGGGATTAACCCGGGACGCCGATACACTTCCCAAAAAACTTTTTAAGCAAAGGTTAACAGGGGGACGCAGCGATGGTTTATTGATGGATGAATCTGAACTGCAGGCCGGCCTGGACATGTATTACGAGCAGGCAGGATGGGATGTAAAAAGTGGTGTACCAACTAGAGAAACTCTAAACAATTTAGGCTTGACCTGGGCAGCCGATGACTTAAATCTTTAAGGTTCTTTTACAATCCTTAAAAGATTGACAAACGGCTGATTTCACCCATCCGTCACGTCTATCCTGTGTTATACTTGGCGGGGTAATACAACAAAACAGTAGTCATCGCCAACCGCAGCTAAGAATCTGAAAATGGACGCGATTTTGGTAGCAGGAAGCCAAGAGATTTTTCATGTCCCATAATCATAAACCATTCGCTCACTTACATGTCCATAGCGAGTTTTCTTTGCTCGATGGCCTAAGCCGGATAAACCATCTTACGGAACGAGCCATAGAGCTAAATATGCCAGCCCTGGCCCTCACTGACCATGGCACGATGTATGGGACGATCCAGTTTTATCGGGCCTGTATCAAGGCTGGTATCAAGCCAATTCTTGGGGTTGAGGGTTACCTGGCCGCCCGACGAATGCAAGATAGAAATTATGAGTTCGATCGGGAGCGTTACCACATCCTATTGTTGGCGGAAAATCAGACTGGCTATCTAAACCTTCTGCAAATTGTAAGTGCAGCCCAATTGGACGGCTTCTACTACCGGCCGCGCACGGATCGCGAATATTTAGAGGCTCATAGTGACGGGTTAATTACTACGACCGGTTGTATGGCCGGGGAGATTCCAAGAGCAATTCAGGCTGGAAACTTAGAAAAAGCCAAACAGTTAATGAGTTGGTACGTCGATGTATTTGGTCGCGAACGATTTTTTGTTGAGCTGCAGGAACATAGCATTCCCGAGCTGCAGAAAATAAACAAAATTCTGCTAGAATTGGCCGATCAATTTAACTTGCGTTGTGTGGCCACGAACGACGTGCACTACACTACCGCCAGCGAAGCCAACCCCCACGATGTACTCCTCTGCATACAGACAGGAAAAACGGTCGATGCAAGCCAACGAATGCGCATGTCTGACCAAGGCTACTATCTGAAATCCTATGCTGAAATGGAGAAGATGTTTGGACATATTCCCGGAGCATTGGACAACAGTCTGTTAATTGCCGAGATGTGTAACGTGAATCCGGAACCAGCAGGATACCATTTACCAAAATTCGAAGTTCCCAGTGGACTGACTCCGGAATCATATTTACATCAACTTTGTGAAAGCGGGCTTATCTGGCGCTATGGTCAGGAGAGATCCAAAGCTGATCCCGTGCTTAAAGAAAGACTCGATTATGAGTTGGGGATCATTCATACAATGGGTTTTGATGCCTACTTCTTGATCGTATGGGATTTGTGCCAATTCGCTCGCCAGGAGGATATTTGGTGGAACGTAAGAGGCTCTGGGGCCGGATCTTTAGTTGCCTTTACGCTAGGTATTACAGGAATTGACCCTTTAGCAATCGGATTAATATTCGAGAGATTTCTTAATCCAGGCCGGGTCTCTATGCCTGATATCGATCTCGACTATCCTGATGACCGGCGCCATGAAATGATCGAATATACGATTCGCAAGTATGGCTCGGATAAAGTAGCCCAAATTATCACCTTTGGGACGATGGGAGCTCGGGCTGCTATCCGTGATGTGGGCCGCGCCTTGGATGTTCCCCTACCAGAAGTAGATGACATTGCCAAGCTGATTCCGGCGATTCCGGGAAAGCCCGTCTCCATCCAAGATGTTTTGAACCCGGATCATGAGTTTCATTCCGACGATCTGATAGAACGATATAAGCGCGAAACCAAAATAAAATCCTTGGTTGATACGGCCCAAAGTTTGGAAGGTGTGGCCCGACACGCTTCAACACATGCTGCCGGTGTAATCATTTCTGATATCCCGTTGGTAAAGTATACGCCGCTCCACCGACCGACCAGTGGCAATGGGGATGGAGAAGGCATTGGGGTAGTGACTCAATGGCCAATGGAGATCTTAGATTCAATCGGCCTGCTGAAGGTTGATTTCCTTGGTTTGAGTACCCTGACCATTTTGCGCCGGGCGGCTGAGCTGATCGAATCCAGAACTGGAATCGTTTATACCATGGAGAATATACCCTACGATGTAGGCCACGTAGGCCCGGACCCAGACAAAAAACCGGAGCGTCTGTTTGAAATGTTGGGTCGGGGCGAGGTTGCCGGTGTCTTTCAGGTTGAGGGTGCTGGTATGCGGCGCTTAATGTTACAAATGAAGCCGCAACGATTTGATAACATTATTGCCGCTATTTCTCTTTACCGGCCCGGACCGATGGAAAACATTCCCGAATATATCGCCCGGATGCACGGCAAAAAGAAAGTCACCTACCACCATGATGATTTAGAGCCCATATTACGAGACACCTACGGCATTGTAGTCTATCAAGAGCAAATAATTCGTATCGCCGCCGATTTGGCAGGTTATGCACCTGGCGAAGCGGATTTGCTGCGAAAAGCGGTCGCAAAAAAGAAACGAGATTTGATGGACATGCACCGGTCCCAGTTTATCGCTGGTGCAGTCGCTCGAGGGATACCGGAAGATGCCAGCGAGGCGATTTGGGGGGACATCGAGTTCTTCGCCCGTTATGGTTTTAATAAGGCTCATGCCGCTGATTATGCCGTGATAACTTGCCAGACGGCCTTTTTAAAAGCTCATTATCCAGTTGAATACATGACTGCCTTGCTGAGTGTCGAGCGCAATAACACCGACAAGGTTGCCCATTATTTGGCTGAGACACGCAGAATGGGCATTGTCGTTGCGCCACCGGCGATTAATCGATCGGACCTTGATTTTTCGATAGAAGGTGATGAATCCCAGCCAATCATACGGTACGGTCTGGGTGCAATAAAGAACTCAGGGGCGGCCGCCATTCGGTTAATGCTAGATGAACAACAACAAAACGGTCCATTCAAAGATTTGCCGGATTTGTGCGACCGGGTCGATTTACGAAAAGTGGGCAAACGTGCGCTAGAGTCAATGATTAAAGTTGGCGTCTTTGATAGTTGGGGCAGCCGCTCTCAATTATTAAGCTCACTGGATAGGATTGTTGGCCATAGTGGACGAACCCATGAGGCGGCCGAAGCTGGCCAGATGAGCCTCTTTGGTGGCCAACTTGCTTCAAGCATTGATGTAGATATCGAGTTGTTGTCACCGGCAACAGTTATGGCTGAAGAGGATCATCGAGAAGTGCTTCAGTGGGAGAAAGAGTTAATCGGCGTCTATATTAGTGAGCATCCGGTGAGCCGGCCGGCGGAATTGTTAAAAGATATGCTGACTGCGACAACCGGTGACCTGGATGAAACATATAATGGCCGGCCGGTAACGATTCTTGGCTTGTTAAGCTCGCTGCGCAGATTTGTAACCAAGAAGGGCGACCCGATGGCCTTTGGGGCGCTGGAAGATCTGCAAGGCTCGATCGAGGTCGTCTTTTTTCCCCGTACTTGGAAGCAATTTCGAGATATTGTTGAGGTCGATCAAATCTACATCGTTCGCGGAAAGATACGAGTAGAGAATGATGAACGAATCAAAATTCTAGCTGATAGCATAGAGAATACTCTGAATATTGCCCAATCGGCCGATGAACCCACTGAGCAAATAGCTCAAACCCAAAATGGAGTTCAATCGGAGAATAAGAAATCTGTCCAAGATATCTCGGAAATACCAGGAGAGGAGCCTGAATTCGAACCCTGGGAAGCACCCCAAGAAAAGTCTCCGAAGGTCTATCAAAAAAAATCGGCGATACATGCAGATAAAGAATTTAATGTGATTCGAGATGATCGGCCTCCACCGCCGGCTAATTTCCCATCAGACGAATTAGCGCCAATGAAGGCAGCCGCCGAATTTCCTGAGCAAAAGAAGGAAATCGAGGTTCCGCCAACAAGTGAACCTCAGCCTGATTTAGCGCGCGCAGGACAGATCTCTTCGTTCTCTGACCCGGCGACGCCCCCTATTATTCAATCGCCAACCGAACGCGTAGCCCAAACTGCCATTCCAGCTCAAGTCTTTGAGGTGAAGAATGCGAGTAAATTGAGACGTACACTAATTGTCGAAGTTCGCCCGGTGCGTGCCTGGCAAGAAACTTGCCGTCAGTTGGTGGATATTGCCTCAGATTATGATGGTCACGACGGTTTACGGATCAAGTTAAGCGGATCTGGGCTGGTGATGGAATTTCCCAATCAAAATACACATTATTGCTTAGAATTAGAACAGGCCATTGGTCGATTACCGGCGATTGCCCACGTGGAAGTAGCCTGATTCACAGTGTATAATGCCCTTTGTTCATATTGTGGTCTAAATAATACTTGTGGCCGCCTGCAATTAGGATTGGTGTTTGCATCGGTAGGGATTAAGGCCTTGACAATGAAAGAATCTAAGATACGTGTTTTAATCGCCAAGCCAGGTTTGGACGGGCATGATAGGGGTGCGAAGGTGGTCGCTCGCGCCCTCCGAGATGCCGGGATGGAAGTTATCTACACTGGATTACGGCAGACGCCAGAGATGGTTGTGGAGGCGGCGTTGCAAGAAGACGTGGACATTATTGGTTTGAGCATCCTGTCCGGGGCCCATATGGTGCAGGCCTCGCGGATCCTTGCTCTTATGCAGGATAACGACATGCAGGACGTGCCAATGTTCATTGGTGGCATCATTCCAAACGAAGATATTCCGCGTCTCAAGGAGATGGGGGTTGCCGCAGTGTTTGGTCCCGGAACAACTACCGCAGAAATCATTTCCTGCATTCAGGAGACAGTGCAGGGTGAACGAGCTAGTTGAGCAGGCTTTGCACGGCCGGCGACGGGCAATCGCTCGCCTGATAACTCAGGTGGAAAATGACCCATCGGCGGCCAAAGAGGCGATTATGACCCTGTACCGGCACACCGGTCGGGCTCATATTGTTGGGGTAACAGGGCCACCCGGTTCAGGTAAAAGCACCCTTGTAAATGAAATAGCCAAGGAGTTTCGGCTTCGCTCAACAAGCGTCGGCATTGTGGCTGTCGATCCAAGCAGTCCCTTCACCGGTGGGGCTTTGCTTGGTGATCGAGTCAGGATGCGAGATTTGTCGGGGGACTCGGGTATTTTCATTAGGAGTATGGCTTCTAGGGGTAGGCTTGGCGGCCTTGCTCGAGCAACAGGAGATGTCGTAAAGGTACTTGATGCCGCGGGTTTTGGAGTAATCTTAATAGAAACCGTTGGCGCCGGCCAAGCGGAAGTAGATATTGCTAACGCTGGTCACACGACCTTGGTAATCGAAGCCCCGGGCATGGGGGATGAGGTTCAAACGATAAAAGCCGGCATTTTAGAGATCGCTGATGTCCTGGTTGTTAACAAGGCAGATCGGCCTGGTAGCAATCGAACCGTAAAGGCTTTAAAGGCAATGCTGCAACTCGGTTCGCGCAGTATGAATCAGGCTCATCATGGAACAGTGATGCCCGTTGAAGGGCTAGCTTCAAACGGGAAGAGATCAGGTGATTCATGGTCAGTTCGAGTACTGGAGACGGTGGCCACTGAGGGAGAAGGTATAAGTAGACTGGTCGATGTCATCCTGGCCCATAAGTCTCACTTGGATTCAAGTGGGGAGTGGGAGGCTAGAGAACTGGCAAAAAGCCGGCTTGAAATTGACCAGATGCTACAGGCTGAATTCCTGGACCGGTTAAACAAGACTGTACCTTTGACAGAGCGGGAAGGATTAATTGATGCCGTTGCCAAGCGGGATCTGGATCCCTATTCGGCTGTAGCTAAACTTTTTGCTCATGCGGCACAAAAAGAGTGAGGATGCTTGTTGGCCTAATGGGGAGCGAGGAGAGAGGAGATGTCAAATATAGCGGGTTATGGTGATATAAAATTATTCGCCGGGTCTGGTTGCCCAGATTTGGCTCAACGTATCGCCGATTATATTAAGGTACCCTTGAGTCCTTGGGAAATTATTCAATTTCCAAACCAAAATTTGTGGATCAAATTGAATGTCAGCGTGCGAGGCCAGGATGTCTACGTGATCCAAAGTCAGTCGCGACCTGTGCACCGGAACATCATGGAGACGCTGATCGCCATCGACTGTCTCAATCGGGATTCGGCCGGGCGCATTACCCTCGTTGCGCCTTTTCTAGCCTATTCCCAGAGCGACAAAAAAGATCAGCCAAGGGTGCCAATTGCGGCTCGATTGCTTGCTGACATGATTGAGGTTGCCGGCGCCGATCGTTGGATGACCTTGGATTTGCACGCGGGCCAGATTCAGGGATTTTACAGTATACCGGGCGATTCTTTAACGACATTCCACATTTTAGTCGACTATTTTCGTAAGAAAAATCTCAACGAGGCTGTTGTGGTTACCCCAGATTTGGGTTTCGCAAAACGCGGCCGGAATTATGCAGCCGAATTGAAAGTGCCCTTGGCCTTTGTAGAGAAGCGGCGAGTCGATAACGGCGACGCGCGTGAAGCCGTTACTTTAATAGGCTCGGTAGAGGACAAAGATGTCGTCATCGTAGACGATTTGGTAGATACGGCGGGTTCAATTGTCGAAGCGGTGGAGATAGTTAAAGCCAAGGGAGCCCGGGACGTTTACCTCTCTTTCGCCCATCCGGTACTCTCGGATCCCGCCATTGACAGCCTTCGGGATTTGCCCATAAAAGAAATCGTCTGCACGGATACCATTCCAATTCCAGAGGACAAAATGCTACCCAATATTACAATACTTTCGGTTGCGGAATTATTGGGCGAAGTAATTATACGAAGTCATGAAGGTCGCAGCGTCGGCGAGTTATTTAACGAGTAATATTCCTTATTCGCATGACATACGTCGATTGGTTCTTATTGCAGCTATCATGGACTGCTTTGATGATTAATTTATGAACGCCTAGCGAAATGCCTGATTTACCTTGTAATATATTTTGCTTGCCATCAGTGTTTACAGATGAAGGGTGAGCTTTTGAATGACTTCAGGGTTTCAGGTACTGTATGAGGTTTATTAAATCTGAAGCTAAATCCCTATGCTCTGGATATAATAGAGGACTATGTTTAAGAAACTTATCAACAAAATTGTCGGCGATCCAAATGTAAAATATTTGGATAATCTCAAACCAGATGTCGATGCGGTGGCCGAGTTAGAACCAGCCATCGAACGCTTGAGTGACCAGGAGCTGAAAGCCAAAACAGTTGAGTTTAGGGAAGGCTGGATGACGGTGAAATTCTGGAAGACATCTTGCCCGAAGCGTTTGCTCTGGTAAGAGAAGCGTCTCGTCGTACCACAGGCTTGCGCCATTATGATGTTCAGATAATGGGCGGAATTCTGCTCTACAGAGGTGAAGTGGTAGAAATGCGTACCGGTGAGGGCAAGACACTGGCTGCGACGTTGCCGCTCTACCTAAACGCCTTGGATAATCCGGGAGTCCATCTGGTCACCGTAAATGAATACCTGGCTAGACGTGATGGTGGTTGGATGGGCAAGATATTCCACGCCTTAGGGCTAAGTGTGGGTTGTATTGGTCCGCAACAATTTTCAGCCCTCTATGATCCGGACTATGTCAATCCTGGTACTGAATTAGAGGATGAACGCCTGGTTCATTGGCGACCTTGTACGCGAACGGAAGCCTATCTGGCCGATATTACTTATGGCATAAGCAGTGAATTTGGATTTGACTATTTACGAGACAATATGGCGCGTCGCCGTGAACAGCTCGTTCAGAATGATCTATCATTCGCTATCATCGACGAGGTGGATAATGTATTGATCGACGAAGCCCGAACGCCTTTGATCATTTCCGGACCCTCTGGTCGAACAGGCCAGGATTACGAACGTTTTGCCCAGTACTCACGTGCATTGCGCGAAAATACGGCCGACGAAGACGATGAGCCAAACGGGCACTATGATATCGATGAGAAAAGCCGCAGTATCAGCCTGACTGAAATGGGGATTGCGGAAATCGAAAAACGCATACCTGAGGTCGATGTTGAGGCTGGTGGCAGTCTCTACGATCCCCGGTATTTTCATCTGACATATTACGTTGACAATGCTCTCAGAGCACAATACATGTTCAGACGAGATAAACAATATGTGCTGCAAAATGGTGAGGTAATCATAGTAGATGATTTTACCGGTCGATTGATGCCGGGGCGCCGTTACTCTGACGGATTACACGAAGCGATCGAAGCCAAAGAAGGGGTTCAAGTTCGCCGGGAAAACGTTACAGTTGCCACTATTACCCTTCAGAATTACTTCCGCATGTATGAAAAATTGGCCGGAATGACCGGAACGGCTCTAACCGATTCTGAAGAGTTCGCCGATATTTATGAATTGGAAGTGACTCCCTTACCGACAAACGTCGATTATATTGTTAAAACCGGATCCATGGGTTTGGAAGAGAAGCGAGGCAAAGTCGAGAACGCGGAAGAAATATATTTTGTTAAACCAGAGAAACCGGAAGAGAAGATTTTTTCTAAGAGGGTTGATTTCCCGGACCAGATCTACGCCACTGAAGAGGCTAAAGATCAGGCAATTGTCAAGGAAATTGTTCGAGTTAAAAATATAGGTCGACCGATCTTGGTAGGTACTACCTCGGTGGAACATTCTGAATTGATCCACCGTCGGCTGAAGAAAAATAAAATAGAGCACTTTGTGCTCAACGCCAAGATCCACCAGTCGGAAGCCCTCGTTGTTGCTCAGGCCGGGCGCCTGAAAGCAGTAACAATCTCAACCAATATGGCTGGTCGAGGCACCGATATATTACTAGGTGGTAATCCTGAAGGTATGGCAGCCGAAGCCGTAGAGAAAGCGTTGTTTGACCGGCAAGATCTTTCTCAGCTGGCCTATAGGTTGTTGACTGAGGGTGAAGATCAGGCTCGAGATTATGCCGCGAAACATCCGAAGCTCAGTTCAGAATTGGTCGATTCGCTGATTTCGACGAAAGTGGAGTTTGAGGAAGCACAGGCTGAAATTGATGAAGTGCAGGTAATTGGTTATCTGGCCAAGAGTATGCAACGGCCGTATGACCTAGACTATAACGAAGTCAGGTCTGTATTGCGTCTTGTCCGCGTTGGCCAACTGGGCGCTGCGAGAGATTATCTTGAAAATATAGGGAAAGACGTGGCCATGGTGGAGGAGGCCGTTCGTCTTCTCAATCTTTATTCGCAATACCAAATTGTACGCGAAGATAATCGAAAATTGGGTCATTTCCTTTCAGAGACTCTGTTTGAGAAACTCTATAATGGTCGGGCGGCGCTGATACGGTCCTTGATCACTAATGATAGGACTGAAGCCCAGCAGCTTGTGGAAAGTGTTCCTGGCCTGGATCCAGAACTTATAGAGATTATCGAACGTATCAGGAAGCGTACTGAAAGTGAACGAGATGAAGTTTGGCAACTTGGTGGTTTACACGTTATCGGATCGGAACGGCATGAATCTAGACGAATAGATAATCAGTTGCGCGGACGAGCGGCCCGGCAAGGTGATCCTGGTTCATCTCGATTTTTCATTTCCTTGGAAGATGACTTGATGCTGCGCTTTGGTGGCGAACGGCTCCGTGGATTCATGTCTAAGACCAATATACCTGATGACATGCCTATTGAGAGTGGTCTATTGGATAGGATTATCGAAAATTCTCAGGAAAGAATTGAGGGTTATAACTTCGATATCCGGAAGAATGTGGTCGAGTACGATGACGTGATGAGTAAGCAGCGGGAAGCTGTTTACGGCGACCGGCGTTCCATTCTCATGGGAGAAGAAATCGATCTCGATGAAAGAATTGAGCTTGCCTTTGAGGCAGGAATTGATGAGCTAGTAGATAATTATCTTGATGCGTATTTGGATTTTGTTCAGGGTGAAGTTAGTCGAGCCATTACTGATTTCAGTACGGACGCTACCGACTCGATTAATGTAAATGGTATTTTGATCCGGATGCGCGGTTTGCTGCCAGCGGTCGCCGACCTAGATCGAAATGAACTCGCGGACGCCTCCGCCAATGAATTAAGTGAAGAGCTGATGGTATTGGCTGACGAGAATCTCGAAGATGGCACCAATTTGTATCAGTTTCTTCAGGCGGCCGGTCGTTTTGTTCCCCTGCTACCACCAGTACCTAACCTAGGGGCAATATTGAGTGGTCGCCGTTCAGGTTTGTTACAAGCTCGAGAGAATGTGCGCCGCGATTTTGTGGCCCAAATTAAGGCAATCTACGATGATTTTCTGGCCGAACATATTGAGGAATCGGAGCGGGAAACGATCTGGCAAAAGACGGAGGAAAGTCTTAATGCTGCCTTCGATCAATTTAGTGTGGAAGGGTTAACAAAACAGGCCATAGCTAAGCAACAATTACCCTTCCGTGCTCGAGCCGACGAAGCAATGAGAGGGTTGCTTCTGGACAGTTTATCCGCTTTAGATGGGGAGCAGATGGCCAACGCCTTAGGACAATACGCAGCCAACCAGCGTGAAAGATGGCGAGAGCGTATCGGAGCGGAAGAGTACGATAGTTTCCAACGTTTGTTATTGTTGGAAGCCATTGATGGCGAGTGGCGGGATTATCTTATCGCTATGGATGATCTGCGACGAGAGATTGGTTTGGAAGCGGTCGCTCAGCGAGATCCCAAAGTAGAATATAAACGTCGTTCCTATCAAATGTTTGCTGACATGAGGGGCAATATTGAAAAGACGGTTGCTGATACCCTTTTCCGTAAGCTGAGCTCACATGAAGCCTATATTAGACAACAGGAAGCAACGGCCGCTTACCGGGAACAACTGAGCCAGGCCGGTACCAGGTTGTCAAGAAGCAGAAGGGCAAAGGTACCGAGTTGCGTCGAGATGCGCCAAAAGTGGGGCGGAATGATCTCTGTCCTTGCGGTAGTGGTAAAAAGTATAAGCATTGCCATATGCGCACCGACGGAGTAAAAGCAAAGAAAGGACGGCGACGTCCTGCTAAGACAGGTTAGCTGAGAAATTAATTTTCGAACAAACTCTTCCCTAAATGAGCTAGGTAGGAGTTTTATTGGTGTATCGGACCTTAGGATGGTCTAGGTGCTATCCCACTCTTTGAGCGCCGCGCGCAGAACCTTGCGAACCTCGATATCTGGAATGTCTTCAGGTCGCTGATAAACCTGCCCATCAACCACAATATATAAACCGCCATTCGCTTCGGTTGCCAACCTTATGCTGCGGCCTTCTAATTCTGGCTCGGCATTGACATGCTTTTGCAAAATGGGATTAATTAATCCAGCGATACTTAAGGGCCCTGTATCCCCTATGAGATCTGTTTCTTCTAGGCCCACCGGATGAACGCTGCCGGAAACCTCAGCATCCTCAACATACATCACATCCCGTTCAAGCTTAAGAGATTCCACGAAAGCTAGTTGTTGCTGTTCCAGCTTTTCATCTTCTGAGGTTGCCTCACTCGCTATCTCTGCTGATAGCGGCGGAGCCAATCCTGCGTCCAGGAGGGTCGAATAGCCATCGGCAAAGGTTACCAATTCGCCAATAGCAGCCATAATCCTTTGCCTCAACGTGTCATCAGGTACCTGGGAAATGTGCTGGTAGCGATTGCTCTCTGATATGACAACCATTTTACCCATTGGTGGCACGCGAACAATCCGCATGACTTCTACTTCATTTTCCATCGTTCTCACCCCTGGAAACAATGACCGTGGTCTAAATTAGACAAGATTGAATATTCCATTCTATTTTATGCTGATTGGCCAATCTGATCCATCAATTTTGACTTAAAATTCAGATAGGCCTGGTTTTACCTCGACCTATCTGTACGGTCAATTAATCACACAGGTCAAAACTGGCACTGAGGACAGAAATGAGTACTGCGCCCGCCTAATACAATACGCTCGATGATGCCGCTGCATCGCGGGCAGGGTTCACCACCACGACCATAAACACTGAAATGAGCTTGCATCGAGCCAGAGGAGCCATCAGGCTTTCGATAACCGGCATCGATACTTGAACCCTCCTGATCGATAGCCATGTCCAGGATATAGCGGATGGCTTCGGTCAAGGACTGGGCTTCCTTTTTGGAAAGAGAATTGGCCTTGCGTTGAGGGTTAATCTGGGCCCGGTGTAAGGCTTCATCAGCATAGATGTTGCCAATGCCAGCGACGAAGTGCTGGTCGAGTAACAGCGGTTTCAAGACCCGCTTCCGCTGCCTGGTCTCTTCGTATAGCCACGTAGGAGTGAAGGCAGTCGACAGAGGTTCCAGACCCAAGCTGCCGAGAACCTCAGCCGGATCTCTTACCAGGTAAATCCGGCCGAATTTGCGTACATCGCGGAATCGCAAATCGAAATTATTATCCAGATTAAATATTGTGTGCACATGCTTGTCGGCGACCGTTTCCCGTGGTACCACCGACAATTGGCCAGTCATTTTAAGATGGATGATCAGGTTTTCACCCTGATCGAGCTCAAAGATCAGGTATTTGCCGCGTCTTGTAATCGAACGAAAAGCTCTTCCTTTGATTCGTGAGCGGAATTTGTCCCAAGTAGGCCGGTCGATTTGTCGTGGCCAATCCGTAAAGGAATCGATAACTGAGCGACCAACTAATGGTTGGCGAAGTCCACGTACGATGGTTTCAACTTCTGGCAGTTCAGGCATAGATCATTGATTTTTGAAAATACTACAATTTATATATGCGCGCTTGCTCAGGCAAAGCAGTCGTCAATCCAAAACGGTGAATTTGCCACTATCGTAAAATAGTTCGCCGTCGACGAATATCTTGCCCCCGTCTCTCATTTCGGAAATCATATCCCAATGAATCGCGGACTTATTTTTACTTCCAGTTTCAGGGTAACCGCTTCCTAAGGCCATATGAATCGTGCCGCCGATTTTCTCGTCAAATAGGATTGATTTGGTGAAGCGACTGATGCCGAAATTCGTACCGATGGCGAATTCTCCAAGATAGCGGGCTCCTTCATCAGTATCCAACATGGACAGTAAAAACTCTTGATTCTTTTCGGCCGTAGCTTTTACGACTTTCCCATCTTCAAAATTAAGCTCGATACCAGACACTTCTCGCCCTCCAACGATTGCCGGATAACTAAAACGAACCCAGCCATTTACCGAATCTTCTACTGGGCCAGTAAAAATCTCACCGCTGGGCATATTTTGGTGACCATCTGAGTTCTCAAATGTACGTCCAGCGACTGAAAGCGTTAAATCAACGCTGGGTCCTTGCACCTTAAGCCTATCTTTGCCCTCCAACCAATTAACCAATTTTTCTTGCAACACCGACAACATCCTCCACTCGGCAATGGCATCGGCCGTATCGGCAAAAGTCGCACCGTAGACAAAGTCCTCAAAA
>PVMK01128056.1_pt1 | contig 34596 bp, 36 predicted proteins | sample 1853481 | NCBI WGS metagenome assembly PVMK01 (sample SAMN08533507, study PRJNA380276) | Marine sediment metagenome, whole genome shotgun sequencing project. | reverse complement strand
GTAGCCTGTTACCCGGTCTTCACCACCAGCCGGCTGATCCCGGGTAGACCTGTTTTCTCCGCTGATAACGTGCCCGTCATCTGCAAACGGCGCACCGCCCTTCAGCTTTCCGGTGGCGCCCAGTCCGCCCATGTAGGATTTCCACTGCGCCATGTATTCCTGGGTCTGTTCCGAATCCAGGCCGCTGTGCGTTCGTTTCCGCCGCGCATTAAAAAGATATAGTCTGTCATTCGAATTTCCTCCCTTTGAGGTTAGGTGAAATAGTTATTAAGGCCTTCAAGGCATGCGCCCCAGCCCTGGTTGTGTTTGTCCCGGAATTCCTCCTCGCTGAATCCTCGATGGGTCAGGGTCAGTAATTCGGATGCTGCGCGGTCAATGGAACAGTCGGTGTAGTGACAGCAACAAACCGTGCCCCCTGCATAGCAGGCCAATAGCGGTATAGCACCGATATTCTATACACGACGGGCAATTCCCTGCCTGAACCGGCCCGGGCGGAATGGCTGGATATCAACCGAGGTTTGCCCCGTTGAGACCAGTTCGGAAATTATTTTCCCGGTAATGCCCGCCAGGGTCAAGCCAATATGCTGGTGGCCAAAGGCGTAAAAGGTGTTCGGGGACCGCATTGATGCACCTATAACCGGAAGATAGTCGGGCAGGGTTGGCCTATAGCCGAGCCAGTCGGAAGTCGGGGGCCCCTCGAGGTCAAACATATCCCGGGACTTGCGGGTCAGGTAGGCAATCATTGCCGGGTTTTTCCTTTTCGATAGCCCGGCAATTTCCACGGTGCCGGCAAATCGTAGTGCCTCGTTTGTGGGCGTTGCATAAAATCCACACTCGGGCCACGCCACCGGCCGATTTACCAGCCCCTGCTGGCCGGCATACTGGATGTGATATCCCCGCTCGGTTTCCAGGGGAATCGATTCGGCGTCACAGCCTTCGATCTGTCCGGAAAAGGCACCGGCGCTGATGACGATTTTGTCGGCACGCAGGAATTTTCGACTATGCATGAGTATCCTCATGTCATCCGGACCATAAATAATGCCCTGGACCTGGTCAGAAACAAAGTGGCCGCCATTTTCCATGAAGGCATCGAAGAACCGGGAAACCAGGGTTTTCGGGTTTAATACCTGTCGCGAATTCCTGAAGATAATTCCTTTCTCGAATCGCCCGTTGAGGTTCGGTTCGAGATCATGGATTTCATCCCGCGAAAGCTCCGAGAATTCGATTCCCTGGTCGGCACGTGCCTGGTTGCTTCGCCGGGCATTTTCAAATCCCTGAATTGACTCATAGATATACATGCAGCCATTGGTTATAAACAGGTCAGCCGTGCCGGTTTTTTCTATGAGCGGGTCGAGCCCTTCGTTGGTGTGTTTCAGAAGGGCTCCGAGCGCGTTGATGGACCTGTTTACATTTCGGGCACTGCAGTGTGCCAGAAATGACAGCATCCAGGGCAGGTGGGTGAGCGCATACCAGGGGTTGATACTCAAGGGGCTGTCCTTGCTGAACATCAGGCCGGGCAACCGTTTTATCAGCCCGGGATCAACTACCGGTATGCAGCCGTAGTTGGCGATGGTGCAGGCATTTCCGGAGGAGGTTACCGAGCCCGGCTCGTTACCGTCTATCAGGGTGACCTTGAGGCCTTTCTGCTGCAGCCACAATGCACAGCTCACCCCGACAATGCCGGCGCCGGCGACGGCTACGTGTTTGGTGTTGCTATTCAACTTCAGGAAAGGTCAGGACAGGTCGAGTGCGCGATTCTTCAGATCTGCAAAAGCGATAACGTCAAGGGCTTTTTCATGAGTAGAGCGCATGAATACCCGTGGCGCAGCTCCGGCCTCCAGTGCTTCGGCCCAGCGTGCCGCACATAGACACCATCGATCGCCATCCCGCAGCCCCGCAAAGCCGAATTCGGGATGGGGAGTGCTCAGGTCATTGCCCCGATCCTTGCTGAAAGCCAGGAATTCCTCAGAGACCTGAATGCATACGGTATGTGAGCCAGCATCCCCGGGGCCGGTTTCGCAGCAGCCATTGCGGGTGAACCCGGTCATGGGGGAAACAGAACAGGGCTGCAGGGGTTCCTGCAGTACGCTCATCTGGTTTTCTGGCCAGTTCATTTTCGTTTCATTCCTGGTTTGCAGGTTAAATGTAGACCCGATCGTTGGGCCTGGACTTCAACTTGATTCGCCCAGTTTCAATCAGAGGTTCCCTAGAATACCAGAGACAACCAGTTTTCGAAAAGCTGCCTGGCACCGAGATTTGATTCCAGCCGATTTAACTCAATATCCGATTTAAATTGTTCAAATTCTGCCTCGCCCAGTAGATCGACCAGCACAGGAACTATGTCCGGAATCTTGAGCCAGTCAGCCAGGGTGGTTTCACAGACCTCGGGGTGAAACTGGACCGAGTACGCCTTGTTGCTGACCGCCATGATCTGGTTTGCACAGCGTTTACTTTTTGCCAGCACCGTTGCTCCGGCTGGAGAGACGGCTACTTCAGCAGTGTGAACGTTGGTCCATCGCAGGGCTGGCGGCAGGCCCTGGAGCAGGGGATGGTTTTTCCCATCCCTCGTTGGCTGGATAGCAAAGGCGCCGATTTCATGAAATTTTCCCGGCGCTACCTTGCCGCCCAGGGATTCTGCCAGCAGCTGGTGGCCCAGGCATATGCCAAGAAACGGCAGATTCCGGTTTTCGACAACATCCCGGATTATCCGCTTTTCATCAACCAGCCACGGATAGGACGCTTCTTCCCACGCATTCATGGTTCCACCCATTGCCCACAGCCCGTCAAACCGGTCCAGGTCGGGTATAGGGTCCCCGGCATTGAGGTCAATCTCGCTAAATCGAATCCCGTGGTCCGCAGCGAAATCCCGGAATATTCCCGGGTTCTGGCTGGGCATATGTTTGAATACCAGGATTTCCCGGAACTCAGCCATGTGCAATGTCTACGTTAAATGCCTGCTGATCTACGATGCTGCCATCCTGGTGATAGTTCAGCTCGGTCAATTCGATCGCGGTTGCTGAAAAGAGTGCATAGGTTGTTGTGCGGGTACCATAGTCGGTGCCGCTGATAAATATCGAGGAAATGAAACTTTCCACCTCCCGGCTGACACCGGTACTGGGCAGGTCCTGGTCGCCCGGGCGGGTCTGGTCGTGCATTATCTGGTTGAGTTCACCGATATCGATTTTTGCATGCTGCTCAACCAGGGCCGTCAGTTTTTGCACCCCGAGGGACATCTTCGGCCATTGCTGGTCCATGTATCCATTTGACAGACTGTGAAAGCCGCCCTGCAGTGGCACCAGGCTGTGGTCCTGGTTGCAATATACATGAAGCCCGTTAATACTGCCGTAAACAAGGTTAAAGGGGTTGTACCTGTAGCCGTTTTCCGACAGGTAACTGGCGAATTCTGTATCGTCTTCAACTCCCGCCAGGTACCTGCTGACCAGCTCACCCCGGCTCAGGGCATCTGCGTTCTCAGCATTGCCGGTCCTGAAATTGGTGACAGCACAAAACTTTCCGGCCCTGGTGACGCCGAGCCAGGTGCCGCCCTTGAGTTCATCCCGGCCGGCAAGAATTTGTGACTGTCCCTGCTTTTGCCGCGGCCAGTAATGCATGGCGCTGGATTGGCGGGCATAGAATTCATCGCGATTGGCGGCGATGATCAACGGATACCGGGGGTGCCGGTTAACGGCGAGAAAAAGTATACACATGTGTTGTCCACATATTATCAGGTCCAGTTCCGGCTCTCGGCGGGTCATCTACGGGTTAGAATATAACCCTATTTGACGCAGGAATGCCGCAATCGGTTCAACTGAAATTATGCAGCAAGATACACAATCCCGGTTCATCCAGTGGTACCCGGGCCACATGCACAAGGCGAGCAGAAAAATCCGCGAAATATACTCCCGGGTCGATGTCTTTATTGAACTGCTTGATGCGAGGATTCCCTTCAGCAGTGCGAACCCGATGCTGGCAGAAATGCGTGGCAGCAAGCCCTGCCTGACTGTGCTCACCAGGATCGATCTCGCGGATCCGCGGCTCAATAGTGCCTGGCAACGGCATATTGAATCCGGGTCAGCGGTAAAAGTGCTGCTGGCCGACGCCAGGAGGGCCAGCAGCGTGAAGCAGGTACCGGGGCTGTGCAGGAGGCTGTTCGCTGAAAATGGGGGTACCAGGCCAAATATTACTGCCATGGTCACAGGAATTCCCAACGTCGGAAAATCAACCCTGATAAACGGGCTGGCCGGCAGGGCGGTGGCGAAAACGGGAAACGAGCCAGCGGTTACAAAACGGCAGCAGTTTATTGAAATCGAGCAGGGCTTCGTATTACTGGATACCCCGGGCCTGATGTGGCCAAAGGTGGAAAACCGGAACAGCGGATACCGGCTTGCGGTGACCGGCGCCATAAAGGATACCGCCATCTCCCATGTCGAAGTGGCACTTTTCGCGGTCAGCTACCTGAAACAGGCCTACCCGGTTCAACTTTGCCAAAGATACAAAATGAACAACGCTGATTGCGGGGATACCGACCTGCTGGAAGAAATCGGCCGGCGTCGTGGCTGCCTGATCAGGGGGGGGAAGGTCGACCTCGACCGTGCGGCAAAAATTGTAATTGCAGATATACGCGATGGCCGGATGGGGCGATTGACCTGGGAAACCCCGGACATGATGGCAATGGAAATGAAAGAAGTGGAACAAGCCAGGCAGGAGAGCGAAGCAAGGAAGGCTGAAAGGAAGTCCAACTGGAAAAAATCTTTGAGTCAATGAATTTGAGTCAATAAAACCGAGGGGTATGTCATGCGTATTTTTGGATTACTATCTATAGTTATCGTCCTGGCCATTCTTTTGTTGCAGTACCAGTCCGGAATCAAGGGCACAGTGGGCGGTGAAGCGGCTACGGGGATTTCAAAATCAGTGGAAAACCAGGTAAACAGCTCTGTTTCCGATTACCAGAAGAAGCTGGAGGAATCCATGAAACAGAGCGACAGTCAGTAGCGGCAATGGTAAAACTGCCTTGACTCTGTACTAAATACAGGGTTTATCATTGGGTTTTAAAACACTGGTCAATTGACTGACATGAGCGAAATAGCCCTTGAGCCTGCACCAGAGCAATTCTGGTCCTGTAAACATACCTGGAATAGAAGCGCCCGTAACACGTTCTGGTGCCTGGTTGGATGTTCAATCGGTGATTTCGGTACAATTGCATTCTTCCAGATCAGCGGTATCCCCTGGCCAACGCTATGGATAATGATCCTGGCCATCATCAACGGTCTTTTGACCAGTATTGCCCTGGAGACAGTGGTGCTGTACAGGGCAGGTATGCATCTTCGTGAGTCCTTCAAAACCGCCATTGGCATGAGTATGGTATCGATGCTTGCCATGGAAATTGCCATGAACGCCACAGACTGGTGGCTCACCGGGGGTGCCGTGTTAACCTGGTGGGTGGTGCCCATTATGCTGGCTGCCGGTTTTATTGCGCCGTGGCCGTACAATTACTGGCGCCTGAAGAAGTGGGGCAAGGCATGTCACTAGCCAGGTCAAATGGTTGGTACACAACAGCAGTTGCCCTGGTTTTTGCTGTGCTGGCAGTTCACACTGCAATGGCCGCCGCGCAAACCGGTCGTTACGACGATGCTGCGGTAATCGACCAGGGTAGCAGGCTGTTTAGCGAGAACTGTGCAATCTGCCATGGCAACAACGCCCAGGGTACGGTCGAAAACTGGCAGCAGCGCGACCAAAACGGAAAATTCCCGCCGCCCCCGCTAAACGGTACGGCCCATACCTGGCATCATCCCATTCATGCCCTGGGGCAAGTGATACATGATGGTACCGAGCACATCGGCGGGTCAATGCCGGCCTGGAAGGATCGTCTGACCGAAGATGAAATTTTCGCTGTGATCATGTACCTCGGTTCGCTCTGGCCTGACGAGATTTACCAGGCCTGGATGCAGAGAAACCAGCAGCAGTGAAATCATGCTGACCCGGGGAAAACTGGCTTCGAAAACAGGCTGCAATCTGGAAACCATCCGGTACTACGAGAAAATCGGCCTGATTCCGGTTCCGCAAAGGACTGGCTCAGGATACCGGGTTTATGGTGACGAGCACCTGAAATCCCTTAATTTCACTCAGCGCGCAAGGACCCTCGGATTTTCCACCGAGCATATTCGTGGATTCCTGGAATTATCGGGACAACGCAGCCAGCACACCCGGGAAGAAGTGAAATCACTGACCGAAGATCACATCAGCGAAGTGTCCGCAAAGATTCGGGACCTGCAAAAACTCAGGGAAAGGCTTACCCAGATTTCATCCCATTGCGACGGCTCCGGGAAAAGTGCTGAAGATTGCCCGATCCTGGTTTCCCTGTTTGACGAGCAACCGAAAGAACAGAATTCAACGGGTTAAATTTCCGCCAGGTACCATTGGGTCGGACTACTTATTTTCCGGGTCATGAAGTGCCTTGTCGGATTCAGATTCAAGGGTTTTTTTTCGGCGCAGGAAATCAAACCCGTCTCCCCGGGCAGCACTGGCTTCAGGGTGTTCTATAGTGTTGCGCCCCCGGGAGGGGTCTTTGCGGATTTTTCTCTCCAGTGCGAAATAGTAGAGCCCCGCGGCCACGATGAACACGCCCCATTTGATCCCGTAGGACAGTGCCAGGAATCGGTTGTCCCCGGACTGAGTAATGTAAGAGAGATATTCGTTGTGCAGCAGCCAGGTGGTCAGCAAGGTCAGCACCAGGGCAAAGAGTCCCTTGCCACGGTGTTTCAGCCACACTCCCAGGGTGACAAATAGCCCCAGTTTCAATAGCTGTCCAATCACCTTCCTGATTCCTAGAAGTAACCGATTCCGAGCAGCGCAAGCACGCCGTAAAGCGCCGAATTGCGGTATTTCTGGATAATATCCGCTTCTTCTTTCTGGACGATAATTTCCAGCTGATCCTGGTCGTAATCCTCGATTTTGCGACCAACCAGGGCAATGCTGGCCTTGGCATTGCTGATCGCCTTTTCGCGAATACGCATACGGCATTTATCCAGCACCTGTTCTTTTTTACTCTGGACAGACTGCTTGACGGCGGTAAACATGGTTTGTTCCTGAGTGCTCCTTATCTGATTCTAGATGGTAATAACTCGAAACTGTACAAGTATCTATACCAGAAACAACAGCGTAACCAGGTCTGAAAGGGTAACATTCCTGCTCCTGTGGCTTTTGGGCATTGATTGTTGATCTGATCGGAGGAGTTGTTGGAAAAAATATTTTTCGCGAAAATTGAGGCATGGATTGTCTTCCTGATTATTATCGTTTTCACCTTAGGAGCCATACTGTTTGCTTATGTCGCCCAGGAACGTGCTAAAGGTTCTGGAATTGGTGGCGAATTTGGCCAGCTGTTACTGGAACTTGCGGAGTCCCCGAAGTTAATTGGTACTGCGTTCGAAGAGCTTGGCGAAAGCAGGGGCGGGCGGGTCCGCGATCTTGATCCAGACATAGGATCCAGTATAAATTCTTTTCAGGGGCTTGATACTGTACCTGGCTACCTGGGTACGCGTTCAGACACCGAAGGCGGAAAAATCTTCGAACTCAAGCAAATCGCCACGGGAAAAACAATACTGAGCTGGCCCTACAGTAGCGGCAATATTCCCGCAGCAGTTTCCTTTGTTGACAACACGCTGATTGTCAAGGACATCGGTGGGTTTGAAGATACGACGGACTATTTGCGAAAGATCGACCCGTCAGGCAGGGAACTGTGGTCCAGGAAAATTCCGGCCCATCATTCTGTCCACGTGGATTCAAAAGGTTATATCTATACCCCCGTGATCATGCCGGAACATACCAACACGCGATTCCTGGAAAACTACCGTGACGATGGTTACGCGATTCTTAGCCCACAGGGGGAGCTTATGGGCCAGGGTTCGGTGTCTGATATCCTGGCCGGCAACGCCCTCGGTCACCTGGTCCTCGGCGTGGGTCCGGTAGAACCGGATGCCATCCACCTCAATGCGGTAAAGCCGGCGGAGACGACCACCCAGTACTGGAATGAGGGTGACCTGCTGATGAGCAGCCGCCACCTGTCCCTGGTGTTTCTGTACCGGCCTGCCACCGGAAAAGTCATCTGGCACAAATCCGGTCCGTGGCTCAACCAGCATGATCCGGATTTCCTTGGCAGCGACCGGATCAGCGTGTTTGGCAACGATGTTGTGTCGACCTACGGCAACAGGACTTCCAAAGATGTTCCTTTTCTGGACCGGGGCAATGATATCTATATATACGACTTTAAAAACGATGCGGTGAGCACACCCTATAGCGAAATCATGCAGCGGTCCGGCCTGTCTACGGTTACCGGCGGCAGCCATACCATCCTCAGCGATGGTTCACTGTTTGCCTATTTTACCAATGCCGGGGTGGGATTCATCCACAACCCAGGCAAATCATCCTTACATTATTTTGGTGTTATCGCTGGACCGGGAAAAATCTCTATTGGAGCCGCGCCGACAGTATATGAAACAGACTAGTGTAGTGTCCTGTGCGGAGCATCAGTGAGCAATTGCAATTACTGGAGGTGTGGCACAGATCAATTTTGAGCAAAAATAAATTGTATAATTCCCCCTTTTGACCAATACCGGCAGTTCTTGCGGTGGCTCCCTTGTCCTAATAACAGGAGAAAGATGATGAAATTTGAAGGTATCTATCCGCCGGTGATTACGCCGTACCAGGAAAATGGCGATATCGACCGCGACGGATTTGCAACCATGGTGGAACACCTGGTGACGTCCCGGGTGCATGGGGTCATTGTCGGCGGCACCACCGGTGAATACTATGCCCAGTCCAAAGAAGAGCGGGTCGAACTCATGGGCCTGGCCCGGGAAGTTCTCAACGGGAGATTGCCGCTGATTGTGGGTATCGGCGCCATCCGTACCGAGGATTGTATCGAGTACGGCCTGCTGGCGAAGGACAATGGTGCCGATGCCATTTTGATGCCGGCGCCATATTACGCCGTACCCACCCAGCCGGAACTGGCCAAACATGCCCTGGCGGTGGACCGCGAAGTCAACCTGCCCATCATGCTGTACAACTATCCCGGCCGCACCGGTACGGTCATGACCGATGATTTCTTCAGCCGGGTAGGGGATAGCCCGAATTTCTGTGGCATCAAGGAATCCACCGGCGATATTAACCAGCTGCATATGCTGGCCCTGAAGTATCCCCACATCACCCTGCTGTGCGGCATGGATGACCAGGCGCTGGAATTCTTTGCATGGGGTGCCCGGGGCTGGGTCTGTGCCGGCGGCAACTGCCTGCCGAAGGAACACATCGCATTATATGAAGCCGTGGCCCTGGAAAAAGACATCGTAAAAGGCCGGCGCATCATGACGGCACTGATGCCATTTATGGATATCCTCGAGCAGAGCGGCAAGCTGATCCAGGTGGTCAAACACGCCTGTCGTCTCGACGGCCTGCCTGCAGGGCCCGGTGCGCAAGCCATTGGATGAGCTCAACGAAGACGAGAAAAGCAACCTCGAAAACCGTGCTTGGGAACGTCAAGGCCGCCATGGCGAAAATTGCGAAAGGTTAAGCGGTTCCAGGCAGCGTGGATTCACAGGCCGGAACATCTCCCTTGACCCTGGCGGTATCCAGAATTCCCCGTAGACCAGGCCGGCTGCGGCTGGTATGAGATTCTGCCGCCACCGCCGCCACCGCGGGTACTGGACCGTGATATCAGCGCAGATTGGGTGATTGTCGGTGCCGGTTTCGCCGGGCTGTCCGCTGCCCACCGAATTGCAACCCAGGCACCCGGGGAACGTGTTGTGGTGCTTGACGCCCAGCGGGTTGGCTGGGGGTCTTCAGGGCGTAACAGTGGCTTCGTGATCGACCTGCCCCACAATGTGCAAAGCGAGGACTACAGCAGCGAAGCGGGTACGGACAAACATGAAATCCCCATGAACCGTTTTGCCATCGACTACGCCCGCGCAATGGTCGAGGAGTTTGGCGTGGTAGCGTGTTTATCCGGGGCGGGCAGGATCAATGCCGCTACCGACCAGGCAGGGTTGCAGGCCCTGGAAAGTTATTGTGACCACGTGGCAAGCCTCGACGAGCCATTTTCACGCCTGGACAGCGATGACTTGAAAAAAATTACCGGGACCGATTATTACAGTGGTGGCATCCATACCCCGGGCTGCCTGCTGATCCAGCCGGCGGCCTATATCAGGGGGATCGCCCGGGGAATCACCCACACAATGGATTGCAAGGTCGAAATATTTGAAAATACCCCGGTTCGGAAGATCGAAACCGGCAACATCAACCGGGTAATTACGCCGGGCGGTGTGGTGCAGGGAAAAAATGTCATCCTCACGGTCAATGGCCACCTCGAATCTTTCGGCTTCTGCACAAGCAGGCTCATGCACATCTTCCTGTATGCCAGTATGACCCGGGAGTTGACCCCTGGTGAGAAGGAAACCCTGGGCGGCAACAACGAATGGGGCATCACCCCTGCCCACCCCATGGGATCAACGGTCAGGCGTATAAGGGAAGGCAGGATCCTGGTGCGAAACGGGATTACATACAATCCCAAAATAGAATCGTCTTCTGCACAATTACAACGTGCCAGCATACAGCATGAAAAGTCGTTCCGGCGCCGCTTCCCCATGCTGCCGCAAGTGGACATGGAGTATCGGTGGAGCGGGGCGGTGTGCCTGTCCCGCAATTCCGTGCCGGTATTCGGGGAACTGGAAAAAGGGGTATTCGCGGCCTGTTGCCAGAATGCTCTCGGGTGCATCCAAGGGGACACTGAACGGCATCCTCATTGCTGACCATGCCATGGGTAAAAGCAACGCCATGATCGATACCGTGCTTGGCAGCAGCGATCCGCAAAAGCTTTTTCCCGAGCCTTTTATGAGCCTGGGTGCAAAGGCTCACCTGTGGTGGGGGCTGCGGGTTGCTGGCGGTGACCTGTAAAGCCAGACAGGAAAGGACAGGGTTGTGGAAAAACTCAGTATAAAGGCGGCCCGTAAGATTGCCCTGCATGCCCAGGGAGTGCTGTGGCATGAAAAAAAGGGCAGGGCAATGGATGCCACCCTTGGCGTTATCCGGCGACTGGGCTATATCCAGATCGACACCATATCTGTTATCGAGAGGGCCCATCACCACACCCTGTGGAACAGGAATCCCCGTTACAGGCCGATCCAGCTGGAGCGCCTGCAGCAGCAGGGTCGGGTGTTCGAGTACTGGTCCCATGCTGCGGCCTATTTGCCAATCGAAGACTATCGCATGTGCCTGCCACTCATGCATTCGGTCAGCAATGGCGACCAGCTCTGGTACCAGGCCGATCCCGGCATCAAGGAAATGGTGCTGGATCGAATCCGGGCCGAGGGGCCGCTACAGTCAAAGGATTTCGAAAACCACGGTCACACCAGGCTGCCGATGTGGCAATGGAAGCCGGCCAAATATGCCCTGGAATCGTTGTTCATGGAAGGCGAGCTGATGGTGGTAAGGCGGGAAAAATTCCAGAAGGTCTATGACCTGCGCGAGCGGGTTCTCGGCAGCGAAGTGGATACGTCGTTTCCACATGACAGGGAGTTTGCCGAATTCCTGGTACACAGGTACCTCGCTGCCCATGGCTTTGGAACCGCGGTCGAAATGACTTACCTGCGCAAGGGCTTGAAAAAACAGGTCGAGGCAAGGATGGAGGAGATGGAGGAAGACGGCAAGCTGGCCAGGCTGCGCATTGGGGATGTGACCTGCTTTGCACTGCCGCAGTCGCTGGAATTGCTGGGCAGGCCGCTGGCTCGCTCGAAATTGAGGATTCTTTCCCCGTTTGACAACCTGGTGATACAGAGAAAACGAATCAATCATTTGTTTGGCTTTGACTACCAGATAGAGTGCTATGTCCCGGAAAAAAAGCGCCGGCATGGATACTTTTGCCTGCCGGTGCTGTGGAATGCGGAGCTCGTTGCCAGGATGGACTGCAAGGCGGTCAGGAAATCCGGGGAGTTGCTGGTGCGAAACCTTATCCTCGAGCCCGGTATTAAAAATACCGATGCATTTACCTTTGCCCTGGTCGGTGAATTGCTGCGATTTATGCAATTTAATAACTGCCACAATATCCGTATTAACAAAGTTTCCGAGAGCCAGCTGAAACCCGAAATTACCCGGCGAATAGACATCGCGTTGAACAGATAGTGTTCGGATCCCTTTCCATGCATTCCAGGGGCCTGCTGTTTACCGGCCTCGGCGTGCTTGCGGTGAGCCCGGACGGTTTGCTGCTGAGGCTGGTGACCACGGACGTGCTGACCACAACGTTCTGGCGCGGGCTGTTTTACAGTGCCGGCATGCTGGTACTGCTCACGGTCTATTACCGGCGCAATGTGATAAGTGCTTTTTTTAATATAGGCAGGCCGGGACTGCTGATGATGCTGCTCTATTGTCTCGGCAACCTGGCTTTCGTGTATTCCATAAGCCATACCGCAGTGGCCAATACCCTGTTCATTATCAGTGCCACGCCGCTGTTTGCCGCGCTGATCGCCTGGCTGGTGTACCGCGAGAAGGTGCTGCGGCGAACCTGGATTGCCATCGTTATTGCCTGTGCCGGAATAGCCATTATCTGCAGCGGCAAAAGCATCATGCCAGGTGCATGGCTCGGCAACCTGGCGGCGTTGTTTACGGCCTTCGCTATTGCTGCAAGCTTTACAATTGTTTCCAAGAACCGGGATCGTGACATGCTGCCGGCCATGGCCCTGGGCGGGTTCCTCACTGCGCTGGTGCTCGAACCACTGGTATCGCCTTCTCTGATATCCGACCATGACCTGTTCATTCTTGTGCTGATGGGCTTTTTCATGCTCCCGGTGGCTGCCAGCCTGATGTACATCGGGCCGAAGTATATTTCTGCTCCGGAAGTGGGCCTGATGATCTTGCTGGAGTCGGTCTTCGGGCCGTTATGGGTGTGGATGGCGCTTGGAGAACATCCCGGCAACCTTGCTTTGCTGGGTGGGGGGATAATCCTGGTTACCCTGTCATTACATGCCTATATCGGTATGCGGGATTCTGCGCAACAGGATAGTGTTGAAACATGAAACTTGCGCTGGATGGTGTCGAGATCTGCTACCAGCAGTCTGGCTGCGGCCAGGATATTGTCTGGCTGGCCGGTGGTGACATGCCCGGATCGAGCTGGCATCCTTTCCAGCTACCGGCTTTCATGGATTACACCAACACCACTTTTGATGCCCGAGGGGCAGGGCAGACAGAATCTTTCACTGCCCCGCCATGGCCGATTTCAACCCATGCAGCAGATTGCATTGGCCTGATCGAGGCAGTATGTGAACCCCCGGTATTCCTGGCCGGGCTTTCCATGGGCTCCTGCATTGCCCAGGAGATTTCCCTGACCCGGCCGGACCTGGTTCGGGCTTCGATTTTGATGGGGGCCTGTGCACGGAAAAGCGGTTTCATTGGTGAATGGGAAAGCGCCGAAATCGCACTGCGCAGGAACGGTGTTGAATTGCCCGAAGATTTCGCCGTGGCCCACTATGCCTTGCTCATGTATCCCGCTTCGGTACTGGGAGACGACGAACTTTGGTCGAAACTGAAACCCCTGGTGGCCCGGGATTATGGCCACAGGAATCCGCAGTCCCTGGCGGAGCAATGGCAGGCCTGTGTGGATTATGATTCACTGGACCGCCTGCCAGCATGCGAAGTCCCCCTGCATGTGATCGCATTTTCTGAGGATACCCAGACCCCGCCGCCAAGAGGCAAGCTGATTGCCGATACCGCACCGGCTGTCCAGCTATCACCTGCTGGAGGGGCTGGGCCATTGCTCGCTTTATGGCCACAAGCCCGATGTGGTCAATCAGTGCATAAGGGAAATCCTTTCCGGCTACCCCGACTACCCCGGCTAGATATCCGGACATGGGGGGCTCGATTCCCAGGCAGCTGATTTTTATCCTGTTGACATGTTGCCTGGTATTTGCACCGGCATGGACCTGGGCTGGAGACGGCAGGTGGTCGAATCGGGTTTTGTTGCCCACCCGCTCCTGGCAAACCGTCACCTGCAAACCATCTGGCCGCGGCTGACTCACCGCGAGGGTTCCCAGCATTTCCATCGACAGCGCATCGTTGTGGCTGACGGGGACTTCCTGGATCTGGACTGGTTTGCGGGCAACCCGGCATCGCCCAACCTGGTCATGCTGATCCACGGCCTGGGAGGCTCTTCGTCCTCGCACTATATCAGGAGGACTGGAAGGGAATTATTGGATTATGGATTCAGGGTAGTGGTACTCAACCTGCGTGGGCCACGGGCCCAAACCTGAAACCCCGGACCTATCACTCCGGGGAGACCCGGGACCTGCAGTTTGTGCTCAACACCATTTCCCGAAATGAATCCTTTGACAGCCTGTATGTTGCCGGCTTTTCCCTGGGGGGAAATATGCTGCTCAAATGGCTCGGTGAAAATCCCGGGCAGACCCAGGTTGCAAAAGCCGTTGCCGTATCCCCGCCATTCGACCTGGCTGTGTCATCGCGAGTCCTTGATTCCGGCGTATCACGGATTTACCGCAATGCCATCCTGAGAAAACTGAGAGTCTACCTGCAAGGAATGCAGGATATTGTTTCGTCGAAAATCGATTATCCGGCCGCCATCTCTGCCGGCACATTTCTTGAATATGACAACCAGGTGACTGCGCCACTGAACGGATTCCGGGACGCGGAGGAATACTACAGCAAAAGCAGCTGCAGGCAGTTTCTTGTGCTAATTGATACCCCGGTATTGATCGTTCACTCCCGTGATGACCCCTTCTCGACACCCGAAGCGATTCCAGGCGAGGATGAACTGGGAGACGGGGTTGTATTGGAGCTCAGTGACCGGGGAGGGCATGTCGGATTCGTCGGGTCCGGTCCCGCTGACCGCGGCGGTTACTGGTTGCCGGGAAGAATTACAGCCTATTTCTCCGCCCCCTGAATTCGCCGTAGCATGTCCTGCAAAAGGGTCATACCTGGCTTGTTGGGGTACTAGTGTAGTGTCCTAATCTAGATACACCAATCAGAACCGCCCAAATATTCCAAGACAAGGCGTAGCCTGCAGCCAATGGCCCAATTTAATTTGAAGCGGCCCTTGGCAAAGGCTACAACGCGGTATTGGGATATTTGGGCGGTTCCCTTCGGGCGAGACAATATGCGGCCATCTACTTTGTTGCGTATCTTATGAAGGGCCTAAAACAATATTTTTTGGCCATTCATGGCGAAACGCGTCGCGTATCTGACCGCATCTTGACTCGCTGATTAGTGCATCTAGATGAGGACACTACACTAGGTCTTGAGGTCGTTGTCCACGATATTGTGCCCCCAGTCCCGCTTGGCGGAAAGGTAGCCCTTGTTCCACCGGGTGATCCCGGTAATATGCTTCTCGACAGTCATCTGGTCGAGCCCCGCCTGTTCCAGGTCAGTGATTTTTTTCGGATTGTTGGTGAGCAGGCGCATGGGGCGATTTCCGAGAAAATGCAGGATGAGCGCTGCGGCGTCGGTAAAATCCCGGGAATCTGCCGGCAGCCCCAGGGATTCATTGGCCTGGTAGGTATTTTCCCCGCCGTCCTGGAGCAGGTAGGTGGCGGCCTTGGCCCACAGGCCAATGCCCCGGCCTTCGTGTCCGGCCATGTATACGATTATTCCTCCGGTCGGATCGGAATCAATACGCTCCATTGCTGCGGCAAGCTGGGGTCCGCATTCACACCGTTCGGAACCAAACACATCACCGGTCATGCAGTTTGAATGAACACGCACCAGCGGGTTCTGCTGGTTCAGCGGGTCGCCGATTACCAGCACGCTGTTGACCGCCATGGGTGATGCCAGGGAAGCGAACAGGTTTTGCCCCTCGCTCCTGCGCAAATTCTCCGCCAGTTCCTCTACCTTGTCGAGCTCGGTACTGCGAACCGTGGCATACCACTGGGCCTGGTAGGATTTGCCGTGCATTTGCAGGGGCAGCGGTATAGGACCGAGCAGGTTGATAACCAGCTCCCCGGGGGCAGGCAAGGATTCAGAATCGATTGCCTTGCCGCTGTGATCGATACGAGTCAGCTTGCCTTCGGCAGACAGGCGCTTGCGGATTTCAGGATTCAGGTATGTAAACATAGGTTGTTATAACTTGTGGTGCCGGAACTTGTGATATCTTTGCCTGTGACATAATAATACCTTTAGAGCGGCATTCTGCCACACCAATTCGCCCGCATAACCTGTTGATGACACAAGCAAATTTTCATTGTCGTTATTGTATCTTAAAATATGCAAGTATCCTCTGATAGACTGATTGAGCCCCGGGACTTGCAGGCGCTGTTGAAACGGAGCAACCGGGACGGCCTGCTCCACATCGGCCTGTATGCCGGGCTGATTATCGCCAGCGCCATGATGCTGGCACAATCCACCAGCATCCTGATTTACTGTGCCTGGACTTTTGCCCTGGGGTTATTGCTGACTTTCCTGTTCTCGCCCCTGCATGAGTCGATACACAAAACCGCATTCGATTCACCGGCGCTCAACACCATCACCGGTTTTTGTACCGGCTTGATTATCCTGCTGCCACCACGTTATTTCCAGGCCTTTCACATGGCCCATCATCGACACACCCAGGTCGAGGGCAGGGATCCGGAACTGGATACCGCAAAACCGGAAACGATTTTGCAATACCTCACCCTGATGTCCGGGATCCCCCACTGGATAAACGAAGTTTCGGTTATATTCGGCAATGCCACAGGCCGCAGCAGGCCGGAATTTGTCCGTGAGGACAAGTTTCCCGGGGTGGTGCGTGAGGCGCGGCTGTTTCTTGTTATCTATGCCGCCGTGATATCAGCCAGTGTGATCAGCAGTTCCAGTTTCCTGCTGCTGTACTGGGTGATTCCCATGGTAGTGGGTCAACCATTCCTGCGCGGGTTCCTGCTGGCCGAACATAGCCTGTGTCCCCTGGTTGAAAATATGCTCGAAAATACCCGCACCACGATCACCAATCCGGTTGCCAGGTGGCTGTGCTGGAACATGAGCTATCATGTCGAGCATCACGTCTATCCAGCGATCCCGTTTCACAATTTGCCAGCGGCCCATAGTCACCTGAAAGAACACATCCCCCATCTTGGCTCCGGTTATATTGCGGTTAACCGAGAGGTGGTCAGGGCGCTGACCTGAGAGAGTATTGACGATGAAGGGTTCCAGCAAGGTGTTCGCCCCGTCGGGCAGCAATCTCGGTGTCACGAGACTGGTCCGGCTGGCCCGTAATGAATCGGCTACATTCGCTGTGCCGGATGCAGGGCGTGCCCGGATTGGGCATGCCCGGGAAATTGTCAACCAGGCTATCGACCGGGAAGACCCGGTCTACGGGCCTGACTACCGGGCTGGGCGCCCAGGCAGGTGAAACCCTGTCCTGCCAGCAGGCGACAGACTTCTCTTATCAGACTGTTCGCGGCAGGGCCCAGGCGGTGGGTGATCCGCTACCTGTGGAAATCGTCAGGGGCGCGATGATTGCCAGGATCAATACCATGATGATCGGTGCCAGCGGCGGCTCCGCGAGTATTGCGGACTTCCTGGTGCTATGCCTGAACCGAAATATAACCCCCGTGGTTGGCGAGTTGGGTTCAGTCGGCGTCAGTGATCTTTGTCTCGGCGCATCCATGGGGCTGGCCCTGATCGGCGAGGGCCAGATGTATTCGCAATCGGGGCAGGTCGAAGCCGCGAGTTCGATCCTTGAAAGCGAAAGTATCCCGCCCCTGGTGCTGGGGCCCAAGGATGGGCTGGTGATTGCCAATCATGCCTGCTTCTCGACCAGCATGGCTGCTTTTGCGGTGGATGACGCCAATCGCCAGTTCAACCTGCTCCAGGCCTGTGCCGCCATGACCATGGAGGCGATACGGGCAAACCTGTCTCCGATTCATGAGTCTGTAGTGTCAATGGGGCAACATGACGGGCAGCACAGGACAGCCAACCATCTTGGACGGCTGCTGGAAGGCAGTGGCCTGAAGGATTTTACCCAGGCTGCCAGATTGCAGGATCCGCTATCCATCCGTAACGTGGTCCAGGTTCATGGCGGTATGTTATCGGCATTGATATTTTCCCGTAGCACGGTAAACGCTGAACTCAATTCGGTTTCGGATAACCCTGTTGTCGATGTTGACGCGGGGCAGATTATTTCATCCGGCGGCTATTTTTCCTCCGAGCTTGCACTGTGCCTCGAATACCTGGCCCGCTCCCTTGATATGGCTGCGACCACACAATTGGCACGATTGTCGAAACTTGCCAGTTCCCGGTATTCAGGATTACCGCAATTTCTTGCCCGCCCTGGCGCTCATAGTAACGGTTTCGCCCCGGTTCTGAAAATCGCCGAGGCCCTGGTTGGAAAGATTAAACGTTGCCTGGTTCCGGTGCAGCTATGGCCCAGTATCAGTGCGGATGGCGTGGAGGATATTCTGAGTAACGCCTTCGAACGGGGACAGTCGCTCAGGCTGGCGCTCGAATACACACGCAGCCTTAGCGCCATCGAACTGATCATGGCGGCCCAGGCACTGGAACTGGCCGGTCGCAATGACAATGCCCCGCTGAATATAAAAAACCTGCTAACGGCGACCAGGGAAATTGTTTCCCCGCTCGACCAGGACCGGCCCATGGGCAACGATATCGAAAACCTCGCCGCCGCGGTATGCCTGGAATCGTTTCCGCTTGTAGATCACGCGGCACAGTGACCGCGCCCTGATGTCTGTTTCGGGCTGTGCCAGGGGGTAATGCCGCTGCCTGTTGGGAGGTTCAGCTTGGAGCAGTAACCCCCGGGTGGGTGACAACCAAAGCGTCAACGGCAGTGGCCCCCATGGGTGTTGACAATCACCGGGTTGATGTCGATTTCGCTGATCTGCCCCCTGAGCGCCAGGGCCATATGCGAAAACCGCACCAGGATATCCACAAGAGCCTCGCGGTTCTGCGCCGGGCGGCCCCGGGCACCCGCAATGAGCGCGTTTATTTTCAGGGATGAAATCATATCGTCGGCTTCTCTCCTGCTCACGGGTGCCAGAGCTACGGCCCGGTCTTCGAGCAGTTCGATATACACGCCTCCTGCAGATACCATAACCAGGGGACCGAACTGGGGATCGTTGACCATGCCGAGTCCGATTTCGGTTCCCGAGCTGACCTGCTCGCTGATCAGTACGGCCGGGCCGAGGCGGTGCAGTAAATCGCGATAGTGGGTTCCCAGCTCCTCTTCGTTTTGAATATTGACTATCACGCCATGACAGTCGCTTTTATGGCCGATACCGGGTTCGGCGGTTTTAATGACCACCGGAAAACCAATACGGTTTGTCACTTCCAGCGCTTGCTGCTCACTGGTCGCCAGTCCATGGGCAGGAACGGCTATGTCGAAATTCGCCAGCATTTGCATTGCTTCCATTTCTGACAGAGTATGGCCCTGCAATTTGTCCAGCCTGTCCTTCCATCTGCCCCCTGCGGTCTGGTCCAGTTGTGCCTGCCCTTGATTTTGTCCCGGGAGTTGGTCAGGTTTGGCTTGACAGCTGTCGCGAAATTGTAGCAGGTGTTTCATGGCAACCAGGGATTCCCTGGCACCATCGAGGAAGGGAATACCGGCCTGGGCGGATTTTTCGCATAGCCCTGCATGGGAAACATCGCTATAGCAATTGGCCATTGCCAGGGGTTTGTCTGTTTCCCTGCTGACTCTTTCCATGATGCGGACGAAGGCCTCGGACAAATAGTAACCGTCACGAAAATTAGTAAAGAACATCCCCGTGGCCACGGCGGGGTCTTTCATCATCGCCGACATACAGGCGTAAAAGCGCTGCTCAAAATTATCGTTGGAGCCCCAGGCGTCAAGAGGATTGTCAGCCTTGAGTCCGGGGTCGAGGTTGTTACCAATTTCGGCCCTGGTGGCATCGCTGATAGATGCAAACTGGATATCAAGATCGTGGCAAATGTCGGTCACCAGCTCCATGAAACCGCCTGATTCCTGAATCGTGGCCAGTTTTCCGGGCCCGGCCCGGCGTGGCGACTGGAACAGCATCAGGGTTGCCGCCATTTCATCAAAGCCCCCTACCTCGATGACACCAAACTTCTTGAAAACCGCCTCGTAGGCAGCATGGTCGCCGACGATGGCGCCGGTATGAGTGTTGGCCATTTCTGCACCGAGGGGGGATTTACCCACCTTGAGTACGACCACCGGTATATTCCTTTGCTGCGCCTTTTGCAACGCCCGGATAAATCCCTCGGGGTTTCTTACTGTTTCAAGAAACAGGGCGATGACTCGGGTAGACCCCTGATCCAGTGACCAGTCCATGTAGTCACTGATACTGGTTGCCAGCTCATTGCCGCTGGAAACACACAGGTTGAATTTCAGCCGGTCGCCATTGTGGGCCAATGCACCAAACGCCGATCCCGATTGGGCGATAAAACTGATACTGCCTTTTGGCATTTCTCCCGGCATCGGGTAAATGCCGGCATACAGCCCGGCGGTCATTGAATAAAACCCCATGCCATTGCCACCGCAGATTGCCATTCCCGCCTCACTGGCCATACTCGCCAGGCGCTGCTTAAGCAGGGGCGGACTGTCGTCTTCAATTACGCAGCTTGAATAGATGGTTGCGGCCTTCGCGCCATGTTCGATGGCGCTGGCCAGGGCCGGCTCCAGGCGTATATTGGAAACCGCCAGCACCACGTGGTCTACGGTTTCAGGTAACGCGTCCAGGTCCGGATAACAGGGTATCCCCAACAGGGTTTCATAGCCCGGGTTTACCGGGTAGATTTTTCCGTCATAGGACGAATTGATCACAAGTCCCGCCAGCACATTGCCAGGGCTGCCTTCACGGTTTGATGCCCCGAGCAGGGCGATGGATGCTGGCTTGAGCAGCGGGTCAAGGGGGTGTCGGGGCATGGCGATGTGAACTATTTTTTCAGCCGATCTTCGCGCCATTGTATTGCCGCCTTGAGACCATCAGCGCGAAATACCCGGTTGAATTCCCGGCGCAAATCGGTTTCCAGGGTTTCGATTTCCACCGAGGTATCCACGCCCATGGCCAGGGCCTGGTGCATTCCCATGAATTCGTAAGTGCGGTTAATGGCCTGCTTGGTCAGCCGAACCGAATCCGGATCCATCAATGCCACTTCCCGGGCCAGGGATATGCCGCGGTCAACAACCTCGGCATCGGCTACCTGTTCGTTGACGATGCCAAGCTGCAATGCCTCCCCGGCACTCATCCGGTCCTGTCCGGACAGCAACATTTTCTTGGCTCTTTTGGGGTTGGTATACCACGGCAGCAGCAACGCAACAATACTGCTGCCGAAGCGCAGTTCCGGCTCGCCAAACAGGGTACTGTCGCCGCACACGGTCATGTCGCAGGCAAGGGCGAGCTCGAATCCAGCGGCGAGCACGTAGCCATGGACCGCGGCAATGGTAGGCTTTGGAGAATGCCAGAAACGCATGATGACATCGAAGTCATATTGCAGCGCGTCGCGCCATTCTTTTTCGCCGCTGCGATTCGCTTCAATACCGGCCTGGAGATCAAATCCGGCACAAAATGCGCGGCCGTTACCGGACAATACAATGGCGAGGATATCGTCGTTCGACTCTGCCTCGTCCAGGGCCTGTCCCAGTTCATCCAGCATGGTTTTATTGATTGCATTCAGCTTGTCCGGGCGATTTAATGTGATTTGCGCTATGGGGCCGTGCCAGCCCAGTTCGATAGTTTCAAATGTCATGGGTGAAAATTCAAGTGAGGGTTGTTGGGTGGTGTAGGGATCTGAAAGTCCAGATTTGACGAAACCCGGATTATAGGACAGATGCCCACGATTATTTATTGAAGATCATTAATCCGGGTTGGCCGCTGACCAACGGGCTCGCTGGGGAATAGTGGCAGCCTCGCTGAGCATCCACTCCCTTACGGCACGGATCGCCGGCCAGCTTGACTTGGCAGGGGTGGTTACGAAGTAGTAGGCGAATTCCAGTTCAAATGTGAGATCAAATGGTTTGATCAGCTTGCCGCTGCGCAGGTCCTCGAGTACCGATACGCTTCCAACCAGAACCACTCCCTGGGCTTCCAGGGCCGCCTGGATCAGCAACTGCTGCTGGTCAAAAGTGATCCCATGGTGAGCCCTGTTGTTGGAAACCCCCGATGCTTTCAGCCACATGGTCCAGTCCGGCCAGCCCGCTCCAATATCAATGTCATTGGTCGCATAATGCAGCAGGGGATAGTGCAGCAGGTCAGCAGGCTGGCTAAGCGGATGATCGGGATCAATCAGGTTGGGGCTGCATACCGGGAAAACTTCTTCGCAGAATACCAGGTCGACCTGCATCCCGGGATAATTGCCGCTGCCAAAGCGGATACCGATGTCGATGTCGCTGCGGCTAAGGTCGACGACTTCGATAGAGGTATCGATGCGAATATCAATATCCGGGTGCTGCTCCTGCAACAGGCGTAATTTTGGTACCAGCCATTTGCTCGCGAAAGAGGGCGCGACGCTGATGGTGATGGGGCGGTTCTTGTCCATGGATCGCACATCGGCCACAGCATCTGCCATGCGGTTGAAGCTTTCCTGCAAACCCGGCAGCAGGCACTGGCCGGCATCACTGAGCAGGATACGGCGATGCATGCGCCTGAACAGTTCCCCTCCGAGGTGTTCCTCGAGTAGCTTGACCTGCTGGCTTATTGCGCCCGGAGTCACGAACAGCTCTTCAGCGGCTTTTGAGAAACTCATATTGCGTGCCGCAGACTCGAATGCGCGCAGGGCCTTGAGGGGGGGCAGCTTGTTCATTTATAGATTAGAAAAACTAAATCGAATATCGAATTTAAATGATTTGTAACTCCAGTATACACCGGATACTCTACGAAAACATTAACCAGTTACGGAGATTTGCAGCAATGAAACTATCACAAAATTACGAAAATCGCCAGACTCGGCAAAAACGCGAGTATGAACAGTTCAGGCGCCAGATCCTGCGCCATGGTGCTGCATTCGGGGTTGTTTACGGTGGCGCTACGGGTCACGATCGAGGCAACTCATTCGAAGCGGCTGCTGCTGAATACGATACCGGTAGCAGTCAGACATTCAGGCCGTTGGGCGCGGTTGTTGATGCCGTGGACAACTTCTCAAAAATCATGGTCGCTCTTAAATCCGGTGTCAGCACAATTGCTTCCGGAATATCAGCTCGGCGGGAGCAGCGCAGGATAATTCGCCAATGGCTGAAACTGTCGGATCATATACTCGAAGACATTGGTCTTGAGCGCTCGGAGATTGAGGCCCTGCGTGATAGTGGCGGTGATCCTGAAGCCTATATCAGGGAAATCAGGAGTAACAGGCAAATTTCGAAACGTAGCCTGAGACTGATTGACTGCACCGGGCTGGACTCAAAGGCCGACGTAGACCAGGTCCAGGCCAATGCGAGGCTGGATACAGGGCTCCATAAGGCCGCATAGACTCCGTCCCCGCGCCCTGTCCCCGTCCCCGTCCCCGCGAAAGCGGGGATCTCATTGGGCACCGGGAACTCTTGACGATGTCCCCGCTTCCGCGGGGAAGGCCCTATTTAATTCCAAATAGTGCCTTACCCAGTCTATTTACATCTACTTCAACGCCCAGTCCCGGGCCGGTTGGTGCTGAACCGTAGCCATTTTCAGACCGCGGCTGGTAGCCGGCGATATGTTCGTTGGTCCAGTCATTCATGAATGAGACGGTGATCACCTGGTCTGGCTTTGTACTGGCTGCCAGGTGACTCACTGCCGCAGTTACCAGGTCGCCTCCCCAGGTATCTTCAATGGTAATCCTCAACCCAAGGCTATCCGCGAGGTCACGTACCAGCCTGGAGCCGGTCAGCCCGGCGAATTTTGAAATTTTCAGGTTTACCCCATCCATCCCTCTTTCGTGCCAGGCCCGCAGCATGGTATTCACGTCGGTGATCACTTCATCCAGGATCATTGGCAGCGAGGTATGCTGACGTACGTAAAGACACTCCTCCAGGGTCCTGCAGGGTTCTTCAAAAAACACCCCGTGCAACGGTTCCAGCAACCGCGCTGCAATCATGGCATCCTGCAATCGCCAGCCGCCATTGGCGTCAGCCACGATTATGTCTTCGCCACTGGTCACCTCAGCTACTTTGCGTACCCGTTCAGCATCATCATAAGGATTGGCGCCAATTTTCAACTGGAAGCGGTGAATTCCTTGTGCGCGGCGATCCAGCACAAATTGCTGCATCTCTTCAGCTGGCCCCAGGGGAACCGCCTGGTAAAGTGGAAACTGCTCCTGAAGCCGGCCCCCGAGCAGGGTGGCCACATCCTTGCCCGGTGTCCTTGCCGAGGATGTCCCAGCACGCCATATCTACCGCACTCTTGGCATACTCATGGCCGCGCAGGGCCGAGTTCATGGCATTGTGAACTGACGAAAGATGGGTCGGGTCGACACCCTTCAGGGCAGGAAGCATCTGCTCAAGCGCTGCCCGCGCTCCCGCTCCATGGGAAGCAAGGTAGAGCGGTCCGAGCGGGCAGACCTCCCCCCATCCCTCTATACCGGTGCTGGAAATGATACGGACTACTGTGCTTGGGATGCTGGTAATTACCTGGTTGCCGGACATGACGTAGTCGCCATACCGGTAACTCAGGTCATAACCAAATACTTCAATTCGATCAATTTTCATACTCTAGGACATATCCTATTCCAGGACATAAAGGGATGATTCCGGGATAGCTAAAACAGTATACTTGATAATATCGAAGGACAACTGTTTGTATCTCCCAAACCAGCAGGTAATAAATCGGAAACCACAATGAATATAGTACGCGCTACCATAGGCCATTCCCTTGAAATCGCCAGGATGTTTGACCTGTACCGTCAGTTTTATGATTGCGACCCGGATCCGAAGCTGGCACGGAGTTTCATTACTGAACGAATCCGCAACAACGAATCCACCATATTCATTGCCGAGCATGAGAAAGGCAGCAGTGCAGGGTTCGTTCAGTTGTATCCCTCATTCTGCTCGGTGGAAGCGGTCAAGATCCTGATCCTGTATGACCTGTTCACCGATCCGGAATTCCGGCGACAGGGCGTGGGCCGGATGCTGATGAACCGTGCCAGGGACTATGCAAAAGAAACCGGTGCCAGGAGACTGGATCTGCTCACCGCGAAATCCAATATTCCCGGGCAAAACCTCTATGAGTCACTGGGATATGTAAAGGTCAACAGGGAATTTCATTCCTACTCTCTTACTTTGTCCGGGTAACCTGCCCGGGCAATCTGCCAAGGATATGAGGGGTCGCTAACTTCCGGACAAGGCGCTATTATTATAACTAAGCCAACCCCGGGTTTAAATACGTTGCGATGGAAGAACGTCTGCCCCGAAAACTTGCTGCAATCCTGCACGCCGATGTTGCCGGCTACAGCCGGCTTGCCGGTAAAGACGAGGATGCAACCCATCGAAGATTAAAAACCTCGCTGGATTTGATCGGCGAGGCGGTTTCATCCTGTCATGGCCGGGTAGTCAACTATGCCGGAGATGCAGCGCTTGCCGTGTTCGATGCCGTGGTGGATGCGGTTTGCTGCGCAGTTATGATCCAGGCAGAGCTTGCCGAGCTCAATGCGGACCTGCCCGGAGATCGCAGGATACTTTTCCGAATCGGTGTCAATCTTGGGGATGTCATTGAAGACGACGACGATATCTTTGGTGACGGTGTTAATGTGGCAGCCAGGATTCAGGGGCTGGCCGAGCCGGGTGGTGTCTGCATCTCCGAGTCTGTTTTCGCTGCCCTGGGAAATCAGCTTCCCCTTGAGTTCGAGGATATTGGATCCCAGGCTGTAAAGAATATTACGGATCCGGTACATGCTTACCTGGTACATATGAAACCGGGCGCGGAACTGCCCAGGCCGGTGCAACGGCAAGTACGGGAGAGGAATCCACCCAGCACCAGAAAGTCATTATTACTCGGTCTGGCAATCCTGGTGCTAGTGGCGGCGGCAGTTGCAGTGGCCTGGCTCAAGCCCTGGCAAGGCCAGCAACAGCTTGCCGTGGCGCCACAGGCAAATACTCTATTGGCTGACAAGCCCTCCATTGCGGTTTTGCCATTTGAAAACATCAGCGGAGATCCGGAGCAGGATTACTTCGCCGATGGAATGACCGAAGACCTGATTACTGACCTGTCGAAAATTTCCGGCCTGTTTGTTGTTGCCCGGAATTCAAGTTTCAGCTACAGGGGGACTTCCACGGATGTCAGGCAGATATCCATCGACCTCGGGGTCAAGTACATCCTCGAAGGAAGCGTCAGGCGTGTCGGTGAACAGATCCGGATCAATGCCCAGCTGATCGATGGCGAGACCGGTGGACACCTCTGGGCGGAGCGATTCGACGGCACAATGGCGGACGTATTCCTGTTGCAGGACAACGTAAACCAGAAAATTGTATCCGAGCTTGCCGTCAGCCTCACTGTTGACGACCGGAAACGGCTCGAAAACGTTGAAACAACCAACCCCGATGCCTATGACATGCTGTTGCGGGGCTTTGAACAGTACCAACTGTTCGCGGGAGTCGCCAATGCAGACGCCAGGGAAAGTTTCAAAAGGGCGGTAGAGCTGGATCCGGGTTATGCCAGGGCCTATGCCAATGTTGCCCTGACATACGCATCGGCAGTGAATTTCAACTGGACTGACAATCGTGAAGAATCAATCAAACTGGGACTCGAATTTGCCGAAAAGGCCCTGGAGATTGACGATACCATACCGCAAATTTACTTGACCCGGAGCATGTTGTATATGGCCCAGCGGCGATACCATGCGGCGGTGGAGGCAGCCCAGCGCACTATCGAGGTCCACCCTAACTACGTGGACGGATATGCCGCCCTGGCGTTTGTTCAATCCTATGCAGGAGAACACGAAGCGGCCCTAGCCGCGATTCACCGGGCCAAGCAGCTTGACCCCAACTTTTCATACATCTACCTGGCAGTGGAAGGGCGTATACTTTTCCTGCTCAGGCGATACGACGAAGCGCTGGAAGTTATGCTGAAAAGCACCAGTCGAAATCCGGCTTTTGAACGTGCCCAGTTAATCCTCGCCTCTATCTATGCTCAATTGGGAGAAATTGATAATGCCCAATGGGCTGTGGCAGAGGCAATGTCAGTCAAACCTGGCATTTCCCTCGCAGACGAAAAGCGTAACCTGAACTATAAAATAGATTCAGATCTTGATCACTATATTGAGGCCCTGCGTAAGGCAGGTGTTCCGGAATTGTGAGTCCGGTTGATTCCGGTTTCAGCAATGGTGACGTTACGGACAGGTTACTTTTCGGCCGGTGCCAGCCATTAGCCATCACAGGTTTTGCCACGTTGCTGTTCAAAATGTACACTAGAGGGGAATGAACGTCCCAAAATCAGAAGCCATCGAGCGTGCGGCACTCCAGGATTTACATGATGCGGCGGGCCAGGACGATATTGACAATCTCGGACTGAAGGCAGTCAGCGTGAGCTCGGCATTCGTCTCCGTTGCCCGGAATCTGCCCGCATCGGCCATCGTCATTAACCGAACCGTGGGCCTGGGGCTGTCCACCGCGGCAACCCGAGATGACGTCAAATCCATTGTTTCCATTTACCGGGATGCGGGAGTTTCACGCTTCTTTGTACAACTGCATCCCAACGCGATGCCGGGAGAACTTCCCCGGTGGCTGTGCGAAGAGGGCCTGGTAGTTGGACGCGGATGGCAGAAATTTTCTCGTGACGATATTGGGGTCGAGGACCGACCAACCGACCTGGAGGTGCGGGAAATAGATTCCGAACATGGAATTGCCTTTGCCGGAATACTATGCAGCGCTTTCGATCTCGGTGATGGCGCGATACCCTGGCTTTCGAAACTGCCGGGCCGCGCAGATTGGCATATATTCATGAGTTTCGATGGCGGCCAGCCTGCGGGGGTAGGGACGCTGTTCGTGCGTGACGGCATCGGCTGGACGGATTTTGCAGCCACTTCACCGAATTTTCGCCGCAGGGGAAGCCAGGGTGCAGTTATGTCCAGCCGCTTGAACCGGGCCCGGCAACTGGGATGCCGCATAGTCGGTACCTGCACCGGGGTGAGCGTTCCCGGAGATCCACAGCACTCTTATAACAATATTTTGAAGGCAGGTTTCACCGAAGATTATGTCAGGGAAAATTATGTCCCGGAGTGAACCGGGCGTTAACAGGATCAGGGTTGAGAATGTCTGACGATGTCGGCGCCCGCTATGTTCATGCCGCGGCGAATCGCGACTTCGGGGCGATCAAACAATTACTCTGCGATGACATTGAGTTTCTCGGGGCCACCCCGGCCGGGGCATGGCATGTCAGCGGATGGGTTGAAACCGAACAGGCTCTAGAAAATCTGTTTCCGGAAAACGAGAAAGTGACGCAGGTTGTTGAAATCAGTCATCATGACATTCCCGGCCGGCATCATATTTCCTACCGGCTACGGGGCATTGAAGCGGACTATGGGAAATTCGAATACCAGCATCAGGCTTACTGCGATACCCGGGAAGGGCGAATCTGCCGCCTGAGAGTGCTTTGCTCCGGCTATTACAGGCCGGATTAATTGACGGTAAGGTTTTCCAGCCACCGATTAACTTCATCGACCAGCTCCTGGTCCCTGCCATCGAAAAAATGGTTCGCACCATCAACCCTGACCTGTCGGTAAGTTGAATTTTCACCAGCATGGGCCGCCTCGAGTCGCCTGGGTGCTGAATCGATAACCCCTGGCAGGTCCTCGCTGCCATACAGATCGAGTACGGGAACGTTGATTGCGCGGATATTGGGAGCGGTATCGATGGATGTCCCAACTGCGCTTGAATTCATTCCAATCAGGACCAGTGCCTCAACCGGGGAATCAGGGTGTAGTGCCATATAGTGGCTGGCCATGGAAGCGCCGGTGCTGTGTCCAATTATGATGATGTGCGATACCTCCTGATCCTGCAGGTGGGTAACAGCGGCGTTGAAGCGGCCTGAAACTTCATCATACAAAGGCCGGTATGCGGTGATTTCAACATCATTGGCCAGGATCGGCATCTGGATGGATAGAGTATGCCAGCCACTCTCTGCGAGGCCTACACGCAACGGCCGAATTATCTGGTCCCAGTTGGGGTGAACTCCGATGCCATGGACCAGGATGACAGCCTGGTTACTGACTCTGCCGGTTGCTTGCATTTCGATGCCAAGGAATTCATGACCGGCGGCAGTCAGCCATACGGTTTCACCATCGAACAGCGTTTCAATGACCTGCTCTGCCCAGCGTTGTTCCTTGTCGGTGTCCGATAACGTACCCGCAAACACTGGCCTGACACACAGGAGCAGCAGAAAAAGCAGAACACTGCCAGAACGTTTCACGGCATCGTACCTCGGCAAAGAATTACTTTTCGTGATTCAGGCATTTTTTAAATCCTCGCCGTTCAGGCAGGTGATGTAACTATCAGGCATAAAAGCAAACACTACACTAGATGTCTATGGCACCGAGGTTGAGGTTGAACTGCCGGGCACACTGTTTGGCTTCCTTGTATCCGGCGTTGGCATGGCGCATCACCCCGGTTGCCGGGTCGTTCCACAATACCCGGGCGATACGTTTATCCGCCGCTTCGGTGCCGTCGCAAACTATAACCAGCCCGGCGTGCTGGGAATAGCCCATGCCGACACCGCCGCCATGGTGCAGGGAAACCCAGGTGGCACCCCCCGAGGTGCTCAGCAGGGCGTTGAGCAGGGGCCAGTCCGAGACGGCATCAGAGCCGTCAATCATGGATTCGGTTTCACGGTTGGGGCTGGCAACGGATCCCGAGTCGAGGTGATCGCGGCCAATGACCACAGGCGCTTTGAGTTCACCCGAGCGGACCATTTCATTGAAAGCCAGGCCGAGGCGGTGGCGGTCTCCCAGTCCTACCCAGCAGATCCTGGCCGGAAGTCCCTGGAAGCTGATGCGTTCCCGGGCCATGTCCAGCCAGTTATGCAGGTGCAGGTCATCGGGAATCATCTCCTTGACCTTTGCATCGGTTTTATAGATGTCTTCGGGGTCGCCGGACAATGCCACCCATCGAAACGGGCCAACCCCGCGGCAGAATAACGGGCGGATGTAGGCGGGTACAAAACCGGGAAAATCAAAAGCGTTTTCCACCCCGAAATTCAGTGCTTCCTGGCGAATATTGTTTCCATAATCCACGGTGGCAATGCCCATTTTGTGAAAGGCCAGCATGGATTTAACATGGTGGGCCATGGTTTCCCGGGCGGCATCGGCCACTCTTCGCGGATTGTTTTTAATTTCCTGCTGCCACTGCTCCATGGTCCAGCCAGCCGGGAGATAGCCATTCACCGGGTCGTGGGCGGAAGTCTGGTCGGTCACCAGGTCGGGTTTTATGCCCCGCTTGAGCAGCTCCGCGATCACCTCGGCCCCGTTACCGAGCAATCCCACTGAAATTGCTTCACCCTTGCTGCAGGCCTGGTTGATCATTTCCAGGGCCTCATCGAGGTTCTGTGATTTATGGTCGACATAGCGGGTCTGCAGCCTGAGGTCGATACGGCTTTCATTGCATTCGACGCACAGGATCGAGTAGCCCGCCATGGTTGCCGCCAGCGGTTGGGCGCCCCCCATTCCACCGAGTCCCGAAGTAAATATCCACTTGCCGCTGGTATCGCCGCCAAAGTGCTGGCGACCGGCTTCTACGAAGGTTTCATAGGTGCCCTGGACAATGCCCTGGCTGCCGATGTATATCCACGAGCCGGCGGTCATCTGCCCGTACATCATCAGCCCTTTGCGGTCGAGCTCGTTGAAATGTTCCCAGTTGGCCCAGGCCGGAACCAGGTTGGAGTTGGCGATCAATACCCGCGGGGCATCTTCATGGGTTTTAAAAACCCCGACCGGCTTGCCGGACTGCACCAGCAGTGTTTCATCGCCCTCAAGATCCACCAGGCACTCGAGGATTTTATCGTAGCTTTTCCAGTCCCGCGCAGCCCGGCCGATGCCGCCGTAAACGATGAGTTCTTCGGGCTTTTCGGCCACTTCCGGATCGAGGTTATTCTGGAGCATGCGGTAGGCTGCTTCGGTAAGCCAGCTTTTGCAGCTTAGCGTGGTTCCGGTCGGGGCCTTGATGGATCTGGAAGGGTCTAGTCTGCTCAGTGACATATTTTCTCCGGTTTTCTGCAGGTGATTACTGGTTCGATATTGGCGGGTTGCGCCATTGACCGCGAATCATAATTCTTTCGCAGGGATTGAGCCCAATATTGTATGACAGGAAGGCCGGGTTTTCCGCATTCCAGATTACCAGGTCTGCTTCCTTGCCGGGCGCCAGGCTGCCCACACAGTCATCCATGCCGAGCGCCCGGGCCCCATTAATAGTGGTACCCCGCAGCGATTCCAGCGGGGTCATGGAAAAGAGTGTACAGGCCATATTCATGGTCATCAATAGTGAAGTGACAGGAGAACTGCCGGGGTTGCTGTCCGTGGCAATGGCCATGGGGACATTATGCGCCCGCAACGCATGCAGCGGCGGCAGGGTGGTTTCCCGGAGAAAATAGAAAGCCCCCGGTAATATAACCGCCACGGTGCCGGCTTCGGCAAGGGCGGCAACGTCCTCCTCCTCGAGGTATTCGAGATGATCCGCCGACAGGGCGCCGCGCCGGGCTGCCATACGCGCGCCTCCGAGATTACTGAGCTGCTCGGCATGAATTTTTAGCGGCAGCCCCAGTTCTCCTGCGACCTCGAACACCCGCTCCACCTGCTCCACGCTGAACGCTATGCCCTCGCTGAAGCCATCGACGGCGTCCACCAGGCCGCGACGATGGGCCTCGGGCAGCATTTCAGTGCATACCAGGTCAATATAGTCATCGTGCCTGCCGGCATACTCTGGCGGCAAGGCATGGGCACCGAGAAAGGTTTTCCTGATCCTGGCACCGGTCAGGTCCTCGAGCTGCCTGGCCGCTTCCAGCATCTTGATCTCGTTTTCGGTATCGAGGCCATAACCGGATTTGATTTCGATGGTGGTCACGCCTTCGGACATCAGCCTGTTAACCCGGGGCAGGGACTGCTCCAGCAACCCGTCAATGCTGGCCTCGCGCACCGCGGATACTGTGGAAACAATGCCGCCGCCGCTCCTGGAGATCTGTTCGTAACTGGCACCCTCCAGGCGCATTTCGAATTCCCGGGAGCGATTACCGGCATAGACGATATGGGTATGGCAGTCCACCAGCCCCGGGGTCACCAGCTTGCCCCGGCAGTCCACGGTTTCCCCCTGCATCTGAAGATCGGAAGGCATTTCCCTGGCCGGCCCGATCCAGTCAATGTGTTTTCCCAGAATATTGATGGCGCCATCTTCAACCAGGCCATAACCGGTTTCGGAATGCAAAGTGGCCAGGCAGGCGTTGGTGAGAAGCATGATCGGGCAGTGCTATGGGTATCGCAGGTAACGAGTTAAAAGATATATACTTGAACCGGACAGGGATAGGTTAACAGAATTAGTCCCTGGTAATGTCCTGGGTATGGAGTGAGGGCTGCGCGCGCGGCAGGGATAACAGCAAACCAGATACGAAAACCGGAACATGTACCGGAGCAAGTCATTGAGCAGTAATACATATTTCCTGATGGAATCCGCATTGCTGGCCCGGGGTTGGGCCAGCAATGTCATGGTCGAGGTCGATGCCCGTGGCGTCATCAGTTCCGTTTCTGATCACCATGAGAATTCGCTGGATCACATTTCCATTCCCGGGGCAGTTATTCCCGGCATACCAAACTGCCACTCCCACGCTCACCAGCGCGCCATGTCAGGCCTCGGTGAAAAAGCCGGTATTGACCCGGAAACCGGGGGCAAGGCGGCCGACAGCTTCTGGACCTGGCGCATGGCCATGTACCACTATCTTGAACGGATCCAGCCCCATCACCTGTATGCAATTTCCCGGCAGCTGTATATGGAAATGCTGAAGGCGGGATATACCAATGTTGCGGAATTCCAGTACCTTCACCACGATCCGGACGGCAACCGCTACAGTAATCCGGCGGAAAAGACCCTGCAATGCATGCAGTCTGCAATGGATGTGGGGATCGGGTTTACTGCACTGCCGGTGCTGTACTGCTATGGCGGCTTCGGCGGGGTACAGGCGCTGGATGGACAAAGGCGGTTTCTCAATGACGCCGAAACATTCTGCACAATCGTTGAGCACCTGTTTGATGCGTCGGCCGAAGCCAGGCACGGCCACACCTCGGTAGGCATCGCGCCGCATTCGTTACGCGCGGTCACCGATTCCCTCCTGCACGAGGTACTCGAGAACCTGGCTGGCCGGCCCCTGGCCGCGGTGCACGTCCATGTCGCGGAACAGGCCCGGGAAGTGGAAGAGTGTATGGCCTGGAGCGGTGAACGTCCGGTGGAATGGATGCTGAATCGATTCGATGTGGACCAAAAATGGTGTGCCATTCACGCCACCCATATGACTGCGGATGAAACCCGGCGACTGGCCCGGAGCGGCGCTGTGGCGGGGCTGTGCCCAACCACCGAAGCCAACCTCGGCGATGGTTTTTTTAACCTCTCCCGGTATCTCGAAGACCGGGGATGCTGGGCCATCGGCTCTGACAGCCATATTTCCATCAGCCCGGTGGAAGAGCTGCGCTGGCTTGAGTATGGTCAGCGCCTGCTGGAGCAGCAGCGTAATGTCATGGCGACGGAATCCTCGCTGAGCACGGGCATGGCACTGCTTGAGGGAGCCTTGCGCGGGGGGGCACAGAGCAGTGGAATGAATATAGGGCAGATCGAGCCGGGCTTTCGGGCGGATTTCGTGGTGCTGGATACCGATCATGCCCGACTCTATAACAGGCAGGGCGACCAGGTTGTGGACAGCTGGATCTTTTCCGGAAATGATAACCCGGTACGGGAAGTCTATGTGGGCGGGGTGCGGGTCATTGCAGACGGTCACCATGAAGATGAAGAAGATATCCGAATCTGCTATCACAACACACTGGATGAACTTTCCCGGGATTGAGGGTAGGATCAGGCTTATATGAGAGTACTTCCCGGACAGTTATCGCTCCAGCAACTGGAGGAATTTTATCGCACGCCCGGTTCCATTGAACTGGACCGAAATTGCCGCCAGCAGGTGGAACTTGCCGCTCAGACGGTGCAGCGTGCTGCCGCCGGGGATGCTGCGGTTTACGGTGTCAATACCGGTTTCGGAATACTGGCGCATACCCGGATTCCCCCCGAACAAACTGTCCAGCTGCAGCGTAACCTTATTCTTTCCCATTGCTGTGGTATGGGCCCGGCGCTTCCTGATTCCATAGTCAGGTTGATCATGCTGCTGAAGCTGGGTTCACTGGGGCGCGGTGCGTCCGGAGTACGCTGGGAATTGCTGGAGTTGCTCGAAGCCATGCTCAATGCGGGCATCGTGCCTGTTATCCCGGCAAAGGGTTCGGTAGGCGCATCCGGCGATCTTGCTCCCCTGGCACATATGACAGTGGCGATGATCGGGGAAGGCGAAGTGCATTACCATGGCGAGGTCATGTCTTCTGCCGATGCCCTGGAAGCGGAGTCGCTGTTGCCCATCAGGCTGGGGCCAAAGGAAGGACTGGCCATGATCAATGGCACCCAGGTCTCCACTGCAATTTGCCTGGCGGCGCTATTCGACAGCTGGAATTTCT
>PVMK01135738.1_pt1 | contig 34625 bp, 33 predicted proteins | sample 1853481 | NCBI WGS metagenome assembly PVMK01 (sample SAMN08533507, study PRJNA380276) | Marine sediment metagenome, whole genome shotgun sequencing project. | reverse complement strand
GGAAGCGCGTCAATCCGAGAGCGCACGATGCGCAGTGAACCGGCGTTTTGCGCGCAACTAAGGTGTTCTCCCGGGGGCCAGCGATGTCTGGAGCACTGCGCGGCAAGTGGGCTCGCACCGACTCGAACCGGGCCCGTCAGGGAACCAGCGGCGCCTCGAGCAGCGCCAGCTCCTCGGGCAGCCCACACGCGAGATTGGCGCACTGCACGGCCTGCCCGCTCGCGCCCTTCACGAGGTTGTCGATCGCAGAGAGCAGCACGAGTATGCCGTTGCGCTCGTCGGCGAAGGCCGCCACGTCACAGAAGTTGCTCCCCCGCACAGAGCGCAGGTTGGGCGTCTCGCCGGGCGGCAGCACGCGCACGAATCGCTCCTGCTCGTAGGCGCTTGCGAGCACCTCTCGGGCGGCATCGGTGCCGAGCGCAGCCTTGGGGCGAACGAAGACCGACGTGACGATCCCGCGAACGGTCGGCAGCAGGTGGGGGACGAAGCTGATCGAGACGTCTCGGCCCGCGGCGACGCTCGCCTCCTGCTCGAATTCGGGGACGTGGCGGTGCTCGTTGCCCACCTTGTAGGCCCTGCAGTCGTCGGAGAGTTCGGCGAACAGCAAGCTCTCCTCCATCTTGCGGCCCGCGCCCGAACGCCGGATTTCGAGTCGACGACGATGCCATCGGTTTCGACCAAGCCATCGCGCAGGAACGGAACCAGCGGCAGCAGCACGGAGGTCGGGTAACACCCGGGGACGGCGACCAGCTCGGCGCCGCGAAGCGCTTCGCGGTAGAGCTCGGGCAATCCGTAGACGGCCGATCCCAGCAATTCAGCGGCCTTGTGCTCGCCGTACCACGCGCGGTAGGTCTCGGCGTCGCGCAGCCGGAAATCCGCCGAGAGATCGAGCACGCGCACGCCCGCGGCGCGCAGCGCCTGGACGGTGGGCGCGGAGGCCGCGTGGGGAAGTGCGGTGAAGGCGAGATCGACCCGCTTGGCGATGCTCGCGGGGTCGTTCGGCTCGAAGCTCAGCTCGATCAGGCCGCGCAGCGAGGGAAAGGCGTCGCCCACGCGGGTGCCGGCGCGCTGCTCGGAGGTCGCGACGGCGATCTCGAACTCGGGGTGGCGCAGCAGGATGCGCAGCAGCTCGAGGCCCGTGTAGCCGCTCGCACCGATCACCGCGACGCGCATGCTGGTTCCTCCATCAATCCGCCGCTCCCCCCACCCTTTGCGGATGGTATCGGGGAGCCAATCAGATGGGGGGTAAAAAAAGAGGGAGCCGCGAAACGGCCGCCTCGAATCGCGCCCGGGTTACCAGCTCTTTCTATGCGTACCAAGACGATCGCCGAAGCCATGCGTTTACGATCTAGGCGGGCGCGATTCAGCACTCGAGCGAAGCTTCGCGAAAGAACTCGCCCGAATCGGGCCGGAGCCTAGCGCTTCGAGAACTGGAAGCGCGCACGGGCGCCCTTCTGCCCGTACTTCTTTCGCTCTTTCTTGCGCGCGTCGCGCGTGAGAAATCCCTTCTTCTTCAGCTGTCCGCGCAACTCGGTATCCACCTTCTCGAGCGCGCGCGCAATCCCGTGGCGCAGCGCGCCGGCCTGGCCGGAGCTGCCGCCGCCCGTGCAGTGCGCGGTGACGTCATAGCGCTCCTGCATGTTGACGGTTTCGAGCGCCTCTTTGATCAGCAGGCACTGCGATTCGCGGGTGAAGTACTCGTTCATCGGCTTGTTGTTCACCGTGATGACACCCGTGCCCGGCCGCATTCGAACCTGCGCGATCGCGGTCTTGCGCTTGCCGGTGGACTGGATGGTCTGCAGTTCAGCCAATCTTCAACTCCTTGGGCTGTTGCGCCGCGTGGGGATGATCGGGACCCGCGTACACCTTGAGCTTCTTGAAGATCTGCCGCCCGAGCCCGTTCTTCGGCAGCATTCCGCGCACGGCGTGGCTCACGACGCGGTCCGCGTAAGGGCCGTTGAGAACCTCTTCGGCGGTGCGCGACTTCAGGTTGCCCGTGTAGCCGGTGTGGCGGTAGTAGGTCTTCTGTTCGCGCTTGCGACCCGTGAGCTTCACCTTCTCGGCGTTGACCACGATCACGAAATCACCCGTGTCGACGTGGGGCGTGAACAGCGCGTGGTGTTTGCCGCGCAGCACATCCGCGATCTTCGTCGCCATGCGCCCGAGCACCACATCCGTGGCATCGATGACGTGCCACTCGGGTGTGATTTCGCCGGGCTTTGCGCTTCTCGTGGCGCGATGCGCCTGGGCTCCCATCAGAGGGACCCTCCTGTCAATCCACAGTCAATCCACCGGAATGGAGTGGCTCGATTCCCGCGGTAGACTCTGCGGTTCGCGTTGCCGAACCGCGCGTTTTCCGGGTGTGCGCGGGGCCACCACCCGGAGTCTGGAACCGCGTATGGGTATCCCAGCCCCCCCTCTGCGTCAACCCCTAACCGCCGGTAAAGGCCCGTTATCCCAGAGGAATCAGTAAAAGACCCGCACCAGCGTGAGCGCCTGGGCGGGCGCGGTCGGCCCCGCCTGGCGCCGGTCCTCCGAGGCCAGTAGCTCGGCCATGGATTCGATCGAGCGCTGACCGGATCCCACCTCGAGCAGCGTTCCGACCAGATTTCGGACCATGTGGCGCAGGAATCCGTCGCCCTGAACCCAGAAAACCAGCTCTCCCGAGGGCTCCTGCTCGATTTCGAGGCGCTCGAGGGTTCGCACCGTGCTCTCCACCTCGGAGCCCGCCGCCTGGAGGGCCGCGAAATCGTGGCGCCCCACGAAGGCCTCGGCGGCCTTCGACATCGCGGGGAGGTCGAGCTGGCGCGGCACCCAATGGGCTCTGGTGGTAAGCAATGGTGAACGGGTCGGGTCGTTCCAGACCCGGTAGCAGTAGAGCTTGCCGATCGCCGAGTAGCGGGCGTGGAAGTCGTCCGCGGCCAGGTCGGCGGCGACGACGGCCAGATCTGAGGGCAGGATGTGGTTGAGGGCGGGCTGAAGGGCAGCCGGCGGCAGCTCGGTTTCGATTTGGGCGCTGACCACCTGACCCAGCGCGTGAACGCCCGCGTCGGTTCGGCCGGAGGCCGCGACCCGCAGCCGTTGGCCGGTGACCTGCTCGATCGCAGCCTCGAACGCGTCCTGGACGGTGCGCTGGCCGCCGGCCTGGGCCTGCCAGCCCGCAAAGCCGGCGCCGTCGTATTCGAGAGTGAAGCGGAAGTTCGGCACGCCGGGATCTCGCTACGCGAGCCGCAGCACCGCCAGCTGGATGGCGTGCGACGCCGCGAGCCGCATCGGGTCTGCAACCAGCCACAGCTGAAGGCCGCGCTCCGTGCTCGGGTCGCCGCGCAGCCGCCCGACCAACACCGAGTCGCGTCCCACGACGGTACGGGTGGTGGGTAGGCTGTCGCTGTCGTCCGCGAGTTCGACACCGGGCGCTTTGCGAAACAGGTCCTCGGCCTCTCCGGCTTCGAGGTCGCGCTCGGTTTCGATCGAGAGCGCGGCGCCCAATCCGGCAAAGACGGGAACCTGAACGAGCGTGGTCGCGATCTTGACCTCGCTGCCGAGCAGCAGCGTGAGATCGCGGATCAGCGCTGACTCTCGCGGCGTGAGGCCCTCTGCGTCGAGCCCTTCCGCGCCGCTCATGCAGTCGAACGCCACGGGACCGGGAAAGACCGTCGATTCAGGCAGCGGTTGTTGACTGAAGACGGCGATGGACTCCTGATAGAGTGCACTCATGCCGTCTTTGCCGGCCATCGACGCAGATTCGAGTACAGCACCGGTCACTCGCTTCAAACCGGCTGCGGCCACAATCGGCTGTAGTGCCATCACCAACGCGAGCGCTGGGCTCCTCGGGATCGCGAGCAGCGGAATGTTCTCGGGCACCGCGCCGTAACCCGCCACCCGCATGGGCACGTCTTCGGTGCCCGCGGTTGCACCCGACAGGTCGATGCACGGCACCTGCTCGTGGAGCGCCCTGCGCACGAAGTCGAGCGCGGCGGCCGGCGGCGCGCACAAGAACGCCATGTCGAGACCCGTCAAGCGCGCTTCGTCGGTCTCGACGGGAAAAATGCTTCCCTGAAATTCGATGTCTCGCCCGAGCGAATCTTCGGTCGCAATCGGAACGATCTCGCCTACGTGCAGCGACGAGAGATCGAGCAATTCCAACAGCTCGGTGCCGAGGTTTCCGGTCGCACCGACCACTCCGATCCGAAGGCCCACACTCGCCATCAGCTCTGCTCGAGCTTATGCAGGACCAGATCGCCCATCGCCGCGCAGCCAACGGCCGCGAGCCCGAACTCTCCCGCGAGATCGATCGTGCGATGCCCGTCGTTGAGGACCGCTTCCACCGCGGTCCGAATCTTCGCGGCGGGCTCGGGCGCGCCGAGCGAGTGTTCGAGCAGCATCGCGGCCGAGAGAATCGCAGCGAGCGGATTTGCGGCGTCCTCACCCGCGATGTCGGGCGCCGATCCGTGAACGGGTTCGTAGAGGCCGACGCCTCCCTCCCCGAGGCTCGCAGAGGGAAGCATGCCGAGAGATCCGGTGATCATCGCGGCCTCGTCGGAAATGATGTCGCCAAAGAGATTGCCCGTAACGATCACGTCGTAGTTGCGCGGCTCGCGCAGCAGCAACATCGCCATCGAGTCGACGAGTTGGTGGTGGAGCGTCACGTCCGGGTAATCCTTCGCAACCTCCTCGACCACCGTCACCCAGAGCTGCGAAACCTCGAGGACGTTCGCCTTGTGGACGTGGGTCACTTCCTTGCCGCGCAGCAGGGCCGCTTCGAACGCCACTCGCGCGATGCGCGCGATTTCCAGCTCGTTATACACCATCGTGTTACGAGATTCGCGAACCCCATCCACCAGCGCATCTCCGCGCGGCTCACCGAAGTAGAGCCCGCCCGTGAGCTCTCGCACGACGAGAATGTCGATGCCCTCCACCACTTCGGGGCGCAAGGTCGATGCACCGATGAGTGCCCGAAACACGGTGGCGGGTCGCAAATTGGCGAACAGGCCGAGTTCTTTGCGGATGCGCAACAATCCGCGCTCGGGGCGTTGAGCGAACGGCAGGGCATCCCACTTCGGCCCGCCCACCGCACCGAGAAAGACCGCGCGCACAGCGTGGGCGCGTTCGATCAATTCGTCGGTGATCGGCAAACCCTCTGCGTCGATCGACGCGCCGCCGATCAGGCCCTCTTCGAACTCGAGCTCGATACCCGCACTTTTCGCCGCCGCTTCGAGGACGCGCACGCCCTGCTCGGCGACTTCGGGGCCGATTCCATCACCCGGTAGGATCAAGATGCGCGCGTTCCGCTTCGCGGAACTAGGCTGGCTCGCTTGTGCTTGCCGATTCATCAAATTCCCCTCGGCTCCTCAGAACCACGACGGCTCTTGTGCCACGAGATCTTGTTGAGCGCGTGAAGGTACGCCTTCGCGCTGGCCACCATGATGTCCGGATGAGAACCGTGGCCGATCACGCGCCGCCCGTCTTCGCCCAGCGTGACGGACACTTCACCCAGCGCGTCCATTCCGCCAGTGACAGCGTTCACCTGGAAACGCTCGAGCTCGCTCTTGGTCTCGCAGAGATCGGCGATCGCCTTGAAGATCGCATCGATGGGGCCGATGCCGGTCGCGGTCGCCTTCTGCAGTTCGCCGTCTACCTTGAGCGCGAGGGTCGCCGTCGGCTCCGCGAACGTGCCACTCAGGATCGAGAGATCCACGAATTCGAAGCGCTGATCGAGACCGATCACCGAGTCGGCGACGATCGCCTCGAGGTCTTCGTTGTAGATCGTCTTCTTCTTGTCGGCGAGATCCTTGAAACGCCGAAACGCGGCCTGGAATTCTTCGCCCTCGATCTCGAAGCCGAGTTCCTTGAGCCGGTCACCAAAGGCGTGGCGCCCCGAGTGTTTGCCGAGAACCAGCTCGTTGGACGGCCGGCCAATCGACTGCGGGGTCATGATCTCGTAGGTGATCGCCGCCTTGAGGACGCCGTCCTGGTGGATGCCCGCCTCGTGCGCAAACGCGTTGTCCCCGACGATCGCCTTGTTGGGCGGCACGGGCACACCGATGATCGTCGAGAGCATCCGGCTAGACGGATAGATCTCTTGCGCGCAAATCTTCGTATCGAGATCGCGGAACACATCCGGCCGCGTCTTCAGCGCCATCACGACTTCTTCCATCGACGTGTTGCCCGCGCGCTCCCCGATCCCGTTGACCGTGCACTCCACCTGCCGCGCACCGGCCAGCACCGCCGCGAGGCTGTTCGAAACCGCCAGACCCAGATCGTCGTGGCAGTGAACCGAAAAGACGGCCCGATCGGATCCGGGCACCTTTTCGATCAGGTAACGCATCAGCGTCGCGTACTCTTCGGGCTGCGTGTAACCGACGGTGTCGGGCACGTTGCACGTAGAGGCGCCCGCTTCGATCGCCGTCTTGAATACCTCGACCAGATAGTCCCGATCCGATCGGGTGGCGTCCTCGGCCGAGAATTCGACATCGTCGCAATAGCCACGGGCCTGACGGACCGCGCGCTCCACCTCTTCGAGTACCTGCTCCCGGTTCATCTTGAGCTTGTGCTCGAGATGAATGTCGCTGGTCGCGATGAAGGTGTGGATGCGCGGGCTTCGGGCTTTCTCGAGCGCCTTGGCGGCGCGCTCGACGTCCGCACTGCTCGTCCGCGCGAGGCCGCAGACCGCCGCATCCTTCAGCTCGGCGGAAATCGCCTGCACGGACTCGAAGTCCCCTTCGCTCGCAATCGGAAAACCCGCTTCGATGATGTCGACACCGAGGCGCTCGAGTTGGCGCGCCAACTGGAGTTTTTCTTCCAGATTCATGCTGCAACCGGGCGATTGTTCGCCGTCGCGCAAGGTGGTGTCGAAAATGCGAATCAACTGGTTACTCATGACTCATCCCTCATTCGGCTGCGGGGCCGGTGGATCGGACAACTCCAACACGCGCCCGGTCTGGCGGCGCCACAACCACTCTACGGGCCCCGACACACAATAGGCGAGGCAGATCACAAAGAGTGTGACGCTCGGCTCGTTGATGATCAGCGCAATCGCAAAGACCATCAAGACGAGAGTGCCGTAGGAGTGACGCAAATCGATCTCCTTGAAGCTCCTATACGGAATTGCGGTCACCATCAGAAGGCCCAGGATTGCCGTGCCCGCCGCGACAAAACCCGCGGGAATCGAAAATTCGAAACCGAAATCGCGCAGGAAGCCAACGAACCACACCGTCGTCGCCACCATGCCGGCAGCCGCCGGGCTCGGCAGCCCTTCGAAGCGGCCGCGGTAACGACTCTGCGCCACGTTGAAACGCGCCAACCGCAGTGCCGCGCACGCGGTAAACAAAAAGGCCATCACCCAGCCGGTACGCCCGAGCACCTGGAGCTGGCCAGCACTGAAGGCGAGCATCGCGGGAGCCACGCCGAACGAGACCGTGTCTGCAATCGAGTCGTACTCCAGGCCGAAGCGGCTGGTGGAACGGGGTGAGACGCGCGAGTCGGCCATCGAACGCGTCGCAAACCGCTGCCAGCACGATGCCGAGGGCCGCCAGGTCGGGCTTGTCGTTGAAGGCCTGGACGATCGCGTAGAAACCGAAGAAGAGGCCCGCGGTGGTCACCAGGTGCGGCAGCACGAACAGTCCGCGGGGCGGCTCTCCGTGCTCGCGGCGGCGGCGATGAAATTGATGCTTTTCGATCGGAGCTTCCGGCTCGTCCATCCCCTAGCCCTCCGTACTTTCGAACTCCGCGATGATTGTACTTCCACCGCGCACGCGATCACGCGCTTTGACCTTCGCAACCGCCGTCAGCGGCAAGAGCACATCCGTCCGCGAGCCAAAGCGGATCAGCCCGTAGCGGTCACCGCGCCGAATCCACTCGCCCACCTGCGGGTGGCAGACGATGCGACGCGCGATCAGGCCCGTGATCTGAACGACCTGAAAACGCACACCGCAGCAGTTTCGAGCGTCAGCGCGCAACGCACGTTCTCGGCCTCGGCCTTCCGGTTGAAGGCCGCCAAGAAGGCCTGCCCGCCCCGATCCTTGGCGACGACTCGACCCGCGAGCGGGCAGCGGTTGACGTGCACGTTGAACACCGACAGGAAGATGCCAATGCGCAGCCACTTGTTTCCGTCGGAGCCCCTCGACCTCCGCGACGTCGATCACGCGCCCATCGGCGGGCGCGACGACGCTGTTTTCGCCACCCGGGATTTCTCGGGGCGGGTTGCGGAAGAAGCAGGCCACGAAGACCGTGAGGCCCAGCAGAACGAAACCCGCGGTCGTCAAGCCCAGCAGCCCACAGGCGCCCGCGAGCGCAAGCGGGGCCGCGCCGAGCGAAAACGCGTCGCGGACGACGAACTCGGTGGGCCGCTCGGAAAATATCGAGTCGGCTTCTGCGGGGTCGGAGTCCGCCATTTCAGTTCTTCGAGCGGTCGACCAGGCGCTGCTCCTTCAACCAGGGCATGAGGTTGCGCAACTTCGCGCCGATCTTCTCCATCGGATGCGCCTCTCCCTGCTTGCGCAGCGCGCGAAACTGGACGTTGCCGGACCGATTTTCGAGGATGAATTCCTTCGCGAAAATCCCCTTCTGGATTTCGCCGAGAATCTCCTTCATCCGCTCCTTCACACCCGCATCGATGACCCGCGGACCGCGTGTGAGGTCGCCGTACTCAGCGGTGTTCGAAACCGAGTAACGCATGTTGGCAATGCCGTCTTCGTAGATCAGGTCGACGATCAGCTTGACCTCGTGGATCGTTTCGAAGTACGCCATCTCGGGCGAGTAACCGGCCTCGACCAGCGTCTCGTAACCCGCGGCCATCAGCGCCGTGAGCCCGCCGCATAGCACGACCTGCTCGCCAAAGAGCTCCGTCTCGGTCTCTTCGCGGAAGGTGGTCTCGAGGATCCCGGCCCGACCCGCACCAATGCCCTTCGCGTAGGCGAGTGCGATCTGAAGCGTGTCACCCGACGGATCCGCGGAAACGGCCACGAGCGAAGGCACGCCGCGCCCCTCCTCGTAATGGGCGCGCACCGTGTGGCCCGGGGCCCTTTCGGCGCCACCATGAAGACGTTGATGCCCTCGTCGGGTTGGATCGCCCCGAAGTGGATGTTGAAGCCGTGGGCAACCGCGATGTAGTTGCCCGGGCTGCAAGTTCGGGCTGATCTCCTCTTCGTAGACCTGGGCGGCGGTCTCGTCGGGCAACACCAGCATGACGATATCGCCCTCGCGCGCGGCCTCGGCGGGAGACAGCACCCGCAGACCCGCTGCCTCTGCCTTCGCGCAAGACGGTGAGTCTTTGCGCAATCCGACCACGACGCTGACCCCGGAAGCCTGGAGGTTCTGCGCGTGCGCGTGCCCCTGACTCCCGTAGCCGATCACCGCGACGGTCTTGCCGTCGAGGCGCCCTAGATCTGCGTCTTTGTCGTAATAGATGTTCAGCGCCATGAGTTTCGATCTCCTGCGGTGGACTCGAATCCGGGCGGCAATGCCCGGTCGAATGCTCACTCTGACACAGCCCCCCGCACCGCGCAGCTGAGCGCGGACCTCCCGACGGGCTGGAAATAGATACTGGCCAAGAGGAACTGGGAGACGGCCTTTGAAAGCGCTCCGGCCGATTTCCGAAGGCGCTGGGTAGACGCAAAATTAATCAATGAATTCGGGCGTGTCAAAGACTGGCTTCGACACGGCGCGCGCGAGCCTCCCGCCGGCTTGCGGGCGTCTGACCAGCTTGCGAGCGTCCGATCGGCTTGCGAGCGTCAGGCCAGCTTGGGAGGGCCCGGCGCGGGCTCGAAGCGCTCTCCGGTGCGCTTCACCTCGGCCTCCGCACGCCGCAGATAGTGGGGGGCGAGTTGCGCGGCGTGCACCCACGATCCGCGCTCGAGTTGCTCGACGCCCAGCGCTCCGACGTGTCGCGCGCTCACGTTGCCTTCCGGTGGCGGCAGCAGCGCGACGCCCTCACCGAGCGCGGCCGCGATCGCCTCTCCGCAGACTGCCGCACCCTCGCCCACCAACACGCAGGGGGGGCCGAAGCTGCGCGCAGAGCGCCTCCGGGGTGTAGACGCCCTCGGGCACGACCACCTCCCGGTCGGAACCCGCCGCATAGGCAGCCGCGTAGACCTCTCCGCGGCGGGCATCGAGCATCGGCACGACGAGTCGATCCGTTGGACCCGCCACCCGGGCAAGCGCCGCCAGGGTCGATACCGGAGCGATCGGAAGGTCGCTCTCGAACGCGAGTCCCTTGAGGGTCGCGATCCCGACGCGAAGGCTCGTGAAGGAGCCGGGACCGATCGAAACCGCGAAGGCCTCGAGGTCTCCGAGCGCCACACCCGCGCGGTCCAGCAGGGCATCCACGGCCGGGAGCAGCGTTGCTGCGGCGGGTCCCGCCGCAGCCGAAATCTCGTCGATGAGCTCCGGCCCGCGCAACAGCGCGACACTCAAAGCCGCGGTCGCGGGTTCCAGGGCGAGGACCAGCGGCGAGCGGAGGCTCTTTAAAGGCCTCCGGTCAGCCAATCGATGACTCGGGACCAGTTGCGAGAGATGTCGTTCCAGAACGCGAAGCCCATGATCACCACGAGCATCGTGAATCCGATCTGCTGGATGAATTCGCGGGTGCGCAGAGAAAGCCGCTCGTTGCGTACGCCCTCGACGAGGAAGACGACCGCCTGGCCCCCATCGAGCAGCGGGATCGGCAGCAGGTTGAGGATGCCGAGGTTGATGCTGATCAGGACGAGCGTCTGGAGATAATCCATCCAACCGCGCTCGAGCGCTTTGCCCGCGATTTCCGCGATGCCGATGGGCCCCGCGAGTTGGTTGCGGGGAACGTCGCCGGTGATCAACTTGCCGAGACCGCGAAGGAACAGGTGCGTGATCTCGACGGTCATCGCGGTCGCGCGCGGCACCGCGACCAGCGGATTCACGACCCGCTCGAATCCGATGCTGCCGCGCACCGCCAGCAAATTGCTACCGACGATTCCGATCCGGTAACGCGGCACTTTCATGCCAAACCCGGTCAGATCGGTCTGGATCAGCTCGGGGGCAACGCTGACGTCGAGTGCTTCACCGTCGCGCAAGATGCGCAGATCGAGGGGATCGCCCCGACTCGCGCGAACTGAATTGGCGAACGACTCGAAGCTGTGCGACGGCAAGCCGTCGACGCGCTGAATCAGATCGCCACCTTGAAGGCCGACTTCTTCAGCTGGAGAGTCTTCGGACACCTCCGCGATGAGCACGTTCGCTCGAATCACACCGAGGCTCTCGAGGTCTCCGAGTGCGGGGACCTGCAGGTTCAGCTCTTCCGGGTTATCACGCCCGCGCTGGAGCACGATCGAAACATCGCCGCTGTGACCGGCCGCCGCGTAGGCGTCGGCGAACGCGTACCAATCCGCGACGGGCGCTCCCGCGACCTCGGTGACGAGATCTCCTGTGCGCAGACCCACGTGATAGGCGGGCAACGCGCGATCCATCAAGGCGACCATCGCCTGGGGGCGACGGTGGTTGAGCCCCGACCAGCCCACTTCGACGAGTTCCCCGAAAGGATCCGGCCGCTCGCGCGATTCGATCGACAGGCGCGCGGTCTCCTGCACACCGTCACGCTCGTACTCGATCAGCAGATCCTCACTCGCGTGCGCAGCGATCGCGTCGGCGATCTCCCCCCACCACTGCACGGGCGTACCGTCGACCGCGGTCACGCGATCGTTCGGCCGCAGCCCTGCGACGGCCGCGGGCGAGCCGGCCTCGACCTCCCCGATGGTCGAATCGGCCTGCGGAAATCCCACCGCGAGAATGCCGGTGTAGATCAGCACGGGCAGCAACAGGTTCATCGCCGGCCCCGCGAAGATCACGATCAGCTTCTGCCAGAGCGGCTTTGATTCGAGGGTCTCCTCCGGGTAGGCGGCCAACTCGGAGGCGGTCTCGGGGTCGGGCGTTTCTCCGAGCATCTTCACGAAACCACCGAGCGGGATCCAGCCCACCACGTACTCGGTGGGGCCGCGCACCCAGCGCATCCGGAATCGCCCGATTCCGACCGGTGAACCGAAGCCGAGCGAGAACTTCAACACGCGAATCCCGCACGCCTTCGCGGCCACGAAATGGCCCAGCTCGTGGACGAAGATCAGCACGCCGAGCATCACGATGAACGCAAATGCGTAACTCGAAGCCTGGTAGGTCGCGGCGAAGAAATCCACTAGATGCTCCCGATCCACTCGCGCGCGCAGCTTCGTGCCCAGCCGTCCGCCTCTTCGACGTCAGCGAGGTCGCGCAGCGATCGCGATCCGCTGCGGCCGACGTGCGAGTTGAGCACGGCCCCGTTGGTCGCCGCGATCTCGGGGAAGCGAATCCGTCCGTCGAGGAACGCCGCAACCGCAATCTCATTGGCAGCGTTGACGACCGCGGGCGCCGCTTCGTCGGCGCGCAGCGCCTCGAAGGCGAGTTCGAGACACGGGAAGCGTTTGCGATCCGGCGTCTCGAAATCCATCCGCCCGAGCGCGGGCAGATCGAGCACAGGCAGATCGAGATCGATCCGCTCCGGGTAGGCGAGCGCAACTGCAATCGGCACGCGCATGTCTGGCAAGCCGAGTTGCGCGAGCACCGACGTATCGACGAACTCGACGAGCGAGTGGATGATCGACTGGGGATGGACGACCACGTCGACGCGTTCCGGCGGGATGTCGAACAGCCAGCGCGCCTCGATCACCTCGAGGCCTTTGTTCATCAGCGACGCCGAGTCGATCGTGATCTTCGGCCCCATGTCCCAGTTCGGGTGGTTCAAGGCCTGCTCGATCGTCGCGTCGGCAATCTGCTCGGCGGTCCAGGTGCGAAACGGCCCACCCGACGCCGTCAGGATCAGACGCTCGACGTCCTCGATCCGTTGGCCGCAAAGCGCCTGGAAGATCGCGCTGTGCTCACTGTCGACCGGTAACAGCGCCACATCGTGCGCCTTCACCTCACGCAGTACGAGTGCGCCGGCCGTCACCATCACTTCTTTGTTGGCGAGTGCGATGTCGCGGCCCGCCCGAATGGCCGCGAGAGTCGGCGCCAGCCCCGCCGCACCAACCAGAGCGGAAACCACGAGATCCGCCGGGTACTCGGCAACCGCCTTCAATCCCTCGTCGCCGACGAGCATCTCGACTGGCTGCGAGCCGAGGCGCTCGCGCAGTTCGGCGGCCCCAGCCGCGTCGGCGACCGACACGAGCCCGGGGTGGAAGCGGCGAACCTGATCGGCCAGTTTTTCGATGTTGCGCCCCGCCCCGAGCGCAACCACTTCGAAGCGCTCGGGCGCGGCCGCGGCGACGGCCAGGGTCTGTTCGCCAATCGATCCGGTACTTCCGAGCAGCGAGAGCCGCTTGCTATGGGGAGCGTCAGCGGCTGTCATCTCTCGCCCCGCGCACCTGTTCACTCGTGAGGCCGAAACGCCGCTCGCGGCTCTGGTAATCGCGAACCGCATCGATCAGCTCGCGCTCACCGAAATCCGGCCACATCACGTCGGTGCTGTAGATTTCGGTGTAGGCGATCTGCCAGAGTAGAAAGTTGGAGACTCGCAGTTCGGCCCCGGTTCGGATCAGCAGGTCCGGGTCGGGCACCTCGGGATCGTAGAGATAGGCGGCGAAGGTCTTTTCGTCGAGACTCTCCGGATCGATCTTGCCGAGCTCCGCATCTCGCAGCAGTTTGCGCGCCGCATCGACGATCTCCGATCGCCCGCCGTAGGAGAGCGCGAAGACCAATGTCATGTTCGGATTGTTCTGGGTTCGCACGATCGCCTGATCGACTTTCTTCTGCAGGCGTTTGGGCAGTCGATCCGGTCGGCCGATGGACCGCAGCCGGATGCCCTTCTCCATGACCTCGTCGATCTCGATCTCCAGGTAGCGCTCGAGCAACCCCATCAGCGAAGCGACTTCCAACTTGGGGCGGTTCCAGTTCTCGAGAGAGAACGCGTAGAGGGTCAGCCAGCGCACACCGAGATCGTTTGCACTCCGAATCACGGACCGCAGCGCTTCGAGCCCCTTCTTGTGGCCCTCGTTTCTGGAAATTCCGCGCGCCTGGGCCCAGCGCCCATTGCCATCCATGATGATGGCAACGTGCCTGGGAATCCGATCACTGTTCAGCGAAGGCTCGATCATCATCAAACCTGAAGGATGTCCTCTTCCTTTTGCGACGCGACGGAATCGACTTCTTTCACCATCGCATCGGTCAGGGCTTGGATCTTTTTTTCTTCTCGATGTTTGTCGTCCTCCGGCAGCGCGCCTTCGGACTCGAGGTCCTTGAGCATCGAAAGCGCGTCGCGGCGTGACTCGCGGATGCCCACCTTGTGATCCTCGGCCGCCCGATGAACCTGCTTGACGAGTTCCTTGCGCCGCTCCTCGGTCAACGGCGGTACCGGCACGCGCACGACCTTGCCGTCGTTGGAAGGGGACAAGCCCAGGTCGGCCTTCATGATGGCCTTCTCGATATCGGTCATGGCGCCCTTGTCATAGGGCGAAACCACGATCAAACGAGGATCGGGCGTGGTGAGGTTCGCGAGTTGATTCAACGGTGTCGGCGTCCCGTAGTAGTCGACCTGGATCCCGTTGAGCAATGCGACACTTGCACGTCCAGTGCGAAACTTCTGGAGTTCTGCCTTGAGGCTTCGGATCGCCTTTTCCATGCCCTCGCGGGCTTCGTCATGAATTAGAGCGGCGTCTTCGTCTGCCATACTGGATGATTCCTTTCGCTCTTGGCGCGAAGCCATGGAATCAGCTCGCTCGAGCTCCCGTGATTCGCGCGCCTCTAACCCCCGACCCGTGTACCGACCGCCTCGCCCTGCAGCGAGTTTTTGGAGATTCCCAACTTCTTCCATATTGAACACGACGATTGGAAGCTGGTTCTCGCGGCACAGCGCGAGCGCAGTCTGGTCCATGACCCGCAGGTTCTTGACGAGCGCTTCCTCGTAACTCAACTGCGAGTAGCGCTTTGCGTCGGGATCGGATTTCGGATCCGCGCTGTAGACCCCATCGATGCCCTGCTTGGCCATCAAGATGATCTCGGCCTGCATTTCCGCTGCGCGAAGCACCGCCGCGGTATCCGTGGTGAAGTAGGGGTTCCCGGTGCCACCCGCGAAGACGACCACCCTGCCCTTTTCGAGATGCCGGACCGCGCGGCGGCGAATGTAACCCTCGGCAACGGTCTTGATCTCGATCGCAGACTGAACCCGGGTATCGAGCCCTGCTTTCTCGAGCGCGTCTTGCAGAGCCAGCGCGTTGATGACGCTGGCCATCATCCCCATGTAGTCGGCGATGGCCCGGTCCATCCCCTGGTCGGCCGCCGAAATGCCTCGAATGATGTTTCCGCCGCCGACGACCACACAGATCTGAATCCCGAGTTCGTGCACCTCGCGAATCTGGGCTGCGGTCTGCCCGATGACGGTCGGGTCGATCCCGAAGTCCTTACCGCCGGCGAGCTGGCCGCCGGAGAGCTTGATGAGCAACCTGCGATAGGCGGCCTTCACTCCTCCCCCGCCTCTCCTTCGCCGAGCTTGTAGCGCTGATATCCGTTCACAGCGATCTCGGCGCCAACCTTGGCTCCCACGTCGCGCAGCAGAGCTCCAACGGATCGATCAGCATCCTTGACGAAAGCCTGCTCGACGAGACAAACCTCCGAAAGATACTTGTTGACCCGCCCCTCGACGATCTTCTCCACCACCGCTTCGGGTTTGCCGCTCTGGATCGCCTGGTTGCGGTAGATCGTGCGCTCCGCTTCGAGCAGCGCAGGATCTACACCCGACCGGTCCACCGAGAGCGGACTCGGATCGGCGGCCGCCACGTGCATGGCGAGATCCTTGGCGAGATCCTCGAGTTCAGCGCCAGAGCCCTCGGTGGCGAGCGTGACGACGACGCCGAGGTTGCCGCCCGCGTGAACGTATCCACCCGCGACACCGGAAGCGCCCGCATCGAGGCGCGTCACGCGCTTGATGACGACGTTCTCGCCCAATCGACTGATCGCGGCGGTGACCTTCTCGGCCACCGTTTCTCCGTCGAGCGACGCTTTGAGCAGCGAGTCTGCACTGTCGATGCTCGCGTCCTTCGCAACCAGATCAGCGAGCTGTTTGCCGAAGTCGACGAACACATCCGTGCGCGCGACAAAGTCCGTCTCGCAACCCACTTCGACCATCGCGGCGACGGTGCCGTTGATCCCGATCGAAACGGCGCCTTCACTGGTCGCCCTTCCACCGCGCTTGCCCGCTTTGGCTTGTCCGCGCTCGCGCAGCAGCTCGACGGCCTTTTCGGCGTCGCCATCGGCGTCTCCGAGCGCTCGTTTACAATCCATCATGCCCGCGCCGGTCTTGTCGCGTAGCTCCTTGACCGACTTCGCTGAAATCTCACCCACCGAACTTCTCCCTATTTTCTCTGTGCTCCGATTTCCGATTCCCGATTTCCGTTCGATCCATACAGCGGGGCAGACCCAGATCGTTCTCGATCGAATCCAACCCGCCTGGATCGGCGCGCGTCAGGCGCTCTCAGGAGTTTCGACTTGTGCAGCGTCCTCGGTCTTTTCGGGCTCAACGGCGGCCGGTTCCTTGACCGCGGCTTCCCGATCCGATTCTCGCTTCTCGGCGACGGCCGTTGCGGCCCTGCCGCGGCGCGGCTGCTGCTTGATTTCGACCACCACGCGGCCGCCCGGCCGGGTTGCACCCTTCTCGCCCTTGGCCGCCCCCTTCGCCTTGCCCTTCTCGGCCTCCTGGCTCTGGATGCGGTCGTTGTGGATCGCCTCGCCTTCCAGGCAGACGTTCGCCACCTTCGAGCAGTAGAGCTGGATCGCGCGAATCGAGTCGTCGTTGCCCGGGATGTTGAAGTCGATGTCCATCGGGTCGCAGTTCGAGTCGACCACGGCAACGATCGGGATCGACAGGCGACGCGCCTCCTTCACCGCGATCGATTCGCAATTGACGTCGATGATGAACAGCGCCTGCGGCAGGCGAGACATCTCCCGGATCCCGTCGAGGGACTTCCGGTATTTGTCGGCCTGCCGATTCATCCGGGCGAGATCCTTCTTCGAAAGTTCCGCCGACTTCTCCTCGTCTGCGAGGGTTTCGAGCATGACCTTGAATCGATCGATCGACTTCTTGACGGTCTTGAAATTGGTCAGCATCCCGCCGAGCCAGCGGTTGTTCACGAAGTACTGATTGGCGCGCTCGGCCTCGAATTTGATCGGCCCCTGGGTCTGTCGCTTGGTGCCGACGAACAGCACCTTGCCGCCGCCGGAGACGATGTCCCGAATGAAGTCGAGACTTTCGCGGAATCGCGGCAGCGTCTGATCCAGATCGATAATGTGGACTCCGTTGCGCTGCCCCGAAGAGAAAGCGCTTCATGCGCGGGTTCCAGCGATGGGTCTGGTGACCGAAGTGGACTCCGGCCTCCATCAGTTCGCGCATCGTGACTTCCGAAGTCAGGCTCGCGAGTGCGGCGTCGCCGGTAGCTTCGGCGGCGGCTGCGGGGGTCTCTTCGACGTTTGCGGGAGGGGGGCTTCCGGCTTCGCCCGAAGCCGGTGTATCAGCCGTCAGATCGGCCATGGTTCTTTCTCCTTCGCGGTTGTGCGTCCGCCCCGGCCTGTCATTCCCCAACCGCTGACCTTCGACGGAAGTCCGTCCGCAAGTGTCAGAGCACCGCAGGGGCAGGCCTGGAACGTGTGGTTTGTCCAAGGGTTAGCAGAGTGGGCAGGCTCCGGCTAACCGGCCGAAAACCAGCGGCCCAGAGCCGGCCACAAGCCGCCCCCGGCCCGCCCAAAGTAGTTCAGGTGGTGTATTCAGCATTGATCTTCACGTAGTCGTAGCCGAGGTCGCAGGTCCAGACGTGTGCGCTCGCCCGGCCGGCCGCGAGATCGACCGCCACCTCCACCTCGGGCGCCTGAAGCTTGGTGGCGGCCTTCCTGCGCGCCGCTGGCCCCGTAGAGGCGCCGGCCCGAAAGACCGTCACTCCACCCAGCCGCACCACCGCGCGGTCTAGCTTCAGCCGGACCTGGGCGGCACCTACCGTTTGCAGGATCCGCCCCCAGTTCGCGTCGCCGCCGAAGAGCGCGGTCTTCACGAGCATCGAGTTGGCGATTCGGCGGGCCGCCCGCTCCGCGTCGGCGCCGCTGGCGGCACCCTCGACGCGGACCGTCACGAGTTTGGTGGCGCCCTCTCCGTCTCGCGCGATGTCGCGGGTCAGCGCGATGGCAACCTTCTCGACCGCTGCTGCGAACGCCGCGGCATCACGGCTGCGCGGGCCGCGCAATTCTCGATTGCCTGCAACCCCGTTGGCGAAGAGCAGCACCATGTCACTCGTCGATGTTTCTCCGTCTACACTTAGGCGGTTGAAGCTGGCGTTCGTTGCATCGCGCAGCACGCGGTCGAGCGCGGGAGCCGCAACCGCGGCGTCGGTCACGAGGAAGGCGAGCATCGTCGCCATGTTCGGTTCGATCATCCCCGATCCCTTGGCGATCCCGGCCACCGTCACCACGCAGCCGTCCACGTCCGCGGTCGCCACAGCGGTCTTCGCAAATGTGTCGGTGGTCCGGATGGCCTCGGCCGCTTCTCGCAGACCGGACTCCTCCAGGCCGGCCGCCGCCGCGCGAATGCCCTGCCGAATGCGAGGCATCGGCAAGCGCGAACCGATCACGCCCGTCGACGCGACGAGCACCTGCTCTGCCGGCACACCGATCGCCGACCCGGCGCGCTGCGCCATCTCGGCCGCATCGCGCAATCCCTGCGCGCCCATCGCGACGTTCGACACCCCGCTATTGATCACCACGGCGCGCGCGTTGCCCGCTCGAATGCGATCGCGCGAGATCTCGACGGGAGCGCCGACGACGGTCGATTGGGTGAACACGCCCGCTGCACGAGCCGGCGCGTCGCTTACGATCAGCGCGAGATCGAGCCCGGCCTCCTTGACGCCGCAGTGAACGCCGGCCGCCTTGAAACCGGGAACGAGAATGGAGGGGGTCGGCTTCACGTTGCGTCGCGCAATCAGAGTGCTCCGCAGCACTTCTTGTATTTGCGGCCCGAGCCGCACGTACAGGGATCGTTGCGCCCGATCTTGCCCGCCTTCGAGTCGGTGCTCTTCTTGGCGGGTCGTGCGCCAGGCCGCGAACCCGAAGCTTCCGGCTGCTCTGCACCGGGACCACTCTCGGGCTGCGAGCGCACGTGCGGCACCGGATCGGGGAGCGCAAACTTGAAGATCACGTCGGCCGCCTGCGTATCGATGCGCTGGTTCATCTCTTCGAACAACGCGTAACCCTCGCGCTGATACTCGAGCTTCGGATCGCGCGACGCATATCCGCGCAGACTCACACCCTCGCGCAAACCGTCCATGGTGTGAAGGTGGTCCTTCCACTGTGCGTCGAGAATCTGCAACAGGATGTCCCGCTCCATCTTCCGGAAATCCGGATAACCGATCGCGGCGTGCTCTTCGGCGAGCGTGTCACACGCCTTCTTCTTGGATTCGATGAACACCGACACGCGATCGAAGATGGCGCGCCCGAGCGCATCTCGGTCGGATGCGGGCCGTCCGTCGACGACAAACGGCTCCTGACTCACGTCCATCGCCGTTCCAAAATGCGCTTCGACAGACGCCGCCAACGAAACCAGATCGTCGGGTTCGGGATCGCCCTTCTCGGGGAGATGGTCGTCGAGCGCCACCACGAGCACGCCTTCGGCCATCTCGAGCACTTCATCGTGCAGATCGCTATTGCCGAGCATCTCCCGGCGCCGGCTGTAGAACGCCTGGCGCTGTTTGTTCATGACGTCGTCGTAATCGAGGAGGTGTTTGCGGATGTCGAAGTTGCGCGCCTCGACCTTGGTCTGCGCGTTTTCGATCACGCGGGTGAGCAGCTTGTTCTCGATCGCTTCCCCGTCCTCGACGCCGACGCGATCCCACCACTGAGCGACGCGCTCCGACTCGAAGATCCGCATCAGATCGTCTTCGAGCGAGAGGAAGAACTGGCTCGAGCCCGGATCCCCTTGACGACCCGCGCGGCCGCGCAACTGGTTGTCGATCCGACGGCTCTCGTGGCGCTCCGTTCCCATGATGTGCAGACCACCGGCCTCGACGACCTGCCCGCGCTCGTCCAGGCACTGCTGCTCAAAGTTTACGAGCCAATGTTCGTATTCGGGGTGCTGCTTGTCGTGTCCGCATTTGGCCAACGCGAGGAACTCGGCGTTACCGCCGAGCACGATGTCGGTGCCGCGGCCCGCCATGTTGGTGGAGATCGTGAGTGCACCGAATCGCCCTGCCTGAGCGACGATTTCGGCCTCGCGTTCGTGCTGCTTCGCGTTCAGCACGTTGTGCCGAATGCCTCGCTTCGAAAGTTTCTTCGAGAGCATCTCCGACGTTTCGATCGAGATGGTTCCAACCAGAATCGGCTGACCGGTTTCGTTGCGCTCGATGATGTCTTCGATGGCCGCGTCGAACTTCTCGCGCTTCGACTTGAAGACGACATCCTGCTGGTCGATCCGGATCATCGGCTTGTTGGTCGGAACCACCGTGACGTCGAGGTTGTAGATGTTTGCAAACTCGGGTGCCTCGGTGTCGGCGGTACCCGTCATGCCGCCCACCTTCTCGTACATGCGGAAGAAGTTCTGGAACGTCACGGACGCGAGCGTCTGATTCTCGCTTTGAACGGTGATGCCTTCCTTGGCTTCGACGGCCTGATGCAGCCCATCCGACCAGCGGCGGCCCGGCATCAGGCGCCCGGTGAACTCGTCGACGATGATCACTTCCTTCTTGCCGGTCTCGCCGACCTTCACCACGTATTCGACGTCGAGCTTCTTGAGCGTGTAGGCGATCAGCGCCTGGTTGACGGCGTGCAGGACGGGAACCATTTGCGAGTCGTAGAGATTCTCGACACCGAGCATCTTCTCGACCTTGTGAACACCGACCTCGGTCAGCGTCGCGCTGTGCGACTTCTCGTCGAGCCAATAATCGCCCGTCTCTTCGACGGCCTTGCTGGCCTCGCCCTTGGTTCCCTCTTTCAGCCGCGGGATGATCTTGTTCACCACGCCGTAGATATTGACGTTCTGCTCCGAGCGCCCGGAAATGATCAGCGGTGTGCGGGCCTCGTCGATCAAGATCGAGTCCACTTCGTCGACGATCGCGTAGGCGAGATCACGCTGGACGCAGTGGTCGAGCGAGATCTTCATGTTGTCTCGCAGGTAGTCGAAGCCGAGTTCGTTGTTGGTCACGTAGGTGATGTCGCAGCGGTAGGCTTCGGCTCGCTGTGCGTCGTCGAGGTTGTGGACGATCACGCCGACTGAAAGCCCCAGAAAGCGGTGCACCTCGCCCATCCAGGCCGAGTCGCGCTGCGCGAGGTAGTCGTTGACGGTCACGATGTGGACACCGCGCCCGCTGAGCGCATTCAGATAGGCGGGTAGGGTCGAAACGAGCGTCTTGCCCTCGCCCGTCTTCATCTCGGCGATCGAACCCCGGTGGAGCACGATGCCGCCGACCATCTGGACGTCGTAGTGGCGCTGTCCGAGGGTTCGCTTGGCGGCTTCACGCACGGTGGCGAACGCGTCGGGCAGGAGATCGTCGAGGGTCTCCCCTTTCTCCAAACGCTCCCGGAACTCGCCCGTGCGCGCGCAGAGGGCCTCATCGGACAGCTGGGCGAGCGCCGGCTCTAGCTGGTTGATCTGCTCGACGCTGGGTTCGAGCTTCTTGATCAGCCGGTCGTTCGCGCTGCCAAAAATCTTCTTGAAGAAGCCGAGCATGGGGCGTGCAGTCTCCCGGGGGGTGGGTGGCGCGGAATCAGTGTACGAAAGCGTCGGCCGCGAGCCAATGAAGCTCGCCACCGGGCCGTCCGGGTCAAGGGGGCATCACGGCCTCATGCATGGCGTACGTGGTGCCCGTTGAACTCTATTGCGGGGGTGGTGCTCGGGTGGGGTGACGGGAGGCCATCGAGCCCGGACAGACCTTGGCTGATTTGACTCGAGCTTCACTAGCCGGGGCCCAGTTGGCCGGGTCGAGTTCTGAGTGAGTAGCTCTTGCGTCCTCGATCCCCAGAGCAGGTGCCACGCATCGAATCGAGTGCTGAGCGAATCGATTTGCGAGTGCGACCCGTCGCGTGGAATCGCACTATTAGTCGAAGATGTAGTCGAGGGGGTTGACGGCTTTGCCCTTCACTTCGACGACGTAGTGAAGGTGGGGGCCCGTGCTGCGGCCGCTGTTGCCCAGGGCCGCGATTCGCTGGCCGCGCTGGACGGTTTCGCCGGTCTTGACGTAGAGGTCGTCGCTGTGACCGTATTGGGTCCGCACCCCATATCCGTGGTCGATGATGACGCTCTTGCCAAGCGGTCCACGACTGCCAGAGAACACCACCTTGCCCTGGGCGGGCGCGACGATGTCCGTCCCGCGCTCGCCCGCGATGTCGATCCCGGCGTGAAATTGTTTCTGGTTCGTAAACGGCGAAGTGCGCGTACCGAACCTAGAGGTCAGCCAGCCCTTGGCGGGCCAGATGGCGGGGGTTGCAGCCAGGTGCGCGCGCTTGCTCTCCAGCTGACCGACGATCTCCGAGAGCGAGCGCTCCTGGGAAGCGGCCACCTCGCCGAGCTGCCTCGCGCTGCGATGCAGCGCCGCGATCAGCAGCTCAGCGGAGCTGGCTCCGATCCGCGCTTGTGGTTCCTCTGAAGGCGCTTCCGGCAGAAGCGGCGGAGCCACCGTCGCCGGTGCTGAAATTCCTGGGACGCCCAGCTGCGGTTTGGGTTCCGGCGAATCGACACCCACCTCGGCCACCTCTTCACCGCCGGTCGCCGCAGAGCCTGGCAGGTTCGCGATGATGCGTACCTTGCGCTCGAACTCACCGATGTTCGCGAGCGTCGAGCGAACGCCATTGAGCGTCGCATCGAAGGCGTCGATCTGACCTTGCTGTTCGGCGACCTCGACGCGCAGCCGGTTGAGTTCTGCGTGGGCAATCCGCACGTAGATGTAGTCGGCGAGGCAGGCGGTCAGCAGCAACGCCAGGCCGCCCGCAACCCAGACCAGCCTACGAACGAGATCCTTGCGAATCTCGAAGCGTCGAACCGGCGCGGTCTCCTCCGCTACCACGATGATGGAATAGCTATCCATTCCTCCCCTCTCGCCCGATCGCGTTCAACGGCACAATCGCGTTCAACGCACGCTGGGCAGCGTCACCCGTAGGCACAGTTTGCCGAGCCGAATCTCATCCCCAGTGTTGAGCGCCGTCCGCGGTTTCCGTTTGCCGTTGACGGCCGTTCCATTCGTACTGCCGAGGTCCTCCACGAAGAACTCCTCACCGTCGAAGCCGATAGCCGCGTGGGCCCGAGAAATCGTCGGCTCCGTGATCAAGAGGTCCGCGCCGTGCCCCCGCCCGACCACCATCCAATCCCGGTCGACCGGAAGCTCAAGTCCCTCAAAAAATCCCTGCATTACCCGGACCGAAGCTCCCGAAGGAACCGGGCCGGCGAGTTCTCTCTGCTCCACCACAGCGGCGACTCCGCCTTCCACGTATATCGACCCGACCTCGGGCCGAATCGGTGATCGAGCGCACAGAAAGGTCCGCGCGCTAAACGCCTCAACGCACTGATCGGAGGTTTCTGGGGTTGGCTTGACCCCCCTGGGGGCCACGAGCGGGGATCCGGGGCCAAAAGCGCAGGAGCGGGCTTTTGGCGGGATTTAGTGATGGAATGGGAGACTGGTGGTTCTTAGAGCGGGGAGCACGAGCGAATCAGCTCTCGGGCGTGGCGCCGGGTGGTTTCCCCAACCTCTTCGCCACCCGCCATGCGCGCGATTTCCTCGATACGATCGGCGCCCTCCACGCGCAGCAGGCGCGCCGAGGGGCGCCCCTTCACCTCGCACTTCTCGACCCGGAAATGCGCGCTCGCGTAGGCGGCGATCTGCGGGAGATGGGTGATGCAGAGGACCTGATGCCTGCTGGCGAGTTCCGCCAGACTGCGCCCTACCCGGTCGGCGGTGCGCCCGCCAATCCCGGCATCGACTTCGTCGAAGACCAGCACCATTCCCGCGTCGGCCTCACGGATGGCAGATTTGATCGCGAGAAAAGTCCTCGAGAGCTCGCCACCCGACGCCGCCCGGCGCAGGGGGAGGAGTTCTCCGGCCGCACTGGCCGAGAACCGGAACTCCGGTGACTCGAAACCTCCGGGGCCGCACGGGGCTCCTTCAGCTGCCGCGACCGGCTCCAACGCGACTTCGAAACGCGCCTGGGGCATCGCCAGCTCTCGCAGCGCGGTCTCGACCGCAGCGCCAAGACGTTTGCCCGCCTTGCGCCGACCTTTCGACAGACGCTCCGCGTCGGCTTTGAGCTGCTTCGCCTGCTCGGCGCGCAACGCGTCGATCGCCTGTGCGCGCTCGCTCGCGCCCTCGAGCCGCTCGAGCTCGGCGGCGGCCTCGTTTCGAAAGCCGAGAACTGCCTCGATCGAGCCGCCGTATTTACGCTGCAGGGCTTCGATCTGGGCGAGCCGCTCGTCGAGTGTCCCGAGGCGCGCGGGATCCGCCTCGATGCCCGCCGCGTAGCGCTCCAGTTCCGTCGCGGCTTCTCGCAGTTCTTCCCGGGCTGCGCGCAAAGCGGCGAGTAGCGGCGCGAGTTCGGGGTCGAGCGCTTCGATGCCCTCCAAATGGCGAATCGCCTCGGAGACGAGGTCAGCGGTGTTGGAATCTTCGGGAGCTCCGAGATCACCCGCCAGCAACGTCAGCGCCGCAGAAGCCTCTTCATGCAAGCGCTCCGCGTGGGCGAGCCGCGATCGTTCGGTGCGCAGCGCCGCGCCCTCGTCTGCGTCGAGCTGCGCGTCGTCAATTTCACCGAGCTGGAAGGAAAGGAAATCCCGCCGCCTCTCGCGCTCCATCTCCGCAGCGCGAAGTTCGGCGAGTTCGTCGTCGAGTGTGCGCAGCTTCGCATGGCCCTCGGCGACGGCGCCGCGCAGTGGCAGCAGTCCCCCAGCGGTATCGAGCAGACGAGCGTGAAACTCTGTACGCAGCAGCGACTGCGAATCGTGTTGACTCGAGATTTCGATCCGCCCGGAAAACAGTTCCGCGAGCACCGAAGCCGGGATCAGCCGTCCGGCCACCCTCGCGCGACTGCGGCCGCCGCGCTGGACACTGCGCTGCACGACGAGTTCGTGTTCGTCGGCGACGAGGCCGAGCGCCTCCAACCGCGACTCGAGGTCGGGCAGGTGATCGGTGCGAAAGACCGCCTCGACGATCGCCTCGTCGCGGCCTTCGCAAACCAACTGGGGCGACGCGCGCGAACCCGCCAACAGCGCCAGCGCACCCAGTACGATCGACTTGCCGGCTCCGGTCTCTCCGGTGAGCACGTTGAGGCCCGGGCCGAACTCGATCTCTTCGCTCTCGACGATCGCGAGATTCTCGATTCGAAGGGTCTCGATCAACGCTCGCCCCAGCGCAACTTGTTGCGCATCACTTCGAAGCGATTTCGCTCCGCGGGTACGAGCATCTGTAACGGCCAGTCGGAGGCGCACACGGTGATCCGGTCCCCCTCCACGAGCTCGCAACCCACCTGACCGTCGACGGTCAGATTCACCTCACCCCCGCGCCTGTCGAGCAGTTCGACCGTGACGCGGCACGCTTCCGGCAATACCACCGGGCGATGGGTCAGCGCGTGTGGGCAGATCGGTGTCAGCACGATCGCACTGATGCCGGGCATCAGGAGCGGCCCGCCCGCCGAAAGCGAATAGGCGGAAGAGCCCGTCGGCGTCGCGGCGATCAAACCGTCTCCGTGATAGGTGGTGACCGTAAAATCGTCCACCCAGGTTTGCAGGTCGACCATCCGCGACAGCGCGGTCCTGGCGATAACCGCGTCGTTGAGCGCGAGGTAACGGCCGATTTCGCGACCGTCGCGCTCTGCGCACACGTCGAGTCGCATGCGGGTTTCGGTGCGGAGGTCGCGCGCGAGCACACGTTCCAGCGTGGGGAAGAGTTCGTCGAGCGAAATCTCGGCCAGGTAACCGAGCGTCCCGAGATTCACGCCCAGGACCGGAACGCTGCGTTCACCGATCGATCGCGCAACGGAGAGCAGCGTGCCGTCGCCCCCGAGAACGACCATCAGATCGACCTTGTCGACGATGTCGCTACGCGGCTTGCCGGGAAGGCCCGATGCTTCCGCGGCGTGCAGACCCAGCAGCACTTCGATGCTGCGATCCTGCAGCCATTTTTCGAGCTCGCGCACCAGCCCTCCAATCTGGGGCTGGTCGGATTTGAGCGATATGCCGATCGTGCGGATGGTCATGGGCACTCTCTGAGGGGCACACGGAAACTATCCCACGTTGCTAGCATCCCCGCATGCCCCCCGAAGATTCACTGAATCTATTTCCGCCGGAAATGCTCGAATCGGCCGACGCTGGCCGCAAAACCGGCGCCCACGCCCCGCTCGCGGAGCGCATGCGGCCGCGGACCCTCGACGAGGTGATCGGACAGGACCAGCTGCTCGGCGCTGGCGCCGCACTCCGATCCCTCGCCGAATCGGGGTCGCTCCCCTCGCTGATCCTCTGGGGGCCGCCGGGTTGTGGCAAGACGACGCTGGCGCGATTGCTCGCCGCACACGCCGATGCCCATTTCGAGCCGCTCTCGGCCGTGATGGCCGGCGTCAAGGAGATCCGAGAGGTCGTGCAGCGCGCACGCCGCATCGACCGGCGCACGGTGCTCTTTCTCGATGAGCTGCACCGCTTGAATCGCGCGCAGCAGGACTCCCTGCTCCCGCACGTCGAAGCCGGCACGGTGACACTGATCGGCGCCACCACCGAGAACCCCTCATTCGAGGTCAACGCGCCGCTGCTTTCACGCTGCCGGGTCTTCACACTGTCGCGGCTGGATGGCGACGCCCTCGCGGCACTCACCCGCCGCGCTGCGCTCGACGAGATCCGCGGACTCGGAAAACTCGGCATCCCCGTCGGAGACGAAGCCGTGGCGGCGATCGCGCACGCCGCCGACGGCGATGCGCGCCGCGCGCTCGGCCTGCTCGAGGCCGCTTGTGCGGTCCACCTCCGCACCGCGCAACCCGGTTCGGCACTCTCGCTCGGGACCGTCGAAGAGGCCGCGGGCCGGCGCCTGTTGCTTCACGACCGGGATCGCGAGGAGCACTACAACGTGGTTTCCGCGCTGATCAAGAGCCTGCGCGCGAGTGATCCGGACGCGGCCCTCTACTACGCGGCGCGGATGCTCGAAGCCGGAGAGGACCCGCTCTTCGTCGCGCGGCGCCTGGTGATTTTCGCATCCGAGGACGTCGGCAATGCAGACCCCCGGGCCCTGGAGGTCGCCACTTCGGCGTATCTGGCCGTCGAGCGGATCGGCATGCCCGAGGGGCGCATCCCGCTCGGGCAAGCGGTGACCTTTCTCGCCTGCGCGCCCAAGAGCAACGCCTCCTATCTGGGAATCAACCGCGCGATCGCCGCGGTGCGCGAACACGGATCGCTGCCGGTCCCGCTCCATCTGCGCAACGCCCCGACCCCGCTGATGAAGGGGATGGGATATGGGCGCGATTACGTGTACCCCCACAATTCGCCGGAGCAGCTCGTGACTGCACCGAACCTGCCGGACGGACTCGGGCAGCCAACCTTCTACGAACCCAACGGCAGGGGCGAGGAGTCCGAGACTGCCCGCCGCCTGGCCGATTGGCGGCAACAGCGCAAGAGCGGGAACCCGCCTGGCAGAAAAAGCGGAGCGTGAAGCCAAAGCCGGTCGCTCAGCGCTCCCGTCCAGTATAATCTGCGGTACGGGTTGAACGAGCCGAGTCGATCGAACCGGCGGAGATCGGATGCAGAAAATCAAGATTGCGATCGCGGGAGTTGGCAACTGTGCCAGCTCGCTCGTGCAGGGCATCGAGTACTACCGCGACAAGTCGCCCGAATCGGCGATCGGCCTGATGCATTGGCAGATCGGCGGCTGGCGGCCCCACGACATCGAGGTCGTCGCGGCCTTCGATGTGGATGTTCGCAAGGTGGGCAAGGACGTCGCGGAGGCGATCTTCCAACCGCCGAATTGTGCCACCGTCTTCTGCAGCGATGTTCGCAAGACCGGCGTGCAGGTGCGCATGGGACCGATTCTCGATGGGATCGCCGATCACATGCGGGAGCATCCGGAGGCGCGCACCTTCCTGCCCTCAGACGAGCAGGAACCGACGCGCGAAGAGGTGACGCTCGCCCTCCACCAGAGTGGCGCGGACGTGCTGCTCAACTACCTCCCAGTGGGCTCCGAGGCGGCTGCGCGCTTCTACGCGGAGTGCGCGCTCGAGGCCGGAGTTGCGCTCGTAAACTGCATCCCCGTCTTCATTGCGAGCGACCCGGATTTCGCCGCACGCTTCGAAGCGCGTGGCATCCCGATCGTGGGCGACGACATCAAGGCGCAACTCGGCGCCACCATCACCCATCGGATGCTCACAGATCTGTTCCGCCGACGCGGTGTCAAGCTCGAGCGGACCTATCAACTCAACACCGGCGGCAACACCGACTTCCTCAACATGCTCAACCGAAGTCGCCTCGCCTCCAAGAAGGTCTCGAAGACCGAAGCCGTGCAATCGGTTTCGGCCGAGCGCATCGCGGACGACGACATCCACATCGGTCCGAGCGACTACGTGCCCTGGCAAAATGACAACAAGGTCTGCTTCTTGCGCATGGAGGGGAAACTCTTCGGAGACGTTCCGATGAACCTCGAGCTGCGGCTGTCGGTAGACGACTCACCCAACTCGGCGGGCTGCGCGATCGACGCCATCCGCTGCGCGAAACTCGCGAGCCAGCGCGGACACGGCGGTGTCGTTCGCTCTGCGTCCGCCTACTTCATGAAGCACCCGCCCGAGCAGTTTCCGGACACCGAAGCCTACGAGATGCTCGAAGCGTTCATCGCGGGCGAAGAAGGCGACTGAAGTCAGAGCCTAACGCTCAGCGCGTGCAGACCAGCCAGCCTTTCGCATCGCCGCCGAGCAGCGCACCGATCACAACGCGTTCGACCGAAGGCTCGCGAAGAATCGCGTCCGCGGTTTCTCGAGCGAGCACAACCTCGGCCGCGGATTCCACCTTGTTGATCAAGACCGCTGCGCGCCCCGCGGAAGCGACGTTCTTCAATCCACCGTCCGGAGAAGTCAGCAGCTTTGCGAGCGCAGCGGGTGTCAAGGTGTCTGTCTCAGCGAGCCCGGTAATCGCGCACACCCGCTCGGGCCGATGCGCAACCTCGGCGATCGGCTTCGAGAGCGCGTCGATCCCGACGACCGGGACGAGCAGCGTCGTGCCGATTGGAACCACGGGCTCGTGCGACGCGGGCGCCTTGACGGGCAACATTCGCGATCCGTCGGCTTCGACGGCCACCCAGTCGATGCGCGAGTGCGCGAGCAGCTCCGCGGGCAGCTCGGGCGGCACCCCCATCGCGCGCTCCCCCTCGACGAGCCCAACCACGAGCAAGGCGGATTCGACGCTGTCGAGCCGCACCCGCCAGTTCGCATCGTCGAGCGTACAGACCTCTGCGGCGAGGCTCATCTGCTCCGCGAAGATTCGGGTCGTGGTCGTCATCACACCGCGGCCCGGAAGCCGCTCGGCGAGTGCGAACATCAAGCTGCTCTTGCCCCCACCGCCGACGATCGCGACGAGTTCGCCGCTCGTCGCGAGACCGAGCGCCTCGACGATGTCCGCAATTTCACTTCGTTCGTTCACCCAACACCCCGCGCACAGACATCACCGGCGCGAACGCCACGGTGGCGAGCGTGAATCGGTGCTCTGCTCTGGTCAGTAATTAGCTCAGGCGGCGCGCGCGTGAGGGGTGGCCGGTCGGTTGATCCAACGCTGGTAGGCGGCGGGCGGGTAGAAGACCAGCCAGATCATCACGACCCCGATCAGCTCGAGTGCGGTGAGTGCGAAGCTCAGCGATACCAGCCACCGCTCGGTCAATTCGAAGATGACGTACTGAGCGGCACTCAGGCACTCTACCACCACCCAGCTGACTCCCAGTAGACACCAAATGCCCATGCGGTTGAGGAGCAACGCGTCCCCCTCGCCAAGCCAACGGTGCTGCCGAATCTTGAGGTAGTAGACAGACGCCTCCATCGAAATCCAGATCATCGGAATGACGGACCCCGCCCACTCGAGCCACCACCACGGGTTGCTGAGCGGAAAATCGCCCCCGTAGTCACCTACCCAGACGGAGCCCATTCCGCCGCTCGCCAGCAGCGCAACCACGCCAACCACGATCCAGGTCGCGCGTGGGTCTGATTTTCGGAAGGTCTGTTTCACGAACAGCGCCATCAACGCCGTGCCCGCATGCCAGCTGATGCGCGACGCGTATGCGAGCGGCGCCATCACGAGTTCGTCGACTGCGAGCGCGTAGGGAACATCGTAGAGCGGATAACTCAAACCCCAGAGCAAGAAGCTCGCGCCGAGCAGCCGCTCGGGAACCGCATGCGTCGTGAAGCTGCGGCGCAGCAACCGTTCCGCCATACACACAAAGGCAACGGTGATGATGCTGTCGCTGATCAGATAGACTGCGTCTTCCATTCGCCCCTCTCTCGAATCGTCCACATGGAAAAGAACGGACGGGGCCGCAGAGAACCGCCATGGAGGTATCGGGGCAGCCGGGCGACCACTTGAGGGTGAAGCGCTAAGGGCTCAGATCAACAGTAAGATACGCTGGATGGGGGCGCATGGTCTGCGGCGCTGGCGTAGATTTCGTGCGCTTTGTGAGGAGCGATCCTCCATGAGACTCAGAGGCACCACCGAAAGATGACTGCGCTGATTCCGCGCGCGCATTACGCGAGCCTGGCGGATTGCGTCTACTTGAATCAGGCCTCGCTCGGCTTGCTGGGCCAGCCCGCCGTCGAGGCGATGCACCGATTCGTGGACGATGTCGCCCGTCATGGCAATCTGAACATGTCAGATGCGGATGAAGTGCGTTATTTCGAGCAGCTCCGCGAACGCGCCGCCCGGTTGTTCCGCGCGGACGCCGACCGGATCGCCATCCTCTCGAGCGCGAGCGAGATGCTCGGTCAGATCCCGCTACTCGTCCCACCGATCGCCGGTCGCAAGATTCTGGCTGTGGCGACCGACTTTCCAGCAGTCACCCGCCCCTGGCTGCGCCTGGCGGCCAGCGGCGACTGCCAGCTGCAATTCGTCGAGGACAATCCGGCAAGCGACTTGACGGACGATCTCATTGCGGCGCTCGATCGGCAGACGGCACTCATCGCTGTCAGCTCCGTCCAATACGCCACCGGCAGCCAGGTCGACGTTGTCCGTCTGCAACGAGCTGCAAAACAAGTGGGGGCGCGGCTGATCATCGATGCGACCCAGGCTGCCGGGGCGCTCGTGATCGACGCAGCCAGCTGGGATGCGGACGTCGTCGTATCGAGCGGATACAAATGGCTAGGCGGCCACGGTGGCGTCGCGTTGGCCGTGATGGCTCCATCATTGCTAAAGCGCATGCCCTCGCTACCCGGTTGGATGGGTGCGCCCGATCCCGTTTGATTTCGATGCCACGAAGCTCCGGCTGGCCGACGACGCGCGCCGCTACACGCAGTCGACGATGTCCTACGTTTCGATAGCGGGGCTGACGGCGGCATTGGATCAGCTGTTGAGTCTGGATGAAACGAGCATCGAGGCCCACGCGCGCAGGCTGGCCGAAAGGCTGATCGAGAAGTCGAGCCAATGTGGTTGGCAACCATTCCGCGAGCTTTCCGATCCCGCAGCGTCGCCCCACATCATTTCGCTGATGCGACCCGACAAGGCGCTGGGTGCAACCCAAGACGCGCTGCGAAGAGCCAACGTCGTATGCAGTTCTCGCGGTGGGCGAGTGCGGGTTTCACTGGCGCCCTACAGTGATGAATCCGACATCGACGCGTTGGTCGCAGCCCTCGGGTGAGTTGTCGAGTTGGATCGCGAAACGTGGGGTGTCGTCGCCGGCCCTAGCTCCCAGGATTCAGAGAGACGAGTCGCCCAAGAGTCGGTACCCAGCGGTCGCGGGTGCAGTAGAGCGCGAGGCTGATGGCGAGGGGAGCTGCTGACGCGAGCATGAAGAAATAGGCGATCGCAGAGAGATCGACCAGAAGAAACTCGCGCGCGAGGCGATCGAAGTCCATCCAATGTCCGCCCCCCTTGGCGTTTTCGTACATCCAGCGGTGCTCGTGACTGTAGATCAATCGGTAGGCAAACCGCATGTTGTCGAACGTGATCAAGAACCCGAGAAATCCGTAGAGCGGGCGCTCCGCTGCATGCACACACGCGAATCCGCTCAGCGCGCGATAGAAGAAGATTCCGGCGAACAAGAGCTCGAAACCGTGCCCCATCGCGATCGCAATGGGCTCGTCGAATCCCGTCACCATCGAGGCGATGTGCGCGCCCCCGATCGCACCAATCAGCACCAGCGCTCGAGCATTGCGACGGTAGAGGAACAACAGGTAGGCCAATGCGGCATAGATGAGGGCCAATACGACAGGGCTCGGATCCTGGTGGATCGTGACACCACCGCCGTAGGTGAAATCGAAGGCGGGAACCGACGGAATGCCGAACCCCCATCCTGCAATGGTGTGACCGAGCTCATGGACGAGCGTCTTCATCATGTTGGACAACGTGTAGAGGAACGGAGAGTTCAACGTCCAGAGTGCGAGTGCGGATCCAATCAGCATCGAGACGATCGGCTGCTTGTCGAAACTCTTCGCATCGAGTGTGTCGATCCGATCGGGGTCCGACACCGATTCGTCACGAGAGAAGACCGGCGGTGCGCTCGAAACCGGTGGAGCGGCGGGTCGCGGCTCAGTTCGAAATTTCGCGAAGACGACCCCACATGCCAGGCAGTCGGCGTCGCGATCCCCACACTCGAACCCGCATTTCGGGCAATCCATGCGGATAAATATCGGTTGACCGCAGAGGAGGGTTGAACGCGGTTGTGAGGGTGAGGCTGGCTGGCGCGGCGGACGTGTGCCTTGTGGTAGCGTGGTGCAACTAGCAGCTCAATTCCGGCTGCGACGCGCCGCTAGATGCTAAGTGTCCATACGATTCTGGCAGCCAAAGGAGTTCAGGAGTCAAAGCGTGAAATGGAGTGATCTCTCTTTAGTGCGTGTGAGGGCGTTGTGTTTGTCTGCCCTGCTGTGTGTCGGATGCGCCTATACGCCAACCGCCATTCTCCGATACGATCCTGCGCCGATTCCCGCCTCTAGCCCATTAGATAAGACCGTTGCGGTCCTGCCACTCGAAGATGCGCGAGGCCCAAAGCTCTACCCCGGGTTTCAAGGTCATCTCTTCAAGGCCTACATCCCGTTTCTCCCATACTTCAAAATCCCGTACGAGCGGTTGGATGAGTCGCATATCCTTCACCAGCAGAACCTCAGAAATTTGCCCGGGGAAAACGCACATTTCACGGCCACGATTGCACAGGAGATCGCGAGTGACCTTCAACGTTCCGCTCTGTTTCGGCATGTGACGTTTGTTTCGGATGAAGAGAGCGCGAATGAGCATGATCTGGTTTTGAGAGGAATCTTGCGCTCGACTGAGTTCGATATATACGTTTCGTCGTACATGCTCGGAATACCTGGGGTCCTACTCTGGCTGCTCCCGATCCCTCTGGGTAAGGACGAGGCGACCGTCGCGATTGACCTGCGTCTCGAGGACGACTCCGGGGAGACGGTTTGGTCCTATTCGTTCTCCGAGCGTGCCAGCAAGATATTCACTCTCTACAACTCCGCCGGTGGGTCAACGTCCAGCCGTTATCGCATTGAAATCAAGAGATACGGATCCAACGATTTGGGGATCGATGGGAATTCCTATTGGGCATACCATGCGGAAGCTCTTCGGCGTGGTATGGCGGGCGCAAAGGCTTCGATGGCAGAAGAACTCATGCCCCAGCACTAGCAGTTGGCGCTACCTGGCACATCTGAGCGCCCGGACGTTAGGCGACGGACGGGACTCGAACCCGTTCCTTTCGTAACGAAGGCGCAATTAAATCAAGCGGCTACCGACCGCGCGGGGATCGAAAATCCGCCCCACACGGGACCCACGCAGACTGTCGCGGCCTGGAAGTCACACGCGCGAGTCGCCTCGAAGGCGATCCGCAGCTAACCGAGCCGAAAATCCCGAACACGCCGCCGGTAGAGCAGACCAAGGAACGCCGCACCCGCGACAAGCATCGGCCAGCCCTCGGGCTCGGGCAGGTTAAGGAGAACCGTGACGTCGTCGCTGGAAGCATTGGCGGTAACGAGGTCGGGGAGGCTGTCACCGTCGAGGTCGGCCAAGGCAACAGAGTAGGGGCTATTGCCCACCGCGAAGGAAGCGCAGGGCTGGAAGCTGCCGTCGCCGCTGCCCATCAGAACGCTAACGTCGTTGCTGTCCTGATTGGCGGCGACGAGGTCGGGGATGCTGTCACCGTCGAGGTCGGCCACGGCGTCGAATCGGGGGAGATTGCCCACCGCAAAGGAGACGGCGGCCCGAAGGCTGCCGTCGCCGTTGCCTAGTAGCACGCTCACATCGTCGCTGCCGGAATTAGCGGCGGCGAGGTCGGGGACGCTGTCGCCGTCGAGGTCGGCCACCGCGACGGAGAAGGTGAAATAGCCCGCCGAGAAGAAGACGGCGGGCTGGAAGCTGCCGTCGCCGTTGCCCAGCAGCACGCTCACGTCGTCGTTGGAAGCATTGGCGGTAACGAGGTCGGGATGCTGTCACCGTCGAGATCGGCCAAGACAACAGAGTAGGGGCCATT
>PVMK01118331.1_pt1 | contig 34629 bp, 38 predicted proteins | sample 1853481 | NCBI WGS metagenome assembly PVMK01 (sample SAMN08533507, study PRJNA380276) | Marine sediment metagenome, whole genome shotgun sequencing project. | reverse complement strand
TTTTCAATTTTTTCTCTCGTATCAAGCCAGACACGGTAAGCCATGAAAAATATAAATACAATAATTATTCCCAGTAACATTAGAAGCCCAGGGTCTTTTCTGCTTGGATCTCTCCACCCTATCTGGTCAAGTATCCCTTCAGCACAAACAGGTTCTGATACAAATAAAATTATAAATGCACTCGAAATCATAAATCTTAGAAGTAGCATTCTTCTATCCTTGATAATTTCAAATTATCAATAACATAATTGAACTACCACCCCGACACGTCGGGGTGAGATTCAGTATCCCAGATGATCGGGGCTGAAGAAAAAGCAAAAAAACGCAACATTCTCCTAAGAGGGTCAACGGCATTAAAGTCATTTACAGCACCTGAACCATTAAACATTTTTCGTCTATTCTTAATTCCCAACTAAAAGTCGGGGAAAGACGAGGGTTTGATTCCCTTTGGAATGCTGCGCTAAACCCCGAAGGAGACAATAATTATAAATTAATTACCATATTTTATTATATTTATACAATTGTATTTTATATTTGCCTAAAACGCAGAGTGATTACTTCGATTTATAACAAAATTCTAACATAAGCAACATTTTAATACTCAATAAAATAACTCCGTCACAAACAGAAAAAATTTAGGAGAAAAGCTCATTTTTTGTTTGACAAAGCTATTTTTATATTATAATACCTTTAAATAGTATTTACGTTTTTATTGTTTGTACTCTTTTTTATGTTTTTACGTTAATATAATTAATATGGTTTAAACTATTAATATGGTAAAAAAGAAGGCTGATTCAGAACCGGCTCTGAACAAAACATCCGGAGAAACTGAAGAAAAACATCAGGAAGCTCCCCGTAAAAAAGTAGGGAGGCCGAGGGAAATCCATTATTCCCTGGAGAAGAAATTTACCCTGATGCTGCCGAAAGAAATACACAGGTCATTAAAAATAAAGTCCGCAGAGCTTGAAAAACCAATGACCACAATGATAATTGATGCAATAAAAGAGGCTTATAAAATTTAATTTAACTAACTTTTTGATTAATTAATAAACAAAACAACTTTTTTTAACTATAAACATAAGGGGGAGCAATCATGGGCTTTCAATTTGAACAAAACAACAACACCCAGGGAGCAAGCATTAAAGTAATAGGAGTAGGCGGCGCGGGCTGCAACGCAGTCAACACAATGCTCAGCTCAAACCTTAACAGTATTGAGTTTATTGTTGCCAATACTGACCGCCAGGCACTCGACGGCAACATGTCTCCAATAAAGATACAGATCGGAGAAAACATCACTAAAGGTCTTGGAGCGGGAGCAAAACCCGAAATCGGCAGAGACGCAGCAACTGAAAACAGAGAAGAAATAAAGCGTAATCTGGAAGGAACAGACATGCTGTTTATCGCGGCAGGCATGGGCGGAGGAACCGGAACCGGAGCCGCTCCCTGTCATTGCGGAAATAGCAAAAGAAGTAGGTGTTTAACCGTTGGCGTAGTAACAAAACCATTTACTTTTGAAGGAAAATCAAGAAGCCGCGTTGCGGAAGAAGGCCTTGAACAGTTAAAAAACATGTGGACTCTCTTATTGTTATCCCCAATGAAAAACTTTTCAGCATCTCCGGCAAAACAATATCTCTTCTGCAGGGGTTAAGATGGCTGATGAAGTTCTTCTCCATGCCATAAAATCCATCTCTGACCTTATAAATGTTCCGGGCCTCATTAACCTTGATTTTGCAGATGTTAAAACAATAATGTCCAAGACTGGGAATGGCTTTCATGGGAATAGGTGAACACAGCGGTGAAAACAGAGCAGCAGAAGCCGCCCAGAAAGCAATCTCAAATCCCTCTACTTGATGATGTTTCCATCAAGGGCGCTAAAGGTATTCTGGTCAATATCACCGGCAGCAAATCTCTTACTTTTGCCGACCTTCAGGAAGCAACCGACTTTATACAGCTTAAAGCCCATGAGGATGCAAATATTATTTTTGGAGCTGTAATAGACGACTCCATGGCAGACAACTTTCAGATAACTGTTATTGCCACCGGTTTCGAAAATATAAAAGCAGAAAAAGAAGAACCTGAGACAAAAATAGAGGAAACACCTGCAAAACCAGCTTACAGGGAAGAAAATCAGAATGTTACCAAGATAGGCACCATCATCGATGAATTTGGAGAAGATGACACTTATGATATACCGACATTTGTGAGAAAACAGCAGGCAATGTAGCTTTTAAAACTCAGGTAATAAAAAGAGGGTCCACATCAACGGTAAAGCCTTACACCCTGTGTTTTGGCATTGCCGCTGCAGTGCGCCATCAGCTTTGACACAAAAAGCCTCTGGCACTTTAAATTAGACCCCTTAATAAGCATCTGATACCTGTAGCGTCCTTTGATCTTTTCCCACAAAGCACTTGCAGGCCCAAGAATTTCAACTGTTTTGAAATCATCACTATTTGAAAGCAGCTGCCTCGCAAAGACCCCTGCTTCTTTTGCACACGCTTCCACACGCATCCGGCTGGTACTGTCAAACCGGAGATTAATTATCTTTTTATAAGGAGGGATAACCGGGCTCTTTTCTAAATCCTATTTCCGTCTTATAGAACCTTTCAAAATCATGCTGTTTCGCACAGGCCAGACTGTAATGATCAGGGTTATATGTCTGAATAAGGACTTCACCTTCAACCTCACCCCTGCCCGCCCTTCCCAGCAACCTGAGTTAAAAGCTGGAAAGTTCTTTCCCCGGCATGATAGTCCGGAAAGTTAAGAGACTGATCTGCACTGACCACACCAACCAGAGTAATATTGGGAAGGTGATACCCTTTAACAATCATCTGTGTTCCGAGAAGAACATCAATTTTACCATCATAGACTTCTCTAATAATTTTTCCTGAAGCACCTTTTTTTTCAGTTGTATCCCTGTCCATGCGCGCGGTTCTTGCACCGGGGAAAATCCTGCATATTTCTTTCTCCAGACGCTCTGTTCCCCAGCCGGTAGGCACAAGAAAATAGCTTTTGCATTCAGGACACTCATCCGGAACAGGAAATGAAAAATCACAGTAGTGACAGCACAGTTTTTTTCTGTTCATATGATGGACCAGAGAAACATCACAGTTGGGACACTTGAAAACATGGCCCGCATTCCTGACATATATATGCCGATGAAAATCCCCCTGCGGTTCAAAAAAAGAAGACTTTGTTCGCCAGCCTCAAGCCTCTTTGCTAAAGCATCTCTTAACGCTGTCGAAAGAATTCCCTCTCCCTTTTTTCTTTAAGAGCATTTTCTATCCGCATATCAATTATCCGGACCTCAGGCAGCTCCCTGCCTTCAACCCTTTTCGGCAGTTTGCCAAGTGTATACTTTTTCTTTAAAGCATTATGGTATGATTCAATGGAAGGCGTTGCAGAGCCTAAAACAACCACCGCATCAGAAAATTTACCTTTTAAAAGCGAGAGGTCCCTTGCATTATAACGGAGTTTTTCATCCTGTTTATATGACGGGTCATGTTCTTCATCTACGATAACCGCGCCAAGGTCAAGAAAGGACGCAAAGATCGCCGAGCGTGCGCCAAGCACTATCTTTATATCTCCCTTTACTATCATCCTCCATGCATCAAACCTTTCCGAATCGGTAAGGCTGCTGTGAAGCATCGCGATAGGAACATTTAATCTTGAGCTGATACGGTCCCAGAGCTGGGAAGTAAGAGATATCTCGGGGACAAGATAAAGGCACTGTCTTCCCGCCTTAAGCACCTTCTCCATAACCTTCAAATAAACTTCTGTTTTTCCGGCCCCGGTCACACCATGGAGAAGTATTGGAAAATACTTTTTCTGTTTAATTGCAGGATCTATCTGCTTTAGAACAGCCGACTGATCAGAGGTAAGCCTGTTAATCGGCTCAATAATACTTTTATCATTAATTTCAGGCCGCCTGAATATTTCCCGCTCTTCAACACTTAAAAACCCTTTTTCCACAAGTGATTTAAGCTGTGAAGAACAGTTCCCAAAAACCTCTCTTAAAAGCGCCTCCGGCACAACACCTTTTTCTGAAATAAATGAAAAAATTTCATGCTGTTTTTTTGATCTTGAACTTATATCGCCCAAACTGCCAAAAGCAGAAAACCATTTTTCTTTCTTTATCCTGACACGGCCTTTCTGTTTTACAGAACATTCAAGCAGACCCTGTTCACCCAGGCTGCGGATATAATAGTTAAGGTTTTTTCTGCCTGCACTCTTTTCAAGATATTTAAACGATGTCTCTTTGCGTTTACTTAGCTCCTGAAGAACCGTTATGCCGGAAAAATCTTTTGAGGGCCTCGGATAAAAAATTTTTCCCTTTTCAGTAATTGACACAACATTCTTAAATTCCGTATTGATGCCGCCTGGAAGCGCTGTTTTTATGGTCTCTCCAAGGGGGTGATAGTAATAATCTGAGATCCATCTGTAAAACTTTTAAAGTCCTCTTCATTAAATAAGGGCTCATCATCAAGAAGATCATATATCTCTTTAATTTTATGACCCCTGGGTCTTTTGAGGAAAACCGACAACATAACCTGTTAAGCGTCTCCTTCCAAACGGAACCAGAACACGCATACCGATACGCAGCCTATCTTTAAATTCAGATGGATACTGATAAGTAAAGCTGTTATGCAAAGGAAGGGGAACTGCGACATCTATAAGGTTTTCATAAGAAGAAGGAGAGGTCATATAGCAACAGTTTCCAGTAATTTTTTACTTTCTAAAAGGCATGCTTTCAGGATGGCGTCCAAAGGGAAACATTGAAAACTTTTCAAAAACACGCTTTACTCAATATAAACAGAAGAAGAAGCATCCGGCAGAGAAACAACCTGTCACAAAAACCCTTCTTTATCAAAAGCAAACAGGGGACTTATCTCAACATCAGCATCTTCCGGAAGAAGGTCTCCCTTTCCGGACTCATTAATCCATTTAATGCATTTTTCAACCATTGCTCTGCGGGCTGTCTCAGGAGAATCTTTTCCCTCACTGTTTTTTACCGGTGAAAACTCTTCTGAGCGCTCAACCTCCAGGGTCACAGAATTTTTTGCAAAAGAAAAAGCATCAAAAATAAACATCTCAGGCTTTATACCTTTAATATATTCCAGAGTTTGATTTCCCTGACCTTACCTCAAGAGCGGCCACATCCTTTACTGCAAGATGATAGGGAAGCCCTTTATCTTCCCCGCTGTTAAGCTTTTCAACAAAACTTCTATTCAGCATATGTATTGCGATATTTCCGCCGCTGAAAAGAAGGCTGCCGTCTTCTTTTCTTTCCCGTGACCTGTTCAGATGAAAGTTCGCTGTATTCTATGCATCCGAGTTTACCGTCAACCTTGCCAGATTATACCAACCCTTTCATCAGGATCTGTTTTTCTGACAACCTTTGAAGATATGTCAGCGCTGCTGGAAATATGAGCGCCTGCAAAAAGCGGGATCTGCAATTTTCACCAGAGGATTATCAACCTGAAAATAGAATATCTCTTCAATGCCCGAACTTTTCATTTCACTTAAAGCGCCTGAATCATAAAGCGCCTGTATGGATCCGCCATGGCCATTGGGGTTCTTTAAAAGCTTTTTATCCCCTGGAAATAATAAGCTTTCCATTGAAGTCAAAAGAAGGGACCTGCTTTTGAATAATAAAACGGACATCATCCTCATTTAATCCAAAAAAACTGTTCTTCCTGAAAAAAGAAAGAGTATCCTCGTTATTCTCATTAGACGTCATGATGTACCATGGAAACTGTTTTCCGTATCTTCTCTGCAGACCGAGAATATTTTCGGAAAAAAGCTGAAAAAGGCTCTTACCTTTAATTGGTGATATCGAATAGCAGCCTTTGGGACCATCAAAACCAAGGCGGGTACCCTGTCCCTCCCCGCAACCAGAAAAACCGCTATCTTACCCTGGCTTAAATAATCCTCACCAATTGTCATAGAGCCTTTTTTCTCTCTTTAACAGAAGCGTCCCCTTCGTCAAAAGAAAGGACCTCAGCCGCGCTAAAAACTTTTTTTCTCATTTTTTGAAACAGACAACTTTTTATAGGTTTCAAAAGAGACTCTCCAGAAGTTTAAAATCAACCTGCTTAAGATCATTGATCAGAGCATCTTTTTGCTGTGCAGTCATTAAATCAAGATGTTCTAAAATATGCTCCTGACCATTCTCAATTAATATTTCAGTAATTTCTTTCAAAGCGACCCCAACCTTTTTTTATCTTACTGCTTTTCTTTTCGTGATAACAGTTCATTAACCTTTTCAAAAAGACTTTCAAGTCTGGACGACTTTACAATATATGCATCCGACGCCCAGGTCTCAAAATTTTGTTTATATTCACCATATGCAGTACACAAAATAGCCGGAACATCTCTTGATTTTTCCCTGAGCTTTTTCAAAAGCTCTATACCATCCATGCCCGGCATCTTAATATCGATAACTACCAAATCAGGCTGAGCATCATCAAACATCTCAAGAGCTTCTTCTCCATTTGCAGCCAGAACAACATTAAACCCTTTCTCTTCAAACTCCTCCCTGTAAAGAAGCCTGATACTCTCCTCGTCATCAACAAACATTAATTTCTTCATGTTTTTACTCCCTGACCAAAAGATATAATATGGTGCTCTTCGACTGAAAGGCACCCCCCCAATAATTACTCTACAACAGTTTCTCGCAGATGCTGCGCAGCCTGTTCAGGCGGCGTCGGGTTTATATAAAATCCGGTACCCCATTCAAAACCAGCCACCTTTGTAAGTCTTGGTATAATCTCAAAATGCCAGTGATAAAAATCATTTTCACTGTTATCCGTCGGAGAACTGTGAAGAATATAGTTATAAGGCGGAAAACCTAAAGCCTTGTTTATTTTCTTTAGAACAAGACTCAAACAGTCTGCCATTGAACCGAACAGATCCTTTGCCGGTAGCCTCAAAAGAGGAAATGTGTTCTTTTGGAAGCACACATGTCTCAAACGGAAACCTGGGGAGCATAGGGTTCAAAAGCTACAAAATGATCATTTTCAACAACGATCCGTTCCCTGACTTTAAGTTCCTGTTTAACAATATCACAGAAAACACAGCTTTTATTTTTTTCATAATATTCTTCAGCACCACTCATCTCTTCAACTGCTCTTTTGGGCGCAACAGGTAAAGCGATCACCTGGGAATGGGGGATGTTCCATTGAAGCACCCGCAACTTCGCCATAATTTTTAAAAATTGAGATATATCTGAAACGGCTGTCTTTTTTAAGCTCATTTATCCTCTGTTGATAAGCAAACAGAATGTTTTTAAAATCTATAGCAGAAAGCGTAGAAGCGTTGGCATTGTGGTCTGTGGTCTCAATAATTACTTCATGAGCTCCTATCCCCTGCATCTTTTCATACATTCCTTCTTCCTGCCTGTTCAGATCTCCCTCAATTACAAGGGCCGGGAACTTGTTAGGCACGACCCGGAGTTTCCACCCCGGTCCATTAATAGAAGAATTTTGATCACGAAAAGCAAAAACCTCTGATGGGGTCTTATCCTCATTTCCAGGACACAAAGGGCAAAAACCTCCTCTGGGCCTGCTTTTCTCCACCAGAAGATCAGAGGGGCGTTTTGCTCTCTCAGTTGATATTATAACCCACCTGTTGATTATGGGGTCTTTCCTTAACTCCGACACAGCGACCTCCCTGCAGTGTTAATAATTGTCATAAAATATTGAGCATACCTGTATTTATAAACTTTCACAAAGGTAAAATCAACTACAGAAGATATTTTTTTCTTTCTGTCCGGCAAATGTGTAGGGGACATATTTTTATTGTTTTTTCCTGAGTATCCCCGGGCTTTAAAGCTATTCTCCAATGAACAAGAAATGTTGTTCCCTGATATGTCCTTTCAAGCCCTTCTTCTGACTGGGAAACAGTTTCAATCGGAAACCGCCACAAATCAGAACCTGAGGGCAGTATCATATCTATACCCAGTCCGCTCCATTCATCGATAAGTTCAAAACGTGAAAGATTTGTGATCTCGCCTTTTGAATTTATTGCCAGCTGCTCTTTATTATAATCAGGAAAAATACAATAGTGAAGAGGGCTGTCTGCAGCAAGAAACGAAAAGTTTATCTCCACCCCGAAACCAGAGCGAAAGATCCCTGCTGCTCTGATTTTCCAGAGTATATTCAGCGCTGACCTCCATTAAAGGAATCATCAATTAAAAATTGTTTTGCGAACACCTATCGGCTCATGATTAGCATCATTTCTCACGTCCTGCAGCACAAAACCGTCTTTTTTAAGCAAAAAAGAGAGCTTTGCATCATTTTCAATTTTTTTTATTTCTGAAAGCAGGTAATCCCCGTCAACAAAGTTCCCGATTTCAGAATATCTTGACATTGAAAAGGAGTCCAGAGTGGTCCCCTCTCCGAGAAAATGGTCGACAAAAGAATAGCGGGGATACCAGTCGTATATAAGCCGGTTCTGCAGCCCCTCTTCCTTAACTTTTGAAACATTGTGTATTGAAACAGGAAGGCATTCATCATCCGGCATCAGCTCTTTAAAATCTTCTATTTTAAGCTTGCGATGATAACCCTCCATTCTTCTGGTCATCATGTTTAAAAGGTTAAAAGATCCGGCTTTAACATCAAACTCAAACAGACTTCCGCCATCCTTTGGGGAGAAATATAAATTAAGGTTCCTGCCGGAAACAATAAGCTCATCCGACATATTTTTTAGAAAATCAAAAACACTGTAATCCAGCCACGCCGAATCAGTATGAGTTAGATTGTCAATAATCTTTTCAGCATTAATAAGATGTTCATAAACTGCGTGCCGAAGATAATTAAGATATATTCCTCCGAACAAACCATGCCAGTAAGAACAGTTACACTGTCCCATATAAAGTTCCTTACGGGCGGCCGCAACAAGGTCTCTTTTTTCACCATTTAATTTTTCTTCTACCTTTTCAAGTTTTTCACTTATCATCAGCATCTTTTTATGCATCTGATTGCTTTCAGGGTATTTAACCAGAAAATTGTTCCAGTATCCTCCACTGATAAAAGGTCTGTATTTATCTTTCAGATCAAGATCCTTAAGCTTTTCTTCCATGTCTTCATACCTGACAACAGCATCGGAAGGCAACGCCCACTCCATCATCTCTTCATAGGAAACAGTAGGAAGATATATCCTGCCCTCTGGTTGAGAAATAGAAAGATATTCGGAAAATGTATTCATTTCAACCATTTCAAGGTTTTTTTCAAGCTCGCAGAAAAAAGCTTCAAGCCAGCCCTTCTCATAAACCCAGGAATATGTTCCGGGCCACATTCCAAATTTTTCACCGTCGTCAATATATGTTATGGCAACATCTTTTACATCGCTTGCATGATAACGGAGATACTCAATTGTTTTCTCAGGTTTCTCAAAAGGGATCATATACCGAAGTTTCATATCAATGGGAAATATAGAAATTGTCTTTCCTTCTCTTTCAGAAATAAAATAACCGGATACCTGTTCGGGAGAAAGTCCGGCATGAAGAAAGTGCGTGCTGTCCAAAAGAGTATATGAAAGTCCGGTTGAAGAAATAAGACGCGGCATCACCGGATCCCAGACCCTTTCCGGCAGCCAGCATCCTTTTGGCTTAAGATTAAATTTTTCCTCTATAAAGCCGTCCATCATCTTCAGCTGCCCTTCAATATCACGTTCCGGTAAAATAGAAAAAATCGGCTCATAAAATCCTCCGCCGATTATTTCTACTTGTTTTTTTTCAACAAGGCGCTGAACTGTCTCTATAAATCCCGGATCTTTTTCTTCAATCCACTCTAAAAGCGAACCCGAAAAATGAATTGAGGCTTTAATCAGGGGATGTTTTTCAAGAATTGAAATAAAAGGTTTATAAGAACAGGCAAAACCCTTTTTCAAAGATATGATCAAAATTTCCAACAGGCTGGTGATTATGAACACCAAACAAAAAGTGGATCTTTTTCATAAAAAGAGCCCCGTTAATTAAAAGAATATCAGGTAAACCAAGGGGTTGAGACCTGACAACATTCCACAAATAAAAACAATTCAGACAACAATACAAACAAACTAATCACAAATTGTCTAGGGGTTAATTTGTTTCTTTCTTTTTTGAGCAGTTTGAAAGTTTTGTAATTTTACGGTCAAACTGCTCCTCTTAAAATCAGCTGTAACTTTATAATCAGCCTGTACTGTTCTGCTTAAAACAGCAATTCCAGCAAAACAATATTTGCTGGAATTGCATATCGAAACCCTTAAACTATCACAGGTTCTTATACACTACTGGTATCGAAGAATGAAAAGGCGGATATGCAAATCTTGAGTTTTATCCCTGTCTGGCCTTTTCCAGCTTTTCCTGTTCTTCCTTACAGTCAATACAAAATGTTGTTACCGGCCTTGCTTTGAGCCTGCCCTCTGTTATCTCTTCGCCACACTCTTCACAAATTCCAAAGGTTCCGTCTTCAATACTCTCAAGAGTTTTATCTATTTTTGATATAAGCTTCCGCTCTCTATCCCTGATACGCAGCATCCGGTTACGGTCACTTTCCTGAGTGGCCCTGTCGTTCGGATCAGGAAATGCTTCTTCATCATCTGTCATTCCAAACATAGTCTCTTTTGCTTCATTCAGCAGGGTGCTCTTACGTTCTGTAAGCAGATCTTTAAAAATATCCAGTTTTTCTTTTTCCACTTAAAAGGTCCCTCCTCGAATACATTTAACAGCCCGCATGCTGTTTTTACTTCGATACTTTATCATTATAATATAACATTTATATTTTCATCAGTAAAACACTATTTCAGGTTGTGTATTTAGCTGTTAATAATTGTTTTATCTCTGATAAAGGTGCCGCTTTTACCGCCACTCTTCCTTAAAAGTCTGACATCCGATATTTCCATCTCTCTGTCAATCGCTTTACACATATCATATATTGTAAGAGACGCGGTTGACACCGCAACCAGAGCCTCCATTTCAACCCCTGTTTTCCCAACAAGCTTTGCTGTAGCTATTACCTTGATACGGCTGGTTTCCCTGTCCGGCAAAAAATCCATTTCAACAGAAGTAATATTAAGAGGGTGACACATCGGGATCAGGCCCGAGGTCTTTTTCGCAGCCATTATGCCGGCCACCTGAGCAACGCCCAACACATCGCCCTTTTTGATCTCACCATCCATTATTCTCTGAAAAGTCTCCTGCTTCATTAAAACCGTGGCTGTTGCAGTTGCGGCACGCTCAGTATCGTCCTTAGCCCCGACGTCAACCATTCTCGACCGGCCTGATTTGTCAAAATGTGTCAGTTCACCCATAAATCCATAACTCTTTCTAGTTGTATCTGTTTATTATAGCTTAATATATTTTTCCTATAGCAAAAACACCCAAGCGTCAAGATATTAATTTTATTAAGGTATCAAATAATTCTTTTTAAGCACAAGTAAATAATAAAAATCCGGAAATTTTCTGCAGGACCGCTGCAAAACATAAACTTTTTTTATTCAAACAACTCCAGTTTTGAATATTTGCGGTATTCTTATTGTCTCCACAGTCCCTGTTTTATTACCAAATTTAAGACCCTAAATTTAGCAATTATGTATAAACTTGACCTGCATTTACTGAGATTTTGTTTTCGGCATTAATGTGTCACTTTAATACTTGCAACATGACTGATTCCATTTACATTGACATAAGAAGACCCCTATACTATAATATACGATTTAATATTTATTCACGTAAAATTTAACTACTTAAATGATTCTTGTTTAATTTGTTCGGAGAAATAAATGGTTTATACTTCATTGAAATATAATAGAAATGCAATTGAAAAAGGTTATACAAACCGGATCCTTGAAATAGATCTGACTGAAAAGAAAATCACTGTAAAAGATGTTCCTGAAGAAATGCAAAAACAGTTTGTAGGTGGCAGAGGATATTGCCTGAAGCTGGTATATGACGGAACAGATACAGACACAAAATTTGACAGTCCTGAAAATGTACTTGCTTTTGCCGGGGGACCTTTTTGCGGTGAGACCGGTTTTGCAGGCTCAGGCAAGTTTATAATAGGAACAATTTCACCGCTTACCAATACTTTTTGTGATTCGAACGTTGGCGGTCACTTTTTTCCTTTGGTAAAACTTTCCGGATTTGATGCAATTTCCGTTGTGGGAAAGTCAGGTGAGGAAGTTGTTATTATTATTGACGGCAACAACTGTGAGGTAAGTATAGAAAAAGCACCTGCTACCCAAAACACCCTTCTTGAAGCTGATGAACTTGTTGAACAGTGGAACAGTGGCGGTAAATTATCAAATGTTGCATTTGTATGCGCAGGAATAGGCGCTAAAAACACACACCTTGGATGTATAAACAGTGTTTATTATGATGTGAGAAGGAAAAGATGTCGTGCAAAACAGGCGGGGAGAGGCGGCACAGGGTCTGTCATGCGTGAAAAAGGTCTGTGGGGTATTGTTGCCAAATGTGACGAATCAAAAAGTAATGCAAATAAACCTGCGGACCGTAAACGCGTCAGAAATGCCGGCAAAAGTTTAAGAAATGTAATAAGTGAAGTCGATCCCAAAGCCATGAGCCTCTGCACTCAGGGGACAACCGCTTTAATTGACATGATGAACTCTTTTCACCTGCTTCCGGTAAATAATTATCAATACGGTTCCGATGAAAGAGCTCATAAGGTTTCCGGTTCAATTTTTGAGAAAAAATATTTTAAACAGAATCATCCTGATGGTTGCTTTGCAGGGTGCAATCTTGCCTGCACAAAAGGATATGATGAACACAAGCTTTTAACAGGACCATTTGCAGGCAGTACTGTCGCGGTTGACGGACCTGAATATGAATCAGCAGCCAACATTACGAATCTTGGCATCTTTGATATAGAACACATTTTCGAATACAGCTTCTACTGTGATGAATACGGTATTGATACCATAAGCACAGGAGTGGTAATGTCTTTTCTTTTTGAAGCTTACGAAAGAGGTCTTATTACAAAGGAAGATACAGAAGGCCAGGAACTCACCTGGAACAATGCTGAAACTGTTATGGAGCTTCTCCACCGCATGGCAGCAGGCAGGGGAGATTTTGCCCTTTCAGCTGGAAAAGGTGTACGCTATATGAAGGACTGGATCGCAGCAAAAGCTTCGGCCCGAAACGGAAGATCTTATGAAGATATCATGGAGGAACTTTCTCTGTTTGCCATGGAAGCAAAAGGGCTGGAGTTTTCCATGTATATAACTAAAGAATCTCTTGCTCAGCAGGGAGGGTACGGTTTTGCCCTTAAAGGGCCGCAGCATGATGAGGCATGGCTGATAGCAATTGACCAGCTGAATAATGAACTTCCTACTTTTAAGAAAAAAGCAATGGCCCTGAAATGGTTCCCGCTCATTAGAACATGGTTTAATGTTGTGGGTCTGTGTAAGCTGCCATGGATTGATGTTCGTCATCCGGAAGCAAAATACACGGATGATCCGTCAAAAAATCTTCCCACAATATATTACTACCTGGAACTTGTTAATGCTACACTGGGAACTGATAAATCTCTTGATGACCTGCTTACAGAATCAGAAAGGTGTTATCTCCTCCATAAGCTCATCAACCTTCGCCAGGGTTTTGGCACCAGAGAGCACGATAGGATTCCGCTTCGTGCTATGGCCCCGGTATTTATGAACGAGTATGAATCCAGAAAGCCATATTATGAAAAGTGCCTCACTGATGTTGCGGGTCTTGACATTAGTTCAAAAAGCGATGAAGAAAGACTTGAAATGCTTCAGACTTATCGCCAAAAAGAATACGAGAAGCTGGCGGATGAAGTATATGATGAAAAGGGATATGACTGGCACGGAATTCCCCATGATAAAACCTTGGAAAGACTGGGACTTGACAATGCGGAAAATCTTGAGATTGTAAATGCGGCCAGAAAAAGAGTAAACTAGAATATTTGGCTAATTCTTTCTTTTTCTGATCTTCGCATATATTGCTCCTCCAATTGCAAGAGCAAAGATAATGATGAGCAGTATAATGGCAAGTTGACGGTTGTGATTGTAAAGTTTATCATGAGCCCAGATCCATGCGGCTACTGCAATTACGTTACCCATAATAACTGTTGTAAAAATCAGTCTTGTGCTCATACCCAGAAGATATCCCACCATTACTCCAACAAGCGGTCCCGTACTCCAGAATGGAAATATTACAAAAAGCATCAGACCTATTGCGCCATAAGGCGCAATTCTCTTTTTGTGCTCCAAGGCAAGTTCATGGGTACGTTTCAGTCCCGGACCGATAAGGGGCCATGAGGAAAGATGCCGGAATCCCGAAACAAACCATGGATAAACATAAAACATAATGATAAAGTCCATCATGCAACATTGATAGAGAAGAAAGTAGTGGTTAAACCCCTGCATCAGACCGACCCCGACGTTTCCTGCCCGACCGCTGACAAAATGTGCCAGCACAAGCTGCCAGACATTATCATATGGAGAACCTTCTTTGATTCCAAGAATGATAAACAATGCAAGTGTGGTAATAAGAAAAAAATGACCTGTAGCCCTGATATATTTCAGAGTTGTTTTTGATGGTTCGCCAGGCCAATTTTTGTCTGTTACTGTAGGCATACGTCCAGCCTTTAAAAGAGGTAAAAATAATGGTTGCTTATTATTTTGAATTTAGCACATGTTAGGGATTACGGAAAGTAAATATACCTAAAAGCCCGGTCTTCAGCTGTGAACCGTGTTAAAATAAAGTCCGTTTTGCATTGACACGGGTATCTTTTTCATTTTATATTTTCACAGTACAGATGTTAACCAGGCCTGTATTTTAAAAAGCATTAATCTTTAGTCAGAAGATGCCATGTCCTCATACAGCAAACCTTATAATTTTGACAGAGTATTTCGTATTTTTGTTACACAGGATAAACACCTTGTTCTGATATTTTTCTTGTGAAACAACGGGTGGTATGCTTTTATATCTTAAAATATGCCGACTTAGCATTGATGATAAATAATAGATGCTGATACGTGCTTTGACATAAAGCTATTTTCCCAGAACATATTTTTATAAAAATATATTATTTTTAAATATAAAAGGATTTTGAAGTGGAAAATAAGTATGTAGCCCCTTTTATTGATGCAACCATTATGGTCTTGGAAACCATGGCTTTTGTTAAGCCGGTTGTTGGTGAGACCTGTATCTGGAAAAAGGAAACAACTGTGGCAGAAGTAGTGGGATTAATAGGTTTTTCAAATGAGGAAGAAAACATAAAGGGTTTTATGTCCATAGGCTTTGCAAAATCAAGCATTATACAGATAGTTTCAAACATGCTTGATGAGAAATTTGAGACCATGAATGATGAGGTCAGGGAAGCAGTAGGTGAACTAGCAAACATGATCTCAGGTCAGGCAAGACAAAAAATATCACTAATGGGCAATAAACTCGAGGCAGGCATGCCAACTATTATTTCAGGGAAAGACCTTGGGGTAAAAGGGACAGAAGGCAAAGACATAACTATAGTAAACTTTGAAATAGAAAAAGGACCTTTTGAGCTGGGTATTTGCCTTGGAGGTTCGCCCGGCTAATAAACATACCTTTAGACCTTGAAATAAAAACTTAATAAACAGATAAACGCCTGACGCACGAGATAAATCAAAAAACTGATTAATAATACGATTTAAAAGCTCCGTATCACAATTAAAAGATTCGGGGCTTTATTCATTATAGTAAAAGGAGTTTTTTGTTGGTTGAGAAACGAACATCTATTCCGGGTGCCAGAATTGATACTTTATCCGGTAGTTACATAATATATCAGCCTGAAAAAGGACAGAGATATTCCACAGACGACATACTCGTTGCTTGGCTTTCAGTAAAAAGCGCAAAAAGACTTTTACCGTCACCTAACAAGTTGCTTGATCTCGGGTCGGGTCTCTGCTCTGTCCCAATGATATTTTTGTGGGCTTTCCCTGAAATAGAGGGTTGTGGCATAGAAATCAGCCGTGACCGGTTTATGCTTGGAACAAAATCTCTTGAAGCAAATGATCTTTCCTGTCGCTTCAAACTCTTTCATGCTGATATCAGAAAGAAATTTCTTGATGAAAAGTTCGATATTGTAACTTCATCTCCCCCATATTACAAAAAAAATGAAGGGCCTGTCAGCCCTGACAGTGACAAGGCGGGAGTAAGATTCGAACTGAACGGAACTATTTCTGATTACATTAAGTCTGCCTCACACCACATTGAAAAGGGTGGTTTTTTTACCACGGTTTATCCTTTCCAGTATGCTGAAAGGGTTTTTGACGCGGCAAAAAAACATGATTTTTGCTGTGACTTACGAATAGACGTGATCCCAAAAAAGACAAAACCCCCGCTTATTTCACTTTTTAGATTTGTAAAGGGAAAAAAAGGACTTAATGAAATTGAAACACTTACAGTCAGAAATGAAGACCGGAGTTTTACAGAAGAATTTAAAGCTGTAAGAAGGGAACTGGGGTTTAATGTGCCAGCCTAAAGAGAACCCTGCTTTATCTTTTTGACAACATATAGTTTGTCTTTTGCCCGCACAGGCCTGTCTGTTTTAACCGCTAAAATAGATCCTTTTTCCGCACAACTGATCTGCTTATGTTCTATCTCCATTGAACCGGATTTTTGAGAAAAACTACCGGTTGTTGTGCCCTGAAACATTATTTCATCACCTTTTTTAAACTCATTGCTTTCGATTTTAACCTCTGCGACCCCGGCCTTTTTGTAGTATTTTATTACATAGCCTGAATACTCTTTTCTCGTGGTAGCAATATTACCGTGTTTTTCAGTCCACTCATTTATGGGTTTCCCAAGAAAAAAACCTGAGGAAAATCCCCGGTTATATACTTTTTCTACTTCTGTTAAAAGCTCCTTTTTCAGCTTTTCAAAATCTTTTTTAAAACCTGGTTTTTTTCTGTTTTCAAAATAATAGTCAACTGCCTTTCTGTAAGCTGAAGTTACAATACTTACATATTCAGGACTTCTGTTTCTTCCTTCTATCTTAAAACTCCCTATCCCAGCCTCTATCAGCTTTTCAATAAATGGAAGTGTACACAGATCCTTCGGACTTAATATATAGTTTCTGCCCACAGCAAAACTGTGTTTTTCTTCGATGTCCGTCACAAGATATTCTCTCCTGCACGGCTGAATACATTCGCCGGTATTGGCTGATTTATTGAACTGAAACTGAGACAGAAAGCATCTCCCGCTGATAGAGACGCACATGGCTCCGTGGATAAAGACTTCTATTTCTATTTCTTCAGCTTTTTTGCCAAGGACTGCTTTAAGGTTTTTTCTGATATTAATGATTTCTTTCAAAGAACATTCTCTTGCCAGGACAAACCTTTTTATTCCCAAAACTGTTATAAAAATGAAGAATACTGCTTGAATTTGATACTGACATCTGAGTGGAGAGATAAACTGGAATCTTTTTGTTTAAGGATTCTTTTATGACAGAAAAATCCCAGCAAATAATTGCATCAATACCCGCCTTTTTTGCCTTATCAATTATCTTTATGGTCTTTGGAAGCTCTTTTTCAGAGATAACCGTATTTAGTGCAAGATATGCCTTGGCGCTGTTTCTACGGCATAGATCGGAAACTCTCTTCATTTCCGATATTGAAAAGTTGTCAGCTCCGGCACGCATATTAATGCCTTTAATGCCAAAATATACAGCATCGCAGCCCGCATCAAGTGCAGCCCGCAAACTGGTCCAGTTTCCTGCCGGGGACATGATTTCGGGTTTTTTGTCGACTACGATCTTTGCCATTGATAAAGCCTTACTTTTTGTCAGGTTAATTCTTTTTGTATTTTATCATAGTAACACTTAAATTTATCTACTATTGTAAAAGAATACCAAAGTCATGATATTTGCCGCAACAATTGTTTCCAGGATAAAACAGCTTACATGCCTGTTTATTTAAGCATTGGCAGGAATAGACCAATTAAATATATTATATATATATTTGCTGGCATTAACCTTCATTCTTTTTAGAAGATGTTTCGATGTCTTTTTAAAGGTAAATAGCGTATACTGTTGTACGCAAATTATAATAATCAAGAAAAGAGAAAAATGATTAAAAAAATGACATTTAATGACCTTGGACTTTCAGAAAAAGTTCTGGCCGCAATCAATAAAAAGGGTTTTGAAGAACCAACTTCGATTCAGGCTATGACAATACCCTGTGATGCTCAGAGATGACACGAATATCATTGCCCAGGCCCAGACAGGTACAGGCAAAACAGCTGCATTTGGGCTTCCGTTGATAGAAATGATTAATACTGATTCAAAAACGGTTCAGGCCCTGATCCTGACTCCTACTCGGGAACTGGCTATTCAGGTATCAGAAGAAATCAATTCTCTCAAAGGCAGGAAAAATATAAAAATAGTCCCTATCTATGGCGGACAATCTATTGACGAACAGTTACGCAGACTAAAAAAAGGCGTTCATATTGTTGTCGGGACTCCGGGCCGGGTAATTGACCACCTTAACAGAAAAACCTTAAAGATTGGAAACATTGAGCACCTGATACTTGATGAAGCAGATGAAATGCTTAATATGGGTTTCATTGAAGATATGGAAGAAATAATGAAGCATACCAATCCTGAAAAAGGACCCTGCTTTTTTCCGCAACAATGCCAAAAAGGATAACAGATCTTGCACGTAAATACATGGATGGCTATGAACTTCTTAAAGTTAAAGGAGCACGCTGACAACCAGCCTGACAGAGCAAATATACTTTTGAGGTAAAAGCCTCTGATAAATTTGAGGCCCTGTGCAGAATAATTGATATTGAAGAGGATTTCTACGGTCTGGTTTTCTGTAGAACAAAGATGGATGTCGATTCTGTTGCAAGTCATTTAATAGATAGAGGGTATGACGCGGAAGCAATTCACGGAGATATTTCACAGGCGCAAAGAGAAAGAACCCTGGGGAAATTCAGAAAACAGAGAGTCAATATCCTTGTTGCAACAGATGTTGCCGCACGTGGGATTGATGTTAACAATCTCACCCACGTTATAAACTATTCACTGCCTCAGGATCCAGAGTCTTATGTCCACCGGATCGGACGTACAGGCAGAGCAGGTAATGAGGGTACGGCTATTACATTTATTACGCCCAGCGAGTATAAACAGCTGATGTTTATACAGAGGTTTGCAAAGACGGATATCAAGAAATCAAAAGTACCCAGAGTCAAAGATATTATTAATGCCAAAAAGAAAAAAATATATGATGACCTGAATGCCATTCTTGAAGATGAAATTAGTACCGACTACTATAACTGGGCTAAACAATTGCTTGGAGATGGTGATCCAACAGAAATACTGGCTGCTACACTTAACTATTGTTTCGAAGAAGAACTCAACCCTGATGCCTATGGTGAAATAAAAGAGGTGGGTGCAAAAGGGAGGCAACTTGATCAACAGGGTAAGGCAAGACTTTTTGTCGCACTTGGTAAAAAAGACAAGCTTAATCCTAAAAAACTTGTTGATCTTATTATGAGCAAAGTCAAGGTTAAGAACCGGGAAATCAGCGATATACAGGTAATGGACAATTTTTCTTTTATAACAGTCCCTTTTGATAAAGCAGAGAAAATTATGATAAGCTTTAAAGAGAAAGGACAAAAATCGCTTATCTCCCATGCAAAAAAAACCAGGGGCAGACAATAACCATATTCATGAATTAGGATAAATTAAACCAGGGCGCTTTTCAATTGACACTAAATAAACATTATTATATACTTTTTTTACTTATAAGCTTAAAAACAATTAAAAAAATCAAAAATGAGCAATCTGCCGCCGATTGAAATAGACCCAAAAACATTTCTTAGCCAGCACTACAGCCTGCCTGCTTTGCCGCGGACACTGACAAAAATACAGGGAATAATCCGTGAGCCTGATACTGAATGTCAACAATTGTTGAACTTATAAGCAGTGACCCGGCTCTTGTGGCACAGCTTTTAAAAATAGTGAATTCGTCATATTACGGACTGCCCACAGAAGTATCTCAGATACAGTTCGCAGTTGCTTTCCTTGGCTTAAATGAAGTTTACCGAATGGCGCTTTCTCTGACTGTCATTAACACCCTTAATATTGAGGATGCGATTCAGCTCAAAGAATTCTGGTTTCACTCTTACTACACTTCACTCTGCACAAAATATCTGGCAAAAAAATATGAGCCTCAGCTCTCTTTTGAAGATCTCTGGTCCGCTTCTGTGCTTCACGACATTGGCAAACTGGTTTATTTAAAGTTTTTTCCAAAACATTATGCCGAATTAAAAAAATACATGAAAGAAAACGGCTGCCTTTTAAGTGAAGCAATCGAACATTTTTCTCTCCCTTCAGACACCTATTTCGGAGTACTTTTATGTGACCACTGGCGGCTTCCTGAAAAGATAAAGGATGCCTGTGAATTTCACACAATTAAAGATCTGGACAGAGTTGAATCATACAGCACTTCCAATTCTTTCAAAAGGATGGTATGTCTTGGAAACCTTACAGCTATTCTTTCAAAAGATAATCTTAACGATGCGGCTAAACGCCGTCTGGCAGCTGCAATTATGAAAGCTCTTGACTGTTCAGACTCTGGTTTTCTTTCTTTAATGGGAGATATTTATGAGTTAAGACTGGAAGTGGATAAGTTTATGCACACCCTTTAATCATAAAGTTTTACTCATATTAAATATTTTAAAAACAATCCCGGCGTCCAATAGTGCGGCATTAAGCGAACAATATAACATCGTGTTATTTCATCGGATCAACTTTCCAGTAATCAAAAAACGTTTTTAAGGATCGGATCATCTAATGATCTCCAATAAAAGATTCAGTGTATTAATAGCTGATGAAAGCAGAAGCATGCTTCATGTCAAAACCAAATCCGGAAAATAGTTTAGTAAATATAATATTTTTTGTATCATACCTGCCTTTATAATCTTCTTATTTTATTTGTTTATAATACTCCTAAACAAAGCTATACTTAGTATAGATAACAAACTATTCAAATTAATAATTTCAAGAGGCTAAAATGTATTTTGCTGATGATCCTGAATCAGTTGAAAAATATTCTTCGGCAGTGACTCTTTCCGATATGGAGGTCTTTATCTTCCCGGAACTCCTGTTTTCTCTTGTGCTGGCAAATATCATGTCCCCTCTTGCCTGGCAATGGAAAAAAAATTCCTGGTTCAAAGACCTGGAAAAGAAGGGTCCGTACAGAAGACTTCACCGTACCAAACAGTTTATTATGGACCGCTTTTCATTCAATCTTGACCTTGATACCTGGGGTCTTACCAATAAAAAGAAAGAGCTGAAACGTTTTTCCTCCTTTGTTGACGAGGAAATTCTGGCTAAAAGCAATGCTCTTTTCGGATATGAAGGTGACAAATACTATTTTGATCTTGATATCAGAAGACATTTTGGACTGGATAAATACAACTCGGATATAATTCCCTACTGGAAAACGGAAACAGCGGAAGCAATGGATGCTTTCAAATATAAGGAAGGCTATCCTTCCGGTGCCGGCGAGTGCGTGTCACTTGCAGCGCTTTATACAAGTCTTCTTTTTGTAATTGCAGAAATTCCCTTGAGCAGTATATATATGCTTGCAACCCCCCTTCATTCCCAGAACTTTATTGACGTAAAAGACGGAATTATCACAAACAACAGACGCCTTATTACCAAAAACATGTGGTTTAACGGAACTGAAATGTCCGATAAAGCCCGGCGTGCTCTTCAGAACGAGAAAGTAACCATTGTGGTCAACAATACCGGTTATATCCATACCATGTATAAAGAGGCCACCATTTCACCGGACTCTTATCGCGGGCTCTCAAAAAAACTCGGGCAGTATCTTACAACGGATATTAATTTTGAAATTCTGGCAAATTTTTTAAGACATAACAACAAAATACAAAAATGTTTTCAAATTACGCACAGGTGCTGTGGAAAACCCAGATTTATTGAGGCTGAAAAAGTGTTTCACTATGAGCACAGCAGCAAGCTTCGTATTGGAGACAGTACCCAGGAAAAGCTTCTTCATGAAATTGATGAAGATGAATTTTATCCCTTCCCGATTCAGGGACGGATTCTTCTTGATGATATTGAGTCCTTTTTTAAAAAAGGCGGCGTATCTCTGGATTCGACCTGTGACATTGAAAACCTGAAAACACATTTAAGCAGCTGCTGCTACAATGTTGAAGAGGTGATAGCGGATCTGAAAAAATTCTGCAGGATGGAACCGGATTTACCTGATGCAGGGAAACATTGGGTGGAACAGGAACCTCTTATTCTTGACGGACTATCGCGCCGCGAAGAGGTTATAGAATATCTCGAAACCATGAGAGAAAACAGCCTGGTGGCAGATCTGGCATTTACTGCTTACCCGCGACATGAAAAGAGCTCCCTGGAAACCATTTTTAAAAGCTGCAATAGAAAGAAATCCTGTGAGCATAGAGGGTTCAAAGGACCTTGACACAGAGAGCTTAGCAGAAAAGCTATGGATGATGGAAAATGAATCTATATATGACACTTCCCGTCTTGCACAGCCGGATGAAGTCTGGAACTACAAGAGGGGAGATGGTATTGAAAAAGCTATTTGCCTTATGAACATTTTAAAAAGTCGGTTCCCTGATGATGAAATTGTTTTAAAAGGAGATGGAAAAAAAGTTTGTGTGGCAAAAGGCAAAAAAGAGTATGTTTTTCAAACCTCTAAAGATCTTGATTTACCTGGAAAAAGTGATTTCGACTTTTAGAGAATTCCCAAAAAAATGTGGTCTTCTTGTCGCAGGATTATCTCTTCACATCTGAGGCTATTGTTTTCAGGGGCGGTTGAAAGAAGATAAAGGTTTTACTGCACGCTCCTGCCTCTCTGCTTAACCGTTTCCAGACAATGTTTCCCATCACAGTGCATTCCAGGCCGAAGAGAAGATATCCTGCAAACCCGAGAAGGGGCATTTCGAAGAGACTGAACCTGTGGACATAGGGCACAGAATATATCCATTTTGCCAGACTGTAATAGTTCCACATTTCCCATAAAAATCCGCAGATCAAGGCAGCCAGCGATGATATGACAATGATGCTCCAGTTCCCCTGTGAAGGAGCAGAAAAGAGGTGCTGTTCTCCTGAAAATACCTGCAGAGAAACTATAAGGATAAGGGGCGAGATCCAAAGAAGAGGATAGAGCTGATCCGGAAAAATTCCGATTAAAGTCAGGCCTGTGGCTGAAAAAATAAGGAGTAAAAACCATAATTTTTTTGATTCAAAAACCATAATTTTTTTAAACCCGGAAAATATTCTGAAGAAACAAGGAAAGGTGGAAAGAAATTCAGCGGTTGAAAGAACAGCAGGAAGAACCGTTGAAAATGACAGAGAAGCAAACATAATATATTCTGCCGGGCTGAACCGGTAGACCTCCACATAGTACCAGTTCTGAACAAAACGGTTAAGATATTCAAAAAACCACCAGAAAGCCGAACTTGCAGGAAAAAGAAGCAAGAAATATACGGGGTCTTTGAGCATCACGCAGGATTTGCTCCGGGCATAGCTGGCTCCGTTCACGACAATGATATAAGAGATCCATAGAGGGGTAAAAGTATGGTGCTGAAAGAGACTGAACCCTTCGAAACGGGTCCAGGCCAAAAACCAGAAAAGGGTTCCGGATAAAATCCCCGCATATCCCCACCAGGGGAAAGCCTGTTTTATCACTCTGCTTTTATCTTTTAAAGGGTGCTTTAACAGTCTGACCAAAAAAGGGAGCACCAGAAAAAAAACAATTGCTCCCATTCCGAGAAAGGCAGTTAAGGAAAAAGGCGCATGTCTTACATATCGGGTTATGGGAGGAAATTCAAGGTATAAAGAGATCGCCCTGCCTGAACAAATGATACCCGTCAGCGGCAGACCCAGAAGCATTAGACTAAGAAGAAAAATCTTTAAAAGAAATTTATTCATGTAGAATAGTTAAAAAAACAGGTTAGCTTTGGAAAAGAAATATCCTGTTAGATTGTCCTTACTTTAATAGTATCTGTGTGCCATGGCATTTCGTAGTGCTCTCCTGTAAGAATTATAATCTTGTCTCCCTTCTTAACAAGTTTTCTCTTTAGAAGTTCTTTTATAAAAGCATTTCCAGAACTCACAGCACTTTTCAGATTATTGCCTTTTACCAGGACAGGGCAAACATTATGAAGCAAAGCCATCCTGTTGCAGAATTTTTCTTTGTTTGATGCAGCATAAATATTTGTCTGAGGCCTGAATTTTGAAAGGATTCTTACTGTCATTCCAGAAGAAGAAAAAACAGCTAACCCCTTTTCCTCAGTAAGGTATGAGAGATAGGAGGATGCTGCGCAGATAGCATTTCTGATAGCATCGTCTTCAGGAAGGTCAAGCGTTTTCATTACTCCTTGCGGAGCAAACTGTGAAGATTCTATCTCCCGGGCTATCTGGGCCATGACATTAATAACCTTTACAGGATATCTGCCAATTGCTGTTTCACCGGAAAGCATTATGGCATCTGTTCCGTCAAGGATTGCGTTTGCCACATCACTTGCTTCCGCCCTTGTGGGTATGGGGTTTTCTATCATGGTTTCAAGCATCTGGGTAGCGGTTATGGTAATTTTCCCTTTTTGATTTGCAAGACTTATTATTTTTTTTTGTGCGACAGGCACATGGGCAATTGATATCTCAACAGCAAGGTCTCCGCGCGCAACCATTATACCGTCGGCTGCATCTATGATCTCTTCGATATTATCAAGAGCTTCAGGTTTTTCGATCTTTGCAATTATCGGGGTTTCTTCCGCATGCTTTTTCAGGATTTTCCTGAGTTTAATAACATCATTTGCGGTTCGGACAAAAGACAAAGCAACATAATCAACTCCTGCCTTTGCTCCGAATACGGCATCCTTCTTATCCTTTGCAGTTAGAGAAGGCAGGGATATGTTTGTGTATGGAAGGTTTATGCCTTTTCCGGTTAAAATCGTACCGCCATTTATCACCCGGCAATGAACAGCACGTTTTTCCCTTTCTGTCTTAGTGACCATTAGCGTTATTGTTCCGTCTGCCAGAAGAATTATTTTCCCAGCCTCTGTGTCATCAGCTATATTAGTGTATGTTGTGGGCAATACTTTTTTATTATCATGTCTGGAGTTTCCGCTCAGTATAATAATATCGTCTTTTTTAACCGTTACAGAACTGTTTAGTTTTCCAACCCTAATCTTTGGTCCCTGGAGGTCCTGAAGAATTGCTACCGGTTTTCCCAGCCTTTTTGCTTGCCGCTCTTATTTTCCTTATCATCTTAAGGTGTTCGTCATGGCCTCCGAATGAAAAATTCAATCTACAGACATCTACCCCGGCCTTAAAAAGAGATTTAAGCATTTCCGGACTTTCACTGGACGGACCGATTGTTGCGATGATTTTGGTTTTTCTAGAAGGGACATTCATAAAGGATCTCCATTGTTTTTTATTAACTTATATAACAAAATAATTTATATTCAGCAAGCCGGCAGGTTAAACAACCGTTAACATATACAGTTCTAATGATGTAAAAAGCGAGAATTGAAAACTTGAAGAAAACTTGTGAAAATTAAGGAAAAACAGAAAGTTAATTATTCCTTGAAGTGTTCAGATTGTGAACAGCCTGTTTGCGAAGATAGCTGCTTATCTGTGAAGGTGAAAGTACTTTCTTTTTTATAAAATAATGACATAGGGGAGACTGAATCCCCCTTTGCTTGCCAAGGAGCGCAATATGTTCAAAAGCCGTTATGTATCCGATACGAAGAGCGCATTCTCCGAACTTCTCATTACAGGCTTTTTTTGTCAGTATCTTTGCTATCTCATAATGTGTAATAATGCCCCAGTCAACAGCAAGCTGTCCAATACGCGGTCTGTGTTTTATTTGCCAGGCAATAGCCTCTATCAGTATTCTCCAGGATATGGCGCCTGAATAGTAGAGGTACTGCCCAATCAGAAGTTCCCGGTTAGGAATTTTACCGGTGTAAAAATGATCTATCCGGCTTTTTTTCTGGTTATACTGTTGTTTTTGTGAGGCGGATCTTTTTTTTCTGGTTTTCTCTTTATTATAAACAGTGTTTCTTATGATCTTTTTATTGCCCTCTTCTATAAAAGAACGGAGCATCTCGTATGCGGCTTTTACTTCCTTGAATTTTTCGTTCATGATGCCTTCATGTACGCCAAGAGCCAGGGCACGGTCAGGGTGGGTTTCAAGGGCCCTTTTTCTGTAAGCTGTTTTAAGACCGCTTGTCTGGAGATAATTTAGAAAATCAATAGATGCGTTTACTTCGGAACCGAAGATTGTATTACAGGCATTCAAAAGGTCTGCTTCAACTCTTTGGACTAGCATAAACGATATCCTGATAAAATTATTGATCTCTTTACTATATCGTACAAACAGACAATTTCTTTAAGAATAGCATCAATAAAAACACAGGGTAATGTTTTAAAGATAGTTACGCTGACTTTTTTATGGAACTGAAATTCTTTCACCCCTCCTGCGCGCTGGAACTTATGATAGAAAAATCAAGGGAAATTCAATTGGTAAATAATGCTTCAGCTGGTTTAGAAAGTTTATCTTTTCCATATCACCTGAAGACTGTAATGACAAAAGTGAGTAGAGGAACTGTGACAGTTTAGAAAATAGAGATTCATAAACAAGGGTGGTCTTTGCTTTGAAACTACACAATATAGAAAATTTCTCTGGAGGAAAAAAAGAAAAGAAAAAAGCTGCTTTTCTTAAGCAGCTTTGCCGGAATCTTTAGCTGGATGTACTTTTTTCGGTAGACTTAGATTTACTTTCGGTTTTATTCTTATCTTCTTTTGCGGGAGAGTCTTTTTTAGCGCTCGGCTGAGAAGTGTCTTTCTTATCTTTTCTGGCATAATCTGTCAAATACCAGCCTGACCCTTTAAGCTGAAAAGAACAGTTTGAAATAAGCTTTCTTACCTCTGTTCCATTACAGTTAGGGCAGGACTCTACCTGGGGGGCATTTATTCCTAAAAAAACCTCGAAGGCTTCTTTGCAGCTATCACATTCATATTCATAGATCGGCACTTTTGATTCTCCAATATCTGTTATTTAACTAAGGTTTTAAGACTAAATAAATAGTATACGTATTTTACGAACATTTGTCAATAATTATGATTTTTAATACGTTTATCCTGTAAAGTTTAACAATTCAGCATAAAGTCTTTCCTGATCAGTTGCCATTTTATGGATATCAAACTCTTCAACCATAAAACTACCTTTTTGCCCCATTTCTTTCGCTTTTTCAGGATTTTCAAGCAGAAAAACAGTTTTTTCAGCTATTCCACTAATGTCTCCCGGCGTTAAAAGAAAACCGTTTTCACCTTCTTTTACAGCTTCAGGAGAGCCATTAACTCTTGTTACAACTACGGGCACAGACGCTGCCATTGCCTGTGGAATTACCCTTGGAAGCCCCTCCCAGTAGGAAGTCAGAACAAGAACTTCTGAAGCATTTATAAGGTTTGGAATATCCCTTCTCCATCCCAAAAAGTGAAAAGACTCTTCCAGCCCATGTTTTTTTATCTCGTTTTCAAGGTCCTGTCTTAAGGTGCCGTCTCCTGCAAGCAAAAAAGAAGCATTTTTTATCTTTTCTTTAATGATAAAGCAGGCTTTTACAAAGTCAAGGGGTGCTTTCTGCGGCTTCAGGCATGAAACCATCAGCACAACGGGTGAATCAAGCGGGATTCCAAGTTTGTTTTTTGTTTCCTCTTTTCCTGTTTCCGGATTTTTAAATTTTGATATGTCAATGCCGCTTCTTATGAGAGTTGTTCCGTCATGGTTAAAAATTTTGCACTTTATCCCCTCGTCGATATTTGAAGAAGAGACTGCAATAAAATGCGAAGTGATATTTGCGGTAATTCTTTCAAGGACTATATAGATATATTTTTTTAAAAAGGGTTGAAAATCATTAAATGGAAAACCGTGAATCGAATGAATGATCACTTTTACACCGGCTGCTTTTGCAGCCCATCTTCCGAGTATCCCGGCTTTTGAACTGTGGGTATGTACAATAATTTTAACAGGTTCTGAAAATTGATTTTTAATTTTTTTTAATATTTTTACGACCTGAAAAAAAGCCTTTATATCCTTAAATGGCCTAATTTCACGCACCATGTCTTTGATGATAAAAAAATTTTTAAGCTTTTTTGCTTCTTCAATCAATTCGCCTCCCTCACCGGCCAGGAGAAAAGTTTCATACTTCCGGGGATCAAGGTTTGAAACGGTAAACAGGGTATTCTGCTGTGCTCCGCCCAGTTCCATTTTTGTGATGATGTGAACAACTATTATTTTCTGCATCTTAATGTTTCTGCGATTTCTTTTCCCTTTAAAATAGAATCTTCCATGGCAGAGTAAGTCCAGCTCCCATAACGTCCGATTGAAAAAATATTGTTTTTTTCCAGAAAACTGAATATGTCCGGAAGGATCTTTTCGCGAAATTTATCAAAAATTACATACCCATGTTCGATTTCAATATAATTTTTTTCAATTATACTATCCGTGTTTTTTAAAATGCCGCACATCTTTAAGCCTTCAATTGTTTCCGCGGTTATCTGCTCAATCGATTTTTTCTTTTCCGGACGTGAGGATATCTCTATATACAGCGAGCTTGTGTTTTCAGGAGCAAGAGCGTTAGATATGTTTGAATAACACCCCACCCTGTAAAAGGGGTATTTCCTCTCAGGAAAATATATCCAGTGAAAATCTGTTATCTTTTTTCTGTTTATTCCAATATTTAAGTTCTGAACAGACACATGGTTTAAATTTTTTGAAATCTCTTTAAAAGAATCGGGGAGTCCTTCTATTTTTTCAAGCAGGTTTGGAAGAGGCAGGGTTGATACAAGGTAGTTGTAGTTTTGTTTTGTGCCATCATTAAATGAAATAATTTTATTTGAGATATCTACTGAAACCATTTTTTTATTTAGCTGGATGCCTCTGACTCTTTTTTCTAATTCTTTGGGCAGCACATCTATACCGGTTTTTGCAGGGTAATAAAATGATGAATTATATCCCATCCCGATATTTTTAATCCCAATGGCGCCCCTTATAACTTCAGTTAGTGATGGACAGGGAATTGACCAGCTGGCCCAGTTTCTGGTAAGGTTTTCAAGGCCCGTTCTAAACAGCTTTTCATTGTAAGGAATGAAAAACTGTTCAGAAATGCCTTTTCCAAATGTTTCAATCACCCATTCTTTAAAATTAAGATCGTCTTTGTTTTTACTGCTTATTCTTTTTTTTGCAAAATCAAAAAGACATTCAAAGAAACAACTTTTTTCGGCAACCCGTGAAGGTTGGCCTGAAAAGGATACGGCAGGTAACGGTCTTTTAAAAACACAGATGCTTTGCGTGTTTTCACCATGAAGACATTTGGTAAAATAGACTCAATGAAATTTTTTGTGTAAGGATTTTTCATGTGAAGCAGATGACCGGTATAGTCAAAGATAAATCCGTTCTGCTTTACTGAACGGCATAGTCCGCCAATCTCTTTTTCCGAATCAAAGACTGAGTAAGGCAAGTCGCTTAAATGGTAGGCAGTGCTGAGCCCTGTTAGACCCGCACCGATAATAGCAATCATGAAAGACCTCCAATAGCACCAGAAAAGACCCTTTGTCTACCGGGTCATATCAACCTTGCTTAATAGAAAACCTGTGACAAGAGCGATGCCTATCAGTGTAATAAGAATACTGAGGCAGACTCCGTTTGTTGGGCTCAGCATCATTCCAATACCGGAAAGTCCCAGAACGGTTCCAATCACATATGAAATAACAACCGTCTGTTTTGTGGTCAATTTCCATTTGCGCAGTCGCAGGGCATAATGGTCTGGGCTGCCGTGCATTACAGATATTCCATTTTTTCTTCTGACACACATTACAAAAAGTGTGTCAAATATGGGAATCCCCAGAATCACAACAGGGGCCAGACATGCCAGCAGATTGTTTTCAGTGTAACTTCCTGTCATTGCAAGTGATCCGATTATAAGCCCCAGGAACATGCTTCCGGAATCGCCAAGATATATGATCGCCGGATTAAAATTGAATTTTAAAAATCCAATAAGTGCCCCTGCAAGAGAAATGCTGAGTATCGCTATCATGGGTCGACCATTTAGGATGGAGATAACAAACAGGGTCAGACAGCAAATGGCTCCTATGCCGGTTGAAAGACCGTCCATCACATCAATAATATTAAAAGCATTAGTCGTTCCTATTAGCCAGAAAAAGGTAAGTAGGATACATGCCCAGTATGGTAAAAAGAAGAGCTGTATATATATCCCCGCCCTTATAAGAATAAAAACGGCAATTGCCTGGCCGAACAGCTTAAGCTTTGGATCAATAGTTTTAAGGTCATCAATAATACCAAGCAGAATGATAATTGTTCCTGAAAGCAACATCCCCAAAACATCTTTTTCAAAATCAAAATACAGTGAAACTGTTAAAAGAAAAGCAACATACACTGCCAGCCCGCCAAGATATGCGACCGGCTTTTTTTGAAACTTGAGTGTTCCATCGGGCTTATCAACAATATCATATTTAAGCGCAGCCTCCCTCACAAAAGGCGTTAGGTAGAGAGCCAGGCACAAGGATAACATAAAAGTAAAAAAGTATGCGATGATCATTAAAAGTCCTCAAAGCTTTATTAATAAAGGTTTATATATTTACACATTTTATTAATTTTATAAACCTATATCTGAAGCCTTATTCTTCACAAGAAAGATCAAAATAGAGTTCTGTTGTTTTCTGAACACTTTTTTCAATTGAGAAATTATTAATAACATGTTTTCTCGCGTTCGTGCCTAATTTATCTGCAAAGTTTCTGTCGCAAATCAACCGTTGGATAGCCTCTGACAATTCATCTTCATCTCCGGGGTTAAACAGCAACGCATTTATATTATTTGTAACAACTTCAGTAATCCCGTCGATCCTGGAAGCGATCACAGGCCTGCCCAGAACCATTGATTCAAGCAGTATATTTGGCAGGCCCTCCCATAAGGAAGGTATGACTATTATATCCATCTGCAAGATGCAACTGTAAATATTATCTGTGGAACCCATGAAATTAATATATTCAGACAACCCCTTCTGCATAACAATTTCTCTTAAATTATCTCCATCAGAACCTTCTCCAAAGAAAAAAACCTGCATTTCTTTTTCTTTTGAAATAAGTTTTTTAATTGCATTTATAATTACGAGGTGCCCTTTCTGTTTGTCAAGCCTTCCAAAAAGTCCTATATTGACCTTTGCTTTATTTGTTTTGAACTCTCCAGGAAAAGTCCTTTCTGCCAGACTGCAGTCAATTCCATTTTGTATGGTAATAATTTTATCAGGAGAAAGACCTGTCTGCTGTATGGTAAAGTTTCGCGCTGCATCAGATACCGCCGTGTAAACGGTGACAAGAGAAGAGGTGATCCGGTCCAGAAAATGCTTCAATGGTTTGTCAGCTTCAATAACACGGATTGATGAGATAATCTTTTTCACTCCTGCCATTCTTCCGGCAAGTCTGCCGATGATATTTGCCCTGAACAGAAAAGAGTGAATGATGTCCGGCTTTGTGCAGCGAATAAGGAGAAAAAGAGAAATAAGCGCTGGAATAAAATTTAGCAAAGCTTTAATCCCGCCGGACTCACTCAATTCCAGACAGTAGAACCCATCTGTTTCCTGTTTTATCTTTTCTGCAAAAACCCCTTCTTTTTTTAAGGAACAGACAAGGATGTCAAACCTGGGTACGGTCGATCCGTTTAATCAATTCAAGTAATGCCCGTTCTGTCCCGCCCACATTGGTGCTGGTGATAATGTAGAGGATGGTTGTTTTTTTATTTGTCATATGTTGCTGTTTGACCCTTTTGTTCAATTTTAATTAATGTACACTATTAGTGAACAAAGATAAATAGCGAACAAATATTTATTGTAGGTCTATAATATATTGTTTTTGCTTAATATTTAATATCCCGGGTCTTCTATAAACCATGGGTAAAAAACAATCTTTACCCTATGAAATAATTTTTTCCTTTTTTATCGCGGTTTCTATATTAAGTGTATAATTATGGGACAAATATAGAATTTTCAGCACACAGCACAACATTTACTCACCTTCGGTAGTTCCATTTTGCAAACTTTTTAATCATATTTTGTTTGTTTATCATATTAATAATCCTAAACAGGTCTCTTTTCTATTATATTAGTTGACAATTGTGTTTTGTTAATTGTAAGGTGATTTAAATCAACCGCTACTTCTATTCAATGTATAAGTTATGAGGAATGAAAATAATGGTAAATAGCCGCAGAGGTCGTATTATCGATTTGTTAAGCCAAGGTTTTTCTGATTCAAGAATTATTAATATTATTGACAGTGAATTTCCACTAGGCACCTTTTCTACTTCAAATGAGAAAGCTCTTTATGGAACCAAATGGGATATTGGGAAAACAAATAGGAAAAAAACCATTAAAAATAATAATCCAATTACCAAGCTCAAAAACAATTCGAATTCATTTAACGAATACGATCTAACACAATTAATAGATAAACTTCGACATTTCAATGTTGTTCCTGTAATTGAGCATTATCGCAATAAAGATTTAGCCGGAAAAACACCAGAAGAAATATTATCCTTTTCCGTTGATAATACAATTTATCGAGCATTCCGTTACGAAACTCCTTCACAACGATATTCAAATTGGAGATGGCATAAATCACCTAACAAACTGGTTGACATTCTAAATAATCTACAAAATCAAAAAGAATTTGATGTTTTTGCTTATGAAGTTGGAAACTCCTTGGTATCTGACTGGGGTGCAACAAATGAGCGTGGCGAACCAACTAGGATGAATATTGGTGTATCGATGAAGATAACAAATCTAGTATTGAAACATCTATCATTTTCATCGAACGTGACTAATTCATCTTTAATTGAATGGTTACATGTACCTTGGGATAGCTTTACACTAAAACCATTGCGTGTTATTTCCACAGAGCGCCATCTTTACCCGCCAATACCTGCATCACCTACACAGGGATTCGTAAATAATATAAAATTATATCAAAACCTTCATCTTTTGATTTCTGAAATTTCTAACAGTGCAGGCAAACCTCGTATTTATTATGAATTTTACACCTGGGACAACCGGCATCAAATATAACATATTATTTTCATCAGCCATAATTTCAAGTTTAATAGGAGTATAATCATGAACACTCAAAGACCAGACATCGAGAAATTGATTCTTCATATTATTGACAGCCCAAACGCAATACCCAAGTCAAAATATTTTAAAATAGGAGATTATTCTTCTGAATACGGTACAACCGATATTAAATCCAAGGCTAGAGAGCATAAATTGTGGACACCATGTAAAGACAGAAAACATCAATGTTTTCTTATAATGCAGCAGCAGGATAGTTTTTTAATAATTCAACATGTCCTTGATGACATAAACAACATAACAAAAAAAATGAGACCGCTTATTATAAAAACCTTCCCCTCTCAAACTCTTGCCACAAGGTGTAATGCAAAAGATCAATTTAAGGGATCTCTTGAAATAAACATAAAAGACATTAACAGTAATAAGTCTATGATAAGCACAATCTGTAAATTAATTACATCTATCACAGATAAAACAATTGAAGACAATTTAAATAAGAGAAAAAAATCTAGAAACTAATAGAACATTCACCCTCTTAAAACACAACTCATAACCATACTGCTTCACCGGACGGCTCTCAAGCTCGCTGCCTGTGAGCAGCAGCGTTAACGCAATCAAAAATGGAGATTTACAGTGAATAGTTTTCCTGAGAGGGATTGGAAGCAACTCAGAAAAATAAAAGATAAAATGTTGGCATCAGTATGCGAAATTATTTTTAAAAAGACGGATTCTGTTTCGGAAAACAGACACGGTCGTGAGCCTGAAGCTTATCTTGAATTATGGAAAGTTCTCCAGGAAGAAGATGAAAAAATAGCAGAAATGTTTAATGACTTAAAGCGAAGTAACGCATTAAACAAACTAGCAAATTGCCGCTACAACGAGATTTTGTCAGATGAAGATCTTTCTGAATTTAGTCAAGAGACACAGAATTCTATCGAAAAGTTGTGCGAATATTTGCGCTAGCCTGACGCTTAACATTGACTGCCGTGTACGTTGCCGCTCCTACGCCAGCCCGTTAAGACAAACGTTACTTATGTGAGGAAATAAAATGGCATTAAGTGAATTTGAAAATAAAAGATCTGAACAGCTTCTAAAGAATTACTGCGCAAACAAATATCCTGCTCACATAAGAAACGAATTGTACCTTGACTATAAAATAAAGGATCAAAGTATTATTTTATTTACTGTCATACCACAATGGAATAATCCATCGGAGACTGTTGAAAGTATGATCGCAAAAGCTACATATGTAAAAAATAAAAAGATATGGAAGCTTTATTGGCAAAGAGCAGATATGAAATGGCATGGTTATGAGCCTGAACCAGAGGTTAGGTCTGTTGAAGAATTTTTAGAGATTGTTGAAGCAGATAAATATGCTTGTTTTTACGGATAAAGACATAACCTCTGGTTCAGGCACATAACCATGCCATTTCATATCTGCTCTTTGCCAATAAAGCTTCCATATCTTTTTATTTTTTAC
>PVMK01162890.1_pt1 | contig 34643 bp, 53 predicted proteins | sample 1853481 | NCBI WGS metagenome assembly PVMK01 (sample SAMN08533507, study PRJNA380276) | Marine sediment metagenome, whole genome shotgun sequencing project. | reverse complement strand
CCTGATTTTAAATATCTTTTTTCTTCGTTAATTTTCTGTTGTTCTCTATTTGGATTGTAATAGTTTATATTGTTATCCTTATGCCCGTGTTCTACATTATTAACTTTTTCAGGGTCAGAATAAGCCATATAATCCTTTTGAGGTAAATAACCTACATTAGACTCATAATACTCATCAAACTCTTTTCTAGTTCCTTTAAACATTCTTAAATCATATCTAGCACAATGATGGCAATTATCTATAGAATGGTCATTTACTTTAAATACTAAAACTCTAGTTTCATATTCTTCACTAAAAGCCATTTCTTCTAAGTGGTTTTCGTATATATCTTCCATTATGATCTAATTTTTCTTTCTGATACATAACCTCTAATAAAGGCTCTTAATAATTCAGAAGGGTTTATAGAATATTTTTGTAAATCATCTTTTAATTGCATAGGTAGTTTAAAAGACATTATATCATTATTTTTCCTAGCTTCTAATGCTTTTTGAGTTTGTTCCTCATTAATACCTTTTCCTATTTGTTCTGCTAACTCATTACCATTAGCATCAGCTTTTTTAAATTTGTTTTTTTCTTGTTTACTCATATTGTTTATTTTAATTATAAAGTAAAAGTAATACAAAAAGTAATACTATTTGCATAAAACATTAATTATTTTTATAATAAATATGTAACTACTTGATTTTGAGATGATTTAATTTAGATAACCAATCTTAATATTTTATAATAAGTGTTTATTTACTCAATAGTATAGCGGTCAAAATACCACCACCAAATGCAATAGGGACACCAAAAAAGGTTAATTTCTTGCTTAGTTTCAATTTTAAGTATGTTTTATCGAGTTCTTTACTAATCTTAGTGTTTCTATTAGTAAATAGTAATATCTGCTCGTTATTGTTTCTTAAAACGCTTTTAAAGTTAATTATCTGTAATTCCTGATTAATTATTATAGAATCTAATAAATCTACCCTTTTAAGGTCTTGCATTATTAACTTAGCCTCTTCTTTACTAAAACATAAACTATCTACTTGTAAAGTAGTCTGTGAACATACTATCAAGCTGCTCAGTAGTAGAATTATGAATAATACTGTCGTTTTTAATAATCTCATCTTCAAAGGATTTTAATTGTATTTCTAAATTTTTATTTACATCTAATAAATCTTGGTTTTTCTGGTTTAAATCGTGTATAGCAACTCTAAAAGCGTGTTCCTCCTCAGATATTCCTACTGGAGAACTAAAAAAACCTTGACACATTATTATAACAAGTATAACTAACGCTACTTTATTAAAGTATTTTTCAATCATTCTTTTTTGTGAATTGTTTAGCTAAATCTATAGCTGCTACCCCTCCCATCCATAACATTGTTATTTGAAACCATTGCCCACTATCAACTACATTCATAGTAAAAAATACTGTTGTCAATATCCATACTAATAACTTCTTACTTATAACCTTGTGTAATGCTTTATCTGCTAATCCCATAATTATACATTAAAAAAATAAATTTTCTTGTTTTTTGCCTCCCATATCATATCAAGATGTACCCAAGATATTAATTTTCCCTTCATCTTATGCTCTAATCTTATTTTATAAGGTAATTCTTTCTCTATACCTTTTAACCATTTTCTAACTGATTCAGCACTCATACCTTTTACATCAAAATCAACAGCTTTTCCTAGTACGTGTCCACTTAGATATAGTTTTCCTCTCTTAAAATACTTCATAAAGATATATCCTAAGTTTGATCTTAATCCTCTTTGCTTGAAACTACCTCCAGTATGCCAATTATTAATGGTAATAGGTTTATCTATTAACATTCTTATTATAAGCATTGTGTGTAAAAGACGGGGGTCAATGAATTTCCAGGCAGATTGTCCGTATTTATTGTAGACTTTTGGGCTAACAAACTCTTGTATTTTAAAATACTTTTTAATGTCTTTGTATATTTTTTCATCTGTCATAATTATTCCGATTTATCCTTATAAAAATCTACCCATCTTTTTTCTTCATCAACTTTAAACTGATAGTAGTCTTTTATCATATCAACCTTATCCGTATTTATATCATTAAACTTGTGCCATAAATCATCTAGCTCACTATCTTGCTGCTTAATTACGGGGTGCAAAGTTTTAACTTCTGCCGACAAATTAATAAATCCATAGAAAACATAAGCAACTAAAGATCCTAATATTGTAACAACTATTCCTATTGCTATCGGTATTGCTTTTTCTATAGTCATTATTATTCTATTTCAATTCCTAACTCCTCTAATCTATCTAAGTATTCTTGCTCAATAGTAAAAGTCTCTAGTTCTGCTTGACCTGATTCAAATACATCCCCAACCTCAACTACTCCATAGTGATTTGCTGGTTTAGCAATGTAATAAGTTTTTACTGTATGATTTTTTATTTCTACCATTATACTCCTCCTCCATCTGTTATTGACCATAGGTCAGTTGATATTAATGTTGCTCTAGCCGTGTCTGCTGCACTTCCATTAGAGTAAGTTATCCCGTCAGCACCGAAAATAACATTATTATTATGTGATTGTCCTTCCCATCCAACTAAAAGACTATTGTAATTAGCTGTAGATAATCCTGAATTTCTAAGCATACTTCCTGCACTTGTTAATGATCCTATATTTAATGATCCTAAATCTTGATCTAATGCAGAACATCCATCAAAAGTAAATGTCATAGATGTTATATGTCCTACTGACCATAATGATATAGGTTGATTAAGAGATGTACAAAACTCAAAAAGCCTTGCAACACTTGATACATTAGATACATCAAAGTTTTCTATTGGTTGATTAAATGATGAGTTATGTCCAAAAGCTCCAACTACACTAGAACAATTAGATAAGTCCATCCCCTCTATTGGTTGATTGAACGATGTATTACCACTAAATCCAAAAGCTATTGTACTTACATTAGCCCAATTCCAATCCTCTATAGTTCCGTTAAAAGAGTCGCATTGCCTAAAACCACTACTCATACTACATCCAGGCTGTATATTAGGTGTATCAGAATAGTTAGCAACCATATTAGAACAACCTCTAAATGCTAAAAAGAATGTTTCCCAAGCTACTGTTCCCCATTGGTCTATAGACATAAACTTTTGTCTATCCCCTGAGTAAGCAAATCTTATAGCAGGAAAAGTTCCCTCTACTTGTACCTGATAAGTACCTCCTATTGAATAAACGTGAGTTAATTCTGCTTGATTCCAAGTAGTAATAACGTCCTCGGTATCATCTCCCCATTTAACAGTAAAATTATATGTTTCTGCTGAGTTTAAAGGTAATACAAATGTATCTGATGCACTTCCTGCTTGAGTAGTATCTACCGTAAAAACAAATGAAGATGTAGGAATAGACACCCCTCTATTATATTGCATATGCATATTAGGGGAAGCCCCAAAAACATCTTTTACACCCCCATCATTAGGAAATCTATTTTCTCCAAATCCTGCCATATTTAAGTTAAATCATTTTTAAAAGCGGTTTTTAAATCATTAGTCATAAAACTAAGATTTGAGTCATTTATTAAAGGAACTAAAACACTTGTATCATTATCGAATGCAATTTGTGAAACAATTAAACTATTATTTAGAAGATCATTTCTTAACTCTTCTATATGTCCTTTTGCTTGAGCATCTGTTTTCCCTTTTGATATTAAGGAGGCTTTTAATTTCTCCATAGCTTCGTGTACTTTTTTCATTGTATATATTTTAATCGTTAACCCTTATTTCTATTCGTTGAGTAGAAAAAAGCCCGTCCTTACTTATGTTTGACACTTCAACTCCTGGAGCTGCTGATTGTATTTCATAACTTAGTATTTGAACAAAATTTGGAGAACCTACATATCCTTGCGATAGAACAGTTCTTAAACCTCCTGTAGCTACTCTATAATCATTTTTAATAAACGTACCTACAAAATCAAATGCCCCTGCTAATGTTCCGTTATAAGCACCTGTATAGGCATAGCTCCAAACAATATCACCTCCTAATGTGTTTTCAATAACATTTGCTACAGGAGCATTAGTCCCTGTTTGAGATAATTCAGCTATATAAACTTTATATCCTACTGATTTATTTGCTAAATCTTCTAATGTTTGACCAACTCTAGTAGCCGTGTTTGCACCATTTCTAGTTTCTTCTTTTATTACTTTAGCATTTGCTACTATTTCTGCTTTTGTTGCCATAATTAATTAAATGTGTTATCAAATGTATTATCAAATATTCCTTCAGGACAAGTTAAATCATTACATCTCTCTATTCCTTTTATTAAAATGTTTAAAGATAGTGAAAATAAAACGCTTTCTGGAGAATATTTTAACCCCTCATCTTCTTTCAATCCCTCTTTATCGTAATTTATTCCTGTAACAGTTATTCTATTAGTGTCTACTAAATCTAATCTTCTAGGTACTAGTTTTTTAAACTCTTTAGCTAAGTATAGATTAATGTCCTCACAATTATCATCTTCTATGGCTGCTTGTTGCCCCCAAAATACTGTTTTAATAGTATATGTTTCAGTAGTCATACTATCTCTACCAAATCCACCCTCTACATCTTCATCATTCTCAAAAGACTCTATTCTATGATATATAACAAGCCCTTTAGAATCTTCTAATATAGTACTATAATTGCCCCTCCCTTGATATATTGCTGGTTGCTTTATTTCGTTACCCTCAGAATCTTCTTTCGTGATTATATTACAAACCTCATAAGTTGTTATATCTTTAAAATAATGAGTTTTAAACCCACTATTAACCAACTCTAATATTTCGTTTATTTTTATCATTATTTTTTTATAATCTCTTTAATAAAAAACTCTTGTCTATCTTCTACATTTGTTATTCTCAATTCGTTTTGCTTTATTAAAATTAGATTTTCTTTTATTAAAGCGTGATTATCTTTTTGAGAGTTTCCCAAATCATTCATAGTTTTTGCCAACTCTTCAGCAGTTTTGTAAAATTCACTTTTTGCCTTTTGATTTGCTTTTTTATTTTCTGCTAACTCTTTATCTTGAATACGGTTATCTTTTTCATTTACTATTTGTCTAATGGTTCCCTCTTGTATTTTACCCCCGTGTTCTTTTTGTGTCTTATTAACATAAGTAAACCAAAATAAAAAAAACGTCATTAGAACAGACCCTAAAACACCAAGAACAATATCTACTAAAAATTTGCTTTCTTCCATTTTAAAATAAATTTTTACAATTAAAAGTTAATAAATTATACTTCCTGTTCTTTATTTCTTCAAACCTATCAAAAAACAAACTTGTATTAATATTAGTTGTTTTTATTATATCGGTTTTATTTATAACAGTATCACAAAGTATAGGAGTTTTATTACCTCTTTTAAATCTTATTGTTTTATCATTATAAGTATATCTAACAGAACATTTAGGGCTTAAAGATGTTGCAGCACCTAAAAGCGTTAATGCTTCATCAGGTTTACTATAAATAGCCTGTATTTTGTTTCTTTGGTAATTATCACTCTTTAATCTTTCCCACTTATATCTATTCCTAAATATTAAAACGTAAACAATAAGCGTAATTGCTACAAAAATAAAATAGTTTAAAATTTCAAAACTACCTCTATTGAAAACAATCATTTGTAAATAATCAAAAAAACTATAAGAAAATATAATTATACAAGCAGCCGAAAAAAACAGGTTCAAAATTGTTTTTTGTGACTTTTTAAAAATATATATTGATACTCCAAACATTAAAAAATTATCCATTAAAAAATATAATTCATTACTATCAAAATATTGAGGTAAATATCTCATTAGTAAAAGGTATATTAAAAAATATATTATCAATCTTTTTTCGGTCTTTCTTTTGGCTGACCATTTACCCATTCGCCTTTCTTTTCTGTTTCAGTTCCTTCAAAAGAAACTTCTAACTTTTCAACTAAAGTTTTTATTTCTGTAAGGATTTGTTGTTGTTCTTCATTCATAATTATTGATTTAAATAGTTTGTTAAGTCTTGTATTATTTCATCGTGTATTTCTTGTGTATATCCATTGTCAATATCAGTTTGATTTATTGATCCCATTTTATTCTGCATATAGTATAATGCAGGCATCCAGTCCCCATGATTTAACCTCCTTTCTGGTCTTTCTAATCTAGTATAAATATAATCAATGTTTTCATCAGTTAAATCTCCATCTTTATATTTCTTTCCAAAATACTTAGCTTTAGCTTCAAAAAAATACTTTTTACCGTCAATTTTCATTTGTTCATATACAGCAAGTATATCTAAGTCAGGAACTACATCATTAACCGTTAATGATGTATAAAAATTAATCATATCGGTTTTTTCCGATTGAGTGGGTTCAGACTCGAAATTTAAAACAACCTTAAAACCAAAAGAAGCTCCTACATAGTTAGGTCTATAGTTTTCTTTTAGCCAACTTGTGAAAAATTTATAGTTAGCATCTTCATTAATTGTTAAAATATCTAATTTATACATCAATTTAATTCTTTTATTTTTTTACATCTAATACCATCAACTTCATAATCAGCACAAACAGAAGGACGTGAACTATAAATTTTACAAAGTCTAGTTTCCCTGTCTAATAGCTTACAATATCCATCTTCACCCTTATCTATTATAGCATAAGTTTCTCTAAATTTATTATTTAAAAATTCCCTTCTTATTTCGTATTGTGGATATTCTTCTATAAACATATCAGCTCTAGTTTTTAACATCTTTAAAAAACCTATACTTTTTATTTTTTCATATTCATTTTTAGTTAAATCAATTTCTAAACGGCAACAACTGGCTATACAACTTAAACAAGAATTTAACCCCATGTCACTATCCATATATCACCATTATCCCAACTAGCAGAATCATCTAAAGTACTTAGAAATAATGTTATTGTATCTCCTGCCGTTAGTGATACATCTCCCCAAGTACCTTGTACTCCATTACTTTTATTTTTTTTCGCATGTTGGTTTTGTCTCGCATCAGATAATGCTCCCATAGTTCCATTAATACCATACATTAATTGAATAGAACCATTGTCTTTATTTAGGTCAGTTCCTATGTCAACTTTTCCACCTATTATATAAACACCCGTAACTGGTACTGTAACCTCCAAAGTTCCAGAACTAGGAACACATTCTAAAAGGCTATCAAATGCAGCATCTATAGTTCCCCCACTTGTATTAGTATCTTTTAAGTGGTAATATTGATTATTTATAACAGTTGTTTTATTTGATCCTTCATCTGTAACAGATTTAAAGCCTTCAAAATTTAATTCGTCTGTAACCGTTCCTACTGTAGAATCATTTTCTTGAACAATTATATTTGAACCTGTTCCTGTATCTCCTTTTTCTCCTTTTTCCCCTTGTAGTTTAACACCCCAAAAATTAGACTCATCTCCTATTAATGTCCCATCAAAAGTTACAGGATTTGATGACTCTAAACCTATTTGAATCTCTACATATTGATTTGCTGTAAGTTTTAACGGCCTAAATGTAAACTCTAAAGACCAATAATCTGAAGCAGAACCACTATTTCTAATATATCCTGAATCTACTGCAATATCTTGAACTACTCCATCTATTCTTAACTTTGGTAGTGGCTGTATTCTTTGGTCGGAATTATTAAAAATTCTTAAAGCACCTCCAAATTGATATGTACTATTGTCAGATACAGTTATCCTACTATTATTAGTGGAATTACTATGGGTAAACCCCGTATCTTTTTCGCTTTCCACGTCCCAAGAAATAATTAATGGACTTGCTTCTGTAAATGTGCTACTGTTATCCGTGCTTGTTAACGCTATAATTGGTAAAGGCTGTGAGGTTCCGCTTGCTGCTACTTCTTCCCATCCTAAATCCTTTCTTGCGTACTGTTTACCATCGTTAGGGGCTTCTGGAAATGATACCTTTGCTGTATTTGCAGTTATTGCAGATAAATCAGCACTTGTAGCAAACTTATTCGTACCTTCTGGAATATCATCGGTATTTTCAAAGCTTGATTGTTTAAAAGTACCATTAACATAAATAACGGCTTGATTTAAAGTAGTGTTAACAATTAAACTTCTTTCATCAGGAGATGTAATAGCGTTTATTTCTGTTTGCGTTAGCCCTTGTATGATGTCTTGTATTTCCATTATATTAATATTCTAAATAAACCGTCTGCAACATTTCCATTTCTTGATACTTCTACTGTATTAACTCCTGTTCTTTCTACTCTCCATCCAACAGTTCTACCATCTGAAAGCCTAAATACTTCGGGTTTTAAATCTAAAGTATTTAAGTTATGAGTAACTGTAAATGTTGTTCTACCTCCTGCAAAAACTCTAGTAACTGAACTTTCAGCACTATCTAAATCTATATTAAACGAAGGTGGTAAACTTGATGCTGTAATATACCCTGCATCATTTGTAAGTTCGCTAACATTATCTCCACTTTGTAAAGCACTAGCAATTAAACCCCTTTCTGTAGTTGTTAAAAATAAATTAACTGCACCCTCTGTAATGTTATCAGAATTATCAGAAGTTTTATCGAAAGCATTTGTTACTTGAGATGCATTATAGTCTCCTGATACAGGAACTACGGCTCCCGTTCTTCCGTTAAAAGATGTTACAATAGATCCAGGAACGCTAGTTATCTCTTCCCATAATCCAGTATCTTCATCTACTAATAGGAATCCAGTATCAGTAACCGTATTAATCCATAAAGAGCCGTTACTAAAACCCTTAGATTTACCATCACTAGTTGTGGGGTCAGTAGTAGCGTAAAAAGCTCCCTTAGGTATGCCTAAATTCCATAAAAAACTACTCATTTGAAAAAGTTTCTATCGAGGAAATCCCCAATTATATTATTAATTTCTCTTGCCTCGTTGCTCGTTAAAGCAAATATATTTTTATTATACTTTTCACCCTCTAATTCATTTACTAATTGAGTATTAGTTTTGCCATCTGCTCTACTTACGTTAGCAAATCCTAATACATAATCTTTTTTACCTTTAGGCTTTACCAAGTAACTATTTTTTAGTTTTCCTGTATCTGTTAAATTAACATCATTACCAGTAAACCTACCTTTAGACTTCTTTATACTTACTGTAACGGGGCTATAAGTTCCTATTTTTGATCCATCAGAAGCAATACCATCATCAAATATTCTAACAAGGGTTAAAGTATGTAAATCAGATGCAACCGCCCTTCCTATTTGACTAGAAATAGTGTTTAATCCGTTTAGTATGTCTTTACTTACGCTTTCTAAGGTTGCCACGTCCTTTTAATTTAATAGTTGTTTTCTTTGCAGTCATTTTTTTACTAGCAGTTGACCGTTTTCTGCTACAAGCTCTACACCCCATAATTATGGTCTTAAATATTTATAGTTTCTTTCTTTTCTACACGTAAAACAAACATTATCATTATTAACTTCAAGGTTATCCATTACAGAATCCATTATCTCATCATACTTATCTATATAATCTTCGTGAATCTGTTTCTTTTGTAAATCACTCATATCTAAAGTGTACTTATTTAATCTGTTGCTTAATCTTCTTTCAAGCATTATATTAGCTCCTAGTTTCCACCATAAAGCATATTTAAACACTTCTTTAGAAGTACATATAAATTCACTTATATCACATTTAAGATTATAATTAGCTACTATTCCATAGCTATTACCATCATAAGTAAGATTATCTTTTATAACACTTGACAAAGTGCTTATTTTAGCTCCTCTTGTTATTGCTATCGGACTATCATCTACTGAAGTAGTATTTACTGAATCTCCAACATCGTTAGAGTTATAACATATAAATATCTTAGTATCTTGACCATAGGTAATATAGCTTTTCCCTACCTCTATAGTGTTTATTCCTTCTAATCCTTCAAAAGCTATTGTATCTAACAACTTACCGTTCATTAGATTGTAAATATAAATATTGTCATTTACCGCAGTAGGTAAATACAGTTGAACGCTATTAACAATAATAGATAAAAACCTTGAGTTTCTTGCATCTACCTCTATAGTCGTCCCTTTTAATTCGTTTGTTGAAGTTGATGTTACATAAGGATCTGCATAATAACCAGTATTTGAATTATCAGCTAATAAAGTAGTCTTAAAATACTTCTGAGCCTTAATTAATACATCACTTTCTAATTCATTCAATGCTCTTGAATAGACTTCGTTAAATACTCCTATATAATTCTCTTGCTCCTCTTGAGCAATATTAGCTAACATTTTTAAGCTAATTCCTGGAAGAGTATTAACAAATAATCCACTTTCTGAAGCTACAGAAGTACATCCTTTATCTAATCCTATATAATTGTCTAAACAATCTGATAATGCCATTGTAATGAGGTTTTAATAAGAGGGAGAAATGAATCTCCCTCTATATAATTTACTACTATGTAGTAGCTGCCGTATAACGTAATGTACCGTTAGTACCGAATAATGGATCATCAGCTTGAAATGCTTCTCCAGGTTGGAAAAATATATCATAGTTGATATTCATAATTACTACCCAGTCATCAGAACAATCATCTTGTAAAACTTTAATATCATAAGTGATACCAGTTTTAGAATCTGTTATTGTTCCTCTAGCTACTGAAGTTCCGCTAGATGTAGCGTTCTCTCCTGTGTAGTCATTAAAAGTTACGAATTGAACTGATTGAGGCTCTAATACGATAAATTGATTTGCACCAATTATACCATCAACCATTGTATCAGCAAATGGAGCATAGCCTAAAGAGTTAGATAAATCTAACATATTTATTCCACCATCATTACAACACGCTTGCTCTAGTGTTTTCCAATATTTGTAGATGTTTCCTCCACCTACCCAGATAGGAGTTCCAACCATCTCATTCTCCATATCATACTCAAATAATAGAGTTTGTAAAGCCGCTGCATTAGGCGCTCCTGTTGCTGCTGGAAATACATCTACTGAAGTAGTTGCTGAAGAACCACTAGCAATATTAATACCGAAGTTAGTTAACTGCTCAGTTAATAAAGCTCCATTAATACGTCTAGCTAAAGCATCATAAGCAAGTTCAATACTTTCGTTAATAAACTCACTTCTACCTTCACATACTGCATTAAATTCAGTTTGATTTAAAGCAAACTTATACTCAGCATATTTAGATACTTCAAATAATTCAGAGTTAAAATCAGGGAAATCCGTACTAGTACAAGTTCCTGATAATGATTCTTCAACTTGGTCAACGATTACACGTTGTCTCCATCTGATTTCTACAATTCTTTTTTTAGTACCTTGTTGCGTTGGTATCTGTCTTTGACCTGACATATTTAAAGGAGATGCTATTGCTTCTAAGTAGCCTAATTTAGACCTCTTCTTAGCAGCAGAAAACATTCCGCCCTTAATTTCGTTCAAGTTTATGAGTTCATTAAGACATTTTCCTGCCGTAAAGACTCCATCACTATTATATCCCATTTTTTCTAGGTTTTAATATTTATAATTTATCCTAGAACTTTAGGCTTCTAAAACCTCTTTATTTTTTACCGTAATCAGCATGTCCTACTATATATCTACCATCTCCATCTCCTCCTGTTGATGTATCAACTACAACTTGTTTTAATGGAGTTGGATTAGCTGGATTAGGTTGGTCATTCTTTTTAATATACGGTGTTGAGAACTCTGTTATAATATCAGATAAAGAAACATTTTTACCGTCCTTTATTTTTTCTGATTCAGGGTTTTCTCTGTCAAATACTTTAAAAGAGCCATCATCTTGCATTTTAACTAGATAATCACTATCCTCTATTCTTCTATTTATTAAATACTTAACATCTTTAGGGTCTAATGTGCTATCAAATGATTTACCACTTAACAACTCGTTAACTCTTGATTGAGTAAATTTAGCTTTCCAATTAGAATTATTATCTGCAATAGCTTGAGCTGTATTAGATTCAAAATTCTCTTTTTCTTTCAATAATCCCTCAATTTGTAAAGCAGTCTCTTCTTTGTACTTTTTATGAGCTTTATTTGCCTCATCATTATCAACTGGCTTTACAGGGATTTTAAGTTCTTTGACCTTGTCAAAAACTAAATCGACCAATTTTAAAGAGTCTGGCTCTTGCTTTTTAAGTTCATTAAAGACTTCTTCACTTCCTCCCATAGCGATAAAACCATTCTTAATCTTTAGATCACTAGAAGATAAATATTTACCCTTAAAGTGTCCCATTAATTCAGGATTGTTTTTAGCCGCAACAAATGTTAAATACTTGTTATGAAATTCAGTATTAAAGTTTTCAGGTAATTCCACGCTTGGAATGTCCTCAATGTTAAATTCTCCAAGTTCAATATTTTCTGAGATTTCCTGGAACATCTCACGTAAGTTTTTATTAGCCATAATAAAAATTGTTTCCTAGAATCTGCCAGGACAGTTTAGGCTTAATTGCCTCATATAAAAATAGCCGAACAAATTAATGTCCAGCATCTTTTAATTTTTTAACCATTTTTTCTTCGCTCTTTGTGTTGGGGTGATATTTTATACCATTCTCATCAGCGTATTCTTTCAACTCTTCCAAAGACATTAATTCAAAATCAGTAGATCCTTCTACGTTTACATCTTCTGTTTCTGTTGTTAACTCTTCTATAACAATTTCATCCTCAACAGTATCCTCTACTATCTCAGTTTTAATACTATCAATCTTGTCTTTTGGAATCCAATTTTGCATTTTACCTAAAGCCTTTTGCTTCTCGTAAATATGCACGTATATATCACTCTCGAATAATTTACCTTCCGTACTTCTACTAGTATCAACTAGTTTAATTGTTGGTCTCATTTTTTTTAATGTTTCCTAGATCATCTAGGTCTGTTTAGGATTAATTTCCTCGTTTATTATTACAAATATACAACTTTTATTTTAAAAACGTACACATAATCTACAACAACAGTCTACGGGCTTCCTTTATTTGCTCAACTGTTCTCACACCTTGTTTATTTAATTCATCAGAGAATTGTTTTTTAGCTGCTTTAGTATTTAATTGCCCTCCAAACTTAGCTCTTACTTTATTCTCAATTAAAATATTTTTTCTTGCTTCACTATTTAGTTCATTCATTAAATCTACATTACTTTTCATAGGTGCTTTTTTAGTTTTATCTTTTTTCCCTTTTAATATATTTTTCTCTCTTTCTGTAGGCTTCCAGTTTCCATTAGATACATTCCTTTGTAAGTCTTTTTTAGGTACAAATCTAGCTGAAATAGGGCTAAAGAAGTGACGACAATTATAGCCTCCTCTATTGATAAATATATTACTAGCATTAGTTCCTTTTATTCTACCGTTTAACATATTACCCGTTAAAGCTGATCCTGTTAATGGGTCTATTCCCACACCCAACTCCTCTACTTCTTTTTTATGAAAATAATCTCTAACAAACTTATCACAAAAAGGTCTAGTCCCTGCTATTATAGTTCCCGTATATTGATAAAACTCTATTCCTAAGTCTTGTGTTATAGTTTGGTTATAAGTAGCATTAAATTGTGTTAAACTATCATTAGATACTTGTGTTACATATCTTTGTAAAGCTCCAACGCCTTCTTTTTCTCCAGTAATAAATACTTTTAATTCATCTAGGACATCATCTATATTACTTCCATTAGCTATATTAGAATTAAGTTGACTTAAAATCTGATCTATAAAGTTAACATCTACTCCACTCTCTAATAAGTTTAATGTAGCTCCTTGTTTAGAAAACTCTAAAATTTCATCATATATGGATTTAGCTTCAAACTTTGGCATTATAATTCTCTAATATATTCATCTGATAGAGTCTTAACCGTGTTAAATGATGCTATATACTTGCCTACTTTAGCTTGATAAGCATCACTTAATAAGATGTTTCTTATAGTTAATTTAGACCTTTGCATAGCCTTTAGATTCTTTACAGTCTTTTTAATATTACCGTCTTTATCTAAGTCTAATTCTTTGATTAAGAATCTGCTTAATGATTTAAAGATGTCTTTCTCTATATCTTCTACTCTAAAACTATCAACTTCATCATCCATTACGGACAATCTATCATTCAGTAGGTTTCGGGTTTTCTTCGGTAGTGCCATTTGATAAATCTATTGGTAAAACTAATTGTTTTTTCGCTAGTTCAACAAGTTTCTTCATCTTAGATTCCCTACTCTCTTCTAAAAATCCTTCATTCTTTTCCATAGCATCTAATATAAATCCTCTAATGTTTGAACTTATTATAAATTGCTCTCTTGTTGCTCCTCCAGTTAGTACTATATTAGCCTTTTCTTCTTCTGTTTTACCAGATAATGGATCAAGTTCTATAATGTTTTTCATAAACATTTGTTTAGCCATATCATTAGGGAACTTTTTAGCTATTAAATCTAGTTCAAATTGAGTAGTATTTATTCCTGCCTCATTTAATGTCTTAATTTCATCTACTAGTAAAGACTCATTTAGAGCATTAAATGTAGTAGGCTTATTAATAATAGGAAGTACAACATCATTTATTACTGAAAACCTCCACATAGCAATATATTTAAAGGCATTTTTAAGTATGTTATCAAACATATTATCAGCTACCTTATTTAAGAATGAACTTAGTTCTGTTCTATCTATATCTTTAGCCTTTCCTGATTGATTCTCTCCAACCTTATCTATAATATCCATATTAATAGAAGAAAATCCTTTAGATATAAGTAAATCTATCTTTTTCTCTTGTAATTCTACTATGTCAATAGGTTTCTCAATATATGCAACTCCAGGAAACTCCATTCCACCATTAGCACCCTCAAAAGCATCCTTTCTAACGGTTGTAACTCCCATTGGACTTCTACCATTTACAAAACCACTACCAGCACATCTCTTACAAGTAACAAATATTTCTTCTCCATTGCTTAGTCTAGTGTTTTTTTCTCTCATCTCTCCATAAACACCATCTATGTTTTGACATCCTGCATCACACTCAACTTCTACCTCAACTCTTTCTAAATAATTATGATTTACATATTGAGCATCTAAATCACTCTCCATTCTTACTGCCTTATTCCAAAAAGGTAAAATACCACTTACATAGGAGTCAAAAGCAAAAGGAACTGTTTCCTCTCTATAATCTCCACCTAAGAAATAAGCTGGAGGCTCTCCAAAATTATGAGTAAATTCTACTTCAATACTAACAACTCCAGGATTAGATGGGTTTGTTTGCATTATTCTTAATATCTCTGTATCTGTAACAACCTCCCATATTTTTAAAGGAACATCTTTTACTACATTCTTTTCATCTAATAAAATTGTATAATAATTGTGTCCATAATCTAGTAATTGGTCACTCCTATATATAAATGTAAAAGGCTTTAAATATGATGTTTCATTATCAGGTATAATTAAAGGCTTAACAACTACTAAGCTATTAGCATCTATTAAATCTGATTTAAGAGCTACATTAAAAGCCCAAGATGTAAGACTACCGAATTGAGGATAGTCTTTTGTAGTATATTGTTTTAATGTCTCTGTTTCAGGTACGTTTTTTTGATCTTCAAAACTTATTGAGTAATTAGATGATTGTTGTATTTTAGATAATACATTTATAATCCTTTTACCTTCACTTTCTGTAGTTGGCTCATATATCTCTTGTCTATATTGATATATTGCTTGAGGCTCATTAGGTCTATAGGTGTTTAGTAAGTCTAAGGGCATATCCCCCTTTAGGTGGACTCCCATTTGCCTTGCTTGGTCTACGTTGTCTTCGTAATTAGGATGAAATATAGAGTCGTTTACTAGTCCTTTAATATAGCTACTTAAAACTACATCATCATTAAAATTTAGCTTATTTACTGTAGGCATAATCTGAGTTTATTTTTCTCAAATTTTAAGCATTTGACAACTTCACAATATACAAATATACTAATTTAATTGTTATAAACACTAGAAGTATAATTTTCTGACCAAGTATTCTCATCAGCTTCTAAAAATATAACATCTCCTTGATAAGTTATGGTAGCATTTATCACTCCATTACCAGTATTTGTAAATGTAGAATTATTATGCAAAATAACCTCATAGTAAAACTTATTTGTTATATTGTCTATAAAGGTATAAGGAAAACTATTTAACGTATAAGTATTCGTTTTTGTTAATTGGAAACTTCCATTTATTTCCTCATATATATCTAATTCAAATGAATGAGAGGTTGTTACATTACCATCTACTACTTGAGTTAATGTATTGCTTACTACTGGAGTTGCTTGAGTAGGTTGTGGAGTTTCTTCTTTACCACATCCAAAAGACATTATTACTAATGCTATTAAAACTATCTTTTTCATAATTATTTATATTGAGTTAATATTTTATTACATTGTTCTACTGTTAACCATTTTTCTATAGCGTGAACTCCTAAACTACCTAATCCATATACTGCCTCAGTACTAAATTTTTGACAAACTTCTCTAGGTGCTAGATTTCCATATTTTTCTTGAGCCATAAAATTACAGAATAAAACGTCTTCATTTCTTTTACTAAAACTAGCTATTGCACAAATTTTTCTCATTATTTCTGGACTTCTTAAACTTAATCCTCCATTTCCTCCGTGTTCTTGAAATGTCCAAGCTGCTCCAACATAATCATAATCTAAGAACTCTTCTATACCCTCTCTAAGCAACTTACTATCTACTTGAAATATTAATACTTTCTCATAAGGCATATTGTCCCAAAATTCATAAGACTTAAATAGGTTATTATAGTCGTCTATACTGAAATGAGGATCTAATAATATAAAATCTGTATCTCTACCAAAGTCTACATCTTTTAATAAATGTATGTTTTGTCTTGAACAATATATAGTTAATCCCCAATCATTAGGTAAATACTTTAAATGATGGTCTATTATTAGCCTACCTAAATTAGCAAAAGGTCTAGTTTCTACTATACAAGCTCCGTTCATAATTGTGGGGGACTAGGTAACAACATCCAATGTGTTACGTTTTCAACTTTAAAACTATCGTTATCATATCCAAACCTATGAGTCCAAAACTCATATTCATAAGATTCTCCACTTAAGTAAAGGCATATACTTCTTTCACAAACTACATCATCTATGACATTTTCGCCATTATACACAATTATACTGTCAGAAAAATCATAACCTTCTTTAAAGTCTGGCATTTTATCCTCTATTTTCACCCAATTCATACGTGCCTCCCATTTGATTTTTTCCAATTATACTTCATATGCTTATTAATCGGATTTAAAATGTTCCTTTTCATCCAGAGATGTAAAATAGGCTTACCGAATATGCCGTACTTCCTATACGAATCCCTTAGACTCATTTTGTATGCGTAATCTAGTCTTATACAGTCTCCTAACAATGTATCTTGCATCATGTCAAACCTCTCTTGACTATTTATATATGGTTTTTTCATACTCTATCTTTGTTAAAATAAGGATGCTCTTTTAAATAGGATGGCATCTTGTCCTTATCATATTCTACTGCATTCCATAAATCGTGAGCTACTGGATGTAAATCATTCATTCTATCACTATAATAGAAGTCTTTAAGCCAATTAGCTCTTAATTCGTTTTTATGCCCGTGTATAAGATATTTATAGTCCATTGTTGCTCTACCTTGACAACATCCAAAATGCCATATCTTAATGTTTAAAGTGCTTTGTTCTTTATGTTGGTTATTTAGATTAATAACTCTAACTGGTTGAAAACCGTCCTTACATTGTGTTTTAAAGTTTCTCCAAAGGTTTATATATCCATTTATCCCATAATTTCTATGAACACCCTTATAAGCTATATCAAGAGCCTTTTTTAAATCATTAGTGTCCATTATTTCATCAGAATCTACAGTTACTAATAAATCATAGCCATCAGCAAACTTAAATATCTCCCCTCTTTGTTTTCCCTCATTATGATAGCCTTTATTGTGCCAAACTAATTTATCTCCACATACATCTTCAGCTATTGCTCTTAGTTCTTCTTCTGAGTCGGGACATTTAGCCTCTGTATTAGATCCGTGAGATGGTGTTGGACTATATAATACTACAAATTTATCTACTACGTCTATTACAGACATTAAAGACTCTCTTAAATATTCTTTCCCGTAATGTAAAGGAGTATATCCTATAACTTTCATTTTGCTAATTTAATTATATTTTTAATCATACTATCATAAGTAAAAGACTCTAACATTAACTCATTCCCCTTTCTAGCTATTTCTTGCCTCTCATCATCATTTTCTAAATAGTGATCTATATTAGTCTTTAATTCATCGAAGTTATCCCATACTGCTAAATCAACTCCAGGAGAAAAGTCTTCTTTTATTCCTTCATAGTTTCTAGTTAAACACATAACCCCCGTTCCCATAATCCTTAAAATCCTATCACTATTGTATCTCTCATAGTTATAATGGCTTAAATTAATAGCTATTTTAGATGCTCTATAAACTGCTGCTTCATCGGGCTGACTACCATTCAAATTACCAAAGCTAAAATTCCATCCATTACCATAAAAAGCAAATCTATCCTTATAATTCTCTCTTAAAAACTCTACCATTTCTCTCCTATAAGTACTTTCAGGGAAAAAGCCATCCCCATAATTATTACCCATAAAAACTATCTCTTTAGTTGGTGTTTTCTTTCCTTCGGGCTTATATATGTTCTCATCATAACCTATCTCTAAGTAATCGGCTTTTAATCCATCTTTTCTAAACTGTCTTACATCAGTCATATTAGAAAAACAAGTTAAATCTATATGTTTTCCTATATCATAATACCATTTTGGGATAGGGTGTCTTACATCTCCCGTCCAATTAATGACAAATGCCCCTGTTTCTTTTAAAAACTTAACACAGTCCTCAGTTATAATATCAGGAGTTTGTATTTGTATAAATATTAAATCAGGTTTAAAACTAGTAGCTAATTCACAAGCCCTAGTATTAAAATTAGGTGTGTTACTAGCTAATTGCTTGTATTGGTCTACATTTCTTCTGAAAGCTCCAGTAAAGCCTTCTGATGTAGTCATTAATCCTAAATATAATGCTTTCATTGTGGTAGTTTTGTTGGAAATATTAATTTATATGGTGGTTTAATTAAGTCATTAGGATTCCCGTGAGGTGCATAGTTTCTAATATTAGTTAAATGGTAATGAAACACCCTTATACTTCTACTAGGGTTAATTACATCATAATATTTAGCTAATAAATAAGCTATTCTATTATCACATCCTTTCTTTCCTAGTGGAAAATCCGCTTGAGGTATATTCTTAAACCTACCTTTAACCATCCAAACATCTTGACTATCTCTATTAGCCCAATGTTTAGAGTTGTTTTTATTCATATTATCATCTAAATAGTCCCATCTTGATAAAGCCAAACAATAGTTCCTCCAATTCCATCCTTTTAACCTCTTAACTGTATCATTTTCAATTACTATATCAGTATTAGCTATTATATTAATATCATCAGGGTAATTAAAAGAAGCATTAAAATAGTAGTTATAAGTAGGTCTATCTTCTTTGATTATTACAAAAACTCTCCTATTATCATTTACTAAGTCCTTTAAGTATTCTCTATCCTTATCAGATATAACTATTATAAATCTATCTATATAATGATTCTCTAAGTTTTTAAGCAAACAAGAGTCTATTTCATTCTGTCTATCAAGGTTTTTATCCCTATAAAAGTTTATGTATAGATTAGCTTTCATTAATACATTTTTAATTCTAATTTACCTTTAGGCATAATAGCATTTCCTTTTTCTTTCTTAAATCTATCTAATGCACTTTTTTTATTTAATGCTGAAATATAAACACAATCAACGCTTAATTGTATATCTCTACTCCATCCGCTTTCTAAAAACTTTATAGCATCCCACCAATGTATATTTTTTCTCTCAACATATTTAGCTAAATTAATCTCCATTGTTTTTGTGTTAATTTCCCAAACTTGATGCCCTTTTAATGGTTTAATAGAATTTTCTAACTTATATTCTACATCCTTTTTCTTCTTAACTATAGATTCAATTTGTTGCCTTTCCGATAATTTATTATGTTTGAATAACTCTTTCATTACTTATGTAAAAGACACGGTAAGTTGTACTTATTAATATATTCGTTTAAAATTACTTGGTTTCTATCAAATTTCTCCCTATTACTTCCAGCCATTTTATTAACTATTGGATGATTTTGATGTAATATCTCACTCTCATTTATCCATTTAATCTCTAAGCCGTTATTATATGCCATATATGTCATTAGATTATCCATAGCGCTAAACCCATCCATTTCTTCAGGATAAGGATTATTAATAAACCATTCTTTAGTAGCATATTGACACGCTCCATTAGCTAAAGTCCCCCATATATTAAATCCACACTTAGGAAACTTCCAAGCCTCTATTTTAGACTCATTTAAGTTCATATTAGGTAACATCCTTACTTGTTTATGCATCATTACCTTTTCTCCTCTATGCCTATTACAAGCCTCTAAGAAATCATCCTTAAATAAGTAATCCCCATCAGTACACATAACATATTTAGAGTTAGATTGACTTACTCCATAATTAAGTAGTTTAGGCTTATTAAAACAATGTAATGGGTAATGAATATGTTTAACTTTAAAACCTTCTAATAAAGCCTCTAACATATCATACTGAATCTTATCAGAACTATTAACTATAATAATGTCCTCAATATAATCTAATTGAGATTGTAAAGATATAACGCTATTACGTACTCTTTTAAGTCCTCTTTTTAAGATTTGATGTATAGGTATTATGATACTTACTTTTTCCACCCTATACTACTTCTGCTTTAGTTTCTCTAGGCATTTCTTCATCACTAAATAATAACTTATTAGGTAATGGCTTGTCCTCTGCTGATGCTTGTATAAACGAATGATAGTGTTTTACTAATCCATATTTCTCCATATACATATTTACATAGTATATAGCTTGACCAAATTCATCTAGCTTTTCGTGTAAAACTTCTATTTGAGCGTTCTTAGTTATCTTTTTAGTTCTGCTACTCATAATTTATTTGTTTTTGTGAAATATTTTCTTCATTGAATCAAATCTCCAATTCTTACTAAACTGTCTACAAGTATTCTCATAGAAAGCCTTTAATTTACCCGTATGATAACCCCCTGCCATACCTAAAATAAAGTATTTTCTTTGCATTTCATCTATTGGCATCTTTCTATTTTCCCAATCAAAGAATATAGGCTTATTATGAGGTGTTTCTGTATAGTGCTGTAATTGTGCTGAGGCTAAATTCCAAGCTAATTCATCAGGATATAGACCTCCAATAGCTTTATGAGGTATTCTTCTATCTAAATAGTTCTTCTTAACCCTAGTAAAGTATTTCTCATTCTTTTTACTCTTGTTAAACACTATAATACTACTATTGTATTCGGGATATTCTCTATCTTGTGGTAATTTCCAAGCATCAAAAACATCTTTAAGACATTTACCAGCTTTATTAGTCCATACCATATCACAATTATCAGCAGTTTCATAAGTATATTTAGATACTTCTTGAATCTTAAATTTAAACTTAAATAAAGGCTCTAAATCTTTTAATGCTATACCATCTACATCTAAATAAATAGTATGATCGTAAGGTGTATAGTCATATATGTAAGTCTTTAGCTTAAATGGATTAAAAGCATAACCTTCTAAGGTGTCTGCTAATTCAGGTCTTATGATCTTATCATATTCCCCTAATATAGCTGATTCAGTTTCATCCGTTACACAAGATATAGGAATGTCACTAAAACGCTTAATAGATTTAGCCATATTATCAGCTAAATAAGCATAGTGTTTACCCATTGCTATTAGTAAAATTCCCTTACTCAAAGTTTTTCTAATTTATATCCAATTCTTTTAGCTTGTAATCCGTTGTTATTTTCTAAATAAAACTGTTTCCACGCTATTAACTTCTCTTTTTTCTTTTGATCTTCTTTTTCTTGAAAGTATTCTTCTATCATTGTAATTGTTTAAATATAACCTCCCACAATAAGGGTGAACAAAAGTATATGAAAAAAAACTAAAAAGAAGTCCTTAAAATGGGAGGAATATATCTTAAAAACTTTTGTTCGTTACAAATGTAATAAACTTTTTGATATAAAAAAACCCCCCTCATTTGTAAAGAGGAGGGAGGCTTAATTAGTAGTTTGCTTACTATTCAAAAACATCAGCAGGAGCTACAGACGGCACATTCATTGTCTGTGCTGCCCAAGTAACTGCTACATCCCATACAATAGACGTATCTAGTCCTTCCTCAATAGTGTAATCAGCATCAATATTAGCTACTGGATTCTCGCTAGGAGGCATCCAAATATGACCACTTTGAGTAAAATAAGCAATAGAATGAGAGCTATCGAAGTTTAAAACATCGTAGAAATCTACGTTATCTATAACATCAGGATGAGCATAAGTTGCTGTCCTCTCATATCCTACGGTTCTAGTTTTTTGACGACCAAAACCATCGATTTGAACAGGAGCGCCTTTCGGCTTTGCACCTCTCACATTCTTTATAATAACTACTGTTCCATTTCCTAATCCAGTATTCCATTGACCTGAGTCTGTAGGGTTTGTAATAGCGTGATCGCTTCTTAAATAAGCAATAGCTAATATTCTTCCTTCAGTATTTGCACACAAGTCTTCTTGATATGCTGGAACGGGAGTATCGCAATATAAATTTGCCATAAGGTTCACATTTTAAGTTATTAATTTATTTGAGTTCTAACTCTCCAGTTCTTGGCTAACAAAATCTATTTTCGTTTAAATCTGTTTTTAATCTTAATTCAGTATTTGCAGTAGATAAATCAGGCAACCTACCTAATTCTCTACTTGCTTCTGGCTCATAACTTGCATCATCTGATACATAAGCTACATCATCTATTAACAATGTATCATAACCTATTAAAAGCCTTATAAAGTCATGAATCCACTCAGGTTGCAAGTAGACTAATAAATTTCTCTTCTTTTCACTCTTATAATATAGTGTTTTAGATACTCCTGCCGAGTCCTCTTCATTTTCTTTGTCTCCTCCATATCTAGGAGTCTCTAATTCCCCTGATATTCTAATTACAGGATTATATGCTAATCCTATGAAATCAATCCCAAAAGCGTTATCTAAATTAGTCCCTGATAATTTAGTAGTACAAGCGTGTTTATCTGATAATTGAAAACAATCACTCCTCCAAGTATATCCAGTATTCTCTATATTTATTACCGCAGATACATCATCTATAGTATAAGTTTGCGCTCCTGTTCCTGGATCAAAGACTATTATATCACATCCATCAGTTAAAACTCCTGTAGATACAGTATAGGTTCCGTTTGCTGAGAAGTTTCCAAGATTAGCTATTTCTAATGCTCCCTTCTTTAATATTACGTCAACACTACCTATTAAATAAGATGATATAGTAAATGTAACATCATAATTTATTGATTTACTAAAATCATAAGCTAATGAGGTTTGAGATAAGTCTCCTGCTCCTCCTGCTGAACTTAATGATGCTTTATTACTACTTAAAGACCATCCTGATCCAAAGTTCCACTCTGTAGCTGCTCCAGAAAAAGTTCCGTTATCAATTCTATCAGAATTTAAGGCATCTGCTACAGAAATACCGTCTATTATCTTTATGTAATAGCACCCTTGACAATCATAACCATCTTGTAAATTACTCCAATCAAAACTAGTTTTTAACTGTCCTTGTGTATTTGATGCTGTTACATTAGAAGGGTCTGATGTGTAAACAACCTCATCATCTTCGCATTTACATACAAAAAACACTACATTACTCATTTGATCTACTCTTAATGTTGAAAATGTTGCGTTTATACCAATTCCAGACTCTATTTCTACATCAAAAGGGGTTCCACCATTAGAATAAGCATATACTGTTTGAGTCTCAACTACATTATCAGTTTCGTCTAATGTTAATATAGTAGTACCTCCTATTTTTATGTTTATTTGATCTCCTGGAGAAGTAGTACTAAAAGAAGTTATATCTATCTCTAATTTATATAGGGCATCCTCAGTTAGTATATTAAGCTGTTTAAAAGATCCTATACTAGATGAAGTTTTAATCATTTCACCCGTTCCAAAAGTCATATTTCCGCTTAGTTCATAATTACTTACAGAGTAATCTTTGGCTAATGCTCCAAATATATCTGAGTCTAAAGTTAATACTGTAGATGCTACAGAAGTTACTAAAGCAGTAGTATCATCTGTTATATTCCTAACAACCATACCTATTTCAACTCCAGCAACTACAAATGAAGCTCCTGCATCGGTTAATGTACCAACAACTACTGAGGTATTTGTTCCAGTCTCATTAAATAACATATCCCCATCTTTTTCTACGTCCTCATTCTCTATTGTTGTGTTTATTATGATTTCACTTGTATCATCACAAGTAACTAACGGGAAATAGTCTAAATGCCATTTACATCCGCTATCCTCATCATTAAATACTGTCTCTGTTGGACTATATATCTTTACTGCTTGATTATTTACTCTTTCTGTAGCCATAATTAACAATCTCCATTTATTTTAGTTTTACTTCTTACATTAAACTCTGTTTCCCCCGTTTTTCTCTTATACTTTATAGTATTTCTCCAAGAAAATATATGATTTAACTTGTTTTTAGAGAATAATAACGCTTTTGCAGGGTTGTTTACTAGTAATTTAAAGTCTGAGAATGTCATCCCCTTATCAAAGCTGTATTTATATATAGGAAATGTTGTAGGCTCAACGGGTAATATATCCCCTCCTCCATCATCTACTAAAACAGTTTTAAATTCAGTATATTCCGTTTCAAATGTATCTTGATTTAGATAATCAGTTAATATTGAGCTGCTAGGGGATAAACCTGAATTATTAACTATATCTATCCTTACATCTATCTTTTCCCCTGAGAATGTTGAAAAAGTCTTTTGAGCTATTAATGTTTCTTGTATTTGGAATACTCCTGAAGGAAATATTATATCAAATGTTTGAGGAAATGATTGTAATAGAGTCCCTCCAGCACTAGACCTCTGTATTGTTTGTGTAACCGTAAATCTAGGCGTTTTCTTTATTATAACCTCACTTATAGAGCTTATAGCATTTCCATCTGATCCTACTCCAAACTTAAATTCCAAATATCCCGAAGATGGAGCTTGAGTAGAGAAGTCTAATATCATTTTATGAGTTCCTGAAGTAGTTACAGTAGAACCATCAATAACGCTTATGGATCCTGATGTTATAGAGCAAGTAAATTCTAACTCATATATAAAGTTAGATGTTAATACTGCTTGTTTTAAATATGCTATATTAGCTAATGAGCTTGTAGCACTTATTGTAAATTGTCCTCCACCTATATTCCCAACTGTTAAAAACCAATCTGTAGCTCCAGATGAGAAATCTCCATTACTCATCTCATCAACTCCTATTATTCCTCTTAATACTATTAAAGCCTTTGCTTCTAAACCATATAAACCAGAACTAGGAACTGTATATTCAAAAGTAGTATTATCATAGTTACTACCTTTATCAAAGAAGGGAAATGTACTATCATCATCATATTCTACTGGATTAATAACTACTGGGTATGATATGTCTTTTACTTGAGTGGTAATCCCTGCTCTAAAACTAGCTGATTCTGATCCTGATATATGTTTTATTACTGAGTTAGGCAATCCTCCTAAGAATCTACCTATTACATTAATATTAGTTAGTGGATCATTATAATTAAATGGTCTATCTCTTATTTGATAGCCATCTCCATTATTATAAATATCCGCATCTAATAAACAAAAAGTACCTCCTGCATCTACTGAGTTGATATTAGCCGTTAATCCTGTAAGCATATTTACTGCCATATCACCAGAAACAACTCCATCAGCGTTAAAATCAGCAGTTGAATCGGTTAATCTATTAGCCGTTCCTGCATCATCTATTCCTGATGCAACAGGCTCATCATATTCCTTATATTTTATAGCATTTCCACTATCATCTATTACAATTATAAATGTTTTATCATCATACTTAGTAGCTCCATTAACCCTAACATCTTCTATTACATTGGTGTCTATAATGTACTTAGAAACTAAATTAAGTGTCTTATCTATATTACATTGACCTAGTATAGTGTAGTCTTCTTCTTTAAAAGCCTTAAAATTAAGTGGAGGATAAGATAAAACAACATCATCATCAAAGTTATCAGATCCTATTTCAACATTAGAATATAACTCATTCTTATTGAAGTCCATATCTATCCCTCTTATATCTGATAGGGTTAATATAGCATCGTCTTTTTCAAAAAAAGATGTTTCTTCTAGTCTTAATTGGTATTGATTATCATATCCTGAAGGGGTAGGCTCTATAGCAAATGATATATTAAGTTTTTTATATACCTCTAAGAATAATTCTTTAAAACTAACCTCTAATTGATTACCATTTCCTGCTCCAACTCTTAACTCTTTACCATTAAGTAAAACCCAATTATAATAAGTTCCTGATAACAAGTCCGACTTGAATCCAACTTGTCCATCAGTCATATAGTCAATTATAAACCTAAAACAATCAAATATCCTCCATCCTTCAGCGGCACTACCAGCATATATATTAAAAGCATCATTAGGATCAAATAATCTTACTGTTACGGGGCTAACAGCCTCTATATTCTCAGCATTCTTAGATAGTCCAACATCTACAAAAGCCTTAATACTCTTATTATTATCTATTTTAGCTTCAAATGAAGCATCTAATATCTTAGTTGATATAATTCTTTGGTCTACATCGTATTTACTTATTTGAGTAAGTTGTATAATACCTACAAACTCCTCCTCCCAACTTCCTGATTGACAATCATCCGTTTCTATAAGTACATCTACTGTTTGACAATAATCTCCATTTAATAGGTCATCTAATAAAGTAAAACCATCACCCCAAAACTCTAAATCTGTTGTGTATGTAGTAAATAATCCTTTTACAGTTTCATCTCTCTTAGAAGTTATCTCAGCATCATCCCATCCTCTAGGAGTATCACTTAATAATATGCTATTTAAAGTAATTCTTACTCCCATTTTCCATTTTGGTTTAAGAAGTTATGCTCATCCATTACTTTTGCTATATCCTTACTAATTTCTTTAGCATTAGACATTCTAAAGGCTTTAGGAAAGTTTATACTATTTTGTAGCGCCTTTTTAGATGCTTTATTCTCTTTAACCTTACCCATATAGAGCTGCTTAATCAATACTTTATTTAAGTAATCATCAAACCTATCATCATTAATAGCTTTTAATGCCCCTTCGTGCTTTATTGAACTTTTCGCATTAATAACACTTTCCTCCCTTGATAACATAGCAGGTATTGAGTCACTTGTTGTAGTTCCTGCTCCTTGTATTCTAATCTCTCCATCTTTTAACTTTTTAGACTCTGTTATTGCCTTTGCTTGTGGTATTGCAGTAGCGACAACTGTAGCAACACCTAAAGCTCCTGATATATTGTTCTTAGCTATTAATGGTAAACTCGCAGGAGCTGGTATTGTGGCTGATATTAAAGCGTTTGCTCTTTGTGTATTAATAATAATACTTGCTATAGCTGCAATCTTATCAAATGCTAAAGCTGCTGCTTGTGCTGCTTGACTATCTCCTGCTGCTGAAGCTATAGCTCCTGCTAATGCTAATGCACTAAATCCTAATTGTTCGTTTATATCTTGTTTTGCTTGTGCAAATAACTGGTCTTGCTCTAATTGTGCCTCTTGTCTTAGTAAATCTTCTTCTAATTCTAATGAAGCGTTCTCAGCTACTAACTCTCTCTTTTTCTCTTGACCCTCTTTCATTTTTTCTAATCCCTCATCATCTAATCCAACCGCCTTTAAGAATGCAGGGTCTTCTTCTTCATCAAAACTATCATCGAATATAGTACCTAGTATATCCTCTTTTTCAATAGCTTCTTTAGTTTCTTTTATTTTTAATGCTAATTTATCAAAGAAGTCTAATTGTTTCTTTTTAGATTCTGTATTCTTATCTGTAGCTTCTGTATTATCGTCTAAAGCAGCCGTTTCTACTTCTGTCTCTGTTGTTAACTCCTCTGTTCCTAATGCTAATTTATTAACTAATAATCTATATTGCTCTAATGTTATCTCTCCATTCTTAAACTTCTCTCCTAAAGCAATTAAAACACCCTCATTATTTTGGAATGCTAACGATAAGTTCTTTTGTGATATTCCTAAAGCCTTAGATTGTTCTTCTAATAGCCCTGTCGATTGTGTTTGGTCTGCTATTAATTCATTAAATGAAGATACAATTCCTTTACCATCGTTAAGATTAGTTAAAAATGATAATGTGTTAGTAGCTGCATCTACCATTCCTTTAGCAAACTCTGACAATGCTCCCGTTCCATCTTCAAGAGATAGTATAAATGACTCATAAGTAGCATCTAATTCTTCTGTTTTAGTAGATAGGTTGTCTGTTTGGATGTTTGCTTGTTCCATAGCAACACCAACCTCTCCTACTTTGCCTTGAAAGTCTTCAAAAGTATCTATATTTTCCAATAAAATTGCTCCTGCCGTTGCTGATTCTAGTCCGAATAATTTAGTTTGTGCTTGTGATCGTTTTACAGGGTCTTGTATAGCGTCAAATTCGGCTTTTGTCTGTTCTAATGCTGCATTTATATCAAATTGACCATCTACAAATCCTTTTCCTGCATTCTGTAGCTTTAAAATAATGTTTTTAAGGTTGTTTCCTGCTTCTGCTCCTGTTAACTGCTTGGTAGCTAATGTCTCTACTAATGAAACTGAATCTTGTATTGTTACATTTGCCCCTGCTGCTACTGCTCCAAACTTCTCTATTGCTGCCGTTGTTTCTGGTATTGCTGAAGCACCAAATTTAGCTCCTGCTGCTAATGAATCAATAACTATCTGACTATCTTCTGCTGCTATATTAAACTGTGCTAGACCTGTAGTAGTCGCTGCAACTGCTTGAGTTAGTTCTAATCCCGAAGCCTTAGATAGTGTTACTGCATTCTTAGTAACTAATGCTAGAGCGTCTGCATTTTGTAGTAATTGAGGTTGTGCTGATCCTACTAACTCAAATGCTTTAGCTATATCTATAGCACTTTTCTTAGTGTCTTTAGCTACTTGTAATACATTCCCCTTTAATTTATCTAAGTCTGCCCCTACTGCCCCTGTAATGGCACTTAATGAGCTAATAGACTTTTCAAAATCTACTATTCTTTTAGCTGCATCTGTTATTACTGCCTTTACCGCTGCTAATCCTGCTAATCCTGCACCAACACCTAATAATTGTTTTTTAAAATTAGCCATTGAGTCTTTAGCTGCATCTGTAGCAGTTTTAACTCCTTTTGCTGATTTATTTAGTTTATCAAATGCTTTTTTCCCTTTAACTATTTCTCCTGTCTCTACATTTACTTTTATTGTAACTTCTTTAATTTCTGCCATAATAGGTTTTTTATGGCTCTTTTAAGGGAACTTCCTTCGGGTAATTAGTTACAAATATACTAATTATTTTTTGATTGTAAGTACTCTAAATATTCGTGATATTCATATACTGTTAAATCTTTAAGCTCTTTTAACTTGATTATATCTCCTCCAACTATTTTTAAATCGTTAGCTCTGTCGATTTGTTGTTGTTGCATAGCCCTGAATCGGACATTAATTTCTGTTGTTTGTCTTTGCTTTTTTGGAGAGCCGAGATATAGTCCGTGAAATCTTCTTTGGATAAACTCAATAAGTTTTCCACATTCTCCATTAACTCCTTTAATAGCATTCTCAACAATTCTTTTTTTTTAGACCAAAACTCTATCTTTTTATGGCAATAAGTCATATCATAGTCTCTTATATCCTCCTGGAGATCAAAATAGATAACACTAGCATATTTATATAGGCTTGTAGGCTCAAATAACCAAGTACTCCTATATTCCATCTCACTCAATAACTCCCCTGCTTGTATATGTTTACCATCATTAATATAGTTCTTAGCCGCTTGACAAAACTCATTAATATCATTAGATGTTAGCTTATTTTGTACCTCTTGATAGAATGTTTTTAAGTATCTAAACCTATTCTCATAAATATCATAGTCATTAGTAAGTCTATAGTAGTGTTTTCCTCCAGTAGTAAATCCATATTTAATAGGCTTATCAAATCTAGGATGTCTTATTACCTTCTTAGGGTCTTTAATCTTGAATAATAGCCAATAGTATGTATTATATATATGTTTCATTCCTCTTTAGATTGATGTATAGTACACGCTAAAAAAAAGAAGCATACCGCTAGAAATACCCACCAACAAATCATATTCTATCTATTAAGTAGTTAAATCCTGATAATGCTAATACATATATAGGGTAAAATATTAAAGCTCCTATAGTTAAGTTATCTGTAAACAACATATAAGTCCAATAAGGATATATTGAGTGTAAACTAGCCATACAAGGTAAACATCCGCATAAAGGCTTATAAAACCATTTACCATTAGAGTATTTCTCTATAAACCATAAAGCACCCTTTTGTTCTTCTACACCATTAAGTTCATCTAACTTAACATACAAACAAGCGTTCCAAAATCCAAAGCATACGGCTGAGTTGATTAAAATAAGTATTAAGATGTCTATCATATCTATTCAATAATAATTTAACCCTCTGTATTTCTAAATGCACTCAGTCTATCAACGGCTTCATGCACAGATATACCATGTGATTCTCCAAGCTTCTGTATTCTCTTACATCTTAACTGCATATCACTTAGTTCAACATCACTAAATGGATATTTTGGCTTATAGTAATTTGTTAAGAAAACCCTATAGAATAATATAATTAAAAATTTAATGTAAGCTATCATATCTTTTGTTTTAGCAGTCCTCAGTAACAACTAATCTATCGTGAGTATTAGACACATTTCCAAAGGTTACTATAAACCCATCTCTTAATCCATCATTATCAATAGCTATACCATTGCTATAATAAGCATTAGCATCTGTTAGACTAATGTAATAAGTGTAGTATTGGCTATAATAATCAATATAAGGGTCTGTAAGGTCTAAGAATACATCGTTACCCTCTATAATAGGTGTTGATAATACGGATACTTCATCTCCATTGATGAAATAAGTTACTAATAGTTGTTCTGTTCCTGTAGTTGTTGCAGTACCAAGCCATATTTTAGCTCCACACTTACCAACCTTTTTAGTTTTTACAAAATTATCGCAGTTCATAGGTACAAATATAATAATTTATTTATTAAGTGTATTGCTTTTGATATTCTCATAATCTTATTGTGATTTTGGTTATATTCTTTTTCTTCTAGCATTACTTAGGTCTATAGTTTTTAATCCATTTCTTTTTATACGTGTTCAATGTATATCTAAAGTCGTCTAAGAAATCCCCTTTTTGATTAGCTACTGCTCGATCCTTCTTAATTATTCTCTGTTCTTGGTCACATTCTACATACTTGAGATCAAAGATAGTTAATTTACATCTAGGATTAAAATAAACATTAGGATGAAACGCTAAAATAGTATTACAAGTAAGTCTATTATCTTTATGTGATGGATTTACAACTATATTCAACTGTCTCATAGTTAATTTAAGAGTATTTCTAATCATTCTAAAGCTATTCATAGCATCACTAATTAAATGAGTTCTATTCTGTCCACTTCTATCTCCAGTAACCTTACAAATAGGCAACCATCTACCATATTTAAACTTAATCATCTCTAGTAAACTAGGTAAATCCTTTGCAGTCATTTCATCAAAGAAATGTATGTAATCATTCCCTATATGACTAAATAAAACAGTAGTATTATCAACATTGAAATCAAAACTCATTACAAATGGTCTGTTTTCTACAAATATAGCATCTTCGCTTATATGCTTAGATTCATCAAAAGCCGTTATATATGGAGATTCTACTTCTTTAACACCCCATTCACCCTCAGTAAATACAGAATAGTAGTAAGGATTAGTTAATTTAAGCCCTTCTAATACAACTTTACGCTCAGGAGGGCAATATGTATTATCTTTATAAGTTGAGTGTACTACAATATACGGTATCTCCACAATCTCACCTTCTAATTCTAAACTTATAGAACTTTCAAATGATTTCTCATTCTTATTCTTAGAGAAAAAGTGCTTATATATCCAAAAGTCATCCAACTCTCCAGGATGTTCAGGGTTAAAGCTAAATATCTCTTGTAAGTATTCTGCTTGTGTACTTCTTACTGTTGAGGTTATTGTAATAAAGTCCTCATAAGATAATTGATTACCTTCTTCATACCATACGTGGCTAGGATCTTTAATAGATTTAAGTTTTTCGGGCTTATCACACCCTCTAGCTATAAACTTATTACCGTTTATCTTACATTCTATCTCTAATGGGCTTTTACTGAATCTAAATAGATGATCTAAGTTCCATTCGTATATTATATCTTTAATCGTTTGAAATTGACTGTCTTTAATGCTTTCATAGGTCTTTTTAACCATTATACATCTAAAGTAAGGAAGTCTTAAACACTCTATAATGAGTTTTTGAGCTGCAAAATAACTCTTTCCACTATCTCTTCCACCCCATAAAAGAATATATCTTAAAGTACAACTTAAAAGAGCATAAAATTTATCTGAAAATAGGCTCTTTTTAAAGGTTATGTCCATTTTTAACTTCTCAATGTTTATAAAGGGTTTATTATGATGTTACACACGGTGGAGACAACTATTCTCCTATAGTGATATTTAAGTTATTATCAACCTCTCCTTTTATCTCTGTTCTGTTTAATTTGGGTTGAACATACTCCATAAAGCTAAACATAGCGTCTAAAAAGGGCTTACCTTTAAGTGTGGCTAGTTCTTTTTTGATCTTATCCTGATTATTCTCTATAATGTCTTTTAAAAACTGCTTAGTAGCAGAGTCTACTTTATTAGGTGTTCCCTTTGTTCTACCCCCACTTTTACTACCGTCTGAATTTGCCATAGTCTATTTTTATCTATTAGTAGACTACAAATATACAAATAATTATTTATTCTTTTATTGTTAGTTCTTCTCCTGTTAATGCAAAGTAAAGGTTTTGTAATTGGTGGACGTGTTTTATATTTTTAGCTAATGGTTGCCAAATGGGTAATTTATAAAAATTTGCATTACTTAAATTCATAGTATAATCGCCTTTATCCCATCCCTCAAACCCAAACTTAACCAACCATTCTTCTGTTAGTGGTATTGGTTCTAATCCAACATAAATAATTGAATTAAATCTTACTTCGCCACCTTTAACAAACCTGGTTTCAATATCATAATTTGATTCTCCATTTTCGATTAAAGAAGTAACCCTACAAGTTCTTGCATCGTGAGTTAATAAATTCCCTATCCTTAATGCTTTTGCATCTCTCATAATCTATTTGTGTTTAATTCGCTTAACATATTACTCACTCGTACCTCGTTCCGTCATACGTTCCATAACAGCCACGATATTTCATGCGAAAAGCACGAAAACATCGTTTGGTGATAGCCAATTAAGTTTGTGGCTGCTTATATCTATTTAGTTTTTCATTATCACTACAATAAGATTCACCTAAGTAGTATTTATTAACACCTGAAATAACCCACCATTCAGTAGTATTGTCATCATCACTATCGCCAAATAACAAGTCATTATTTAATCCTATGTAGTAGTTGTGGTTGTAGTAGCTTATTTCATCAATCCTTTTAAATTGTTCCATATCTAAGCCGTCTGTATATTTGTCTAATTTATTCATCTGTTTATATTTAAAAGGCTATAACACAATGTATAACCCATATTCGTACCTCATACGGTTCATACACAAACCGTTAGGCAGCATTTTCTTCGAGCATCTTCCAAAACAAAGAAGCCTCACTCAATAATACCCAAATTGCCATATCCATATATCCGCTATCAGTCACATCTACTTGCCTATGTGCTTTATGAAACCAATATCCACTTGGGTCTTCTTCAATTAGTCCTTCAATATGCGTTTCGTTTGCTTTCAGTAAATTCCATAAAGCACGTTCTTTATCGGCTTCTTTCGTTACCTTGTCATACTTTTCTAATAATTCTTTTGTTGTCATAATAAAAACATTGCCTAACATCATGTATAAAATCATGGCTAGGTCTTGTTTAGTTTTAATAAATTACTCTGTGCGTCTCGCCACGCTTTATACACCTACCATTGTGTGTAATGCATGGCTTGGTACTCCTTGCTGGTGTTAGATTTTCTGTAATTATTCTATAAAACCCTTTTTGTTCTTTTTGTAAGTATTCCCTGAGATCCATTGTTTTCGTTTTTAAGTCGTTAAAATTACTGTGTATAGCCAAACCATTACCCACCATACAAAAGAACAATCCGTTCAATTGAATCAATCATTTTATCATCAAGCCTACCTGTTGGGTCGCTATCACTTGTCCAGTTAGTAGGTGCAATCCATCTAACACCATTGTGCATATTACCTATTGCGGCTATCGAGCTACCACCGCTTTTCCAAAAGACTTCATATAGTCCTAGTTTGCAATTTTTCATGTTCATCACATACAGCACAAAACAATCCTTCTTTTGTACTTGGTACAAATTCTAAACAATTGATAACATCACCTATACCCAATAATTTTAACTCGCTTTTATGCCAGTGATTTATCGCATCATAAAGTTGTTTACTCCTT
>PVMK01119236.1_pt1 | contig 34643 bp, 35 predicted proteins | sample 1853481 | NCBI WGS metagenome assembly PVMK01 (sample SAMN08533507, study PRJNA380276) | Marine sediment metagenome, whole genome shotgun sequencing project. | reverse complement strand
GGTTGATGCCCGTAGCCCGGATGAATTTGCCGAGGCGACCATCCCCGGTGCGATCAATGTACCGATCCTGGACAACGCCGAACGGGTCGAGGTGGTACACTCTACAAGCAGGTTGGCAAACGACAGGCGCGACAACGTGGTGTTGAGATTGTCGCACCAAAAATTCCCACCATGATTGAACAGATCGCCAGTCGACAGTCTGGGACATCCCAGCCGGTCGTCGTCTTCTGCTGGCGCGGTGGTATGCGCAGCCTCGCTTTGACTCAGTTTCTCGAACTAGCCGGTACTCCGGCTCGGCAGTTGTCTGGAGGGCATAAAGCTTTCCGCCGACATGTGCTGGATTATTTTGAACACGGCAAGTGGGCTAAGTTGCTGGTTTTCCGCGCCTGACCGGTGTGGGCAAGACCCATTACCTGCATCGCCTGGCGGAACAGGCTATCCTGTTGTCGACCTGGAAGGATTGGCCAACCACCGTGGTAGCGCCTTCGGCAACCTTGGTTTGCCGCCGCAACCGAACCAGAAAATGTTCGATTCTCTGCTCTGGGATGAGCTACGCAAGATCCCCTGCGACGGTTATATTCTGGCAGAAGGCGAGAGCCGGCATATTGGCCGGGTGGCTCTGCCGGCCAAGGTTTACCAGACATTGCAAACCGAAACGTCAATCTGGTTGAATGCTTCTTTAGAAGCAAGAGTTAGAAATATCCTTGCTGATTATCCTGCAGTCGAACAACTCAAGGAAGAGTTCATTCGGCCAATCCGTGCCCTCAAGGAGAAACTCGGTAAAGAGACGATGAATCGTTATCTGCAGTTGCTTGAAGAAGGCAATTGGTCTGAACTGGTCAGTGAACTGATGGTGAATTACTACGATCCGCTTTATCGACATACGTTGCCGGAAAGACGTGTTGAAGTCGATTTGGAACCAGAAGAGACAGTGCTGGAGCGTATCGAATCAGCTGTTGCTGAAGTGTTGGGCAAGTCATCATGTGCGTAGTGAAGGCTTTACTGAGGATGTCGCAGACTGATAGAATGGCTGCAGAATATTTGACTGATCGGACAGCGCTATGAAGTCATCACCTGATGCTAAAACAGTGAATCCTCTTTGCCTCAAGTGTTTGCGTAACTGCAAGCAGCCGGCGGCTAATCTGCTTTTGGAATGTCCGCGGTATTTCCCCCTGCCTTTTAAGGTTGAGAAGCACCGGTTTGATCAGATGGGGTTGTTTGATGGGGATGAATAGAAGTAGAGTGTAGCTGTTTTCAACGGGCAGCAGATTCACAATCTGCTGCCCATTATTTTCACTAATTGTGGTTTAAAAACTTAACGTCCAGATAATCGATCAAGAAACTCCACAATCTTCGGCGTAAACTTCTCCGGTTCCACCAGGAACGAATCATGACCATAATCTGAATCGATCAGATGATACTCCGCCGGTTTCCCCTGCTTGTGCAACTCATTAATCAACTCTTCCGTCTGGTAGGGTGGATAGAGCCAGTCTGAAGTAAAAGCAAACCAGAGAGATTGGCAGTCCAGATTGCTCAGAGCTTCTTCCAGTTCATCGAACCCCCAGGCCACGTCGTAGAGGTCTAAGGATTTAGCGAGATAGAGGAAACTGTTGGTATCAAAACGGTCGACGAAACTGCGACCGTTATAAGACAGATACCTTTCGATCTCGAACTGTCCGAAGAAATCATATTGACCGTCCCGGGCAGAGAACCTGCGACCGAACTTAAGGTTCATCGAAGGATCGGAGAGGAATGAGATATGGCCAACTGAGCGAGCCAGAGCCAAACCATCTGCTGGCGGGTGCTCTGGTCGGTAATTGCCCTTGCGCCACATCGGGTCGTTGTAGATAGCCTGACGAGCCAGGGCATTCAGTGCAATGGCCATTGGAGAAGGCCGTCCGGTGCCGGCAATCGGGATGATCGAGCGGACGCGTTCCGGGTAATGGATGCCCCATTCCAGCGCCTGCATGGCTCCCATGCTGCCACCGATGACGGTGAGCAGTTGCTCAATCTTCAGGTGGTCAATGAGTAGCTGCTGCGCACGCACCATGTCGCGCACCATGATTACCGGAAACTGCAGGTTGTAGGGCTTGCCGGTTCTGGGGTTTTTGCTGGTCGGTCCCGTTGAGCCGAAGCAGGAGCCGATAACGTTGAGCAGATGACAAAATAGCGGTCAGTGTCGAGCACCTTGCCTGGGCCGATCATGTCGTCCCACCAGCCTGGTTTGCGATCCTCGGAGTTGTGACGTCCAGCAGCGTGGGCATCACCGGTCCAGGCATGGGCGACCAGGATGGCATTGCTCTTGTCACCGTTCAGCTCACCATAGGTTTCATAGGCGATTGTCAATGGACCGAGCAAGCGGCCGCTTTCCAGCCGTAGCTCGACATTGAAGTCAACATGTTCAGTTTTGACGATGTCAAGTTCGCTCATTTTATGGCCAGCTTTCGTAAAAACAAAAAAGCCCCTTCCCGAAAAATGAGAAGGGGCCAGCAGATACATGAAGAATTGGTATCGCGGGCTCCGTCCTCATCTTCCCCGCTGGCGTTTATTGCCAGTGAGTTGGATTTAGCACCTGGCATCCACCGTTGCTATCGCTTCAGTGAATCGGTTGCTGTGGCTTCAAAGGGCCGGTCCCTCCACCACTCTTGATAAAGACGTGTTGCTATGTTGACGAAACTCTAACGAAAACTGTCTGTATTGTCAAACTGTTTGCGACTCTGAGTGCACCCGTCGCTCATAAATTTTGAGCTAATCCGGGCTTCAGATCACGTCAGGACTTGAAAGAGCCGATCTCTTTCTCCAGAACCTCGGCTTGTTCAGCCAGACTGTCAACGACCTTGTCCAGTTCGGCAGTACGTGCAGCATTACTCTCAGCAATCTTGCGGACAGCAGAAACAGCTTCAACTACCTGTTGACTGCGTGTGGACTGATCCTTAGAGGCCTGATCAATTTGCTGCATCATGTTACGGATGTTTTCCATACTCGCACTAATTTGATGGCTGCCCTTGGCCTGTTCGCCAGTACTCAGCTTAACCTGAGAGGAAATGTCCTTCATCGCCTCAGCAGCCCGTGCCTGCTGTTGAATCCCATCTGACTGCTGTTTCACGGCGGATGATATCTGTTGCAGCATGTTGGCAACCTGGTTGACTGCTTCGGTGATCTGCCGGCTACCGCGTGACTGCTCCTGAGTGGCCCGCACGATACTCTTGACCTGCTCGGATGAACGCAGAGAGCTTTCGGTAATCTTCTCCAGGGCTTCTTCAGCGACTTTTGAACGCTCTGCTTCCTCGCGAACTCGCTCGCTGCCAATCTGCATCGCCTTGACTGCCTCTACGGTTCCTGACTGTAGACGCCTGATGATAAACGATATCTCCTGAGTTGACGTGGCCGTACGTTCAGCCAGTTCACGGATTTCATCGGCAACCACCGCGAAGCCTTTACCGTGCTCTCCGGCTTGCGCAGCGATGATCGATGCATTCAGAGAGAGCAGGCGGGTCTGATCGGCAACGTCATCAATAACCGTCAAAATGGTGCCAATTTCACCAGACTGCTTGCCCAAATCCTCGATGGTTCGACTGGCATCTTCGACTGACTCGCGGATAGCTTGGATACCGGCAATCGTTTCAGCCACGGTGGCCTTGCCAATTTCAGCGTCGCGGTTAGCTTGCTCGGAAAGTTCGTTGGTGTGCTGTGCCGTTTCTTCAACTTCCTTGATCGAGGCATCCATCTCGGTAATAGATGATGCTGTGACTTCCGTAGATGCGGAGAGGTTATCCAGGTTGTCGGCAACTTGCTGACTGGATGCAGACATCTCAGTGATTGAACTGGAGACTTCTTCTATCGTGCTGAAGAGCCGATCAACCTGGGAAACAATCTCCTCAATGGTGGCTCCCAACTCCAATGTTGCTGATGATGAAATCTCGACGGCTTCAAGCAGAGCACTGATGTTGTTGCTGACCTCGATTGTTGATTCATCGATCCCCTGGATTGCCTGGAAGGAGTCTTCCAGAGCCTCCGTCTGCTTGGCTGTGCCATCATTAACATCCTGAGAAGTAAGACGAATTTTATCCGTGGCCGTAACGATGCCGCCAGCTGCAGCCCGGATGCGCAGGACCATCTCGCGTAAACGTGCTACGAAGCTGTTGAAATTCTCCGCCAGTTCACCAACTTCATCGTTACTGCTGATTGTCAGGGCCTTGGTGAGGTCTGCTTCTCCTTGCGAAATCTCCTTGAGGTTGCTGACAACTTCAAGTAAGGGTCGGGTGAGTGCACGGGAGAAAAGCAAGGCCGCAACTAGAACAATTGCGATGACAACTCCGACCAGAATGATCATTAAGTTGCGTAACGATTGTTGTGCCTCTAACGCGCTATTGAGATCTTGCGCTATTGCGAGTTTAAAATTAGTGCCGGACAGATCGCGTATGATCGGTAAATATGGTTTGCCACCGAGCAGAATTTCATTTGTATGCTTAGTCAGATTTATGCCTCGGAAATCGGGATGCGAAGCTCCAACGACACCCTGCTCCCCCAGAAAAGCAACTTCAACGCCTCCCATCTCTTTGACGCGGCGGGCAAAGTCGTCATCCAGCAGGTAGGCACCAACCAGAAAGCCAACGATGTTTTCCTGAAGCCTTACCGGAGTGGCAACGAGAATTGTCAAGTGTCCAAGGTAACTTGAAAGGGCAGCCTGAGTCTCTCCTGTTTGCCGCGCAGCAATGAGAAGAGGATGGCCGATTTCTGGTTCTGCGGGTAAAGTCAATTCTTCGGCATGAACTCTTAAAACCGATGTACCATCGGCGCCAAGCACTTCCAGAATATCCATATCGTACTGATTATGGACTGTGTCGACTAACGCATGTAACTGCTCAATATCCTGAGTCAAAGATGCATAGTAAAGGGCATTGACCATATCCGAAGAGCTGCTCAGAAGTTGTAGATAGTTTGACAACTCCTGCTGGCTGTTGGCTGTGCTGCGTTCAACGAAATTGCTCGATTTCTCAGCGAACTGCACCATGCTGCTGTGGATCTGGTCTTTGGTAAAGCTGGAAAGGAAAATCAGGCTGGCCAGCAAGGGGACGACTGCAACCAGCAGCAGGACAAGAATGAGTTTTCCACGTAACTTTCATGCTTAGCATATGATTATCCAAGATAGAGTGTGATGATAGCGAACGTAAACATTTTCAACATACTACATGCGTTGCGCTAGCGTTTCCAGTAGAACCGCGTCGATCAGAAAACCCCGGTGAGATTGGCGAGGAACGTTTGCACTGAGCCATCAAATGCATTGGAGTTGCGGTCATCGTAATCGTCAAAAGTGTATTCGACTCCAGCAGTCAATATGTCGGAAAGTTGCCAACGGACACGGGTTTTAAAACCATTCTGGCGGATGTCTACTTCACTGATATCCTGCAACGCATCAGGGCTAGCTGGCAGAATGTTGCCGTCATAGTCAAGGTCTCTTGAATCGAAATCCGGGGAGAACTCTGCATGAGAGCGAATATGGTACCCCTCCAGGCGCCAGTTCAGCCTTTCCATAATACGCAGGTTAATACCGGCGGAGAGGGTGTGGACCCGTTGTTCAAAATCTGCATTATCATCCAGGATGGTGAAGTTGGCTGGCTCGCTACCAAAGAGGACGTCCTGGTCTATCTTGGAGTGTAGCCAACCGTAATTGAAATCGGCAGAGAAGATGTCATTCGGGATAAGCCAGAAACCGAGGGCCAGATTCTCGCGATCCTCATCACGGTCAAGGTCATAAGGGACTGGACCGTTGTCAAACTGGATTGCAGTATGGTCATCATTCTCACCGCGCAGGACATCGATGCTGCCAGTCGCTCCCCAAAGTGCTGAAGGCCTGTAGCTCGCATTGAAAAAGAACTCGTTGCTCTCACTTAAACTGGTGCCGTAGGCCGGGTTGTCAATTTTTGTGTATTCGTACCAGCCGTTCAACTTGAGCGCCGATTTTTCCAGTAGACGAGAGAAAAAAGTCAATCGGAGTCGGTTGATCTCCTCATCATCTGGTACGGCCCAGTTCGGGTTGGAAATGCCAGCAAACGAATTGTGCTGGCCGACACCGGTATGGTTTCTTTCGGTATCTTCGTATTCGAACTCGCCCTTTAATGTCAGGCGATGCGAAGGGCGATAGGAGACGAACGCCGCATAATTATTGCGATCGATATCGATACTCTGGCGGACTGATATCGGGTTGCCGAAATTATTGAAGGCAAGCTCATTTGACGTGAGTGAGGATGGACTATCGTTGTCGAGGTCAAGCATTCTGTAACGGAAATTAATCGTCCAGTTCTCTCCCGGCGTGTAGGTGGCGTCGGCCGCCAGTTTCTGATAATCGGTCTTGGGGTCTTTGCGGTGACCATTCGCCAGATTCGATTGGTTCTCACGTTTGCCGATCGTGTAGCTGGCCGATGAGACAAAACCTCCCGAAGGGGGCAGGTTGATCGTGAAAGTTGATTCTGAGAGCTTGGAATCAGGGGCTTCGTCATGGATGTATTCACCTGCAGGTCGACCCAGTTTGTCGAGGTGGTTAAAATCATTGGCAGGTGGATTCTCATTCTCCCGGAATTCGCGCAAGGTTTGCAGAAAGGCGATGTCAACGGGGCCCAGATGAGCGTCAAAACCGACGGTGAACTCTTCCGTAACCCGGTCAATCTTCCGGGAATTACTTTGCATGTGACAGGCACCAGCACAATTCTCATCGACAAAACGAAGCTGTTCTTTGCCCTTTTTCTCCATGCGCCAGTAGGAGAGGTTGATGTGCGCCGGATAGGTGGGCAGCTTGCCGCGTAGCTTGACTTCATTGATGGTGATTCTGCGGTTGTAATCAGCGCCCGGGTTATGGTCTTCATAGGACACATTCGGGGGGGTAGATGGCCTCGCTTCGGGGTGGTACAGGTAAGGGATGTGGTCGAGATTATGGTACAGTCTCTCCGATCTGGCGTTCAGCCGGATGAGAGCTTGATAGTCGAAGCTTCCTTCGATAGAAAAGTCGTTGTCAGTAATGAACTCCCCGATTAAAGAGAATTTCTGGTCGCCGAAGTCCTGCCGGTAGATCAGGCTGAAGGTTGGGCTGTCGTCAAGGTCGCTGTATTCAGCAGCTCTATTGGGATTATCGTCAGTGCTGACCCAGCGGTAGCCGGTAGATAAATCCAGAACTCTTCTGTCGTGCTCCAGTTGAGATTTGTCACCAGGGTCAGCCAGACTGAAGCCTGGAGTCAGCATCACCATGACAAATACCAGAATCCCATAGTGCAAGCTTTTTTGGATCATCACAATCATCTCCTGTGTTTCCGTACCGTCAGGATAAAACCTTATAAGCTAAGTAGATGACAAAACTATCTGGCAATAAATGTTCCACGCCCATGGGAGGATGGAATGTCGGTTCCATGGATTGATGAATGGCAGTCGGTGCATCTGGTATAAAATGCCTGTTTCATGGCTGGCGAACTTAACGACGCGGTTCCTTCCCCGTGGTGGCTGGCATGGCACTGCATGCAGAGGAAGGGCTGGGATACTTCCAGCAGCGGTTCGTTTGGTGAACCGTGGGGTCTATGGCAGTTGGTGCACTCTTCAGTGACATCGGCATGTTCGTAGACAAATGGCCCCTGGTACTCCATGTGACAGCGGGTGCAGAGGGCTTTGCTTGTGACGCCCTTGAGGTTGTTACGGTTGGTCGAGCTCTGTGGATCATGGCAGTCGGTACAGGCCATCTTGTGTTCCGGAACCGGATGATGGGAGAACTGGGCAAACTCCATTTTAGTCTGCGTGTGGCAGCCGGTGCAGAGCTCTTCTTGCTCATGACGGCTAACTTTTTGCTGCGGCCCTTTGTGCAGTTTGTGGCAGTCAAAGCAGCTTACATCGCTCAGTGCGTGTACGCTTGAGTTCCAACTGCTCAGATTCGGAGTGGAGGCCGCCGAGTGGCACTTCAGACAAAGCATTGATTGGGCCTGGGCCGGGAACTCGGCGAGTGGTAATAGAGTTTTGAAGTCGCAGGTTTTCTTTTCAGCGGCATGTTCTACGGCTATGCTGCCCGGGCCATGGCACGATTCGCAATTGACCAGTGGCAGGCCCGTATCTTCCGAGATCTGGTCGCCGTGGATCGAATGTTTGAAATCCGCAGCAACCTTGTCGTGAGTGTGACAGCTTGTCAGGCAGTTCTCATCACCGATGTAATTGGCATCGAGATTGCCGACCAGAAGGGTTTCGTAACTCCTGACAGGTGCTATCGGTTGTGATGAACGTAGTGTGGAAAGGTCGGTACAGGCAGCACCAAGTATGCCCGTCAGGACAAAGAACAGAGGAATTCGATATTGCAAGGCATACCTCCAGATATCTACGGCGAACCCAGATTGCAAAATATTATTAAAGTGGAAAATCCCCAGATAATATCAACAGAAACTGCTCTATTATGAGTATTTTGCCATCTAACATCAAGAATTTTACGATTTAAATTGAGACGGTTGCGAATTGTTATGGTGTGTTGTCTGAAGTCCTTCTCAAGAGAAAGAGTGAATTCCTCCGGTTCTTTCTGGACGCTGGACGCAATTTCCCCTTTAATCTTGGAGTTTCCCCCATCCTGGTTCCCAGCGTTTTTGTCTCTGATCGCTATTATTTGTTGGAGTTTTCGCTGAACTGGGGCGGGAGTTTTTTCTGATCGGCGACCAGGCTGGCAAAATCGTAGCGTGATAAGGTGGCCATGAACTCTTCACGAATCTTTGCCCAGGCACCATGTAACGGACAGAAAAATTGACGATCACAAGGATCATCTTCAATAAGGCACTGGTTGAGATAAACAGGGCCTTCCTGGGACTTTACAATGTCGAGCAGGGTTATTTCTGCGGGCTCTTTCACCAGGAAGAAGCCACCACCAACCCCACGCTGGGAGCCGACGATGCCATCTTTGATCAATGGCTGGAGTATCTTAGTCAGGAACGCTGGCGTGATATCCTGGTCTTTGCAGATGTCTTTTTTATAGATGATTTCCCCGGCCGGTTGGCGGGACATATGAAGAATTGCGCGGATGGCATATTCTGTGGCACGGGTAATAATCAAGGTGAGTTCCTTTAACGACATACTTGACAAGATTTGTAATAAAATAAATGTCTTGAGCGACGATGTCAATCATTTATCATCTATCTGTTTCTCTTTAATCCTGCCTCTGGTCGATTGACAGTTCCTTTTTAATAAAGGCACTATGTTCTGCACTGATCAGCTTAATAATAAGGAACCTTTATTCAAATGTCTACTGAACAGGTTGTTGGACGTTTTGCACCAAGCCCTACCGGTCCTCTGCACTTCGGATCGTTAATCGCCGCAGTTGGCAGCTATTGCCTGGCGCGACGGAACGGGGGCAAGTGGTTGTTGCGCATGGAAGACCTGGATCCCCCGCGAGTAGTGCCGGGTGCTGCAGATGAGATCCTGTCAGCTCTGGATAATCTGGATTTGCATTGGGATGGCGAAGTCGTCTGGCAGAGTCAGCGTACTGATGCGTATACTGAGGCTGTAGAGAAACTTCGGCAACGGGGGCTGGTTTTTGATTGCGCCTGCTCGCGTAAGGAGATCCTTTTAAGCGCCCCGCATCCTGGCGAAAATGGTCCCATCTATCCTGGTACCTGTCGAGCCGGCCTGCGACCCGGACGCAAGCCGCGTGCGTTGCGCATCGAAGTGAACAAAGAGCAGGTCTGTTTTTCTGATGGCGTTTTTGGTCCTCTTCAGCAAGTCTTGTCAGAAGCTGTCGGTGATTTTGTCCTGCGCCGGGCAGATGGTCTCTTTGCTTACCAACTGGCGGTGGTCGTCGATGATGAGGCCGCAGGTATCAACCAGGTTGTTCGTGGTGCCGATCTGCTTTCGTCTACGCCTCGGCAGATTTTCCTGCATGCCTGCCTTGGCAACCCTGTCCCTAAATATATCCATCTGCCTCTGGCTATGGAAGAAGAGGGTAAGAAAATCAGCAAACGGCATGGCCCCGTCCAGCTTGATTATGACCATAACTCTGCAGAGTTGATTGCTCGGTCCTTGAGCTTTCTCGGTCAAGCAGTGCCGGGCAACCTGCGGGGGGCTCCACCAAAAGAACTTCTAGCATGGGCTATTCAAAACTTTGATCAAAGCAAAATCCCGGTTGCTGCCGAGGGATTAATGGTGACTGATTTCCCCCTGTGATCTAAAACTTTTTGTTGCCTGATCTTAAAAAAAGTACGAAAGCCCATTGACAGATGGCTAAAAAGCCGGTAAATAGGTTTTAGTAACTTACAGTGGGTCGTGCCTCACCTTGTGTCCTGAATAGATATTTTCCCCTTTCAAATATATCCAATCAAAGCACGGACTGACCTCAACCTTAAGATATCCTTGAAAACATAAAAGACTTATAAGTCAGAGCTTGACACAATAAACGCGTGGGGCAAACGGAATTTTTGCTCTGCAAAGTTAACCTTCCAAAGTATCCAAACCATTTCAGACCGCGAAAATTCGGAGAAAAAGAACTCAATATTCACAACCAACCAAGTATGCAGCAATTGCGGCAGGATATTGTCGTTATGCCTGTGTACTAATCCTGGTACATGCAGATTTAAGGAGAACAGATGAACCTGAAGGAACTGAAAGAAAAGAAGATTACCGACCTTTTGACTATTGCCAAAGAACTTGGCGTCGAGGGGTCATCAGCTCTGCGCAAGCAAGATCTGGTCTTCGCTATTCTGAATACGACCTCCGCTAAAAATGGAGCTATTTTTGGCGAGGGGGTACTTGAGGTTCTCCCCGATGGTTTTGGTTTCCTACGTGCTCCTGATGCCAACTATCTGCCCGGCCCGGATGACATTTACATCTCACCTTCGCAAATTCGGCGCTTCAGTCTGCGCACCGGTGATACGGTTTCCGGCCAGATCCGGCCGCCAAAAGAGGGTGAACGTTACTTCGCCCTGCTCAAGGTTGCCGAAGTCAACTTTGAAAATCCGTCTGTCGCCCGTGAGAAGACCGTTTTTGATAACCTGACGCCTCTCTATCCTGATCAGCGCCTGACTCTGGAAACACCGGACAATATGTCGACGCGTATCATCGACCTGGTATCACCGATCGGCAAGGGGCAGCGTGGCCTGATTGTCGCCCCGCCGAGAACTGGTAAGACGGTCCTGTTGCAGAATATTGCCAACTCAATCTCTGCCAATCATCCAGAAGTCTACCTGATTGTGTTGCTGATCGATGAACGCCCCGAAGAAGTCACCGATATGCAGCGCACGGTTAACGGCGAGGTCATCTCCTCGACCTTCGACGAGCCAGCCACCCGTCACGTCCAGGTTGCCGAGATGGTTATCGAGAAGGCCAGGCGACTGGTAGAGCACAAGCGTGATGTGGTTATTCTGCTCGATTCTATTACCCGCCTGGCCCGCGCTTACAACACCGTAGTGCCGCCTTCCGGCAAGATTCTTTCCGGTGGTGTTGATTCCAATGCTTTACACAAGCCGAAGCGCTTTTTCGGTGCTGCCCGTAACATCGAAGAGGGAGGCAGTCTGACGATTATTGCAACTGCTCTGATCGATACCGGCAGTAAGATGGACGAAGTCATCTTTGAGGAGTTTAAAGGCACCGGCAACATGGAATTAATTCTCGATCGTCGCCTGGTTGACAAGCGGACTTACCCGGCCATCGACATCAATAAGTCCGGTACCCGTCGTGAAGATCTTCTGGTCGAGGAAAAGAGCCTGAAACGCATCTGGTTGTTACGCAAAGTGCTCTCATCGATGAACGTGGTCGATAGTATGGAGTTCCTGCGGGATAAGCTCGGCGATGAGAAGACCAACCAGGAATTCCTCGACAGTATGAATCGATAAACGATTGCACCGGAAAAGGTTGCAATTGCTTTTAAATAGTGGTATCAAGTCACTCTTTTAAGCCCTAGAATCCACTAAATCCGCGACCTGTACCAAGCCAGGTCAACAGGAGTTGAACAATGAAAGAAGGTATTCACCCTAAGTATGAGGCCGTTACAGTTAAGTGCCACTGTGGCTCCACCTTTGAGACAAAATCTACCCAAGGCAAGGATATTACTACAGAAATCTGTTCTCAATGCCATCCTTTCTATACCGGCAAGCAGAAGCTGATGGATACCGCCGGTCGGATTGAACGTTTCCGCAAGCGGTACGAAAAGAAAGACTAGAGTTCTAGGGGGCGGCCCTGCTGGGTCGTCCCTTTATTTTTGATGTCGGGTTCCCCGGCTGAGATATTCTCTAACACATAAGTCTCAGAACAATATTCTCCGCGTCCCGTTCCGGGACACGGCCCGGCTCCTCGGACGGCGCGGTCGCATTTGGAAACGAAAGCCATGCTCGTCCAACTTCTCACGAACACTCCCAATCCGGAACAGATTGTGGCAGCTGCTGCGCGGCTTTGCTACTCTGATTCTTCAATCGAGCAGTTACTTGACCAGGCGCCAGACCAGGCCGCTAAGCTGTTGCAGAAGATTCTCGAACTCGGCCACTATTCGGTGCTTGAACACGCTTCTTTCACTTTTGGCATCGAGGGGATCAGCCGAGCCTGCTCCCATCAACTTGTGCGCCACCGGCTTGCCTCGTTTTCGCAGCAAAGCCAGCGTTATGTTGCTCATGACCAGCCCTTCGAGGCGATCATTCCCGAAAGCATACGTGAGCATCAGCCACTGCTGGAGCGTCTTGATGTGCACATGCAAAAGACCCATGAACTGTATCGTGACTTGATGGCCGCGGGAGTTCCTGCGGAAGACGCTCGCTTCGTGCTGCCCAATGCGGCTTCAACCAAACTGGTGATGACCATGAATGCCCGTGAGTTGCATCACTTTTTTACGTTGCGTTGTTGCCGGCGCGCCCAATGGGAAATTCAAGACATGGCCAAAGCAATGCTTCGCTTGGTTCGCCAGGCTTCTCCCTTGCTTTTTGCCGAGGCTGGTCCTGGCTGTCTGAGTGGGCCCTGCCCCGAAGGGAGTATGACTTGCGGTGCTATCAAAGAAGTAAGAGAAGAATATTCGCAACTGTAATTCAACCCTGAGTCCGCCGCACATTGATGCAGGCAGGTTCAACTTCAAAAATACTGATAGATTCCCATGCTGAATAAACTTGAAGAAGTCGCTGACCGGTTCCGTGAGGTCGAAGGTTTGCTTTCTGATCCCAACGTGATCAAAGATCAGGCGCGTTATCGCAATTTGACCAAAGAGCATTCCGCTCTGACCGACGTCGTCACCGGCTATAAGCGGTTTTGCCGTATCAGAGACGAAATCGCTGGTAGTCAGGAACTTCTTAAAGATTCTGATGCAGAGGTTCGTGAGATGGCGAGTGCCGAAGTCGCCGAATTGGAAACAGAACTGACTGCGCTTGAGGAACAACTGAAGCTTATGCTGCTCCCCAAGGATCCGAACGACCAGAGAAATATTATTCTCGAAGTTCGCGCCGGAACAGGGGGTGATGAGGCGGCTCTTTTTGCTGGTGACCTGTTTCGCATGTACTGTCGCTACTCTGACCGCCAAGGGTGGAAAGTTGAAGTCCTCAATACGGCTGAATCCGAAGCCGGTGGCTACAAGGAGGTCATTGCTCTGATCAGTGGCAAAGGGGTCTTTTCCCGCTTCAAATATGAAAGCGGCGTCCATCGTGTGCAACGGGTGCCGGAGACCGAGACTCAGGGACGTATTCACACCTCTGCCTGTACGGTTGCGGTGATGCCTGAAGCTGATGATGTTGAGGTCGATATTAATCCGAGCGATCTGCGTATTGATCTCTATCGGGCGTCTGGAGCCGGTGGTCAGCACGTCAACAAAACCGAATCGGCGGTGCGAATTACCCACATTCCGACCGGCGTCGTGGTTGCCTGTCAGGACGAAAAATCACAACATAAGAACAAAGCCAGAGCGATGAAAGTTTTGAAGTCGCGAATCCTTGATGCCATGCAGGCTGAACAGAATGCAAAAATGGCGGCTGACCGTAAAAGCCAGGTCGGTAGTGGTGATCGTTCCGAGCGCATCCGTACGTATAATTTCCCTCAGGGACGCTGTACTGATCATCGTGTCAATCTGACGCTTTACAAGTTAGAAGCCATCATGCAGGGCGACCTGAATGAAGTCATTGATACTTTAACCACGCATGCTCAGGCTGAAATGATGGCGGGACAGGACAACTGATGGTGGGGCAGTATAACTGCTGGCACAGGGGACTCACTTGAGCGAGCGTTGGACAGTCCTCAAAATTCTGCAATGGACTGCGGATTATTTTATCAGTAAGCAGGTCGACTCTGCGCGCCTGGAGGCTGAGCTGCTGCTGGCAGCAACGCTGGGTCTGGACCGGGTCGGTCTTTATGTTAATTTTGAGCGACCGCTGGATGCCGCCGAATTGGCTGCTTTTCGCGAGCAGGTGCAACGGCGTGCCCAACGGGAACCGGTGCAGTACATTCTCGGTGAGGCAGAATTCTGGTCACTACCTTTTAATGTCAGCCCGGCGGTTCTGGTGCCGCGAGCGGATACGGAAGTTCTGGTCGAAGAAGCCTTGACCCGGATCGAAGGCTCTGCCCGCGTTCTCGATGTCGGTACTGGCAGTGGAGCTATTGCGATTGCTCTGGCCCATGAAAAGACGGAAAGCTTGGTAACGGCTCTCGATTGCAGTGAGGCGGCACTCGAAGTGGCTCGCGTCAATGCCGAGCGTAACGGTGTGGCTGACCGGGTGACTTTTCTGGCGGGCGATCTGGCAGATTTGCCGCCGGGTCCTTTTGAGCTGGTTGTCAGCAATCCGCCCTACATTCCAACTGCTGATTGCGAGAAGCTAATGCCTGAAGTACGTGACTACGAACCACGCCTGGCCCTTGATGGTGGCGATGATGGTTTGACTGCTTATCGTCAGCTTGCTGCTCAGGCTGGCAAAACTCTTGTCCCGGGTGGTTGGCTGCTGGTTGAGGTCGGTATCGGGCAAGCGGCAGATGTCGAGGCACTTTTTAAAGCCGCTGGTCTAACCGAGATTAAGTATCGTGATGACTATTCTGGAATCCCCCGGGTTGTTATGGGGAAAACAAAGCTATAGGAGACATAACTATTCAACATGACAAAAAGAATGTCATTCCCGAGGGTGTAATCGGGAATCCAGACTTTGAAGCATGGCTCCCCGCTAGAATCATTCGGGGATGACAGATGTTTTTGTTGACAGTTAAAATTAGTGCAGAAGAGTTGCTAAGAGGTAAGAAACTTTGGATAAATTGATCATACATGGTGGCAAGCGGCTGGCAGGCGAGGTTACGGTCAGTGGCGCCAAGAATGCGGCTTTGCCGCTTCTGTTCGCAACGTTGCTTTCTCCCGGGCCGCACCGGTTGGGCAACCTTCCGCGTCTGCGCGATATTACCACCGCCGAGCGATTGTTGGCAGGACTTGGTGCTGAGGTTGACAGCAGCAATGGCATTTTGAAAGTGGCCACCGAGCAGATCAACAGCATGGAGGCTCCTTATGACCTGGTGCGTACCATGCGCGCTTCAGTGTTGGTGCTCGGCCCGCTACTGGCTCGCTACGGCAAAGCCAGGGTCAGTCTGCCTGGTGGTTGTGCGATCGGTGCCCGGCCGATTAATCTGCATCTTAAAGGGCTTGAAGCTATGGGTGCGGAAATTCATCTTGAGAATGGTTATGTCGAAGCGAGCGCTAAACGTTTGGAAGGTGCCCGGATTCACTTTGATATCCCGACCGTAGGTGGCACCGAAAACTTGCTGATGGCCGCGACCCTGGCCAGAGGGACAACGATCCTCGAAAATGCTGCGCGTGAGCCGGAAATCATTGATCTTGCCAAGGCCTTGCAAGGCATGGGTGCATTCATTAAGGGCGCTGGTACCGATACCATCACAATTGAAGGTGTTGACGATCTGACCCCGATGGATTACCAGGTCATGCCGGATCGTATCGAGGCAGGGACTTTTCTGGTCGCTGCTGCCATGACCGGTGGTCGGGTTGGTGTCAAAGGTGGTTGTGCCGAACATATGGAGGCGTTGCTCAGTAAACTTGAGGAAGCTGGTGCGACGGTTGCTGCGACTCCGGAAACTCTCTGGGTCGAAGGCCCGGAAGAGATCCAGTCGGTGAATATCAAGACTCAACCGCATCCAGGCTTTCCCACTGATATGCAGGCCCAGTTCATGGCGATGATGACCTTGGGCAACGGCACCAGCATGATTACCGAAGCGGTTTTTGAAAACCGTTTCATGCATGTGAGCGAACTGCAGCGGATGGGCGCCGATATCTCCATAGAAGGTCATACGGCTGCAGTCAATGGTGTCTCTGCTCTGCACGGCGCACCGGTGATGGCGACGGACCTGCGGGCCAGCGCCTGCCTGGTGCTTGCCGGACTGGCCGCTGATAGTACCACCGAGATCAGCCGCATTTATCATCTTGATCGTGGCTACGAAAAGCTGGAAGAGAAATTTCGCAGTCTGGGCGCAGATATCGAGCGTGTTCCGGCATAAAAACAGTGACTGAGGACTGGGGAGTGGTTACACTACCAGATTGTTGGGCAAATCGTTGGTCGATTTGATACCAGTCCCAGTCCCCAGCTACCAGCCCTTGGGAATATTATGAATGATTACCTGACTTTTGCCCTTCCAAAAGGGCGCATTATGCAAGACTCCATGGAGCTGTTTGCCAAGATTGGTATTACTTGCCCGGAGATGGATAATCCCGGTCGCAAACTTGTCTTTGTGAACCACGAAGACAAGTTGCGCTTCATGGCCGTGCGCTCTCAAGATGTGCCGACTTATGTCGAGCATGGCTGTGCTGATATCGGCGTGGTTGGCAAAGATACTCTGCTGGAACAGGACAAAGATCTGTACGAGCCGCTCGATTTGCAGTTTGGTTACTGCCGCATGGTGGTTGCCGAGCCGAAAGAACTGCGTCAGGATGATGATCCCGCTGGTTGGTCGAATATCCGAGTTGCCAGCAAATATCCCAATGTGACAGAAAAGTTTTTTGCCGCCAAGGGCATTCAAGTCGAAGTCATCAAGCTCTATGGGTCGATTGAGCTTGCGCCGTTAGTCGGTCTGGCTGAACGAATCGTCGACCTGGTTTCAACCGGTGGCACCATGCGCGAGAATGGCCTGGTTGAAGTGGAGACGATCGCCGAGGTGACCAGTCGTCTGATTGTTAATCGCGCCAGTCTCAAGACCAAGCATCGACGCATTTCCCGGTTGATAGAGGATCTGGAAAAGGTGATTGAAGACGGACCACGGATTTCCGATTGAGTCCGGGCCGTTGGAGGAATAAATTATGATTCGGTTTCTGCGCTTTTCAGATGCCGGCTTTGCTGAGGCCTTCCGCGAGATCAGTGAACGCGGCGAGACGACACCCGCTGGAGTCCTTGAGACCGTTCAGGGGATCCTGACAGACGTCCGTGAACGCGGCGACGCAGCGCTTTGTGAATACACAGAGCGCTTTGATCGTCTCAAACTGACAGCTGACAGCCTCGAAGTTTCTACCGTTGAGATAGACAAGGCCCTTGCTGCAGTCGATAGTGAGACTCTGGCGACTCTGCAGTTGGCTGCAGATCGGATTGCCGCTTTTCACGCTAAACAGAAGGAAGAAACCTGGCTCTCTGATGATGAGCCCGGTATCCAGTTGGGCCAGATGGTCACGCCTCTCGATCGGGTTGGTATCTATGTACCGGGCGGTAAAGCTGCGTACCCATCGTCGGTGCTGATGAATGCAATACCGGCCAAGGTTGCTGGCGTTGGCGAGATTATCATGGTGGTACCGATGCCCGACGGTGTGGTTAACCCGTACGTTCTGACTGCAGCTCATATTGCCGGTGTTGATCGCATTTTCAAACTTGGTGGTGCCCAGGCTGTGGCGGCTCTCGCCTATGGCACGGAAACGGTGCCTAAGGTCGATAAAATTACCGGTCCAGGTAATATTTATGTGGCCACGGCCAAGCGTCTGGTCTTCGGTACGGTCGATATCGACATGATCGCCGGACCCAGCGAAATTCTGGTGATCAACGACGGCAGTGGCAACCCGGCGCATATTGCTGCTGACCTGCTCTCGCAGGCCGAGCACGACGAACTGGCCGCCTCGCTGCTGATTACCACCGATGAAACCTTTGCACAAAGGGTCGCCGAAGAGCTGGAAACTCAGCTTGAACAGCTATCGCGTGCCGCAATCGCCCGTCAGTCAATCGATAACTTCGGTGCGATTATTCTTGCCCGCGATCTTAACGAAGCGGCAGCATTCAGTAACCAGATAGCTCCGGAGCATCTGGAGTTGGCCGTTGCCGAACCTTTTGAGTTGTTACCGCAAATTCGCCATGCTGGTGCGATCTTTCTTGGCCATAATACCCCGGAAGCGGCCGGTGACTATCTGGCCGGGCCTAATCACACCTTGCCGACCGGTGGCACAGCACGTTTCTTCTCGCCGCTTGGAACCGAGGATTTTGTCAAGAAATCAAGCCTGATCTCGTTCACTGCAGAAGGTTTGAATCGGTTGGGGGCAGATATTATTAAAATTGCCGAGCTTGAAGGTCTGGAAGCTCACGCAAAATCGGTATCAATCAGGCTAGGCAAAATCTGATTGTCGCTGTTCAGCATTATGAAATACTGTCATTCCCGAGGGTGTAATCGGGAATCCAGACTTTAAAGCATGGACCCCCGATAGAATCATTCGGGGATGACAGACGGTTTAGTTAGCAATTTAGATTTTACCAGCTAATTTTGAATGCAAAATTGATTCTCGGGGAGGATGGTATGGCACGAACTGCCACAATTGACCGCAGCACCAAAGAGACCAGTATCAACGTGATTCTCGACCTGGATGGTCGTGGTGAGCACCAGATCGAATCTGGAGTGCCTTTTTTCGATCACATGCTGACCCAGATCGCTCGTCATGGCTTCTTTGATCTGCAGATCAGTGCCAAGGGCGACCTGGAAATAGACGCCCATCATACGGTTGAAGATGTTGGCATTTGCCTCGGTGAAGCGTTCAAAAAGGCGCTTGGAGACAAGGTTGGAGTGCGCCGCTACGGGCGTGGAACCATGCCGATGCATGAAGCTCTGGCCGCCGTGATCCTCGATTTTTCCGGACGGCCATTTCTGGTCTTCAATGTGCCTCTGCCAAAAGCGCAAGTGGGCAATTTTGAACTCGAATTGGTCGAAGAATTCTTTACTGCGTTCTGCAACCACTCCGGTGCCAACGTGCATGTCAATCTGGCTTATGGCGATAACCTGCATCACATTGTCGAGGCGGTTTTTAAGGCATTCGCACGCGCACTGGACGAAGCGACTCAGTTTGATCCCAGGGTCGAAGGTGTCCTCTCTTCAAAGGGGACCCTTGAGTAGGAACAATAAAGTGTGCGTAGGAACAATAAATTGTGAGTAGGAACGATAAATTGTGAGTAGGAACGATAAATTGTGAGTAGGAACGATAAATGATCACGATCATTGATTATGAAATGGGTAACCTGCGCAGCGTCGAGAAAGCTTTTGAAAAGCTTGGTCATGCTGTCAGGGTCAGTAGTAATCCAGAAGATCTTCTGCATACGGACAAGATCGTCCTGCCTGGAGTCGGTGCTTTCCGCGATTGCATCAACAACCTGCGTGCCGGTGGCTTTGTCGAGCCGTTATTGCAGCATGTCGACTCTGGCAAACCGCTGCTCGGTATTTGTGTCGGCATGCAGATGCTCTTTGACGAAAGCGAAGAGTTCGGTCGTCATCAGGGCTTGGGACTGGTGCCGGGGAAGGTTATTCACTTTCCGACCGACATGACTGAAGGTGACGAGCGGCTTAAAGTTCCGCATATGGGCTGGAACAATATTCAGATCCAGAAGCCATCACCGATCTTCGAGGGTACGGAAGATGGTAGTTACGTCTATTTTGTCCATTCCTACTATTGCTCGGCTGATAATCCTGCTGATGTCGCTGCGACCTGTCGTTACGGTGAGGTCGAATTTTGTGCTTCTGTCTGGCGTGACAATCTTATGGCAACCCAGTTTCATCCGGAAAAGAGTCAGACCATTGGCCTGAATATTTTTGACAAGTTCGGGAAGCTATAAGCCTTTGCCACAGCGGCACAGAGAAACCTATAAAAAGAAAGACAGAAACTTAAAAGCTTTAGATTGTAGTTTTATCCTGTTTATCCTGCATATCCCTGTAGGTACAGGTTCTGCCCTTAAAGGCATTTATTAACAGGGATGGACAGGATATGCAGGATTGTTTAAGCAAAAACAGCAAAATATTTCTCTGTGTTCGTGGTCCAGTGACAGTATCGGAAGGTTCACATGATAATTTTACCCGCAATTGATTTAAAGGGTGGCCAATGTGTTCGTTTGGAGCAGGGACTGATGGAGAAGGATACTGTCTACTCGGATGATCCGGCGGCGATGGCTCGCCACTGGCAGGACGAAGGTGGCGAGTTCCTGCACCTGGTTGACCTGGACGGAGCCTTTGCAGGTGTGCCGAAGAATCGCGAGGCGATTGAGGCGATTGTGGCTGCCGTTGATATTCCCACCGAACTTGGTGGTGGTATCCGTGATCTGGAGACAATCGAAGCGTATCTGAAGCTTGGCGTCAGCCGTGTCATTCTCGGCACTGTCGCCAAGGAAAACCCGGAGCTGGTTGCAGAGGCCTGCCGGAGGTTTCCCGGTCAGATCGTGGTTGGTATCGATGCCAAGAATGGTCTGGTGGCTGTGCGCGGCTGGGCTGAGGTGACAGAGAAAAAGGCGATCGATATGGCCCGCGAGATGGAGGTTTTTGGCGTAACCGCAATCATCTATACCGATATTGCCCGTGACGGCATGATGCAAGGTCCGAATCTTGAAGCCACTGCTGCCCTGGCCGAAGCCATCTCGATTCCGGTGATTGCTTCCGGGGGCGTATCGAGCCTTGATGATATCCGCAACCTGTTGCAGATCGAAGCCTCCGGTATTGAAGGGGTCATCACCGGCAAGGCGATTTACGACGGCGCGTTGAATCTGCGTGAAGCCGTCGCTCTAACGAAAAAATAATCACTCGATTGATTGGTAAACCATGCTGACAAAAAGAATCATTCCATGTTTAGACGTTAAAGACGGCCGTGTGGTCAAAGGCGTGCAGTTCCTCGAACTGCGCGATGCCGGTGATCCGGTCGAGGCAGCCGAGGCCTACTGCGCCCAGGGTGCCGACGAATTGACATTTCTCGATATCACGGCCTCAAGTGACAAGCGTGGCATCATCCTCGATGTGGTGGCAAGGACTGCTGAACGGGTTTTCATGCCACTCACGGTTGGTGGCGGTGTGCGCGAGATTGCCGATATTCGTAACCTGCTCAATGCCGGTGCCGATAAGGTTTCGATCAATACAGCTGCCGTTCACCGCCCCGAGTTCGTTCGCGAGGCGGCTGAGCGTTTCGGTTCCCAATGTATAGTGGTTGCTATTGATGCGCGCAGAGTACCTGACAGTGATCCGCAGACATGGGAAGTCTATACCCACGGTGGCCGGAACCCGACCGGTATCGATGCCCTCGAATGGGCCAAGCAAATGGCGGATTATGGTGCGGGTGAAATCCTCTTGACCTCGATGGACTGTGATGGCACCAAAGACGGCTATGATATTCCCCTGACCCGCGCGGTCAGCGACCGGCTCACGATACCGGTGATCGCCTCCGGCGGTGTTGGTAACCTCGAGCATATTCGCGAAGGCTTGGTCGAAGGTGGTGCGAGTGCGGCTCTGGCGGCGAGTATCTTTCATTTTCGTGAATACACGATCGGTGAATGCAAGGAATACCTGCGCAAGCACAACGTCCCTGCTCGATAGGGACTGTCCCTTTAACTGCTCACTAAGGAGTAATTCGTGGCAGAAAAAGCTCAACAGGAAATCCTGGACGCAGTCTATAAGGTCATCCAGGAGCGAAAACAGAATGCTTCGGAAAAATCTTACGTCGCCTCACTCTATGCCAAGGGCCTCGATAAAATCCTCGGCAAGGTTGGCGAAGAGGCTACGGAAGTCGCTATCGCCGGTAAGGGCGGCCAGGTCGACGAAGTGGTCAGCGAGGTGGCAGACCTCTGGTTTCATACTCTGGTGCTGCTCAGTTATTACGATCTTCCACCAGAACGTATTTACGCCGAATTGGAGCGTCGATTTGGCACCTCTGGTCTGGAAGAAAAAGCCCACCGGAACAGTTGACCCGAAAGTAGACAGATTGAAGCTTCAATTTAAAGAGGGTTTAAACCTTTTTTAACGCAAAGGCGCTAAGACGCAAAGAGTCATGAACACGATTCAATCATCTTTCACAAGGAATATAAGCGTTTCCTTTGCGTGCTTTGCGACTCTGCGTTAACCCTTCTTTATGGGTTGTATAGAAACTTAAAAGTTAATTTTGAGGAGATTGCAGAAATATGAGTATTCAGGATCAATTGCTCGATGCGATGAAAGTGGCGATGAAGGCCAAAGACAGCCTGCGCCTGACCACCATTCGTATGGCCCGCACCGCTTTAAAAAATGCCGAAATCGATGCACGCCAGGAACTTGACAAAACAGCGGCAATCAAGATTCTTTCCACTTTGGTCAAGCAGCGGCGTGAAGCGGCCGAAGCTTATCGGGACACCCGCCCGGAGCTGGCAGAGAAAGAGGAGCTTGAGGTGGTGATCTTACAAGAGTTCCTGCCCGCCCAGCTAAGCGAAACTGAAGTAGCGGAATTGGTGGCCAAGGCGATTGCCGAGAGTGGTGCCAGTTCCATGAAAGAGATGGGGGCGGTCATGAAGCTGATTACTCCTCAAACGATCGGTCGTGCCGATGGCAAGTTGGTCAGCACTCTGGTTCGCAAACAACTGATGGGATAGGTGAAAAGGAGCTGATTCAATCATGAACGGCATCGATATTGCCATCATTGTTATCCTCTGCGGCTTTTTGCTGAAGGGGTTGCTACGCGGCCTGCTCAAGGAAGTCTGCTCTTTGGCAGGCTTTTTTATCGGCGCGTTTCTGGCGTTCCGCTACCATGGACCCCTGGCAGATGCTCTCCTGAAGCAGGTTGATCTGCCCACCCAGATTGCCGTAGCTATCACCTTTACAGTGCTTTTTCTGGCCACCATGACCTTTTTCCTGGTACTCGGCTTCCTTTTGTCACGTTTTATCAAGCTGCTTTTCCTGGGGGGCTTCAATCGTTTGATCGGTGGACTCTTTGGTCTGTTTCAAGGTGTCCTGCTGCTGGCGGTGGTGGTCTTTGCCCTCTCTTTGCAGCCTTTGCCATGGGGGATGGACAAGGTGATGAAAACAGCCTACCTGGCTCCACCTTTTGTTGATTTGGGTGAAGCGGTTCTGGAGGGGAGCCAGCGTGTTCTGAAATGATGGTAGAGAATCTGGTTCCTTCACACCAAACAACAGCGGACAGTCTGGTTCAACTTGAGTTTGCCAAAGTTGTCGATCTGGTTATCGCCAAAACCCAGACACCTTACGGTCGTGCCCTGGCGGCGGCGCTAACGCCCCTTTACGAACGCAGCATGATTGAGGAGGCTCTTCGAGAAGCCGCGGAGGCCGGGCAACTACTGCAGAAGAGTGGACCGCTACCGCTTGGCTCCGGCATTGACCTGTTGCCACATCTTACTCGCTTGCAGACCGAAGGTCTCAGGCTGGACCCCGAAGTGCTCCGTAATGTACAGGCGGCCTTAGAGGCCGCGGCGGTCTGTCGACAACAGCTATTGAACAGTGATGTTTGTCCCTCACTGCAACCCTTTGCACAGCAGTTGACCGCACTGCCGGAGTTGGCTGCAGAGATTCGCCGTAGTATCGGTCCACGTGTGGAAATCCTTGATTCGGCGTCCTTCGAACTGGCCGACCTGCGCAACAGTCTCAAAAATGAACGCAACCGGGTCAAGCGCCAGCTCGATCGGTTGTTGCAGGACGAAAAACTTCAGGGCATTTTTCAGGAATCGCTGATCACGGATCGCAACGGTCGCTACGTCGTGCCGGTGCGTGCCGATCACAGTGGTCGCCTGAAAGGTTTTGTCCATGATGTTTCCGCCAGCGGTCAGACCCTTTATGTCGAGCCAGCAGTTACCCTTGAAAGTAATAACCGTGCGCAGACGCTAGTGCATCAGATTAAGCGTGAAGAAGAACGAATCCTGGCACGATTAACTGCTGGCGTTCGTAAAGAACGGCGGCCGCTGGCTGACAATCAGGCCGTTCTGGCCAGGCTTGATTTGCGCCAGGCAATCGCACGCCTGACAGTCGACTTGGATGGTATGGTTCCTGAGCTGGCAACTGAGCCATCGCTTGCCCTGCGTGATGCCCGTCATCCTTTACTGGTCGTGGCAAATAAGAGCAAAGCAGACGCTCCAGAGGTGGTGCCGATTGACCTGCGTCTGCCTGAAGAGTGTCATACCCTGATTATCAGCGGGCCGAACACAGGCGGCAAAACCGTAACACTGAAGACGGCCGGACTGCTGGTTTTGATGGTGCGTGCTGGCCTACCGATCCCGTGTGCACCAGGAAGTCGACTTTTCCCGTTCGCTCCGGTGATGGCGGATATCGGTGATGAACAGAGCATCGAACAGAGTCTTTCCACTTTTTCCGGGCATCTGCTGCGTTTACGCAATATCCTGGAACGGGCCGATCACGAAACGCTGGTATTGATGGACGAGTTGGGTACCGGAACCGATCCTGGTGAGGGCGCGGCATTGGCTCTGGCTGCAGTTGACAGCCTGCGTGATGCTGGTGCACGGATTATGGCGACAACGCACCTGCATGTTGTCAAAGGCTATGCGCAACTCGAAGATCAGGTAGAAAATGCGGCGGTAGAATTTGATACGGAAACTCTGCAGCCGACTTATCGGTTGCATTATGGTATCCCCGGTGCCAGCCATGCGTTCACGATCGCCCGGCGGCTCAACTTGCCGGACAAAGTCTTAACCGCTGCCGAAGGTTATCTGGGACAGGGCGAACGCGATGGGGTGGCGATCATTGAGCGGCTGCAAACCTTGCGCGCAACCCTGGATGACGAGCTACGGACAACCCAGCGATTGCGTTCTGCTGCGGAAGAAGAGCAGCGGCGCATTCTCCGTGAAACTGAAAAGTTGGAGACCAGGCGTCAGACGATTCTCGATGAGGCGCGGCAGCAGGGCAGACAGATGCTCGATGCTGCTGAACGGAAACTGCAGGAACTCTTTCGCCAAGTCCCGGCAGGGACGGTTCAGCCTAAACAGCGGGCCGTACTGACCCGTGCCGTTAGAACACTACGCGAAACCTTGCCCGAGCCGTTGCCAGCGGGACCGGAGCAAATCCCGGAAGAGGTTGCCGTAAGGGAGTTGCTTTATGTGCCGGTGCTGGGGGTTGAAGCTGAAGTCACTCGCGTCGATGGTGATCGCATTGAACTTCTCGCTGGCGGCAAGAAGTTGCGCCAAAACCGCTCGACGCTGCGCCAGTTTCAGCCACGTCGTTATGTCAAACAGCAGAAACAAGCCCCACGGATTCGTGACAGTGTTGAACGCAAGGCTTTTCAACCGCGCCTGATCCTGGTTGGTAAGCGGGTAGATGATGCTCAAGGCATGCTTGCTCGGTTCCTTGATGAGGCATTACTCCATGGTGAGCAGAGTCTTGAGATTGTGCACGGTGCCGGGCAGGGGGTCTTGCGTAAAGCCGTGCGTGAGTTTCTTGCCGAGCGCGTAGAGGTCTCTGCTTTTCAGGCCGCAGGAGCAGAACATGGTGGTGATAACGTGACACTTGTGGAGTTACGACACTGATGGGACGTATCGCAGAAGAAAAAATTGACGAGATCCGTAACCGCACAGATATTGTCGAGGTCGTTTCCAGCTATCTTCCTCTCAAGCATTCCGGTGTAAATCATCAGGGTCTTTGTCCTTTCCATCAGGAAAAAACCCCCTCGTTTAACGTTAACTCTGCACGACAGATTTTTCACTGTTTCGGTTGTGGGGTAGGTGGCAATGTTTTTTCTTTCCTGATGCGTATGGAGGGTATGAGCTTTCCTGATGCAGTGAGACGGCTTGGCGAAAAAGTCGGTGTTGAGGTTGAAGAAGAAGCGGTTTCCCCCGATGAAATCCGTCGTCGCGAAGAGCGGGAACGGATAATGCGCATCAATGAAGTTGCCGGAAGCTTCTATCATCAACTGCTATTGGAGGATGAAGCCGGCACACTCGGTCGTCGCTACCTGCGGCAACGGGGTTATGAGGGAGAAACTGTACGTGCCTTTAAGCTTGGTTTTGCACCAGAAGGTTGGGAGACTCTGGCAAAATATCTGGCTGATAAAAACTTTTCCAGTGGTGATGTGCAGAAGGCAGGGCTGGTCCGTCCCGGTAAGCAGGACCGGGGGCATTATGACTTGTTTCGTAATCGCCTGCTTTTTCCGATTCATGATTTGCAAGGCCAAATGGTGGCTTTCGGCGGGCGCGTTCTCGATGACAGCCTGCCCAAATATATCAATTCCCCGGAGACGGCGGTTTATCACAAAGGCCAGACTCTTTATGGGCTTTACCAGGCGCGTGACGCTATGCGTCACAGTGGCGAAGCTCTGGTTGTTGAAGGCTATTTCGATGTACTGGCTCTGCATCGAGCCGGTTTCTCCGGAGCGGTGGCCACCTGCGGTACCGCCCTGACGGCAGACCACGCCCGACTACTCAAACGCTATGCTGACAAGATCCTGTTGATTTTCGATGCAGATGCTGCTGGGCGCAAGGCGACTTTTCGCGCCATGGATGCACTGTTGCCAGTCGGTCTGGCCGTTAGCGTGGTCGCCATGCCTGTTGGGGAAGACCCAGATTCACTCATCAAGGCTGAAGGCGAAGCAGGCTTTCGTAATTGTCTGGATGCTGCACGTCCGATTCTGGAAGTCTTTATTGAGGATCAGTTGCGTGTCAATGACCAGAGCGTTGAAGGGCGCGCGCGAGCTGCTGAACAGGTTCTCGAGCGGATTCGGCGCTTGCCAGGGGATCTGGAGCGTAGTCTTTACCTGCAGCGACTGGCGGAATTGACCAACCTTGATGTCGAACTGTTGAAGTCGAAAGTAAGTGGCGGTAGTGTTGTTCAAGCTTCACCGCGCCGTCCCGTAGCTCAACCTCTCTCGGCACGTCGACCTTTGACCGAGACGGGACAAACCCAGAGATACCTGTTACGCTTGATGTTGATGGATGATCAACAGCGCTGTCGTGTCCGTGAAGAGGGAACCGAGGGGCTTTTCCTTGATGATCTTTTCCGTGGACTGGCTGACTATCTGCTTGGTTGTGAGAATGAAGACGGCCAGTTGCCAGAAGATCTGTTTGATGCTTCGCTCGATGAAGCCCAACAGTCGCTTCTGGCCAGCCTGAAGTTTCAGGAAGACCAGCAGTGGGCTGACAACCCCTGAGAAGATCCTCACTGATTGCCGTTTGGCCGTCAGCAAATATCTCTTGAAACAGCGCTTGAAAGAGGTCGGTCGACTTGAAGAGGAAGCACGGAACAGTAACGACGAAGCCGCTTTGATGCAATATTTGCGAGAGCGGATAGAAATCAACCAGAAACTCAAAAAAAAGCTTTGAAAAGTAGAGGTTTGTCTATATAATGCCAAGCTTGTCTAAAAAATGCTTGTCCTTGGTTTGCACAGGGATCCTTGAGGGGAACATAGATGGCTAAAAAGACCAATATCGAAGAAGTCCAACAGTTGATCGATCTCGGCAAGGAGAAAGGTTTTCTCACCTATGAAGAGGTGAACGATATCCTGCCTGCCGATATGGTTTCTTCTGAACAGATTGACGATGTCATGAGCATGTTCAGAGAAATGGATATTGAGGTGGTTGACTCGGAGCAGAAAGCCACGGCGACCAAGGAAAAGCAGAGCGAATCCTCCAGCAGTGATGATAGCGAGGAAGAACCGGAATTTGACACCGATGTTATGGGTCGGACCAGTGATCCGGTGCGCATGTATCTGCGTGAGATGGGCCAGGTCTCTCTGCTGACCCGCGAGGGCGAGGTTGAAATCGCCAAGCGGATTGAAGAGGGTGAGGCTCTGGTTGCGCAGGTGATCGTCAAGACTCCGATTGCTTTCATGGAAGTTGTCAATCTTGGTGAACGGCACCATAAGGGCCAGATCAGTGTTGCCGAGATTACCAAGGACTATGATGAGGAAGAGGGCGCAGAAGCGGGAGAGAAGCAACGTGTGCGGGTCGTCGGCCTGATCGACGAACTCAAAATTCGTTACGAGCGTTTTATGGCTCTGCGTGATGAAGCCGCTGATGCCACCAAGACCGCACGCAAGCCCCTTGATAAAGAGATGGAAACGCTCACGGTGGAAATGGGCGACCTGATGAATAAGGTCCGTCTCAAAGATTACCAGATCGCCAAGATCGTTGATCGTCTCAAAGAGTTGGCCAGGCAGGTAAAAAAGGCCAAACAAGAGGTCAAAGCCTGCGAAGAGGCTCTTGGTCGCCCTTATGCAGAGATCAGCAAAATGTTACGACGGATGCGCAAGAGCGAAAAAGATGCTCGCGCTGTAGCCGAAGAACTCGATCGTCCGATGGATACCCTGTTGGTTGTCGAGAAGCGTTTGAAGAGTACCGATCGAAAATTCACCCGGGTTGAAGAGGAATCCGGTTTTGCTCCAGAAGAGTTGCTTGAGTCTCTGAAAGCCGTGAATAAGGGCGAGTGGCGTGCCAAGCAGGCCAAGACCGAGCTGGTTGAAGCCAACCTGCGTCTGGTGGTTTCCATTGCCAAAAAATACACTAACCGCGGTCTGCAGTTTCTCGATCTGATTCAAGAAGGTAATATCGGTCTTATGAAGGCCGTTGATAAATTTGAATATCAGCGCGGCTATAAATTCTCAACCTACGCGACCTGGTGGATTCGTCAGGCCATTACCCGCGCGATTGCCGATCAGGCCCGCACCATCCGTATTCCGGTGCACATGATCGAAACGATCAACAAGCTGATCCGTACCAGCCGCCAGCTGGTCCAGGAGATCGGGCGTGAGCCGGTTCCCGAAGAGATTGCCGAGCGTATGGAACTGCCGCTCGAAAAGGTGCGTCGGGTTCTGAAAATTGCCAAGGAACCGATCAGTCTGGAAACACCGATTGGCGAAGAGGAAGATTCCTCGTTGGGTGATTTCATTGAAGATAAAGGGGCTGTTTCGCCACTTGAAGCTGTCATCAAGAGCAACTTGTCCGATCAGACGGCCAAGGTGCTGGCAACCTTGACGCCTCGTGAAGAGCGGGTTCTGCGTATGCGTTTCGGTATTGGTGAAAAATCGGACCACACCCTCGAAGAGGTCGGTCAGGACTTTGCCGTTACCCGCGAGCGTATCCGCCAGATTGAAGCCAAGGCGTTACGTAAATTGCGCCATCCGAGTCGGGCCAAACGGTTGAAGAGTTTTATGGACACCAACAGCAACAACTAGTTTCTGTCTGGTAACCGCCCTTTTCCGCAATCTCGGCGTCAATCTGCGCATCTGGTTGTGCGGCGTAAAGTACTACGCCTCCGCTCAAAGGCTTGATTTCCTTGACCTTGCGAAAAATTGCTGGTTTCCAAATCAGAAACGGGTACTAACTTAAGTCATTTCCGGATGGAAACTCACTTGTTGTGATTTTGCCTCGGGAAGAGGTCAGGCACTGGAAAGTGATTGACAGAGAAGATAGAGCAACATACACTTTTACTTTGAACTTTAGCGGGCCCATAGCTCAGTTGGAAGAGCCACCGGCTCATAACCGGTCGGTCCCAGGTTCGAACCCTGGTGGGCCCACCACCCGCCAGAAAGCCATGATTGAAATGTATTGGTTCACATAGATCTTCAAAGTTAAAGAGAGTGCAGCCGAAAACCAGGCTGCACTCTTTTTACATCAGGGGGTCCGGTAAAACAGGCCGGTTCCCTTGGCAAAGGTAGAGAGAAAAACCTGGCAAAACAAACAGAGGATAATGGCAAAGCAGAAGCAACGCATACAAGATTTAGTCGGCCTGGTTCATAAGCTTTACGCTCCAGAGCTGGCCGCAGATTGGGATAATGTCGGACTACAGGTTGGTGATCCCAACGCCCCGCTGGAGCGAGTTCTGGTCGCTCTCGATCCCGGTCTTGCTGCAGTTCAGGCGGCACGGGATGCTGATGCGCAGGCTTTGGTTACCCATCATCCCCTGATCTTCCATCCGATCAAACGTCTGACGCCGGAGGATGCCGTTGGAAAGGTCCTCTGGACAGCGGCGTGTGATGGTGTGGCAATCATCAGCGCCCACACTAACCTGGATTGTGCCGTCGATGGTCTTAATAGTTGGTTGGCTGAGCGGCTTGGTGTGCAACAGAACGTTCCCCTGCAGCCAGTTGTTGGCGACTACCTCAAATTGGTTGTGTTCGTTCCCTCGGAACATGAGCAAAGTGTTGCTGAAGCGCTCTTCTCGGCAGGCGCCGGACAGATTGGTCATTACGACGAATGCTCTTTCCGCAGTCGTGGTGAAGGGACCTTCCGGCCTGGTCAAGGGACCACCCCATTCATTGGTGTGGTCGGTCAAAGAGAACGGCTCGAAGAAGTTCGTCTTGAGACGATTATTGCCAAGCGCAAGTTGGCCCGTGTCCTGCAAAAAATGCACAAGGCCCATCCCTACGAAGAAGTTGCCTACGATCTTATACCACTCCAGAATCAGGTGCCGGGTGCCGGTTTGGGACGAATCGGTCGTTTACAGCAAGCGACGACGCTGGATGCCTTTGCTGCCAGAGTCAAGAGTGCTCTCGATTGTGACCATCTCCGTCTGATTGGGGCTGGGGACCGCGCCATTCATAAGGTTGCCCTTTGCGGTGGTAGTGGTGTCACTCTGCTGCAAACGGCTCATCGTCAGGGTGCTGATGTTCTGGTCACTGGTGATGTTAAGTATCATGATGCACGTCTGGCAGAAGAACTTGGTATTGCACTCATAGATGCCGGACATTTTGCCACTGAACAATTGATGATTGAGCAGGTAACAGACTCGTTGCGTGAGGCTGCCCGGCAACATCATTGGGATATTGTTTTCGAAGCCTATACCGGAGAAGTGGATCCTTTCCGGTTATACTAGAAGCTCGACTGCCCAGGCAGTTGATACAAAAATAGATCGTTGATAAGGGAGGCATTTATCGTGCAGAAGCAGTTGCAGTTACTGCGAGATTTGCAGGAAATGGATACAGAGAAGAAGGTTGTTGAAACCGAACGGCAGGCAGGTCTCGATGAGCAGCAGGTTCTTAAGGCCGAACTTGATCGTCTTCAGCAGATGGTTGATAGCCTGGCTGGTGAGATCAGTGTGCTGCAAGACGAAAAAGCCGAATTGGTCAGCGCCAAGGCTCTGGAGCAGGAAAATGTTGAACGCTCAGAGGGTCGACTTCCCCAAAGCAAAACGCAAAAAGAATACGTTGCGGTACTCAAGGAAGTCGACACCGCCAAGAAGCTTTTCAAAGATCTGCAGACAAACATCGACGCCAAGGATGAAATCCTGTCGTCTCTCAACGCCGACAAGGAAGAGAAAGATGGTGAGTTGACGACGAACGGAGAGCAGGCTGACGCTCGCTGTGCCGAGGTCGATGCTTCTATGGTTGCCGTGAATAAGAAGCTTGCTGTGATGGAACGTCAGCGTGGTGCCTTGTTGGAAGAGTTGCCGAAAAGCCTGCGCAAGCGTTACGAACTCCTGATGTCTCGGCGTGCCGGTTTAGCCATCGTCGAGGCTCGCGGTGGAGCTTGCCTCGGTTGTCATATGCATCTGCCACCGCAGATGTTCAACAGCCTCTTTGTTCTCGACGAGATTCAGTCTTGTCCACATTGCAGCCGTTTGCTTTTTGTGACCGCACCGGACTGATCTTCGGTTCTGATAATCTAACGTGGTTGGAGACAACCAGGCGATCGCCGGTCCATGAACTTGGACGGGAGGAAAGTCCGGGCTCCACAGGGCGGGATGGTCCTTAACGGGGACCGGGGGCGACCCCAGGGAAAGTGCCACAGAGAGAAGACCGCCCGTTTGCGCTTCGGCGAAAGCGGGTAAGGGTGAAAGGGTGAGGTAAGAGCTCACCGGTGCCGGCGGTGACGTCGGCAGCTAGGTAAACCCCATCCGGAGCAAGGCCAAATAGGGGAGTGTCTGAGGACGGCCCGTCCGAAACTCCCGGGTCAGGCTGCTTGAGGCCGTCGGCAACGGCGGCCCTAGAGGAATGATCGTCGCCGCATAACAGGTAACTGTTATGCGGAACAGAACCCGGCTTACGGTTCTCTCCAACCACATTTCCCTCTTTATCTACGGATCTATAATGATGGCACCTGAGCTGATCTCCGGGTGCCGTTGTTTTCTGAGTTTATGACCGAACAGTCTGAAACCAATACACCAGATTGGCCGGAAGTCCTGCAAAGGATTAACCGCGAGCTTGCCACACTCAGCAAGGTTGAGCGAAGTTGGCTCAGAGAACATATTGCGATATCGAAGTCACTCAGCTTGCCCTGGATAAACTCTTTTGCAAGGCTGGTGGAGTCGCATTGAAACGCATCGGCGACGGCCAATTACTCAGCTCATCTGAGAACGTGCCAGAATAGTTGCTTAACCTGTGTAAGCCTGAGAAGGATTCTGCTATGGAAATCAACTTTAAGAAAACCAATGGTCCAATTGATGATCTGATCGACGAAATTCTAGCGATAGCCGATGTGCACCATCCAGAAATTATCCGGCAGATGGTGATCAGTGCTTTGAAGACTGGCCAGGAAAACGATTATCTCGCTGACCTGAAGATGTTGCGTACGACCATGAAGGAGATGCGCTACACCAGTAAAGTGTTTGGCCCGTATCGTGAGCGCAAGAAGGTGACCATCTTCGGTTCAGCCCGTACATCTCCGGATGAAGCGATCTATCAGAAATGCGTGACCTTTTCCCGTCAATTGGTGCGACTCGGTTATATGGTGATTACCGGTGGTGGTCCCGGCATCATGCAGGCGGGTAATGAGGGCGCCGGAGCAGAAAACTCCTTTGCTGTTAATATCCGTCTTCCCTTTGAACAGGGAACCAACCCGGTCATGGAAAACAGTGGACATTCCATTACCTACCAGTATTTTTTCACGCGCAAGGTGGCTTTTCTCAAAGAGGCAGACGCTGTAGTCCTCTTTCCTGGTGGTTTTGGCACCATGGACGAGGCAATGGAAACTTTGACCCTGGTGCAGACTGGTAAGAATCCGCCGATTCCACTGGTTCTGGTCGACGATGATGATGGCAGCTACTGGGAGCCCTGGTTAGATTTTATGAAGGAGGTCCTGCTTAAGCGTGGTCTGATTTCAGGAGAAGATTTCAGTCTCTTCACCATCACCCGCGATCCTTTTGAAGCAGCTCAGGTTATCCACGATTTCTATCGTATCTATCATTCCAGTCGGTGGGTGGGATCGACCTTTGTTATTCGTCTCAACAAGCCGTTAAGTGCAGAGAACCTGATAACCCTTGAAGAGGAATTCAACGAAATTCTTGAGCCGGGTAGTCGCCTTGAGTTGACCAGCGCACTACCGGAAGAAAGGGATCAGCCAGATCTCATGGATCTGCCGCGTCTGGTGTTTCAATTCAACCGACGCAACTATGGCCTGCTCAAGGCGTTTTTGCGCAGGCTTAACTCTTTTTGAAATGTACAGGAGTAAAGCAGGCAAGGAAGTTGGTTGTTATGAATGGCGTCTTTTACATGCTTTTTTGGCCGACGGTTTCAGCTCCGCCGATAGGCCAATAAAGTAGGTCCTCTGCGCCGAGGTGGCCTGTTCTTCGGCCAGTATGAACCAAAGAATCAGGCCAAGTAAAACAAGTAGTATAATTGCTTCAAACATGGAGCCTCTCAGCAGGCCGACCGCCAAATCAACGAGTGATCCTCAACGGTAGCCTGACCTGTTGAACTAATATCCGGCCATAACCAGCTTGCTGCTTTCGTGAGTCATATCATCACCATCGGCTGGCACACAGCTGACACATACTTGTAGCGATTTTTGTGTCTCGTACATGTAACGTGCCCTCACAAGCGTGTGGCGTGTGCACTTGTCACATTTTCCTGGCCATAAAGGTCTCAGTAATTTCAGCATCTTAGCTGTCCTCCCTGTCTCGATAGCCCCCCTCGATGTAAAGAGTATGCTTCAATGACCATGCCAAGAGTTTGCCCTACCGAAAAGTCTTGGTTCTGCGATCCAACTGTAAACAAGCCAGTTGGTTCTTTGTTGCCACTCTGATAAACGCTGTTATACTGACAGCTGTTTGTTTCTATCTACCTAATTACGTTGGTATTTGAAGCTTTTCAGCCAAGCGATATGTGGCGACAGTTACTTAACTACGTACGGGTGGATCCGCCACCCCCGCAACCCAGAGTTGAGGTGTACTTATGATTCCAACATACAGCACCATCCTTTATGCAACGGATTTGACTGAAAATGCTGCACACGCATTTCGCCATGCGATTTCTCTGGCTAAAGCGTTCGATGCGCAAATTCATATTTTGCATATGATGCAGGAAATGGATGCATCCGTCATCAGTTACGTGTCGAGCGTTATTGGCGAAGAGAAACTGGCCGGCATCGAGTTTGATCACGAGAAGGAGTTGAGTGAGCAAATTCGTGCAAAGCTTGACCGCTTTGCTGCTGAAGAATTGGCTGATTATCCCGAGGAACTGGCAAGGGTGGCCTCAATCACTGTTGGTCATGGCGACCCCGTGGCCGGTGTTCTTACGGAAGCAGACCGCCTCTCTGCGGAGTTGATCGTTATGGGGACAC
>PVMK01131979.1_pt1 | contig 34645 bp, 37 predicted proteins | sample 1853481 | NCBI WGS metagenome assembly PVMK01 (sample SAMN08533507, study PRJNA380276) | Marine sediment metagenome, whole genome shotgun sequencing project. | reverse complement strand
TTATGAAATCGGCCTGAGGGATGACATCAGCCGGCTTGTCGCTGATCTTTGTCAAGGAACCCTTGAACGTCCGCTTCAGTTCTGAGTGGATCGAATGCAGCTGCAGCTCCACCTCTTGCGACCACTCCGCAGGTCTGCGAGTGAGTATGTTGACCTCGAGACCAGCCTGGGACAAAAACGGGATCAGCACATGGGCACTGCCTCCACCGCCGACTATCGTCGCCACTTTTTTCTCTGACGTTGCCATCGCGCATCCTCCGATGAAAATCCGTTGCTGTGGGTTTTCCTTTCGTACTCCACTGGGCTGTCATAGTCCAGCCAGGAGTGCTTTTTTGTAGCGTCCTGTCCAAAAAGTCGATCGACCGTAGCTTGGTGGATTCTAAGCTAGTTTCCATGCAGAAAACCAGTACCAAAAAGTACACTATAAAGCTTTCAGGCTTGTCTTTTGGACTGAAGAACACCCACCGCTATCCTCCCCAGATGAACTCCATACTCCGTCCCTTTCATCTGCCTGGCCATACCTGGCCGAACGTCAAGCGCTTTGCCCGTGGCTTGGCCAGATGGTAGCTTCTTGACAGGACTCAGGCTTATCAGGAGGCCTAACCAACATGTCAAAGGTACTGGGCTACGTTGCGATTCGAGGAATTGAAAGGGGTTGTAAATGCTGCGCGGCGTCAGCCCTTGCAGAAATTCGCATTGATTATTCATATCTAATGACTATATATGGCCGACTCCTGCCATAAGCGACGCTGAAATTTACACCTATCGTATGGTCGCTTACTGGGCAGGACCGGCGGCTGGTGATTCGTGCCCCATCAGGATTTATGGCACTCTCTTTCTGGTTCGCATTGATATCGATAGAAGGAATCATGATGGAGCACAGCAATAGCCGCCCCTTAAAATTGGGCCTCATACTGCCGGAGTCGGAAGGGGACCTCGGTGGCAGGACACCTCGCTGGAACGACTACGTGGAGATGTCGGGCCTTGCCGAAGACATCGGCCTCGATTCCATCTGGTTCGTCGACCACCTACTGTATCGAGGTGAGGCGACGCAAGTCCGACAACAGGGCGTATGGGAATGCTGGTCAATTCTGGCCGCACTGGCCGCGGTTACCAGCCCGGTGGAGATCGGCTCACTGGTCACCCCCACTACCTTTCGCAATCCGGCCATTTTCGCCAAGCAGGTCGACGCGGTGGAGGAGATCTCGGGCGGCCGCGTCATCTTGGGTCTGGGGGCTGGCTGGCACAACGAGGAATACCAGGCCTTCGGCGTTCCGTTCAAAATGCTCGTGTCCCGTTTCGAGGAGGCATTCCATATCATCCGGTCCCTCCTGCAGGAGGGATCTGTGAATTTCGAAGGCAAGTACTACTCGGCCGGTGATTGCGCACTGGCCCCCCGCCCAGGCCAAATGGCCCGCCACTGATGATCGGCTCCAGCGGACCGCGCATGCTTGGCATCACGCTGCCCTGGGTGGACAGCTGGAATACCTGGTTGTGTGACGAACGCAATGCGCCAGACGAAATTCCCCCGCTGCGCGAACTGGTCGACGCTCGGTGTCGCGATGTGGGGCGCGATCCCGCCACCTTGGGGCGCAGCTGTTCCATTGCCATCGATCCGACCGGAAAGCGTGATGTCCCTTCCAATCTCGATGTGGATCTCCAGGCCTTGAGCGGCCCGCCAGAGGTGGTCGCGCAAGCCATCCGGGCGTTCGCCGACGAGGGGATCGATCACATCCAGGTCTACATGGTGCCGAGCACCATCGAGAGCGTGGAATGGCTGGCAAAGGTGATCGAGATTCTCGATCAGTGAACTTCAGGCACATTCCTTCTACGGATAGTTGGAATCAGAGTTAAAACTCTTGTTCCGCTTCTCGCCAGAGAGCAGTCGTTCGCCAGCCTTAGTTTATGGCGCCATCAATAAGTGCTCTCGGCCATAAGCAGTCTTCGGCTGATGTTTTGGATAGCTGCTCAGAATCCAGATTCACCCTATACTCAGGATATGGCTCAAGTTGAACGCAAATCGCTTCGCGAGCTGTTAATGTTTCCAGCCGTGTTTACGGTGGTGCTGATGAGCGTGATCAGCATGGAAACACATGCCCAGGACGAAAAAGAAACCTGCCCTTGTTTTAGCTACGAAGAAGTCGAATCAATCTTCATGAGTGGAGAACAGCTAACAGCGGAAAAGGGCTCGAGCTTCTGTAATGCCGAGGACTACTCTGTTGAATGCAAAGCCGAGGTGATCGTCTGGGATCAAGACTACGAGGTAATCGCCCAGGCCAGTGTTGAGTGGTTTGACTTTGATCCCAGCCGTTGCGGTTACATTGACACCGCCGGCAATCCTGGCGTTGAACGCAATGTTAGATGGCCACATCCGGCCCCGGAAGCTACAGCCAGGGCCTGCTTCAACATTATTTCCAACGTAATTGCGAAGTCAGACACTTCCGGCAAGTGCAATACCTATCCATGAATGGCGGAACAGCGCTTGAGCTTGAGTGTAGCGGCATTGAGATAGGATTGTGAGTAATCAACAGTTAGTAAACAGCCTTCGGGCAAATGTGCCTCTTAAAATGCCTGAGTTGGTAGAGGCCTTTCTCTCAGTTGATCGCATTAGGTTTGTGCCGGAACGTTACCGAGATAACGCTTATCATGACGGGCCGTTTCCTATTGATCATGGGCAGACCATTTCTCAGCCTTACACAGTAGCCTTTATGCTGGAGCTGCTTAAACCCCAAAAAGGGCATTCCGTTCTTGATATAGGATCGGGGTCCGGTTGGACAACGGCGTTGTTGGCTCATGTGGTTGGAAATAACGGGAGGGTTCGTGGAATTGAGCGGATTCCTGAATTAGTGACCCTTGGGCAAGACAATCTTGCTGCGTTTAACTTCCTCTATGCGAGCATCGAACAAAGTGGTGTGCTGCTGGGGACGCCCGGTGAAGTCTATGACCGCATTCTGGTTTCCGCTGCTGCGGAGGAGCTGCCAGACACGTTGTGTGAACAGCTAAAACCACGTGGAATTCTAGTCATTCCGGTTGGCAAGTATATCCTCAAAGTCAGCAAAGACTCTCAGGGACAGGTTGAAGTTGACCAACACGGTTACTTCTCTTTTGTACCTTTGATTTACTGATTCTGCTCATTCTCAAACACGGAGGCCATGCGGTCAGTTTCCATTGTTGGCACGCCCAGTCGTTTTGCTTCTTTTCTCCAGCCGGCTACTGCAGGACTTACCTCTACCACAATTTCGTTCGCTTGTTTTGGTTTAATGTCAAAATACTCGGCCACCGCGAAGGCATTGTCCAGAGACGCGGTTTGGTAGTCAAAGTCCATGGCAGAGGACAGCTGGTCGCCCTGGTTCCAAAACCAAGAATTAACCTCACCCGCTCTCACTGACAGCTACCTGCCAGCTGTGTCCAGTATCACTGAAATCAGGACGGAGCGACTATACTGGGTCGTAAGCACTGATTCGCAATTACTTCCGCCCTTGTTCCGCTTCTCGCCAGAGAGCAGTCGTTCGCCTGCCTTAGTTTAAGGTGCCATCAATCATCCCTTTCGGCCACACAAGCAGCCATCAGGCGCTCATTTGAATCGCTGTAATCAATCGTAAAGGCTAGGTTGTTCGCTCATTCGATTGCGTTTGGTGGAAAGGAGTTCACGAGAAACGTGATGATATCGCGCACGGAGATTACGCAGAGAGGATGGCGGTCAGCATCCACGATGGGTACGTGCCGCACTCCCTTGATGCTCATGTAGTGGAGTAACCAAGCAAGAGTGTTGTCCGGTGTGCCAACCACCGGGTCGGGCGTCATCACATTGCTTAGTGGCAATAGTGAGAGATCTCCGGCTCGATCGATTACGCGAGCCACTACATCGCGCTCGGTAAAGATTCCGATCAATGGCGAGTCTTCCCTGCCGGTGCGGGTAACAATTGCTGAGCTGCAATGGTCGTACTGCATGGTTGCTAGCGCCGTTGCAACAACCGTGTCCCGTGAAAGGATGAGTGCTTTCGGGCACGGAATCGTGGAGGCCGGTTCCTGAAAGATCGATGTGTCGAAGATTAACTTGCGCACCATGTTGTTTCCTCGGACGTTTGGCGTGTGGCAACTGGCCGTCTTTGAGCCAGCGTTAGAGCGCCGGCCCGTGAATGTAGTCCTTCAGCGTTCGATTCTCGAACACCTTCTCTTCCAAGTGTGCATTTACCACATCACCGATTGAAATGATCCCCGCCAAGCTTCCGTCATCCAAGATCGGCAGATGTCGAATACGGTTCTTCGTCATGATCCCCATGACGTAGTTGAGATTATCGTCAAGAACACCAATGATAGGATCCTTCGTCATGGCATCCTGAACAAAGTATGGGCAAGTAGTCTCTTCCCGCGTCGGGGGCTCGTCCAAGCGGACACATCGTTCCCCGCATACCCGAAGGATGTCTCGCTCTGTGATGATACCGATAATATCTTCACCTTCCCCCGTAACGACCAAAGCGCCGATGCTGTGTTCGTTTAGCCTACCGATAACATCGTGGATAGTCTGGCCGGCCTCTATCGTCACCACCGCTGTCCCTTTTTTTTGGAGTATGTCTCTAATTCGCATAGTTTAAGCCTCTACAGAGCAGGAAGAATAAAAGGCCCTTCCCCCCATAATCCGCAGTTATCGAACAATTATACACCTTGCTTTTTGGCCCTGGCCGCTGTGCATGAAAACGACAGGCAAGCGCGGTGGTGTTTACCTGTTGATTTGCATCCAATATTGCCCAGCCTTTGTATGCAGGAAGTGCCCATCCAAATGTGGCTCAGAGCAATACTATCAAGCAGTTTGACTGCTGAGGCCGGGGCAATTTAGAGTACAAACATATATTGTTTTGGTTCAAATTTCGGTGCAATTACACAGTGAAAGCATTAATGCTCATTAAAAGGCTGCCTTCGGGTGGCTTTTTTTGTGCCTTATGCGCCCCGCCGAATCTGCAAGGGATACAGATGCGGCACGGGCCCGACAAACTGTCATCGCTGTCTGTGGGCAGATGGATATCAGCCCGGACCAGATTAGTTGGGATGACCGGATCTACGGCGGCTGGACTGCTTCACTTGTAAGCGTTCTTACCGATTGCCCGAATGACGCCAGACGCGTATGGATTGCTGGGCACAATTGTAGGCACATAATATTTATTGCCACTTTTAGGTTTCATTCGTAATGCGTCCACATGCGCAACACCTTGACGATATGTTCGTCAACCAGGACCTGATACACGAGGCGGTGCTGGATGTTAATTCTGCGTGAGTACGCCCCTTGTAAATCTCCGACCAGTTTTTCAAATGGCGGTGGGTTCTGGAATGGATCAATCTTAAGTATATCCAGAAGCTCCTGAGCCTTAATTTTGAGATTGCTGTTAGCGAGCTTTTTGGCGTCTTTCTGGGAGTGTTTTGAATAGACGATTCGCCAATTCACCAATCGAGTCCTGATTCGAACTCTTCAACCGGAGATTCCATTCCTTCTCTGATGGTTTCGCGCATTCCAGGCACCGACAGTAGATATATCGTTTCCTGAACTGACGACCAATCTTCTTCAGAAACCAAAACAGCGCTGTTTCGCTTTCCCGTGATTCGTATTGGCACGTGAGACTCAGCCGTCTCGTCGATCAAGCGGTACAGCCTTGCTCGTGCTTCGCTGGCAGTTAATGTACTCATTTTTAAAGCGTACGTTAAAGCGTACGTAATGTCCAGTTAAGTCAACGATGTTGTCTTACTGCTCCCCAGGGTTACATTAATTGTGGGTTAATGCACAATGCGTCTCTTTTCTGCAAGATTCTGAATTATCTCCTATAATTAATAAACAGGTCTTTTCTCACCTGATTGGGGAAAACAGGGGAACAGGGGAGTCTTTGGTGAAAAAGTTAATCGTAAATCTGAAAGTTCATATTGCTTCCAGTGGTTTTACATTTATCGAATTGTCGATCGTCGTGGCCGTAATTATCATTCTGGCTTTGGCTATCCCCACTTATTCCAATTATTCTATCAGAGCAAAAATTGGCGAAGCAGTCACCATGATCAATGCGGTGGAATCCGCTACGGCTTCCGTCTGCCACAAAGAACGATCAAATTTCATTCTTACCAACCAACTGGTTGGCTACAAATTCCGGGCATCGGAATACGTGCAAAATGTCGTTCTTGGCGGCACCTGTGGCGCGCCGACCATTGCGGTAACCACGCGGGCCACCGGTGCTCAGCCCAGCCCCGTGCTGACCATTAGCGGGGAGTTTTCCGATGGTGCTGACCAAATCACATGGACCTGCGTGAGTTCCGGCCTGAATAGCCATGTGCCTGAGACCTGCAGAAGTTGACCACACCACCTGATTGCTGGCGTTTACCCGTTGCGGTCGCCCCACAGGCCAAACCCCATCGGGGCTGCTGTTGTAAGCATCGATAGTATCGAAAATAGGCGCATTTTCGTGAAGGGACTTGACTGTCTCGATGGAACACCATTGTTGGACATCAAGCCGGCGATTTTGGACGAACGGGGTTAGGGTTTGGTGGTTCAGCCTACGGCCGGGTCTGTGGATCCAGGCTCAAGAGCGCATGCAGCAAATTATCCTGGAAAGTCTCATTTCCAGTCAGCGCGTCGTGCTTTTCGCAAAGAAATAGTGGGTAATCGAGGGGGAAGTCAATAAATCGGTGACGGGTGACGGATGAGTCGAGCGACTCGCGGGCCAGAAGGGAAGCCTTGGTTACAATTCCATCCCCGGGCTCCAGCATCAGCGAGTCGTAATCCGATTTGCCATATCTCAGGAAATACCGCGCGATGAGCCCCCCCATGCTGTGTGCGATCAGATCGACTTTGAGCTGTGGATTCGAATAGTCGTGCCGTATCTGATCGATAAACCGGTAAAGCTGCTGGGCAGATTTGACGTTATCCTGGCGCCAGTCATAAAGAAAGACGTAGTAGGAACGTGAACCACGTTTTTGTGGCTCGCCTGGCCGGGCTCTCGTGTACTGTCCGGCTTGCTCAAGCGTCCGGGTAATGCTGCCATAAAAATCTTTACCCGCGGCCTGTTCCGCCAGGGTGGATGGAACCAGGGACGAGGGTTTGGGCTCCAGCGACACGGGGTCAATCTCCAGCGCAACTTCCCTGTAGTCGGAGAAAGCCAGCCGTCCAAGGTTTCCATACCAGACTTCCCGGCCAGTTTCCGAATCCTCCAGGCGCGAGCCCATGATGCCGTGAATCAGAACAACCGGTGGCTGCTCTACCTCCCAGCTTTGCTGATAGAGCCGTGGTAAATCCGGTTGGGACATCGTGCTGCAGGCTGACAGGAGTAAAGGAAGAAGGCTCCGGAACAGTCTACAAATGGAAACACCATCACTGGTCTCCAACCCGGTCATTTTGGCTCGCAGTATAAGTCGCGGAGGACGTGACGGGGCCGGATGAAAAGCCGTATGGGCATTAAGATGACCATCAGGTCCAGAAGGTCACGAACAGATAGTGGCAGTGAACCCTGAGGTTCTCTTCCGCTGCGCAGGCATAATGGAAGCGATCAAGGCCACCACCAGGAGTGAGATACCCCAGGACGGTTCCAGGAAAATAGTTGTGATCCCAAGAACGGCGAACATTAATCCTGCCGCGATGCCATCGCAGATACGATCCGTCGTTTTGGCATCACGCCCGGTAATTTTCAGAAGCAGGTGATCCAGGCTGATTTTCCCACCGCCGTTGAACACCAGTGGTAAAAGAATCACGATGAACAGCAGGGGCAACTTGTAGTTGCCCGCGCCTTCACTGGTCTCCAATCCGGCCATTTTGGCTCGCGGTATAAGTCGTGGGGGTGACTTGTTACCTTTTTACGTGCCGTTAAATCGCAGCTCACTTTGGGCACCCATGAGCTTTGATGGGGGGAACGTAGGGCCAAAACAGCCGAACCGAAGCTTTTGAATTTCTATTCATGCAGTGTAAGACCGGTGTTGGGCAAAAATATGTTCAAAACATCACGTTAGCGCTATGATTCAGCAGCACAAACTTATGCTAATGAGATCAAGTCTTTGAACAAAAAAATCGACATTTTTTTGCAAGCATTCCGTGGAGAATCCGGTCATGATCAATGAGTCCGGTCGCCATGTGCGATTCAATAAACTGGCGGAGGCATATGGTCTGGATCTGTTGCGCGAGGGCATCTTGACCCTGGCGCCGAAGTATCGAGAGCCCCTGCTATTGCAGGTCGTAGTGGGGTACAGCTGTCAAGAGATAGCCGATGAGCTTGGCATCAGCAAGCCTGCGGTTATGACCCAGCTGTTCAGAGCCCGCGAGCAATTGAAGATGAAACTGCAAAAAGATGGAGTAACTGGCAATGTCCATGGACTTTTCTGAATTCACACGACGACTGGGTGCAGAGCCCACAAGCCGCGCCCCGGAGTTTCTGCATGCTCGTCAATCTTCTCCGGAATTTGAGCAGGCCGCCCAGGCTGCCGCCGTGTTCGAGCGGAAACTGACCGTCGCACTTGGTGTACCGCTACCGTCTGAGTTGCTGGACGGCATCCGCGCAATTGCAGCCCAGCATCCGATAAGCTCTGCTACCCCTGCGCGCCGATTCCAGTGGAAACTGTTTGCGCTGGCGGCCAGCATGCTCCTGGCGGTGGGTGCAGCCGGTATCACCTGGAAAATGAACCGTGGGTGGGATTCGGTCGAGGATTACCTGCTTGCGCATTATTCTCAGGACGGAGCTCATCTGGTGGCATTGGCCGAAGGCCGGTCCGCGGATAATGTGCAGACCATTCTGACAGGGGTCAATTTTGAAGCACTACCAGAGCTGGCCGGCATGGTCGGCTTCATCAAGTATTGCCCCACACCCGATGGTAACGGCGTACACATGGTTCTGAATACCGAACAAGGACCGGTCACTGTGATCCTGATGCCCGAAACTGCGGTCACCGATCGTGAATCACTCTCGATAAACGGTTTGCAGGCTTACCTGGTGGCACTCAGCCGGGGCTCTGTCGCCATCATCGGCGCCAGCGACGACCTGGTTGCCAGCCTGGGGCCAATGGTGCGCAATTCAATTCTCCCGATCAGTTCGTGAACGCCATGCCCGCGCCGTGAAGGCATCGTCCAATGGTGTCTCGGCGATGGAATCACCATCGCCAATGGCCTCAGGCGCTTGCTTATAAACAACACCGGTAGCAAGGAGAGCGTCTCCTTTTTCCAGTATCTGCGTATGCTCATCGAGCAAGGCCCTTGCTGCAGGGTTGACTAAACTGGCGCCAACCTGCCGCCAGGGATTGCCGGATTCCGGTATGGTTGAATTGAAAAGCGCCCGGTACAGGTCGCGCACGACCCGGTAGTTTGCAAATGCGTGCGGAGAGTCCGTGTTCGGTGCGCCATTATCTGTAAATTTTTTGAGGATGCGGGGCAGGCTGGACGAAGCAAATGCAAGTTCGGTGAGCTTGGCGCGATATTCAAGATCAATGACGTGCAGGCGTGGAAATCGACTGAAATCTGCAAAATGCCGGCCCTCGTGTTTCAGGAAAGAAACACGAAAATTTTCGGAGGACCGGTTCCAGGCCCAGGACACACAGTAAAGCGCATCTTTGCCTGCCCAGCCACCCGTGGAGCTCATTCCGAGCGTCGCGAAATCGGACCAGCCAATGGAGAAAAAATCATCCATAAATACAACAGCCACTGCCTGCGACTGGTCCGTCAGTTCTATCACATAGGGTTTGCTTTCCTGTGTTTTCCATAGCATGAGGTCATGCCAGGGGGATGAGAAACTGTAGTCGGAGTAAAAGCCCTGTTGCTCAACGACCGGGCCGAGCCGTGTAAATACATCGGATAGTTTGTCTGATAAAACAGTCTGGTTTTGTTTTGCCAGCAGACCATCGAGTGAATTTCTGAGCCAATCTGCTCCTTCCTGTGGAGATAATTCTCCCATCATGGTTTGGATCCAGTATTGCCTGTAAGTAGTCAGCAGTTGATCTACAAAAATATTGCCTGAGCTCGTATGTTGTTCTTCATCACGCAGAATAAACCGGTGTCGAAACTGCTCTGCAAGTTCCCGATCGAGGGCGGAGCTGTTGCCGGCTGCCAGCGTGTCAAACAGCAAACCCGCTTCGCTCACTTTGCCTTGTGAAGCCTGGGCAATGTATTGCCGCGTGACCACGTTCGCTTCGGTGGCTGCGAGTGATACCGGAGAAAGGGCGGCAATGAGGGAAATGATGCCCCTGGAGGCGATGATGCCCAGCTTATGAATTCGGGGTAACAGATTCACTGTTTTTTGGGTGCGCGTGTCAGACATTGAAGTCTCTGTAAGTATTCCACGGACGGTTCAATTTGAAATTCAAACGGCAATTCAATGGAATTTGCATGGATTCCGGGCGCGATGCAATGATATTTTGAATTTTTCTAATTAATGTCGAAACAGCCATCAATTAGTAATTGCAAATAAAACATAAAGATATGAGATATAACTATTAAATGGCTTAGGTTACGTACCCTTTAATTTCCGTTAAATTATGCTATATTACATACAGGCACTTGCCTGTTTGCATGTAAGAAACCAAGGGGTTTCAGTTTTTTAGTTTTGCAGACCAATTTCTGCTGCCTTCCACTGCAATTGTAGATTAAGTTCGAAGGATTTTGCAGAACGCTGACCGAGGGCAGGTTCAGCGTACCGACATGGATCAAAGGGAATTTGAAAGTCATCAACCTGAACCAGGTGATATGTCACCGTGGTTTCGGTAACATTTCCAGCGTATTTACATAAGGGAGTGAATGCAGCTTCGCTTGACTGGAGTGACTTTCGAAGTGGAATACATTAATTACATTCTGATCATCCTGGGTCTGATGGCTCTCATCATCACAATGGCACGCTTGCAGGGGCGAAACCGGCTGGCCAATAATCCCATGGCATTGGCAGAAGTTGCCCGTAAGCGAAAACGAAAAGAGCACAAGACAGGAGAGGCTGCCAGGGCCAGGAAAACCATTCTGGCATCGCAGCACCCTAAGAAAAGCCCCGTGATTAAACGCCAACTGGCCCGGGTGCCCACCCCCTGGGGTTGGCCGCATCACGAAGAAGACAAGAACAATGGAAACAGTGAGCGGGATCTCTCGGCTTCACTTCACCGCTTTGCAGACAGGCTGATTCACGAAAAGAAAACCGTTCAGGATCAGCGCTACCTGGAAAAGAGAAACTCAAGCATGCGGGCATTACTGGAGGATCGCTACGGCCGCTCCAGCAGGATGCCCGAGATCCAGTATCAGAAAGTCGTGGCGCCACTGTTGCGCGATCCGGGCGCACCGCATGATCAGATGGACAATTTTCCGAGCGGAAAGGCTGAACAGCTGGCCGCGAAGCTCAAAGGACAGTCAGGGACTAGAGCGGGCAGGGCAAAGCCCGCGCGCAGGGATGTGAAACGAGCCGACCTTAAAAATCTAAAAACACCCTGGGGTTGGTAATGCGAAACGGGGCAGTGCAGCCCTTAGTGATAGCGAGGTATTCAGGATGGAGAGCATTATTTTCTTGGTGTGCATTATGGGAGCTGTCGCTGGTTTATTCTGGTTCATGAACAGATCTTCTTCGAAAAAATCCATTGATTTATCGGAAAAGCAATACAAACCTGAACCACTCAGAAGCTCCGCCGCTGCAGATATGGTTACGCCAGGTAACAATATTTTGGCCCGCAAGGATGAGATATGGGAAAAACGGCGTAAAAAAGCACATAATCTGTCGCAAGCCAAAGGTGACTCCCACGGCCATATCAAGTTCACCGGTGAGCGTGAATACGACGGCTACAGCAGGAGAGACCGGCAGCACTTGAATCCTGCAAAGGTTCAGGAAGAAGCGCACATTGATGATCTGACAATGACCAGTATCAAGTTCGATCCGGACTCGCCAGCGGACAACGTGCAGCCCAAGGGCTAGAAGACTTATTTAAGTCCCCGGTCGATCCCCGGTGAAACCAGGGCGCGTGGCATGTCCACGGCCTGGTTGCCGGGAATTTTGATGGCCATCGGAACTGGTTCGACCCCCATGGTTTCATTTTCGTACGGCCTGAGAAGATTCAGCGCTTCCTGTTTGCCCCCGTGTAACCACCTGTCAGCCTCTTCCCCGCTGCGCAGTAATGCCGGGCTGCGATGGTGCCCCACCGATTTGAGTACATCATTCGGATCTACCGTGATCACTGCTGCCGTGAGGTGACGGCTGCCATCCGGAAGAACCGTGCGCCTGGCCAGCCCGGCCATCATCCAGAAAGGGGCGTCAGTGGGAAAAACGGCATAGGGAATCTGCGGTTTAACCCGGCTGTCGAACTCGTAAAACCATGAAACCACCACGATTACCCGGAATTCCGATGTCCAGGCTCCCATGAAAGTCGGCGCAAAGGGTTGACCCTCAGTTCTCAGCCTGGCATTGGCTGTTGAGATGATCCTGCCCTGTTTGTTCATCGGCAGGCGCCCTTCTGAATAGACCGGCAGAAATGGCCAGATGGCCTCGGCAGGCCGGTCCGAACTCTCGTCGTGGTAGATAAGCGGCAAAGTTTCCCACACCATGGAATCCGGTTCGGATTTACGGCGCAAACGGGAAGGGGAAATATTGATCCTGTCTTCGGGGTCGCCAGGCAGAGTGGATGGCGGCGTCAGCGCTGAGGCGTAGGCAAAGACCTCGGCCCAGCTCAGCTGTGATACAGCAGCTTTTCCACACATGACGTCATTCTGCCGGCCAGTTGATTCACGTTATTTTCCTTTTCTGCGCCAGTTCACTTTCTCGAGGATTTCCTCCCCGGTCATTCCATCCAGATGCGCAGCAACTATTGCCAGGTCTCCCCGTGCTTTCAGGTCGTAGAGCAACAAATAATCGATCGCGTTTTGCAGGGTTTTGTAATCTGACGCTGAACTGGTCTTGCTGATTTTGTCCATGCTCTGTTCAAAAGCTTCCAGGCTGCTGCCATCCAACGGGATGTCGAGCCCGGTGGGGCCGCTTGCTTCCGCAGGATCGCTTGCACTTGCATCCTCGCTTTGTTCGACCACCGGCGTTGCGGGCTCCGCCTGATCGCGTTCCGGCACGGCGCAGGCTGAAAATATGACCAGGATAAACAGCAGGACTGAAATCAGGACTGTGTCTGCCTTATGGTTTTGTTTCATTGCAAACCTCATTGTTGTCATGTCTTTTGTGAACGCCGGCTTTGACCGGAAATGATGCAATTAATTCCAGCATAAATTCATCTGCGGATTCCACTTGCCATGATGACTTTGAATCCCCGGCTCGCTTTAACGATTTCAACCTTTGAAAAATAGGCTTTCAACCAGGCCGGGTAGGGCAGGTGGTGATTGCAAACGAGCAGTAGTTTACCCGTTTTTTGCAGGAATTGGCCTGCGTCGCCAAAAAAATTACGGGCGATGCCCAGTTCATTCTCAATTCCCCTGTGAAAAGGCGGGTTACTGATGATCCAGTCATATTTTCCATTCAGTTCAGATAGCCCGTCTGAAGCCACTACAGTGGCTTGCCGGTCATTTCTGAGGAGGGAACGACGTGTCGACTCTATGGCCAGTGCGGATGTATCCAGCATGGTCAATTCAATTTCGGGATTGAGACAGAGCAGTGACAGGCCGATCACCCCGCTGCCGCAGGCAAAATCCAGCACTCGCCCCGAGGGCGCAAGTTCACCCAGTGCATCGAGTAGCAATTCGCTGCCCTTGTCCAGGTTGCCGTGTGCAAACGTGCCGGGCAGAGAAACGATGTCAATATTGCCGGCAGCTGTGGAAACGGACCAGTGCTTTTCATAATCCGACAGTTTGAAAGGCTTTGCCGGCCGTGGTTTGTCAGCCTCGAACAAGCTGCAATGTCTGGCATTGTCTGTTTTTCTTGCGTTCTCGAAATAGACACTGAGCCGCTTTCCGGAGGACTTGATGCCCGAGCGATTATCACCGGCCAGCCACAGCTTCGCAGCGGCCGGCATGTCAGTGGCCAGGGTATGCAGCATCATGAGCAGACGTTCCCGCTCCCTGGCCTGGATCAGAATGATGTGTTTGGTTTGTGAATCTGGTGCGGGGAATATACCGAAGCTCGCATCTGCGCCGCTGTCCTGCAGCCATTTGCAGTCACCAAAATCCTGCGTAAAAATGCACACCTGACGGCCACTTTCTGCCAACTGGCTGAAACAGCTATCCCGGGGCGGGTTGATCAACAGAATGTTGCCCTGACTTAGTCGCTCTGCGTTGCGCAGGATGAGTTGGCTGACTCTTTCCATGGTGCGGGGTGCTTTCCGATCAGTCTGCGATCCGGCCGAACAGGTCGTAATCGTCAGCAGATTCCACTTTCACCCGAACCAGGTCACCCGGAGCCAGGTCCCGGCCGTCCTTTACTTGAACGATTCCATCGATTTCGGGTGCATCGGCCTTGCTTCGGCCGATCGCGATATCATTGTCGAGTACATCTATCAGAACATCCTGCACCGATCCGACCTTGCGTTGCAGGCTGTTGCGGCTGATCTCGGCCTGGGTTTGCATGAAGCGGTTCCAGCGTTCGTCCATGAGTGCTTCCGGCACGGCGCCGGGCAGTGAATTGGCGGCGGCGCCCTGCACCGGTGAGTAGCGAAAACAGCCCACCCGGTCGAGCTTTGCTTCCTGCAAGAATTGCAGCAGTATTTCGAAGTCATCATCGGTCTCGCCCGGGAAGCCGACGATGAAAGTGCTTCGAATGGCAAGCTCCGGGCAGATATCCCGCCAGTGGCTGATACGCTCCAGTGTATTTTCTGCCGCAGCGGGTCTTTTCATCTGCTTCAGGACCCGCGGGCTGCCGTGCTGAAATGGAATGTCCAGGTAAGGCAGAATTCTGCCGTCGGCCATCATCGGGATGATTTCATCCACGTGGGGATAGGGGTAGACATAGTGCAAACGTACCCATACGCCGAGACTGCCCAGAGCATCGCACAGCTCCTTCATGCGTGTCCTGATCGGGCGGCCGTCCCAGAAGTCCAGCTTGTACTTGAGATCGACGCCATAAGCCGACGTGTCCTGGGAAATGACCAGCAATTCCTGCACGCCAGCCTTCACCAGCCGCTCCGCTTCTCCCATGACTTCGCCAACAGGCCTGCTGTTCAGCAAGCCCCGCATGGAAGGAATGATGCAGAAAGTACATTTGTGGTTACAGCCTTCTGAGATTTTCAGATATGCATAATGCCGGGGTGTCAGTTTGACGCCCTGTGGCGGCACCAGGCTGGTAAACGGATCATGCTCCTGTGGCGGAGGAGCGTGCCTGTGTACGGCGCTGACCACCGCTTCGTATTGCTGGGGGCCGGTCACCGAAAGCACCTGTGGGTGCAGTTCCCGGATCTCGTTTTCGTTCACACCCATACAGCCGGTAACAATCACGCGGCCATTGGCATCCAGCGCTTCGCCGATTGCCTCCAGCGATTCGGCCTTCGCACTATCAATGAAGCCGCAGGTATTCACGATGACAACATCAGCGCCCTGGTAGTCCGGGCTGATTTCATAGCCATCGGTGCGCAATTGGGTCAGGATCCGTTCGGAATCGACCAGCGCCTTGGGGCAGCCAAGACTGACCATTCCAATTTTGCTGCTTTTGCTCATTACAAAAGCTTCAATCCTCAATATCGGGTTCGAAGAATAGCCACGTCGTTGACTCAAACCGGGCTTTGAATTCGCGCTCAAGCCGGTTAATGACGTTGATCAATTCTGTTTCGGAACCTGTTGGAGCCATGCGGGCTTTAATCGCGACCATCGCGTCAGGCCCGAACTGCATGGTGAGTAAATTGTAAACCTGGTCTATTTCAGGGCGATCATGCAGGAACTGCTTCATTTGTGAAAGCGTGGCCGGGTCAACGCTTTGCCCGATCAAAAGATCTTTGACCTCTACCGCAATAAAGAAAGCGATTACGATCAGCAAAACGCCGATACAAATCGTACCCAGCGCATCCCAAAATGGATTGCCGGTCAGATAGGTGGCGAAAATGGCGACCAGGGCGAATACCAGGCCCAGTAATGCGGCAATATCTTCGCCGAACACCACGATCAGCGCGCTGTTGCGGCTCTGTCTGAACCACTGGAAGATATTGCGTCCGTAGCGTTCCTTCCTGACCTCGCGCAAGCACCCCCAGAGTGAAATTGATTCGGCTACGATCGCAAAAGAAAGTACAGCGACTGCAATCCACGGGTGCGACAGCGGGGTAGGGTGCAACAATTTATGCACGCCTTCGTACATGGAGAACATGCCACCGACACTGAACAGGATGACCGCGACCAGGAAAGACCAGAAATAGATGCTTTTTCCGAACCCCAGGGGGTGATCTTCCGTTGGCTCTTTTTTGGTCTGACGCAAGCCCAGGATCAGCAGCAACTGGTTGCCCGAATCGGCCACCGAGTGAACCGCTTCGGCCAGCATCGCGCCCGAACCTGTGATCGCCGCCGCGATACCCTTGGCCACCGCAATGGCGCTGTTGGCGAACAAGGCGAACAAAATGGATTTCAGTGAATCAGCCTGGCCGGCCATGTTGCGCTCTCTCTGCCCTGTCTCATGGAGGAAGAGAGATTATGAAGGCTGGCCTTCTAGTGCTCAAGGCTTGTTGTAGGAGCGAGCCATGCTCGCGACAAATCTTTTCGGCCGCATGGCGGCCTCCTGCAAAAGAGCTCTATCGGAAGCCGAAGCGGTTCTCCGGTACGGCTACCTCGAGCGTTTTGTTGCGCCGGTCACGCTTGATGGTAATTTTGACTTCATTCCCCGGATCAAGCTCACGCAGAGCACGCATCATGTCGGAGGGCGTGTCCACGGTCATGCTTCCTATTTCCAGAACCACGTCGCCGGATTGCAGGCTGTACGAGTTGTCTTCCCGGGCCTTGATGACCAGCACGCCGCGATCCGTCTTGAAATATTCTCCCAGTCCCGGGTTGATCGCTGTTAACTCCAAACCCTGGGCGTGCGGCAGGCCGAACCAGACATTGGCTTCACGCATGGCATGTTCACCAATTTTTGACATTTCATGGAACTCGAATTCGTATTCTTCGTCGATCAGGAAATCCTCATCATCCGGCGTTATGAAGATGTACTCCAGTGTGCTGACCTGTTCTTCCAGGGCTTCAACCTGGGCGGCCAGGGCCTCTTCGTCGATTGCCGGCAGTTCGATCCGCTCGATGATTACTTCGCGCGAACCAGGCGCCCCTGCTGAGGGAATCCGGATCATGGATTGCCATGCCCGCGGCTCCCTTTTTTCCGGCGTGACCAAAAACTCCCATGTTTCGCCACTCCTCAACACGCTGATGGCCAGTTCTTCTCCGGCGCCCACATCACCCATGAGGTGGGAGATTACTTCCTTTCCTGACTCCTCGCCTTTGCCAGTCAAGTCAACACCGCGCATCGACTGCATGATGTCGCCCTGTTGCAAACCGGCGCGCTCTGCCGGGCCATCTGGCGAAACACCAATGATTTCTACGCCTTGATCGCTCTCCTGGCCCAGGATGACGCCGATCACCACACGGTCACCGAGATTGATACGGCGAAACGCGTGGCGGCGTTCCTGGGTCCTGGCCAGTTCGCGGTGCGCCTGCGCAACCTCTCGCGAGGCTTCGCGCAACTCGCGATGCGATCTGCTCAGTTCCTCACGCATCCTGGCGGCTTCCTCGGCCTGTATGGCGCGTTGTTGTGCGAGTTCTTCCCTTTGTTCGGAACGCATTTCTGCTTCCTCGCGGGCGAGTTCTGCACGCAGCTGTGCCGCCTCGCGCGCCAATTCCGCTGCTTCCAGCGCATCCTGACGGGTCTTTTCCGCATCCGCCAGCATGGCTTCATATTCTGCCTTTTCAAGTTCCTGGCGGGCTTGTGCTTCGGGTGCGTCCGTGTCCGCTGACAGTGCAGTGGACAGGGTGATCAGTAAAGTGGCCAATACGGCGGCAAACATTGTTTGGGTTTTCATGTGTTCGGTCCTTATGAAATCTGTCTGCTTACAAAGACGCCATCCGGTGGGATTCCCGTCGCAATTCATTTCGATAGAGCTGCGACAGGTCAAGTAACAGGTTGACACGCTGACTCCAGAGTTCCGTGTTACCGGGGTTCATACTGAGTTCTTCATCTACCTGGGCCACCAGGTCTTCAAGCTCAACCTGGTAAATCAGGGACGATGTCGGCATCACCCCGATTTCAGAACGGATGTGCCGCAGGTTGGTTTCCAATCGCTGTGACAGGCCGATCAACGAATCCACAGTGCTGGCCTTCTCACTGGCCGGAGAGGTTGGCGCATTTGTCTGTGCGATCGCAGGCTGAGCCGTACTGCTGTCGACCGGGGTCATGCTGACAGGACGGTGCAAGATCAACCCCACAGCCAGGGTTACGCTGGCGGCTGTTGCCAGGGCCCATGCGGCTACTTTGAACAATCGCCGCCGGTCATTCTGCTGCCGCAGCGAGGCTTCAATGGCCGGCCAGTCGTCGCCGGGCGGAGATACCAGCGGCAGGCTTCTCAAATTCAGCGGATCCCGTTCCTGTTGCATGATGTGTACCTTTGAGTTCATTGTGTGATTCAAGCCAGGCCAGTGCCGACTTTTCCCTGCTTCAGCGGTGGTTCCAGCCATTCCCGCAGCCTGGCGCGCGCGCGGGATAGCCTGGTTTTGGAAAAGCTCTCGGTTTTACCAAACAAATTGGCGATTTCCTTGTGGTTGTATCCTTCCACGTCGTGCAGCCAGACCACGGCGCGGTCGTCATGATCCAGCCTCGCGAGAGCCGATTCCAGATCCATGGACAAACCGATCTGTTCGTGTTCCCCGCCGGATGGCGCGTGATATTCCTGAAATTCAACCAAATCGGCCCGCGGCAGCTTGCGCAACGAACTGATGGTGTGGTTGATAACCACCCGCCGCAGCCAGCCCCAGAACGGTGCATCCCCCCTGAATTGCCGGATTCTGCGGAAGGCCGTGATAAAGGCTTCCTGGGTCACTTCCTGTGACAGTTCCCGGCACTGACATATGCGATAGGCTACAGAGTAAGAAGGCTTGTGGTACTTGCGATAAATCTGCTCGCAAGCATCCATATCCCCGCGCCGTGCACGCGCGAGCGTCATTTCGTCCAGATCGATGTCGAAGGGCGATTGGCTCATTATTCAAGTGACGCCGTTAACATGAAAAGCGTCGCAAAAAAAGGCCGCTTGCGGCGGCCCTCTTTTGCGCTGTTTACCAGATCTTCACCCGGTCCTCGGGCGGCAACCACATCCCGTCACCTTCCTGGACATCGAAGGCTTCATAAAATTCCGTTACGTTGATCGCTGCTCCATTGGCGCGGAACTTGGCCGGTGAGTGCGGGTCGATGGTCAGCAAGCGTTTGGCTTCCTCGTCACGAGTCTTGCTGCGCCAGACCTGGGCATAGCCAAGGAAAAAACGCTGGTCTCCAGTCAGGCCATTGATCACCGGCGCTTCTTTGCCATCCAGTGACAGCTTGTAGGCCTTGTAAGCAATACTCAGTCCTCCCAGGTCACCGATGTTTTCACCGGAAGTGAACTCGCCGTTGATGGTCAGGCCGTCGACCACCTCGTAAGCGCTGTATTGGTCAGCCAGTTTCTGTTTGCGTTCTTCAAATCGGGCATTGTCTTCCTCTGTCCACCAGTCGCGCAGGTTTCCGCCACCATCGTATTTGCGGCCCTGGTCGTCGAAGCCATGTCCGATTTCGTGCCCGATCACCGCGCCGATACCGCCGTAATTAACTGCATCATCAGCCTCGGGATTGAAGAATGGCGGTTGCAGGATCGCAGCCGGGAACACGATCTCGTTCCATGCCGGCCGGTAGTAGGCGTTTACCGTCTGCGGGCTCATGCCCCACTCGGATTTGTCGATCGGTTTGTCCAGCTTGTCGAGTTGGCGGTTGTTTTCAAAAAGGCTTGCGCTTTTGATGTTGCCTGCCAGGTCGCCGGCGGTAATTTGCAGCTTGCTGTAATCACGCCATTTTTCCGGATAACCAACCTTGGGAGTGAACCTGGACAACTTGATCAATGCCTGTTGCCTGGTCTCTTCACCCATCCACTCCAGTTCGGTGATGGACTGGCGATAAGCCTCGATCAGGTTGTCGATCATGACGTCCATACGTGCCCTGGATTCTTCCTGGTAGTATTTTTCAACGTACAACTGGCCGAGAAGCTCTCCCATGCTGCCGTTTGTCGCATTGATGGCGCGCCGCCACAATGGGCGGGGCTCTTCGATGCCTTGCAGCCCGGCGCGGTAAAAATCGAACCAGGCCTGAAAAAACTGGTCGCCCAATACTGGCGCAAAGCGGTTGATGGTCTGAAACGCGAAGTAGTCCTTCCAGGTTTCCAGATCAGTATTGGCAATGATCTCGCCGGCAGCCTCGAAATAGCTCGGTTGCTGCACGATGTACAGTTCCCGGTCGGCGATCTGGATGGATTCCAGGGTGACATCCCAGTCAATACCTGGCGCCAGCTGTTTTATCTCTTCAAGCGTCATCGGATTGTAGCGCTTCACGGGATCCCGGTTATCTTCCCTGGTCCAGTGGGCCTCGGCCAGTTTGCTTTCCAGCGCAAGCAGCGAATCTGCACGGGTGGCGCCGTCGTCAATGCCGGCCAGTTCGAACAGGCGCGTAACGTAGCTACGATAGAGTTCGCGGCCCTTGACGAATTGTTCATCGTCTTGCAGGTAATAATCCCGGTCGGGGAGGGTGATGCCGGCTTCGCCGAGATAGACAACCGCTGTATCCGGATCCTTCAGGTCGGAATAAACCATCCCTCCAATCGGGCTGCTCACGCCGTAACTATCGAGCGTACCAAGCAGCCGGAACAAGTCATCCCGCGACTCGAGGGCCGCAACCTGGTCGAGTTCACTGCGGATGGCTTCAACACCCAGTTCCGTAGCAGATTCGGTGTCCATGTAAGCATTGTAGAAATCGCGTATTTTCTGTGTCGCGCTGCCGGGCTCAACGTTTTCCGCCTGGCTGACGGCTTCCACCAGCGTACGCACATCTTCTTGCGATTTCTCGTGGAGCTTGTGGAATGCACCCCAGCGAGCGCGATCCGCCGGCAATTCGGTTTCCCTGATCCACTTGCCGTTGGCGTAGTCGAACAGGTCGTCCTGGGGGCGTACGTCGCTGTCAATTCCATCGAAGTCTATACCGCTGCCCAATTGTCGAGCCTCACTGGCAACGGCTTGTTCCGTTGCTACAGCATCCACGGCCGCGGCATTCTGGCCGGCCCCGGGCGCCGGTTCTGCCTGACGCTCGCAGCCGTATAGCCCAAGCGCAATTGCCAGCGCCGCAATTAATCGGAAATTCATCCTCAATCCTCATGTCTGGTGAAAAGCGCGTCACTATAGCTGATTGTCAAAAGTCTTGCAGGTGCCGAAAGTTGGGATAGAATTCGACCTTAAGCAAGCTGGAACCTGATCATGACCCGTTGGCGTCCTCCGCCCCCAAAGAGCAGTCCCTACATTACGCCGGAAGGTGAGCTTGCGCTCAAATCCGAGCTCCGGGATCTTTGGACTCTGCGTCGCAAAGATGTCGTGCCGGCCTTGTCGGCCGCAGCGGCCGAAGGTGACCGGTCGGAGAATGCTGAATACATTTACCGCAAGAAACAGCTCGGCGAGATTGACCGGAGAATCCGCTATATTTCAAAACGTCTGGACGTGATCGAGGTCGTCGACCGTATCCCGCCGCAGCAAGACAAAGTATTTTTTGGTTCTTTCGTCACTGTGCAAGAAAAGGACGGCAATATTGTCCGCTATCGCATCGTCGGCGCAGATGAAATTGACCCTGCTCTTGGTTATATTTCGGTGGATTCGCCGATGGCGCGAGCGCTTCTTGGAAAATGCCGCGGCGATGAAGTGCTGGTGAAGTTGCCTGATCAGAGCGCGGAATTCAAGCTGCTGGAAGTCAGTTACCGGCAGTAAGGCAGGCTTGGCCCGCATGGTTTGCATCGCTGCCCCGGGGCTTGAATTATCCTGTTTGAACCCTATCTTATTGTTGCGGTTGCCATATGGGATCGCAGGCGCTTCCGGCCATAGGGCGGGAGTATTTCAACAAATACCGAATTGCTTCACAGGAGGATACGGTAATGACTACTTTTGACTTTTCACCTTTATTCCGCACGTCTGTAGGTTACGACAGACTCGCTTCCTTATTGAACTCAGCTAACCGTGTAGAACAGGCTGGCGGGTATCCCCCGTACAACATTGTGACTGCCGGTGAAAACCACTACCGCATCACAATGGCTGTTGCCGGGTTTGCCGAGGACGAACTGACCATCACCTCAGAGCACAACAAGCTTTTGGTGACCGGTGAGAAAGCCGAGGAAGACGAAACCGAGGATGCACGGTTTCTGTACCGCGGCATCGCAACGCGCTCATTTGAGCGCCGTTTCAACCTCGCTGACCACGTCCGGGTTTCCGGCGCCAGGCTGGACAACGGCCTGCTTCACATAGAACTGGAACGTGAAATTCCCGAAGCGATGAAACCGAAGACCATCGAAATCCAGTCTTCCGGTACTTTGCTTGAGGGCGAAACGCAGGAAAAAGCCGCCTGATACCGGCCTGGATCCTGATGTTTTCCAAAGGGGCGCTTCTCGGCGCCCCTTTTTTGCACGCAGGCATGAAGCTGTTGCGGAAGATCACACCCGGGGGTAGGCTGGCCTGTGTTCATCCGGTCTCAGGGGCGCCATGAGAAAAATCCTGTTCTGGCCTTACCATTTATATGTCTGGCTGATATTTTTTCCGCTGGTCGTCATTCTGACTTTGCTATTCAGCAGCCTGACCGTAATTTTTTCCATTCTGGTCAACCCCCGTTTTGCCAGCCGGGTTTTTGGGGCGACCTGGGCCCGCTGGCTGGCCAGGTTGACGCCTATATCCGTGACCGTTGAAGGCGGGGAGAATGCCGATCCTGAACGAAGCTATATCGTAATCAGCAACCACCAGAGCATGTATGACATTCTTGTGATTTATGGCTGGCTGGCGCTGGATCTCAAGTGGGTGATGAAGCAAGAATTACGCAAAGTGCCGGGCATTGGCATCGGTTGTGAAAAAGCCGGCCATATTTTCATTGATCGAAAGAATCCGAAGCAGGCCAGATTAACCCTGAAAGAAGCACTGCAGCGGCTGGGTAGCGGCATCGGCATCCTGTTCTTCGTTGAGGGAACCAGAAGCATGGATGGGCGTCTGCTGCCGTTCAAAAAGGGCGCTTTCAGGACGGCCATAGAACAACAGTTGCCGCTTTTGCCCGTTACCCTGGTTGGCACTCGTGACATCCTGCCAAACAAGACAGTGAGCTTGTTTCCCGGGTCTGCGCGCATGGTGATACACCCCGGCATCGAAACCAGGGGTATGGATACATCACAGCTTGATGAGTTGAGTGATGTTGCAAGGAAGGTAATCGCGTCTGCGATTCCGCAAGAGCAGCGCTGATTCCATGGCACTGGGAAGACCTGATCCGAAGTTTATGCATGGCAAGAAAGCACAGGCTAATTTTCGCCTGGCGCTGAAGATTTCGCTGGTTTTTACAGCGGTTTTATGGGCTGTATTCCTGCTCGATGCGATGTTCAGTTTGAGGCTGGGCCGTTTTGGCTTGCGCCCTGGCTCCATTTCCGGGCTATGGGGCATTATCAGCGCACCTTTACTGCACGGCAGCGTGAAACATATTTTTTCAAACAGCATGCCCTTGTTTGTATCACTGACAGCCATTCTTTACCTCTATCCAAACTCCTCGAGCCGGGTGATTCCGTTGATTTGGCTGGGCTCAGGCAGCCTGGCCTGGTTAATCGGCCGGCCCAGCCTGCACTACGGCGCGAGTGGGTTTATTTATGGATTGTTGGCCTATGTATTTGTCAGTGGCATCTTGCGCCGCGACATGCGTTCCATTTCGGTTTCGATGCTGGTTGGTTTTCTTTATGGCTCGATGATCTGGGGCGTGCTGCCCATCAGACCGAATATGTCGTGGGAATTGCACCTGTCCGGTGCCGTGATGGGCGTGGCCCTGGCTTTTTGGTATGGAAAATGGGACCGGGTTCCTGTCATTCGTTATGAATGGGAGGACGATGAAACAGTGCCTGAATGGTATCCTGACAAATCCGAAGATGAATTTGATTTGCCGGACGACCGGGACTGAGTCATCCGGTCGCAGAGATATCTTAATAATATGTTTACAAAGTTTCTGTATGTTATTGTAATTGCATTTGTTTTATTTCTTTCTGTGGGGCTATTTCTGCCCCGCAACGTGCATGTGGAAAGAAGCATCGAAATCGAGCGGCCGGCATCGACGGTTTTCGTCCTGCTCAACAGTTACAGGACCTTTGCCTCCTGGTCACCCTGGGCCGCAAGGGACCCCGATGCGCGTTACGAATTCAGCGGGCCGGAGTCCGGTGTCGGCGCCCGCCTGAGCTGGTCCGGTGACCCGCGGCTGGTCGGGTCCGGTTGGCAGGAAATCACCGAAAGCCGCCCCTATTCTCTGATACGAACCCGGCTGGATTTCGATCAGCAGGGTGCGGCGGAGTCCTATTTCCAACTGGACGAAACAAGCTCCGGGGTTAGAGTCACCTGGGGCTTTGACACTGATCTGACCGAAGGGCAGGGTTTCCTGGGCGGATATCTCGCCAAATATTTCGGCCTGTTATTCGACAAGTGGATCGGAACCGATTACGAACAGGGCCTCGCCGGTCTGAAGGTATTTACAGAATCGCTGCCGGATATGGATTTTTCGCTGCTCGATGCCGAGGTTATTGATGTCGAAGCGCTTGATATTCTTTACATTCCCAGTGGCGCCAGCCAGGATCCGGGCGCAATCGCGGACGCTCTCGCGTCTGCCTACCAGGAAATTTCTGCATTCATGGTTGAGAATGAACTCAAGATGAGCGGCCAGCCAATGGCCATCACGCGTGCCTGGGAAGAAGAGGGTTACGAGTTTGATGCAGCGATTCCGGTGGTCATGAAGCCGGTTGAATTAAGCGGCAGGGTGCGTGTGGGGCAGTCGCCTTCCGGGCCATCAGTTCGCGTTGTCCACAAAGGGCCTTATGACCGCATGGCGCCCAGTTACGACAAGCTGGCAGCCTACATGGCTGCTCATGGCCTGAGAGAGGGCCATGTATCCTGGGAGCATTATATTTCCGATCCGGGCGAAACACCGCAGGAAGAGTTAATTACCCACATCTATTTTGCGATTGAAAGTGACCGTGGCAACTGATTCGAATACACATTCCGCAACAAACGGCATGGACAGCATCAATATCATTGGCTGCGGCCGCGCAGCGGGCACCCTGGCACGGCTATGGGGGCAAGCTGCCCGTGTGCGTATCGGCGGTATTCTGAACCGCAGCGGGGAAAGCACGCAAAATGCCGTCAGCAGGCTGGGAGCCGGTTATGCTGTGCCTGCTCTGCAGGATTTCGAGTTCGCGCGTTTCTGGCTGATCGGCACCAGCGATGAACAGATAGAACCGGCAGCAAACGCCCTCAGCCAGGCGCCTGTTGATTTGCAGGGCAGCGTGGTTTTTCATCTGTGTGGCCGTCACGGAACGGGCATACTGGAGTCTCTGAAAAGCCGTGGCTGCCGGATCGCAGCCATCCACCCGGTGCGTTCGCTGGGCCATGCGCGACTGTCACTGGAGGATTTCGAAGGCACCGCCTGTGTCGCTGAGGGTGACGATGATTCACTGCACGCAATGAAGCCACTTTTCATGTCGATTGGCGGGGTCTGGATGCCGGTCAGAAATATCGATCGGGGTTTGTACCACGCTTCCGTGAGCATCATCAGCAACGTGACCAAGGCCGTGGCCTGGAAGGCTCAAACCTGGCTGGTGAGCGCCGGCCTCGAGCAAGATATGGCTGCCGCTGTAACCCACAAGCTGTTGTCCAGCACAGTGGAAGATGTATCCCGGTCCGGCGCCAGCCAGTCGATCACGGGGCCTATGGTCAGGGGGGATACCAGCACCATTGAAGCTCATATCCTGGCCTTGAAAGCCGGGCATCCTGCAGATATCGATGTATATCGCGTGCTGGCGCGGACTATCCTGGAACTTGCCCGTGAGCGTGGAGACCTGGACGCAGCAACGCTGGCGCGCTTTGATGCATTGCTGACCGGCTAACCCGCATATTGCACGAAGGATCTACCAACGCCGTGCGGTTTGAAATTTTTCGGTCCAGGGACCTGGCATGCCGGGATTTGCAACCAGCTTTGACAGGCGGCTGGTAAATTCCCGGCGGGGAATCTCGATGGCCCCCATGCGCAAAAGGTGTGGATTGCTGACCTGGCAATCGAGCAGGCCAAAAGACCAGTCCACGAGCTGTTTGCACAGGGCGATCAGTGCAATCTTACTGGCGTCTGTTTGCCGGCTGAACATGGATTCACCAAAAAAAGCCGTTCCAATGGCAAGGCCGTAAATTCCGCCGGTCAGGCGCGATCCTTCCCAGACCTCCACCGAATGTGCATGTCCCTGCAAGTGCAAATTAATATAGGCATCCATCATCTCATCGGTAATCCAGGTTCCCGAGTCGTATTCACGTGCTTGTGCACATTCCCTGATGACCTCTGTAAAGGCAAGGTCGGCGGTGACCCGGTAGCGATCGCTGTTGTAGCGGCGCCGCGTTCGGCGGGAGAGATAGACATCAGCGGGAAAAATGACACAGCGTGGAGCAGGGCTCCACCAGAGTATCGGCTGGCCTTCCTGGTACCAGGGGAAAATACCCTCGCGGTAAGCGGCCAGCAGCCGTTCCACTTGCAGGTCGCCACCCCAGGCCAGCAGTCCATTGGGCACGGACAAGGCATGGCCGGGCGATGGGAAAGGCGCTTCTGCCTGTGCGCCGAGACGGGGCAGATCCAACAGGGATTTCATGCGCTATCCCGGCGATAGGGGTCATGTTCGGCCAGCTCTTCTTCATAGCCATCGAGCCAGTCGGATTCCCGCTGCAGGTATTCGCTGATGGCCGGCCTGAAGACGTCATGCCGGACCAGGTGCCAGGACTGCGTGCGGACCGGGACGAAACCCCGGCTGATTTTGTGCTCACCCTGGGCGCCGGACTCGAACACGCGGATGCCGTGTTCTATACAATGCTCAATCCCCTGGTAATAGGCCGCTTCAAAGTGAAGGCCGGGCACCTCTTCAATGCAACCCCAGTAGCGGCCATACAAACGGCCGCCGCCGGACAGGAACAGGCTCATGGCCAATGTTTGCTCTTCCCGCCTTGCCAGCGACAGATGCAGGCGCTCCCCCAGGCCTTCAGCAATCATGCGGAAGAAGTCCGGCTGCAGGGCCGCGTGGTTGCCATGGGCATGGAAAGTATTGCGGTAACAACGGTACACAAAATCCAAGTCCTGCCTGCTCAGGTCCAGGCCGGACTTCCATTCGAACCGAATACCGGCTTCATGAACCCTCCTGCGTTCCCGCCGGATGTTTTTCCGCTTGCGGGCTCGAAGCTGTTGCAGGAAGTCGTCAAACGATTCGTATTGCCGATTGAACCAGTGAAACTGCAGATCCTGGCGATTCAGCAATGCAGCCTGTTGCAACACTGCCTGGTCCGCCGTGTTGGTGAAATTGCAGTGCCAGCTTGAAAATTGCAGCCGTTCACATTCATCTGCGGCCAGCCTCAACAGGTGCTGGCGCAGCGCTGCACTGTCGGTATGTCCCTTCCGGGTCAGCAGGCGCGGCCCGCTAACAGGGGAGTAGGGGATGGCAGTCAGCAGCTTGGGATAATACTCCAGCGCATAACGGTGGTAGGCATCCGCCCATGCCCAATCGAATACGAATTCACCATGGGAGTGAGTCTTGATGTAGGTCGGGGCGAAGGCCGCCAGTTGACCGTCCTGGAATAATGCCAGGTGGTGTGGCTTCCAGCCGGCTTTGGCATCTACCGAGCCCGAGGCCTCCAGCGCGTGCAGAAAAGCCCAGGAAAGAAATGGATTATCTTCATGCTCCAGTTGATCCCAGTCCCGCTCATCGATCGTGGAAAAATTTGAGATGATGCGGGTATCTGTTTTCACTGTTCCCTGTGGTCAATCCTGGTCGGCCTGATCGTTCAGCCAGCGTTCCGCATCGAGCGCCGCCATGCAGCCGAAGCCTGCCGAGGTCACCGCCTGGCGGTAAACATGATCTGCAACGTCGCCAGCAGCAAAGACGCCGGCAACACTGGTAGCTGTGGCGTATCCATCCGATCCGCTCCTGACATGCAGATAACCGCCGGTCATATCCAGTTGGCCTGCAAAAATACCGGTGTTGGGGGAGTGGCCCACCGCGATGAATATGCCGGCCAGATCAAGCTCCGTCTTTTCACCCGATTTGACGCTTTCCACACGAAGTCCCGTGACTCCACTGTCATTGCCTAACACTTCGTCCACGACGTGGTCCCACATGATGCGGACATTGCCGTTTTTCTGCTTTTCGAGCAAGCGATCCTGCAGCATTTTTTCTGCCCGCAATTCATCACGCCGATGGACCAGGACCACCTCAGAGACAATATTGGACAGGTACAAAGCCTCTTCAACTGCCGTGTTGCCGCCGCCGACAACGGCTACTTTCTGGCCGCGATAGAAAAAACCGTCACAAGTTGCGCAGGCCGATACGCCTTTGCCCTTGAAGGCTTCCTCAGAAGGAAGCCCGAGATACATGGCGCTGGCGCCCGTCGCGATAATCAAGGCGTCGGCCGTATACACGCCGCTGTCCCCCTCCAGCCGAAAAGGTCTGTTGGTCAGGTCAACCGTGTGAATGTGGTCAAAGATTATTTCCGTGTCGAAACGCTGCGCGTGCTCGAGCATTCTTTGCATCAGATCGGGGCCCTGCAAACCTTCGACATCCCCTGGCCAGTTGTCTACATCCGTTGTTGTCGTCAGTTGGCCACCCTGCTCAATGCCGGTGATGACTGCTGGGTTCAGATCGGCGCGTGCGGCATAGATAGCAGCAGTGTACCCAGCCGGGCCCGATCCGACGATCAGGAGGCGGCTGTGCGTGGCATCGCTCATGTATAATCGCTCCAAAATTTTTCTTGTGTTAGCCTGAATGTTATCCAGAAGCATTATGCTTTGAATAACAATGTGAATTCCATACAAAGTGGGTACACGCTCTGGAATGTCAAGCATGGCCGTTTTACAGCTATAATGATCGAAACATAAAACATAATAAAAAGATATACCTGTGACCCATTACTGATAAGGATGATCAGTTTGCCGCAAGCCCGAAAAAAAGTCCGCAATCCCGAACCTGCCGTCAGCCAGATTGCCCACCGGCTCAGTGAGAGTTTTTTCATACTGAGCATCCTGTTGTCAGTGTACCTGGTGGCATGCCTGGGCAGCTACGACCCCACCGATCCGGGACCATTCAACAGCGTGGCATCCGACCAGGTCCACAACATGGGCCGTTTGTTGGGCGCGTGGCTGGCGAATTTCTTCCTGTTCCTGACCGGCTACCTCGCGTACAGCCTGCCGGTGCTGTTGATTTACATCGGCTGGCTGGTTTACAGCAAGGCCGGCAAACCCGCCGAAAATGCCGGTGCAGTCGAATGGCTGGCGCGTTTCACCGGCCTGTTGCTGTTCATTCTCTCCGCGACCGGCCTGGCACACCTACACGCTTATCCCCCGGCTGGCTCGATGCCCGCCGGCGGTGGTGGAGTCATTGGTGTGCAGATTGCGACTCCCCTGCTGGAAATGACCGGCGCCCTGGGTTCGACTCTGTTTCTGTTGGCCATGGTGCTGGTCGGTTTGACCCTGTTTGCCGGGATATCCTGGTTCCAGGTGATGGACGCAGTTGGCAAGCACACGCTGACCGGCCTGACCTGGATGGCAGGCACGATAGCAGGCATGCGGGACTGGTTTGCCGGACGCCGCGCCAAGGCCAAGCGGGTGGAAGTCCGCAAAGCGGATTCAGTGCGGCAGAAAAGTAAGTCCAAGCCGAGAATCGAACCACAGATTTCGACGCCGGAGAGCCAGCCCAGTCGCCGGGCTGCGCGTGAAAGACAGCAGCCGTTGTTCAAAAACCTTCCCGCTGGTTCACTGCCGCCGCTGGAACTGCTGGATGACCCGCCGGAGCAAGTGGCCGGTTACAGCACAGAAGTGCTGGAAGCGATCTCCCGGCAGGTCGAATTGAAACTGGCTGATTTCGGAGTTCAGGTTGATGTGGTTGAAGTGCACCCGGGTCCGGTAATCACGCGCTTTGAACTGCAACCCGCGCCCGGTATCAAATCGGCACAGATTACCAATCTCGCCAAGGATCTTGCCCGCGGCCTGAGCGTCATATCAGTACGCGTAGTCGAAGTGATCCCCGGTAAGTCGACCATAGGCCTGGAGATTCCCAACGCAGTTCGCCAAACTGTCTACCTGTCCGAAATTCTTCAGTCGGAGGTTTTTGACCGGTCTGCGTCACCGCTGACCCTGGCGCTGGGCAAGAGCATTGGCGGCAACCCCGAGATAGCGGACATCACACGCATGCCCCACATCCTGGTTGCCGGCACCACCGGCTCGGGCAAGTCGGTTGCGCTGAACGCCATGATTCTAAGCCTGCTGTACAAGGCCACGCCAGAGCAGGTTCGGCTGGTGATGATAGACCCGAAGATGCTCGAGTTGTCGGTATACGAGGGCATCCCCCACCTGCTGACCCCGGTTGTCACAGACATGAAGGAAGCGGCTAATGCCTTGCGCTGGTGCGTAGTGGAAATGGATCGGCGCTACCGTCAGATGGCAGCGCTGGGCGTGCGTAACCTGGCCGGTTACAACAAGAAAGTCAAGGATGCCGCGGACAAAGGAAAACCGCTGCTCGACCCCTTGTGGCAGCCGGAATTTCCTGATGGAGACGAGACTGCACCGGAGCTCAGGACTTTTCCTTTTATCGTTGTTGTGGTTGACGAATTTGCCGACATGATGATGATCGTCGGCAAAAAAATCGAAGAACTGATCGCCCGCCTGGCGCAAAAGGCAAGGGCGGCCGGAATTCACCTGGTGCTGGCCACCCAGAGGCCGTCGGTGGATGTCATTACCGGCCTGATCAAGGCAAACATTCCGACCCGGATGGCTTTCCAGGTCTCTTCGCGTGTGGATTCGCGCACCATCCTGGACCAGATGGGTGCTGAGCAACTGCTGGGTCATGGCGATATGCTGTACCTGCCTCCGGGCTCCGCGCTGCCGGACCGCATCCATGGGGCATTCGTCGGGGACCGCGAAGTTCACGCCGTGGCCTCATACCTCAGACAATTCGGGGAACCTGATTACGTCGATGATGTTCTAAACGATACGCAATTGATCTCGAACGGCATGGCGATCGGTGCGACCGGATTACCCGAGGCAGTCAGCGGGTCGGAGCAGGACGAGCTTTACGATCAGGCCGTGGCATTTGTGACCGAGTCGCGCAGAGCCTCAATTTCAAGTGTCCAGAGGCAATTACGCGTCGGCTATAACCGGGCCGCGCGTCTGGTAGAAGAAATGGAGGCGGCAGGCGTGGTCAGCCCACCGGAACACAACGGCCAGAGAGAAGTCCTGGCCGCACCGCCCCCCCGGGATTAATCGAATGTAGGAGCGAGCCACGCTCGCGACAATCTGCAAATGCTGGAGTGTTGGTGAAATCCACGATGAAACATTATCTACTCTTGATTCTACTGCCCCTTTCCCTGCTAACCACGCAAACCCCGGCCATGGCCCAGGCAGGCCCGGCGCGAACCCAATTGGAGCTGTTTTCGCAGGAACTCCGGTCCCTGCAAGCCAGCTTCGATCAAATAGTAATCAGCGCCGACGGGGCAATTCAAGATGAAAGTTCGGGTCGCTTATGGCTAAGGCGCCCACAGCTGTTCCGCTGGGAATACGGAGGGGATTTCCCGGAACTGCTGGTCGCAGACGGGGATCATGTCTGGCTATATGACGAAATGCTGGAACAGGTCACGGTCAGCAAGCAGTCCCGCCTTTCGTCGGATTCGCCGCTGACTCTGCTTACCGATCTCAGTCACCTGGATGAGCAATTTGAGGTGCGTGAATTGGGTGATGATAACGGCATGCATCTGCTGGAACTGCAATCCCGCAGCCAGGATTCCGAATTTGAACGGGTACTGCTTGGGCTGCAGGACGAAACGCTGTTACTGATGGCGATGGAAGACGCATTCGGGCTTCGAACCGAAATCCGCTTCCGCGACATTCAGCGCAATCCGGAACTGGACATGAACTTGTTCCATTTTGATCCGCCGGCGGGCACGGATGTAATCGGGGATTTGCCCGGCCATGAATTCGCTGAATGACGAAAGCATTTGCCGCTGCCAGGCGGTACAATACCGCCTTTAAATATACTAGCTGACCATGCTTGATCCACAACTACTCAGAACCGACCCGGAAGCCGTGGCGGCAGCGCTCAAAGACCGCGGATACGACCTTGACGTCAGTGCCTGGCGCGAGCTGGAAGCACGCCGCAAGGACCTGCAAATCCGGGTCCAGGAGCTGCAGAAGCAGAAAAACCAGAGCGCAAAATCCATAGGCCAGGCCAAGGCCAGGGGAGAGGACATACAGCCGTTGCTGGACGAGGTTAAGCACCTCGGTGAAGAACTCAGTCGCGATGAGGCGGAATTCAACGACATTCGCAGCCGCCAGCAGGCCTGGCTGATGGAAATTCCCAACCTGGCCCTTGCTGACGTTCCCCCGGGTAAAGATGAAAACGACAATGTCGAGATCCGGAAATGGGGCGAACCGACAACATTCGAGTTCGAACCCCGAGGCCATGTCGAACTTGGTGAAGGCAAAGGCATGATCGATTTCAATGCCGCCGCAAAACTGGCGGGATCGCGCTTTGTCGTGCTCAAGGATGGCCTGTCTCGCATGCACCGGGCCCTGGCTCAGTTCATGCTGGATGTGCATACTCAGGAGCATGGTTACACGGAAGTGTACCTGCCGTACCTGGTCAACGCGGAGACCATGACAGGCACCGGGCAGTTGCCGAAATTCGAAGATGACGCGTTCGCCACCACCGATGATCCACCGCGCTACCTGCTTCCGACGCCTGAAGTTCCCATGACCAACCTGGTGGCTGGAGAAATCATTGACGCAGATGATCTGCCATTGCGATTCACTTCACAAACGCCATGTTTCCGGCGTGAGGCAGGTTCTTACGGGAAAGACACACGCGGGATCATCCGCCAGCATCAGTTTGAAAAAGTCGAGCTGGTGCAGATCGTGCGGCCGGAAAATTCCTCAGCGGCGCTGGAAGAACTGACCGGACACGCGGAATCAATTCTGCAACGGCTGGAAATCCCGTACCGGGTGATCATACTGTGCACCGGCGACATGGGTTTCTCATCCGCCAGGACATTCGACATCGAGGCCTGGCTGCCGGGCCAGAGCATGTATCGTGAAATTTCATCCTGCAGCGTGTGCACCGATTTCCAGGCACGGCGCATGAAAGCGCGCTGGCGCAATCCCGAAACCGGCAAGCCCGAACTGGTCCACACCCTGAACGGATCCGGCCTGGCCGTCGGCAGAACCCTGATCGCCGTAATGGAAAATTACCAACAGCAAGACGGTTCCATCCAGATACCGGATGTCCTACAACCCTACATGGGCGGCCAAAAAATCCTGTAGGAGGTCGCCATGTGGGCGACACCACTGTTTCACATGTGATCAATTACCAAAAAATCAATTCGGCCGCATGGCGGCCTCCTACAAAAAAGCCCGCGTTAGCGGGCCTTCTCGTCGAATCTCGCGCCAGAATCAATCATCCCCGAACCCAAACCCCAGCAAAGCCAGCAGGCTATTGAACAGCACAAAAATATCAGCCATCAAATTGGTAGCAGCCAGAATGTAATTGGTCTGCCCGTTACGCACGATCTGCTGCGTCTGCCAGATGATCCAGCCGCTGGAAATCAGGATGATCATCGTGGATAGTGCCAGCGCCAGCGCAGGAATTTGCAGGAAGTAATTCAGGATGAATGCACCTACTACTGCCAGCGTCCCGACACCCAGGAAAGCAAACCAGCCGCTGAAATCACGTTTGGTAGTCATCGCGTATGCAGACAGCGAGAAGAAAATGCCCGCCGTCAGCCCAAAGGCCGCAGCCACGAGCTGCCCGCCATTGCTGTATTGATACAGCGCAGCATCTACGTTTGCCCCGGTGATAATGCCGAGGAAGCCTGAAAATGCAAAAGAAGTCACCAGGCCCCACGGGCTGTTGCGGGTAGCCCCTATGGCGTAGGAAAACGCAAAGATCCCAACCAGGAAAGGCCAGAAGCCAATCCGCCAATGCATGGTCTGGGCAAGCCACGCGGTGCCGGCACCAAAAACGAACAGCATGCCCAGCAGGGCATATGTGTTGCGCAACACCTTGTTTGCGGTGGCTGTTGGAAGTCGAGATGTTGTGGATACGTTATAAACTTGGCTAACCATGAACTGCATATACTCCTGTATTCAGTGTCCCACCGGCTTGGCAGGAAGAAAATTCATTACAACAGACCGATAAATTGGGGGTTAGGTTCCCCGCTTCAAGTGCATTACTCTAATCAAATTGCAGGCATCTGTCATATGCCTGAGGTAAGGGCTGGAGCAATCCACGATTTTCAGGTATTCTTGCGCGCCTCGGTATTCACCTTGCAAGTGGGGTATCCGGGCAAAAATCAGGAGAGGTGGCAGAGCGGTTGAATGCACTGGTCTTGAAAACCAGCGAGGGTTTGTAGCCCTCCGTGGGTTCGAATCCCACCCTCTCCGCCATTTTATGCTTTAAGATATTGAAATATAAATATCCATGGGTGTAACAC
>PVMK01151208.1_pt1 | contig 34666 bp, 37 predicted proteins | sample 1853481 | NCBI WGS metagenome assembly PVMK01 (sample SAMN08533507, study PRJNA380276) | Marine sediment metagenome, whole genome shotgun sequencing project. | reverse complement strand
AAACTGGTCGCCCCAAGGGCGGTAGTGGTCCATCAGGACGCGTTGGCCGGCCTGCAACGAGCGCATCACGACGACGGGGTTTCGCGCGTAGATGAAGTCGGCCTGCGCAAAAGCGGGATGCTCCGGTAGATGCAACGCATGGTAGACGTGCTGCAGCGCAATGTTCTTGGTGAAGCTCGGTACGGCGGAGATCTCGAGGGGCGCGTCGATGCCGTAGAACTCGAGCACCTCGCGCTCGAAGGTGTCCGTGGCGTCGGGCGGCCTGGGCGTCGCCACGATAGCCTCGTGCCCGCGGGCAGCCAGGGCCCCCGCCGTGCTCAGAAAGACCTCCCCATCCGCCTGAGTGGTCGGTAGGAGATTCTCGTAGCTAAACAGAATGCGCCGCGCCACGCGACCTTGTTAGCACAAGAACAGTCAGCCGTAATCACGACGCACAGAACAGTGCGATGGCTTGGTCGTACCGGTCCTCGAGCTCGGCGATCCGCTCGCGCACGTCGTACTCTCGTTCCATCTTCGCGCGCGCGGCTGCCCCCCTTGGTAGAGCTACAACTTCGTGTGAAGCCGTCGGCACGCTGCCATTTTCGCTACGGCAGAGCATCCTGCCCTGGGTTCTCGATCCGAACTGCAAAGCGCTCGAGGTAGAAGGCAAACCGTTCGCGCAAAGGCAGATAGCAGCAGATAGCAACTACAACCGCCCTTTGAGGTTCACGTCCCACGCGACATAACACCCAGTACCGCGCAATTCGGCGCTCATCTTGAGCCCAATGGGCTAAGAGGATCGTCATCGCGCACGGCGACAACATCGAAGCCGACGCCAAGGCGATCGCTCGAGAAGCGTGGGCGAAGCCGCTTTCGTTCGAACGCTAGGTGTTCTTGCACCATGCGGTCCCCCTGTGGCCCGAGAATGGCCCCGCCTAGGGTTGCAGCTCAAACGCGCCGACGTCGCACATCGTGCCGCCCGGCTCTGGGCGCGGCTCGCCACGTTGATCGGTCGTCAGCGGTTGATCGTTTGCATCGACGCAGCTCGGTTCCGGGATTACGTCGAGGGCGATACTGCCCGCCAGCAGCGCATGCGTCTCGGTCGATCCGCCGTTGTCCTGTAGCGGTCCCAGCTTCAAGTCGTCGGCGCTAATGCTCGCCTGGTCGGTCGGTTGGTCGAAGCCGCAGGTGTCGCCCGGGCTTTCCACGTTGTAGCCGTGGGAGATCCAGGTGACCTGGTCGCCCACCTGCGCGCACGCTCCATGGATCAAGGTTGCGGCGGCCAGAATTGTCCTCGGGCTGTCCTCGAATAGAACGTTGGCGTGAATGCCGTCCGCTACGGTGCTGTTCAGCAGCGCAACCGTGCCGTAGAAGACGAGAATGCCGCTTTGTGGATTGGCCGACACGGTGGTGTTCGTCAGTGCAAGCGCCCCCGTAGTCACGATGCCGGCTCCGTTTCCTGCTACGGTGCTGTTTCGCATCGTCAATTCACCAAAATTGATGATGCCCGCAGGGTTTTCGTAGATCACGCTGTCGACGATGGTCATCGTTTCCACGTTTTCGATCGCCGAGCTTTGAAAGTGGCCGCCATTTGCTTTCATCGTGATTCTGTTCAACGTCATCGTGCCGAGATTGCTGATGCCGGCGCCCCAGCGGGCATCGTTGTTCGACACCGAGCTGTCCGCAAGCGTCAGGTTCCCCTCGTTGGCAATGCCGCCGCCGTGTGCATCGGACCAACCGTTCGTGATCCCAAACCCGCGCAACTCGGTTGTCGTTCCCTCCGAAACGAGGACCACGCGCTGATCGCCAACGCCTGTGAGCGTGAGGTTCCCCTTGCCGTCGAGAATGACATCATTGTCGATGATGACCGTCGCCGTCACCGTTTGGGCTCCGTCGCAATCGAACGTGTGCGGACCGCCACCCACCGCGATGGCCTCGCGGATGCCCCGATCGCTACAGGCAAAGACACCCCCCACGCAATGTCCAGCTTCACAAACACCCGGGCCTCCTCCACAAGCGGTCCCATCGTCGACCGGCATCGTCTCGCATGCTCCGTCGGCACAGACGCCCACGGTGCATGGATTGTTCTCGTCGCACGTCGTGCCATCGGGAGCCGGGGCATGCTGGCAAACTCCGTCCACGCACGTGTCCTTCGTGCACTCGTTGCCATCGTCGCAATAGCCGCACGAGGCGCCCTCACCACAGCCGCTGGCCAGCATCGAGCCCAACATTGAGACGAATGCCAATCGCACCAAGTACCGCATGAGAGATCGCTTCTGCCCCTAGGTCCCAGGAAGCGTACTACAACCGCCCTTTGAGCGGATGCAGTTATCCGATGGCTCGAGCCCTGAAGGCGAGCGCGGTCAACAAGCCCAGGCGTCGTCGAGCTCAGGGGGTGCCCGGGCAGGTGCGAGCTGGACTGGGTCTGAGGGAAGACCGAGATGACGGAGGATTCGGCGGATGGCGCTCGAGAGCAGGATCGCGGCCACGAACCGGAGGCGCCCACCGCAATCGGGGCATTCGAGCACGTCGATGTCGAGCCCGCGCCGCATGAGCTCGGCCCAGGTGCGATTGTGCGAGGCGCCGGCCTTCTTCGGAGTCGTTGCCGATGAGGGGCGCTCAAGCCGGGGCCGCCCGAAGTCCACGACCTCGCGCCGCCACTTGGCGTTCGGCGCGAGCACGCCGTGATAGACGATGAGGTTGACGTAGGGGCGCGGAATGAGTGCGGCGAGCTTTTCGAGGAGCTCCAGCGGCTGAAGGGCAATGTGGCTCGTTCCATCGCGCCATGGCGTCTTGAGCCGCACGAGCACGCCTCCATCGGACCCAACGGACAAGCGGTCCTCCGCGACCGGCGGCCGTAGGAGATACCGGCAAAGGCGCTCGAGCTTGGGGCGGTTCTTGGCGCGGACGGAGGTGTTGGCGTGAAGGTCGAAACCACCGAGGCGGGCTTGTCGCCGACCTTTCGGGGGAGCGACTTTCACCGTTGGCGTGTCTCCGAGGCGGAGCACCGTTGCACCTGCGCGTCGTCCCATGGCGACCCGTTGACGGACGGACGCGGCGTAGAGTGCGTGCATCGGCGGCGCCTGCGATTCATCGAGGTCATCGCCGGCGTCGTCGCACAGCAAGCCCCGTCGCACGAGCAGGCGCAGGATTCGCGCTCGAATGACACCGAGCAGGGTCTCGACCTCCTCGTCGGTGGGCGCTTTGGCGGCTGCGAAGGAAAGCGAGCCGCCCCGCTCTCGCACGAAGACCCCGTCGATACGACGGCGGAAAACGGGACAAAGTCCAAGTGTCGCTCACCAGCGAGCAAGCCGAGGCGATCATTGCCTTTTTGCCGGAACGGACCCCGGTGGCGGGCCATCCCATCAAGGCCCTGTTCACGGTCATTTGGGATACGAGCCTTCGCATCGGGACGATGTGGCGGCTTGAGGTCCCGAAGCACTACAAGCGCGGAGATGACGCGCTCCGCATTTCGCAAGACATCGACAAGTCGCGCTACGCCCGCGCCGTGCCTTTGACGCCGCGAGCCAGCCATGCGCTCGATCAAGTCTGCCCCGACGAAGGCCTCATCTTCCCACGCTTCGAGTATCGCCGAATCCTGTTCCACGCCGCGCGCAAGGTGCTCGCCACCGAGCACGAAGCCCGGCACCTCAGCGCCCACGACTTCCGACACGCGGCCCTCACACACATGGCCGCCGTCGGCAGCGACCTCACCGCCATCGGCCACGTCGCCGGCCACAAGAACGCGACCACCACCGCCCTCTACGTGCACAACTCAGAGGCTGCTGCACGCCGCGCGGTCGCTCGTCGAGCCGGAATTCTGGACACCGAAGTGGACACCGAGGCCGGCCAAGCGGCCGAAAAGCGTCCATTGGTACGACCTAAGTTTTCGGAATCATTGGGTGGGCCATCCTGGACTCGAACCAGGAGCCAATGGATTAAGAACGCAGCGACACACGACGCATAAAGCCCATTTACTAAGCGATTCTGACATGCGGACACACCCGATTCCGGTCACGGGGGGCCATGGCTCGCCCTATTCCGGTCACCGTGACCGATTGGATCGGGCCGGGCTCCTAGGCGCGATCGACCGTGCACTTGAGGCGAAGGTCATGACCGAAGATCACGCGCGCACGTTGGTCGCACTGGTCGAGCAATTCGGAGGCCGATGGAGCTGAGAGAGCACCAGCGAGCCCTCCTCGCCGCCCTACCCGTATGGAACCGAGACCGAAAACGCCTTTCACAACAACTGGCGCTCTCCCGTTCTTGGTCTTGTCAGCTCGCGATTCGAAGCGCCAGCTTGCCGACTACTCGACCCGTCTCGCTGTGTGCGTGCGCTGCTCGGATATCGTCGAGCGCGTACACCTTTTCGATGAGTGGTCGCAGCTGTCCTGCCTCCACCATCTGGGCGACTCTGCGCAAGGCATCGCCGTCGGGTGACACCCACAGGGTACGGTGTTGTTTGCGGCGGAAGCGGTTCAAGACGGGGGCCACGAGCATGTTCGTGGGTGACGGAATCGATGACATGTAGATGCCGTCGTCACTCAGGATGTGTTTGGCCTCGGCGAAGTCGAGGTTCGCGACCGCGTCGAACACTAGATCGTATCGCTGCTCGCCTGCGAGCGGTGACTGGACCGTGTAGTCGATGACCTGATCGGCTCCCAGCTGTTTGGCGACGTCGACGTTTCGCGTGCTGCAGACGCCTGTGACGCGGTAGCCCAAGACCTTCGCCATTTGCACGGCGACGTGACCGAGGCCACCAGTGCAGCCATTGATGAGGGCGTGTTGACCTGGTGTCCGCGGACTGCGGACGAAGAACAGCTTATGGACCGTTAGGGAAACCAGTGGCAGGACCGCTGCTTCCTCGAAGGAGGTGTTGCTGGGCATGCGTGTGATCTGGCGGGGCCAGACCGCGACCTTCTCGGCGTAGGCGCCCCCCTTAAATGCGTGAACCATGCCAAAGACCCGGTCACCGATCGCGTAGCCCTCGACCTTGCGACCGATGTCTTTGATCTCTCCGGCGAAGTCGGCACCTAGGATTCTCGGTGGAGTCAGGCCGGAGATCGGCCTCAGGTCTCCGCGGCGGACCTTCCAATCGACTGGATTGACCGACGAGGCGCGCACGCGAACCAGAACCTCGTGTGCGCCCATTTTCGGGTCTGGCATGTCGACGACGTCCAGGACCTCAGCCGAACCGTAGTGGCGTGTTCGCACTGCCTTCATGATGGTCATTAGCACCCGCTCCGATTCTGGGCCCATACGTTCATCTGAGTGACAAGCGCGCTTCACGAGAACCGCAGGGACTTCACTCTTTCTCTCTTGAGTGAAATTCTTGGCGGAATACTCTACTCGCGGAGGGAGATGGCAAAGCAAGCTTCATCCGGGCTCGGCCCGGGCTACGGGTCGGCCGAAGACGAGGACTTCATCGCGAAGTACCGCGCACGCTGTCATTGCGGTGCGGTTCGCTACGAAGTCCGTGCGGACCCGGTCGATGCGAAGATCTGCCATTGCCGAGCCTGCCAGGTGTTGCATGGAGCCCCGATGCAATGGGCTGCCATCTTCCCCAAGCCCGACGTGCGGCTCGTCGCTGGAATCGAAGATCTGCGCTTCTACAACAGCGAGCTCGGCCGCCGCGACAGAGTCCTGCCCTGCAAGGTGAGCTGCGCGCGCTGCGGCACCCTGATCGCAGACGAAGGGCGCAGGATGTGGCTGGCCTTCCCAACGCTCTTCGACTTTGGCACATCTCCGCAAGTCCCCAACACCTTCCGCCCCACCTGCCACATCTTCTACGCCACGCGCGTGACGGACATCGACGACGGTCTGCCAAAGTGGTCGGGCCACAAGAACGAATCGACGCGGCTTTGAGCGGCGCGAATGCGCGGCTGGCGCTGGCGAAGCGCAGCTCCCGGGCGCTCGGGGTTGACACTTCATCGGGCCAAGAGTCTACTCGAAGGCCCTCAACGCGGGAGGAGCCATGCGCGTACTTCGATTCGTGCCACTTTGCGGTTTCTTACTAGCGATCGCCGGCTGCGGCAGCAGCTCCAACGAGAGCAGCGGTATCAACGAGAAGTGCGAGCAAGCCTGCCAAGCAATTCAGGCCGCGTGCATGAGCGCGGAGTCGGACTGCGGCGAAGAGTGCTCAGAGGACCTCGCCGACTGCCCCGTCGAAATGGGCGCAGTACTCGATTGCGTCCTGGCAAGCAAAAGCCAGCTTCAATGTGATCCGGAAGAGGACCAAGGTCTTGCGGAAGCCCCGTGCGAAGCCGAGCACACCGCTGTACAAGAGCCCCCTTGCGAGAAGGACCCGTTCTGAAGGGGCAAGTAGGGATTTGCGTTCCTGGCCGAGCACCCCCGCAGCGAGCCTTTCACAACAGCTTGCGCTCCGCCAAGCCATCGAATCTCGGACCCTCAAGCGCAAGCTCGCAAACCAACGAAAGGCGATTCAGAAATCCCCGCACCCTGGCAGTTGGCGTCAGTTCGTTGCCGGACGCGCCGCGCACGGCGACGCCCGTGCGATTCGACTTCTGCCTCGGCGAGAGCAGGAACGAAGCCCATGGGATCTCGCCAGGGGCTCGTAAGAAGAAGAGGGCACTGCGACGGGACGGGTAGCTTACGAGCCCTCTTTCGTCTCCTACGAAGTCGACATAAGGAACTAGTACCACGCAACTCGGACCCCGAATGAGCCCAATGGGCTAAGAGAGCTCGCACATCCTTCTTCTACGTCGCGACCGGAATTACGCCGGCTATGGTCATGCGATTAACCAATATTGGCTCACAATATGTTGTTGCCAGTGTGGATGCCGATGGAAATCCCCTAGATGGTTCAAAGACTTACAAGTTGGTGCTTCCACGAAACATTCCCCACGCAAGGTTCTGGTCGACCACGGTCTACGACAATCAAACCCGATCCATCATTCAAACCGACCAACGCTATCCGCGTGCCGGTAGTCAGTCGTTCCCAACCCCTGCAGCCGAGCCAGGTAGAGGTGGTTCGATCACGCTGTATTTCGCGCCGGAAAGACCGGAAGGCGTAGCCGAGGGCAACTATGTAAAAACGCTACCCGGCAGAGGGTGGTTTCAGATCCTACGCTTTTACTCGCCGACCAAAGGCTTCTTCGACAAAACCTGGCAAACCGGTGAAGTCGAGCTCGTCAAATAGGCAAGTGGCGGCCTGGTGAACCCCGAGCCCGTAGACATGGCGTACCGATCTTTCGGAGTTACCCCGTAGGGCCCAAGGCGCCGGAGGGGATGGAGAGCAACTGGGTGGGGTCCGTTCCGGGCAAGAGCTTTTTCTTCGCCCTGCGCATGTACGGCCCGCTCGAACCTTGGATCAACAAGACTTGGCGGCCGAGCGAGATCGAGTTGGTCGATTAACAGAGCAGAAGACCTCGGCCAGCAAAGAGCCAAGGACTTCCTACACGGACGATTTCAAAGTCTGGAACACAGCCGCCATAGTATGCTCGCGCTCCTCCACAATCGAGAATCAGTATGGCCTCCAAAATCTGTGTAGTATTGAATCGCAAGTCTGCGAACAACCCAGCGGTCGATGACGCCGTCAGACACGTGCGCAGCCAAGGCATCCAGCTGCGCGTGCGCATCCCGTGGGACTTCGAGGACTCAAAGACGGTAATCGACGAAGCGCTTGCGGAAGGTGCAGAGCGCATCATTGCGGGCGGGGGCGACGGCACCGTGAACGGAACAGCAAACCACTTGATCGATCGGAAGCGCACGGACGTCATGTTGGGCATCCTCCCGCTCGGTACCGCCAACGACTTCGCCCACGGCTGCGACTTGCCATGTGACGACCTCGGCAAGTGCTTGTGGATTGCGTGCACCGCCGCAGCAAAGGAGATCGACGTCGGCTGCATGAACGGGCTCTACTTCGTCAATGTGGCGAGTGGAGGCTTTGGCGCCGAGGTCACGGCGACGACGCCGACGAAAATGAAGAAGGCGCTTGGTGGTGGCGCCTACACGATCATGGGTCTGGCCAAGGCGTTGACCCTGAAGCCCTACGAAGGTCGGCTGCTCGTCCCGGGTCAGGAGCCCGCCGAAGGAAACATGGTGTTCATGGCTGTCGGAAACAATCGACTGGCCGGGGGAGGCTTCGAGGTTGCCCCGAATGCCCGTCTGGACGACGGCATGCTCGACCTAGCCGTGGTCAGCGATGGACCTGCAGCCGACGTGGGCCGCCTCCTTGCCGAAATGAAAACGCCGGAGAATCCCGAAAACCGATTCCTTCGCTACCGGCAGCTATCGGAGTTCACGATCGAGTCCGATAGAGAACTGCACATGAATCTCGATGGGGAGCCAGTCACCGGACGCAAGTTTGAGTTCACGGTACTCCCGAAACACCTTCGCGTCGTTTGTTAGACGACCGTGGAGGTCTTGCGTGCTCGAATCGCTGAAACAATCTGCGCATGACCTTCCGGTTGTGGGCACCGCAATTCGCGCATTGGAGCGCGGCAGCCACGATTACGCAAAGGACATGGCTGCAAGCGCCGCATACTTCAGTTTCTTTTCTCTGTTTCCTTTCCTGATCGGCGTGGTCGCGTGCGCGAGTTTCTTCTTCGATCCTGCGGAGGTTCAGTCTCGGATGAACCAACTGTTCGTGGATGAATTCCCCGCGAGCTCAGACTTCTTGCGGGAGAACCTTACAACGCTCATCCGGTTGAGAGGGGCGGCCGGTTTCGCAAGTGTGCTCGTGCTCTTATGGTCGGCGAGCAAGATGTCCGGAGCCTTGAGTCGAGGAATCAATCGTGCCCTCCACACCACGAGAAACCAGCCAGTGCTCCTTTCACCGCTGCGCAACTTCGGCATGACCCTCGGCATGTCCGGCCTATTGTTCCTTGCGGTCGCGGGCTCGATGGCGCTCGATTTCGTCCCGAAGCTCGGTGCGCCTTGGGCGACAGCAGTGGCAGCCAGTGCGGCGAGCTATCTCTTCGTGTTCGTCGTGGTGGCATTGCTCTACAAGTGGGTGCCCTACCAACGCCCTTCGTGGCGAGAGGTGGCGCCGGCAGCGCTCATTGCGGGACTTGTGTTTGAGCTCGGCAAGTCCTTGTTTGTCTTCTACATCGAAAATGTCGGGCACCTGCGGGCGGTCTATGGCTCGCTGTTCTCCATCGTCATTCTGCTGCTCTGGTTGTATGTGTCCGCAAGGGTGCTCCTCTTTGGGGCCGAGCTGATCGTCGTCCGTCGAGAGCAGTGCGCCGACAGTCAGCATCAGTAGCCGTGAGGCGATTTCTCGCATCGTGTATACGCGGCAGCTCAGGCTACGGTTATGCTCTGGGCATGAAGATCACCGCGTACGTCGTCGACGAAGGACGAATGGCACCGCTCGTCATCTCTGCGCCGAGCGAGATCCCCACGCGAGCCATCTGGGTCGACGTTGGCGAGCCCACAACGGAAGAGATGGACAGCCTCGTGAAGCAGCTCGGATTCAATCTGGAGCTGGACGAGTCGGGCTTTGAATTCGAGATGTACGGCCATGTCGAAGTCGAGGGGGAGCAGCTCACGATCGTGATGCAAATGGATCGTCCCGATGGCACCGGGGACCAGGCGGGCGCGAAGGGTGTCATCGTGATGAACACCGACAAGCTCGTCACGCTTCGCAGTGGACCGGTGCCAGCGATCGACGCTGCAGCACGCTCGGCCGTCGAGATGAAGGTAAGTGCGGACCCTCGAATGCAGCTCGTGATTCAGATTCTGTCAGAAGCGATGGACATCACATCGAGGGCGCTCGACGCCGCCGAGGCTGAGGTACATCGGGGCGCTCGTACGCTGTTCGGCGCCACGCGGAGCAAAAGAGCGGAAGTCGACCTCGAGAACCTCCTTTCGGATCTCGGCCGCCTCCAGACAGAAATGGTGTCGCTTCGATATCGGCACCGTCTGATTTCGCGCGTCGTCGAGATTCTGAGGAAACACCTCGGATTTTCGTCTCGTGACGATGTCCGAGAAGACCTCGAGCTCGCAGCGGGCGACGTCACCAGCCTGAGCGATTTCGCGGGTTCAGTGGACGAGCAGCTGAGCCGATTGATGGATTCGACGATCGGGTTCATCGGGCTCCGTCAAAACGCGAGCGCACGGTGGTTCTCGATCATTGCCACGGTATTCATGCCTCCGACCTTGCTCGGTGCCGTCTGGGGCATGAACTTCAAGTACATGCCCGAGCTCGACGAGTGGTACGCTTACGGCCTCGCATTGCTGCTGATGCTTCTATCGGCGACGATTCCGCTTTGGATCGTGCGCAGGATGGGCTGGCTCAGTCGCTAGCCGTGGTCGAACACGAAGCCGACACTCCGCATGACGCAATTTGGATAAACACACCGGTGCCTGGAACCCAGCATCAAGCCTGGCTCGAATCCACACGTTGCACAGCAAGGAGCGCCCTCATGTATCGTTTCAACGCACTTTCCAGCTTCATTTTGGCCCTCACACTGGCTTCCTGCACTAAAGAGCGCGTGGAACAAGTCGAGGAGGCGACTCCCGCCGCCTCTCCCACGGCAGAGAAGGAAGCTGCGGATCGCGCGGCCCCTGCTCCAACAGCCCGGGAGCCGGCATCCCCAACCACGGCCGGGGACTGGAAGACCGACATTCCCAAGTCCATCACGACGCCGGACAAGGTCGACTCGAAGATCGGCGCTCTTGAATTCAGGGATGGATACCCCGTCGGCGACACGGCAGCGAAGATTCGCGACGAGCTCGACTACCTCCATGGGGTCTCGACGTTCATGAACACGATCCAGGCCGTTTCGCTTTATGCGTTCCGCAAGGGCTTTCTGGATATCGGCGTCAATGACAACGACGTCGTCCTTTGGTCCGAGATGTTGGAGGGCAGGACGCTGATATTAACCGGCAATGCGGACACGGTCTACTACATGACCTTTCTCGATCTGAGTAAGGGGCCGCTGGTTTTCCACGCTCCGCCAAACGCGCTCGGGGTCATGGACGACATGTGGTTCAACTGGGTGACGGACTTCGGGATTCCGGGCGCTGAGCGGGGCAAGGGTGGGAAATATCTGATCGTTGGCCCCGGCTACGACGGACCTTTGCCCGAGGCCGAGTTCATCGTTCGCAAGTCCAGAACGACGCGTGTCTGGGTCGCCGGTCGCTCTTTTCTCACGAAAGACGAGGACGGAAACGACACAGCTGCACCAACCGTGGACGTGATCAGGAAGTCATTGAAAATCTATCCCTACAAGCCCGGTGGTGCGGGAACGAGCATTGGCAGTTTCCTGGAAGGTCAGGCGAATTCGATCGGGGCGTTGTCGGAGCCCAAGTCTCCGCGTTTCGTGGAAGGGACGGGCGTGTACATGAACACGATCCCGCCCAACGATTTCGGGCACTACGAAATGCTCAATGCGCTCGTCCAGATGGAGCCGGCCGAGGCGATGGACCCCGAGCTGGCCGGGCACTTCGCAGCCATCGGCATCGTCAAGGGCAAGAAGTTCGCCCCGGACGCGCGCCTGCGAGGAATCCTCGAGCGGGCGGTCGCCGTGGGGAATGCCTCAACACGCACGCTCGGCATGGGGGCTCATCCGAAAGATCATTTCCGTTACTACGGTGAAGACTCGGCGTGGTGGATACCTCTGTGGGTGGGTGGCTACAACTTCCTCAATCCGCCCCCGATGATTACGAAGGAAGGCTTGAAGCCGTTCCCCAACAGCGGGGCGCGGAAACTTCATTCCCGCACAGCGTTCTTGTACACGGCGACCGGAATCACTCCGGCGATGTGCATGCGGCTGACCGGCGTCGGCTCTCAATACCTCCTTGGTAATGTCGACTCGAAGGGCAGACCGTTCGACGGCTCCAAGACCTACAAAGTCAGCTTGCCCAAGGACGTCCCGGCAGCCCGGTTCTGGTCGCTCACCGCCTACGACAACCAGACACGCTCGATGCTGCAGACTCCGCAGCGCTACCCGCGTGCCGGCAGCCAGAATTATCCGACACCGGCAGCCACACCGAACCGCAACGGCTCGACGACTGTGTACTTCAGTCCGCAACAACCGGAAGGCGTCGAGCGAGGCAACTGGATCCAGACGGACCCGAAGAAGGGCTGGTTCACGATCATGCGTTTCTACAGCCCGCTCCAGCCGTATTTTGACAAGTCGTGGCGGATGGGGGAAATCGAATTGGTCGAGAGTTGAACACGCACCAGCCGTGACGAGACGCTCGATGAGGAAATCGCACGCAGCTGATAGTAACTTCAAAGGCCCTTTGATGAGTCTGAGGAAGTCGACGTAAGAACTAGTACCACGCCATTGGGCCCTCAACATGAGCCCGATGGGCTGAGAGGCATATCGTAGTAGAGTGCCTTGAGCCATGCAGTTCGCCCCATTCCGACGCGCCTGTGGTTGGTCGTGCCTCGTTGTGTTCGCCCTTTTCGTGGCAGGCTGCCCGACGAGCACGGAGAGATCGCCCGCCCCTCCGACCGCTTGCGTCGAACGCTATGCCCAATGCCGAATGCCCGATGGGCCTCTCGGAGTGTGCAATGACACGCCGTGCCCGGAGGGCCAAGCCCCACCCTGCTTTCAGTGCGTCTCGCAGCACTAGCGATCGGACCGGACTTCGCGGGGGGAACGAAACCGAAGCCGCCCTTATCGACCAAAGGGCCGCAGACGTTGCCTGACATCTCGCCTTTCTGCTCAACCTCGGTCAGATCTCTCGGAGAGATTCTCGCCGCCGCTGCCTACGTCGGCGGCCGTAGCTCAACCGAGATGGCGGGTCGCGTCTCTCTTCTTTCTCAGGGTTGCGCCCGTCGCCGAGAGCGCCAAGAGCGACGTAGGGAGAACATCATGGATCGAAACGACTTCCCCGCGCCCCATCAGGGGCTGCTCCTCACCCATTTCATCGTCGTCTCGGACATGGCCAGGTCGAGGGAGTTCTACACACACCTGCTCGAAGCCGAAGTGATCGTCGAGGAGAACCCGGTGGTCCTCAAAGCCGCGAATTCTTGGATCATCATGAACCCCGGCGGGCCAGGCACCCCCGACAAGCCCGACATCACACTCGACTTGCCGAGCCTCGATGCTCCGGTGTCGTCATTCCTCAACGTGCGAGTCGCAGACATCGAGGCCACCCGCGCGCGGCTCCGAAAGCACGGCATCGAGTTCCTCACCGACCCCTGGGATCGACAGGCCGAGATCCGCGCGTACGTGCGCGACCCCGATGGACACCTGATCGAGATCGGTGAAGCCACGGGCATTCTAGAGGGTATTCACGCGCGCTGAGCAAAATCGGAGACTATCCATTGCCAGAAGGAGGAGCACGATGTCCAAGCAGTATGATCCTGAAGATACGGCCCTGGTGATAACGGACCCGCAGAACGACTTTCTAAAACCAGGGGGCGCGTTTTATGACGCGGTAAAGCAGAGCGTCAACGACAACAACACGATCGAGAACATCGAGACCATGTTCCGCGCTGCCAAAAGCGCTGGATTTCCGGTTTTCGTTTCACCCCACTATTACTTCCCGTGGGACCATCGCTGGAAGTTTGCTGGCACGATCGAAAAGGCGATGCACGACGTCGGCATGTACGATCGGCCGGACCCCCTCGACTTGACCGGGTTTGAAGGCTCCGGTGCCGACTTTGTGGACCGATACAAGCCCTACATCCAGGACGGCGAGACTGTAGTAGCCAATCCGCACAAGGTCTACGGCCCGGAGAACAACGATCTCTTGCTTCAGATGAGAAAGCGGGGCATCGACCGCGTCATTCTTGGGGGTATGTCGGCCAACCTCTGTGTCGAATCCCATTTGCGGGAGCTCTTGGAGCAGGGTTTCGACGTGACAGTTGTGCAGGACGCGACCGCGGCCGCCATTCTCCCGGAGCTGGGTGATGGGTATGCCGCGGCGCTGACCAACTTCCGATTCATCGCGGGAGCGGTGCTTACGACCGAGCAAGCGGCGGAAGCGATGCAGCCGTAGGAGAGGCGGACGTATAGACGGACTGCACGCACTTCGCTCAACTACCGAGAATCGTTGGTGGGCCATCCTGGACTCGAACCAGGAGCCAATGGATTAAGAAAAGCCATCTACGACTCCCTATCCCCTGTAAAACACAAGGTCACAGGGAGTTAGCTGCGACATGCGGTGTCACAGAGCGCCAGAGAACGACACCTACCGCGCATCCATGACACCGCGCGTGACACCACGGCTAAACTACGAGGCCCCACGCGCAGGCTCGTCAGCCGGTTGCGCGGTGGTGCTCCGCTACATGTCGAGGGGAACGCGGAGCGGGGCGTAGTCGGCGGTGACGGCCCTGGGACCGACGAGGGGAAGGATCCACCGCTGCAGGACGTAAGGCCAAGCGCCCTTCTTCTCTCGACCGTGGTTCGCGGAGCGTGCGCTCCCCACCCGGTGCGACCGCGCAGAGGTGAGACGCTCGGCCGCGGTGCCCCACTCGCCCTCACCGAGTACGCGCGCGAGCACGAGGCCGTCTTCGAGGGCCAGCGATCCTCCCTGCGCCGTGAAGGGCGCCATGGCGTGTGCCGCATCTCCGATGAGGACCATGCGGCCCCGTCCCCAGGAGGGCAGAGGCGGAACCTCGTCGACTGGCGACCAATGGATCGCCCCCGGCTCGATCGCGTACGACGCAGCGGCTTCGCCCATCCGAGGTTGGCCAGCTCGATGCTACCCCTTCGTCGGGCAGGCCGATTCGGTCAAGGCCTCGTCTTTGTTAGACCCTTCGGGGCCGAACACTTCCCGCTTGCATGCAAAGGGCGTGTAGACGGCGCCCGCAAACGGAACGATCCACAGAAGCATCCCGATCTTCTCGGCTCAGCTGAAACTGCAGTGGGAGCCTTTGGTGTCCTTCTGTTGTCCTTGATTGCCGCTCATGGCTTGCACGTTGTCGGCGCTTGCCGACTGGGACTGCGCTGCAAACAGGAAGGCGGAAAGGCAGATAACGGTGATGGTTTTCTTCATTCATGTGGTTCGAGTAACGAAATCTCAGAATCGCAGCACGCCGGACTCCAGGTCCCAATGCGCGCTGGCGGTGCGGTGTCGCTCAATCGAGTCCTGAACGTCGCGTATCTTCTTGTTGCGGACCCCGAGCATGATCCCCGTGGTGATCATCGTGATCGCGCCTGAGCCGACGAAGAACCCCCCCGTTCCAATGAGCCCCGGCTGCGCGTCGTCGTTGCATGTGTATGCGCCGCCGTCGCTCGAACAGTTCTTGCCTGCCCACGCGGCGGTCAAGACGATGCCCAAAACGAACGCGCCGGTCCCAGCAAAAAGGCCGATTCGTGCCCGACGGCTTCGTGTCTTCGCGTCTTCGAGCTGGCGCGCCAGTTCTTCGTCAAGCGTGAGCGATCCGACTCCGCTCAGTCCGATCTCGGCGCTCGCGGCTACGGCCTCTGGCGACAGATCGACCCCGTCGGTTGCGGCCTGGGCCCCAGCGGCTGCTGGATCGGAGAGCCCAAACACAAAGAGAAGGGCAAACGGAGCAAGTTTCGATGCGGATGTGAAGTTTCTGCTCAACAAGGGGTCCTCCGGGCGCGAGTCGTGCGGTTGCGGTGTTCGTTCGTTCCTCGTTGTACAAGCACCAAGGCTGGCGCGCCACCGCTCGCGACAGGCAACGGGACGTCGGGCGCCAAAGCACGTGGCAGGGAGAGATCCTACCGACGTTGGCCAAAACGCGGCAGGCATCGGCGGATTGCACCATGGTTCCGTGAAGTGACGGCCGCCGCCGGCGACTGACGGAACGGCCACGGCAATGGCGCCAAGCTGCCAGAATCATGGGGCCCGGAGTCGGCATGGCGTTCGCTTGTGTCAGGGCAGCATGACCCGACCCCGCATCGTGGATCCGGGCGCCACCTTGGCGCTCTGTCGACGCACCACGCGCCGTCACTTCCTCAGGGCGCATCGAAAGGCTGCGAACGCGATCAACGCTTGCCGCGTGGTGGGCCATCCAGGACTCGAACCTGGAGCCAATGGATTAAGAACGCAGCGACGTACGGCGCATAAGACCCTTTTGCTAAGCGATCCTGACACCCGGACACGCCCGAGTCCGGTCACGAGGGGCCATGGCTCGACCTATTCCGGTCACCGTGACCGATTGGATCGGGCCGGGCTCCTAGACGCGATCGCCCGTGCACGTGAGGCGAAGGTCATGACTGAAGACCACGCGCGCACGCTGACGGAACTGATCGACATCGTCGACAGCCCGTAACCCGAATATTTCACACGCGAGCGCGCAACGGACGAATTGATAGCCGAAGCGGTGCGCGTCATTGACGCCGAGCGGGCGCGTCTGGGAGATAGTCGGACCAAACGCCGTCTCGTGGTCTAGCGAAGTCTACGTAAAAGACGTACCGCGCAATTGGGCCCTCCACATGAGCACGATGGGCTAAGAGAGCGCTCGCGTCGCGATGCTCGTGATGGTGAACGTGGCCAGGGCGAAGGACGCCGCGGTCAGGGACGCCGAAAGAATCAGGGCGAACGCGCAGAAGGTGCTGAAGGTGAACGCGGCCCACGCAGGAAGCCCCGTCAGCCGGCCGAGAGTGAATAGCTCAAGAATTCGTGAGCATTCCCTTGAGTGCTCGTGAAAACGAATTGTGGCGAGTCACCAAAATTCTCGTCAATCCTTGCCAGTCTGCCAGCGCTCGAAGCTCTGCAACGAGCGCTGGCAGTACCTCATCGGTAGCAGCGCCCGACTCCAGATAGCTGGCGCGAACCAGCAAATGGCCATTCTTTCGATCCGCTTTAAGGTCGACGCGAGCCGCCAGATCATCGCCCAATCGAAACGGTAACACGTAGTAGCCATACTCTCGCTTGGCCTCTGACACATAGATTTCAATGCGGTAATGAAAATCAAACAGCCGTAACGCCCGAGGTCGAAACCAGACAACAGGGTCAAAGGGCGACAACAAGCAGGCGCCAGAGATGCTTCGCGGATGCCGGGCTTGCGAATGCAAGTAGGCCGTTGTGTCCCAGCCTTCGACCTCCACCTGTTGTAGCTCACCCTCGCCGCACAATTCCTGAACGCGCGGTTCAATCTCCCTCGCGGTCATTCGATAGTAGTCTGCAAGATCCGCCAACGAGGCAATGCCTAGTGATTGAGCAGCTTGCCGAAGTAGCGTTCTGTGCCCCTCCTCTACCGAACGCGATGGCGAAAGCTGGTCCGCGGCAAGGACTCGCTCCGGAAGGTCGTACACGCGTTGAAAATTCGGCAGGCGATCCGCTACCGATAGCTCCCCACGCCCGAAATGAACCTCCAACGCCGTTCTGGGCAAGGACTTGTGCCAATCACCCGGGTTTCTCCGCGGCGCCTTTGCGGGCGGAAGTTCGGACGCGGTCAATGCGCCGTCCTGACGCACGGCCTCCAGTACATCGGCCAGGTATTGCTTGCGGCCCGGCAATTTTCGTATCGGGCTGTTTTTGTAAGGCTCGTAACGATCCCGTCGATACGCGAGACTGGACCAATGCCGCGATTGCACGATAGACGCCTCGTGAGCCCAGTGCTCTGTCGCTTCGCCCGAGTGGTAGAAATAGCGGTGAAAAGACTTTTGCGAGTAAGCCCCCAGCCGCGACCATGCGATGAGGTAGTGAGCGGGCATCAAGACATTGACGTAGTCGAGCTGCAGCAGGCCAATCGTTTCCAACAAGCGACGAAAGTGGCGCTGGTCAACACCAGAAGGTCGTTCGCGATCGAATCCAGACGCCGCCATCGCAATTCGTCGCGCTTCATGCCGCGACAATCTGACCCGACGTCTCACTCCGCGCTATCCTTGTAATCTTTCAGCAATCCATTGACTCGAGGCACGACGATGGGAAAAGAGTATCAGGAAATTGACGATCGAATGGCGCGCTTCATCAAGCGCCAAAAGTTGTTCTTCGTATCGACGGCCCCGCGTGCGGATGAGGGCCTGATCAACTGCTCACCCAAGGGTCACGACGCCCTGCGAATTCTCGGCCCCAAAAAACTGGCCTACGCCGACAGCGGTGGAGCCTAGCAAAAACAAACGCCCTTTCAGCTTCGCGCCCCACGCGACATAACGATTAGTTCTGCGCAACTCGAGTCTTACGGGCGATCAGCCAACACGCGTGCGGCCCCGCGCCTTTTTCGGGTCGCGCATGGCCATGAGAGACACACCGACGCCGTACGTCGCGAAGTGACCGGTTGGACGAATCTCGATGATGCAGTTCTCGGCGATGGTCCCGTGCTGGTCGATCATCCGTCCCAGGAGGGTTTCGCGGAGCTTCGGATCGACATCGCTCATCGGAAACACACGCGCAGTGCCGCTGAACGCGATCGTCGCGTCGGGGATCTTGATCCATGGCATGAACGGAACGCGCTTTGAAATCGTCACATTGAGCGCGACGTGGGGGTTGAGCAGGATGTGCTTCGCCTTCCACGAATCCTTCGCTGCCCGGACGTAGAGAGCCCGGTCTATCGGGACATAGACGATGCCTGCAGAGCGGGCTCGGCCTTTGGGATTCACGTAGGAAAGCACGGCGAACGAGCGCTTTTCGATCTCTTTCCAAACGAGGTCCGGGCCAATGGGAGCTGGCATGGGAGGGGTCGTAGATCTGCGTCGGCTCCTGTCAAGGAGAGCTCCCACCTGTCAGGAGCAACTCGGCTATGTAGTAGCCCGTATTGCCGTAGCCGCCGATGACGGGGATGGTGGTTTGTCATTCAGCCGCGGCCGGGGTTGGGCTCAGGCTACGGTAGGCGACGTCGAGCGAGGGGGTCGGAACACTCGCTCGTTCGATGAGCGACCGAAACTCGTCCGCCAAGAGCTGCCACTCGGCCCGCCCCTGCTCCGCGTGGCCGAACTTGATCGCTGCTGTCTCGGTTTTCAACATGCGGCGCATCAAAAACAGGAGAATCGACTCGGGCAGCCATTCGAGCACGCGGTGATTGCCGGGCGTGATGGGAACGCCGTTTGCGCGCAGCACCTGATAGCCCTCGCGAATGGATCGGAGCATCAAGCGCAGCGCCTCATCGCTGCTCGCCAACTGTTCCGGCTCGCCTCCCGCCCCAAAGAGCGCGCATACGGTGGGGAGAATTTTGGCCACGTGGGTCTTGAGCCACGCGTCCATGTTCGTACACACCGACACAGGAAACCCGGCCGCCTGGAGCGAAGACGCGATAGCGACAATGCGGTCGGACTTGCTGCCGTCGAGTTCGCCGATGGTCGTTGGCTGTTCGCGCGCCGACGTGATGACGTAGCGGATGGCGCCGTCTTGAGGCACGGCCGCCGCGCCAGGAAACCCGAGGAGCACGCGGCCGCGACCGATGGCATCGGTCATGGCGCCCGGTCCCGCCGCATTGTTGCCGAAGAACATGACGCTCGGCGTGCGGCCGTTCGCGGCTAGCACAGGCAGCACCTCCGGGCTCCGATGCTTCGGCAGGATTACCAGCACGACGTCATACGCGTCGTCTGGATCGAGACGATCCACGACATGGAGAGACGTCGTGGTTCGTTTCCCGGAGATCCCGTCCTCGAGCTCGATTCCCCGTTGGCGGATCTGCTCGAGACGCGTCCCTCTTGCCAGGATGGCAACCTCTTGCGAGCTCTGGGCCAGCCGCGCCGCGTAGAGACTTCCGATGTTGCCTGCTCCGTAGACCAGAAACCGCATGGCGACACGCTACCACAGCGGGCGAGCTCGTCGTCCGTGGGAGCCCGTGGCTCTCTTAGCGCATCGGGCTCATGTTGAGGGCCTATGTCAAAACCAGGCGTTGGTGTCATACGCAGACCGCAAAAGGCTTCAAGCGAGAGGCAGAAATGGCAGATCGGTTTCGAGGCGTCGTGCGGTCGGAATCACGGACCAGAAGCGGCAGATCGGTTTCGAGGCGTCGTGCGATGGTGGCTCGGTGGCGAGGAGCTCGCGGAGCGCACTCATGTGCGTGAGCAAGCACCGCAGCCAGCGAGCCGCCAGCGTGCGGCGGATCGGAGGCGAGGTGCTGGTTCTGGTGGGCCATCCAGGACTCGAACCAGGAGCCAATGGATTAAGAATCCACTGCTCTACCACTTGAGCTAATGGCCCGTATTTGTTCGCGGCACACCCGGAAGGATTCGAACCTTCGACCTACGGATTCGAAGTCCGGCGCTCTATCCAGCTGAGCTACGGGTGCTCAGCCCCGTGGTGGCAGAGCCACTTTACGCGGCAACGGTCAAAGAATCTTTCAAAGAAGTGGGGTGAGTGACGGGAATTGAACCCGCGACACCCGGAGCCACAGTCCAGTGCTCTACCACTGAGCTACACCCACCGAAGGGGCCGGAGTCTAGCGTCCCTTTGGCAGCAGGCAAGGCTACGAACAGCGACCGTTTTCGTAATGCCGGCGCGCCCATTCCGCCATGGCGATCCCAGCGGCAACGCTGATCGGATAGCTGTGATTGATGCCGAACATCGGGATGGCAACCACCTGTTCAGCGGCCTCCAAGATACCCGGAGAGCACCCCTCATCTTCATTGCCGAAGACCAGCACCGCGTCGTCGGGGAGCTCGGCCTCCCACAGGCCGACGTCCGCGCTGTCCTTTTCGAAAACGATGAGACGCCACCCGGATTTCTCCGCAGCCTCGAGGAATGTTCGCTCGGAGGGAAGCTCGATGATGTTCTCGTAGCGTTGCATGCCCATGGCCGCTCGCTCGTACCAGGGCTCGGTGCCGATGAGGATCACTTCCCTCGCGAGAAAGGAGTGTGCGGTGCGAATGATCGACCCGATGTTGAACGGGTTCTTGGCTCGGTCGATCGCCACGCGAAACGGATGCCGAAGGCGATCGAGCTCGCTTCGAATCTCGCTACGAGGCATCTCGAATGACGGAACGCGAGCCATCTACTTCCACTTGATAGAGCAACCGATCGACGGCACGTGGGCAAAATCGACCGTGCCCTCTTCGAGTGCCGCGTCGAGAACCGCGCGCAGGTCGCGGCGTGTCACTTGGTCGGGCTGCTGCCAGTTGTCGTCGATACGCCCGTTGTAAATCAAGTTGCGATCGCGATCAAAGACGAAGATGTCAGGCGTGCAGGCGGCGTCATACGCTCGTGCGACCTCTTGACTCTCGTCACGCAGGTAAGGGAAGTTGAAGCCTTTGTCCGCAGCCCTCACCTTCATTCGATCGAAGGAGTCGTCGGGATACTTCTCGGCATCGTTGGGATTGATGGCCACGAGTTTCACGCCTCGAACACCATAATCGTTCTGTATCTCGATCAGCCGGTCCTCCGAAGCGATGGCGTAGGGACAGTGGTTACAAGTGAACACCACCACGAGGAGCTCAGCGTCCGAAAAAGAGTCCAAAGACCGGGTTTCGCCGTCGACGTTGGGCAGCGAAAACGGGGGAGCTTGCGTTCCGAGCGGCATCCCGTTGGAGTGCATGACTGGCATGGCTCCCCTCTAGTGCCGCGCGAGCGTCCATGCCAGCAGACGTGTTAGATTTGGGGTCGGATGATGGAAGAGGGGGCAGAGCACGATCCGCTCATCGGGACAACGCTCGGAGGGCTTTACCGTGTGGAGCGCCTCATCGGTGAGGGGGGCATGGGTCGGGTCTATGAAGCCACCCACACCCGCCTCGGCAAAACCTACGCGGTCAAGGTGCTGACCGAGGGCCGGGCCGACAGACCGGACGCCGTCGAACGCTTCTTGCGGGAAGCCAAGTCGGCCACCCGGATCGAGCACGACCACATCGTCAAAGTGGTCAACTTCGACGAGCACGACGAACATGGTGTCTTCCTCGTGATGGAGCTGCTCGAAGGAGAGGACCTTGCCGACCGGCTCGAACGGGGTCCACTGCCGATCGACGAGGCGGTCGATATCGCGACGCAAACCGGGGACGCGCTCGAAGCGGCACACGACGCCGGCATCGTCCATCGGGACGTCAAGCCCGAGAACATCTTCATCACTCAGAAGAAGGGTCGAGATTTCGTCAAGGTGCTCGATTTCGGGATCTCCAAAATCAAGTCGCCCGACCATACCGACGTCAAGTTGACCGCCACCGACCAGATCGTGGGGACGCCACTCTACATCTCGCCCGAGCTTGCGCGAGGCGTGTCGGCGATCGACCATCGCACTGACATCTACGCACTCGGCGTGATCGTCTACGAGATGATCACGGGCACGCCGCCCTTCACCGGGCAGAATCACTTTCAACTGCTCTACAAACACGGCAACGAAGTCCCCGACCCGCCGTCGCAGCGAAACCCTGACGCCAAGATTCCCGCGCACGTCGAAGCCGCGGTTCTACGCGCGCTCGAAAAGAAACCTGCCGATCGGTTCTCGAGCATGAAAGACTTCTGTGAAGCCCTACAAGCGCCATCGGAACCGCGTCGTCACCGGCGGATCGGGCTTGCGTTGCTCGTCGCTATCGTCGCTGCCTTCGTGTTCGCTCTATGGCCCGCCAGCAAGTCGAAGGCGCCCGATGTGCCGAGCGCGCCACAACCTTTGCAAGTGACCGAAGCCCCGACCCCCGTGCCTGTGACACCACCGCCCGAGGAGCCCGCAGAAATTGCGCAGTCACCGCAGCCTGCGCCGTCGATCCGCGTGCAGCTCAAATCCACACCACGTGGCGCGTTGGTGAGGCTAGACGGCACCCAAAAAGGCAAAACACCGCTTACTTTGGAGCTTCCGAAGGGCACCGTAGCTACGGTACGGTTTTCGCTTGAAGGCTACCAGACCAAGGAGCACCGTCTCACTGTAGAGAATGACGAGACGGTGAGCGTCCGGCTCCGAAAGCGAGTCCGGCGCGACACTCCACCGATCAAGGAAGACTTCTAGTTCCGTGACCGCTTACCTTATTCGCACAATCGTAGTTGCCACCTGTTTGATGAGCCCCGCGCTTTCGGTCGCTCAAAGCACCTCCGAGAACGCCGAGGCGCGAGTCTACTTCCAAGAAGGAAACCGCCTGTTTCAGCAGGCGAGTCGGGCCGACGGATCTAAGCGTACGACCCTCCTCCAGCGCTCGCTCGAGGCGTATGTCGACAGCCTCCAAATCGTGCGGAGCCGCAACGCCCTGTTCAACGCCGCGATCGTGCTCGAGGAGCTCGATCGAGACGACGAATCGTTCAACTACTACACGGAATACCTTCGGATCGAAGAGCTGACGGAGGCGGACCGGGAGGAAGCATCGAAGCGACGTGATGCACTTCGCCCCGAAGTCGCGGTGCTTCGGGTGAGCTCCGAGCCTGAGGCAGCGCAACTATGGATCGACCGCAAGGACTTGGCGGCGCGGGGTGAAACCCCGATCGAGCTCGCGGTTGCGCCGGGGCCGCACCGGGTGCTCGTCGAGAAGGAAGGATACTTCCCCACCGAGCGAGCGATGAAGATGGTGCGCGGAAAAGTAACGGTGCTCGAGCTCACGCTGGAAGCGTTACCGGTCGAACCCGTCGTCGAGATCGTCCCGGACGTTCCGACAGGAAAGCCACGACTTCGCAACGCGGCCATCGGAACCGCGGCCAGCACCATCGCCACGGCCGCGGTCGGGCTCGGGTTGTCCCTCAAGGCGCGGTCCCTGCGTGACGAGTACGACAGCGCGGCCGCTCTGTACGAGATGACCGGCGACCCGGCAGATCTCCAACGAGCACAGGATCTCGCCAACCGGACGGACCGCTTCAACATCGCAGCGGACGTGATGTGGGGAACCACGATCGCACTTGGAATCAGCGCAATCGTTCTCTACACACAGCATCGAAAGCGCCAGCGCCGCGAGAGGGCTCGAGTCGACGTGTCGATTTGGCGGCACGGCGGGTTCGCGTCGGTCCGGTTGCCGCTGAGGGCTTCACCATGAGGGCCCTGATCATTGCGCTCCTGCTTGCATCGATCGGCGGCTGCACACTACTCAACGCACCGGACCGCAATCTGCAACCGCCGGACGGCGGTGTGGACGGTGGGGTTGGCATTGAGCTTTTTTGCGACGACGGGTTGGATGACGATGACGACTCCCGGTTCGACTGCGCGGATTCGGACTGCGCCGAGGAACTGGCTTGCTGCGAGCGGCGCAGCACTACCCTCAGCGAGGACTGGACGGCAGGCGATCTAAGGCTTACCTGGGTGTTCGGACCGACGACCGGGGACCCCCTGGCTACCGGCGCGACCCACATTCGAAGGCACGACCTTCGTGGGGAACTTCGAGTCGAGCACCGAGCCGCGCGCGCTGATCAGCATCGACTGCGTGTCTCTCGCGCTCGGAGGCTGGGTTAACACGACCCTTCGCAGCACCGACGCGACCGGATGCACGACGGGCGCTCCATGCGAACGGTACGCCGGGGTCGTCCTCACAGTTGCCACGGACCTCGTCCCTGGCAGCAAGCTTCAAGACGAGCTTGCCGTGACCCTACACGCAGGCGGCCTCGTTCTCGTAACCCAAGCCGACGTGGAAGTTGCCCGCACGACAACCAGCATCGATCTAGACACCGAGGTCGAAATCGTCGTCCGACCTGCACTGAACGACGAGGCGCAACCGATCCTGAAGGCAACGGTGACCGTCGGGAGCGAAACCGTTCTCGAGAGCTTCCCGATGTCCCGCATCCAAGACCTCGTCTCCACGGGCGAGTGCGCGCAGATCCCAGGCCTCCACGTGGCCGCTCAAAGTCAGGGCGATGGGGTGTATGTAGGCCCACTTACGACGGCCAAGCAGGACTGTGCCAATCCGGGCCAGTTCGAGAAACAAGTTGCGACATTGACAGGCGCGAGCCTCGGGTTCGCCCCCTCCTGGAGGTCGTCGTACGTGGGTTCGCCGACGTTGGCCAGCTCACGAAATGCCATTTCGGACGTCCAGTGGGACTTGATCGTCGAAGGCAGCAACGACTCCCCAGAGCTCGAGCCGGTCGCCCATGTTGGGTACTCGATCGGGCATGCGAGAGAGACGACGGACGAAGGCGATGACTGGAGCTTGGACGGGTGGATCACCAGCGATGGACCAAAGGCTGGCGACGACCCGCCATCATGCGTGGGTGTGCCCGGTGGCTGCAGCGACAACATCAGTGTGCGCGAGCCGCACCTCCTGGCAGAGCTCAATGAAGATCAAGCCCTGCGGGACTTGGTGCTTTCGTTCGCCCGCGAGGTCACGCCTGGTCCCCCGGATATCTTCGGCATCCAGATCCTCAAGCCGGTCGGCGGACCGACAACGCCGGTCACCGTCCCGGCCACTCCGACCCTGTCTCCCGATGACGTGCCCGAATGCATCAGTCTGCGGGATCCCTCGTTAATTCCAGTGGATCCCGAGGCGCAGGAGGGGTACTGGCTTTTCTTCACGTGCGTTCAGGGCGTCGGCCCGACCACCGAAATACACGCGGTTCGCATCTCTCGCGCGCTCGAAGTCGTGCAAGAGGGCAGCGGCCCGCTGCGACGGATTGTACTGATCGCCGAGGAGCTTGGGCCCTTCGCTGCGGCAGGGATCCGTTCGGCAGAGCCGCTCGTCTCGTTCGCTCAGGATGGGCTCCGTTTGCGCATTTGGTTCCTCGCGCAGAGCGCGCCGGGCGACTGGAGCATCGCGCTGGCAGAGGCGCGAACCCACGATGTCGAGAGGCTTGCCTTCGAGCTTCCGGAAGCCCTGCCCTTCCCCGTGAATCCGATTCTCACCAGCGACTCGCCCCTGGTCCGAAGCGAGTGCCTAGGCGAGGACTGCAGTATCACTGGAATCGCTGTGACCCGTCGCGCCGACGACCCAGAGCTGCTGCGGTTCCTGTTGGCACGGCGTGTGAATCTACCAGGAGGGGGTCGCACCGATCAATTGATCCCATTGGAGCAAGTTTGGAGGATGCCGTGAGCCAAAATAGACGAATTCAGCGCTGGGGCTGGCTTTGGCTGGCTGCTGCGCTCGTCGTGCTCTTGGCGGGTTGCGGTGAGAACGCCGACTCCAGAAACGACTTGGCTGAGGGCGGTGGTGCCGGGGGTAGCGGCGGCGGTGACGCAAGTTTCGATGGCGCGGGCGGCGCCGGCGGACCCGACGCTCCAGGGAGTCTGACCCTCAACGGGAACCTCGAGGTCGTCGATCAAAATCCCGTTGAGGACCTCATCGCCGATCCCGCGCGCAACGCATGGGACGCCGTGACCTCAGGCGGCATATCCGCGCCAGGCGGGTACGCGGCTCTTGCCGCCGCTTGCTACGCAACCCCCGACGCGTGCGCGGCGCCAGGGTGCGGCGTACTTGCGGCCTGTTGTGTCGACAACGGCACGTGCTGCAAACCGATCGAGGATCCCCCGCTTCCTCCCAAGATCGACTTTCGAGATTGCGGCAGCCGCGACCTCGACCTCGATTCGTGCGCTGCAGACAACGGCACGGTGGCTTCGGTCTTCGGCCCCAGCCAACCGGTGATCAACAGCCGCGGATTGGTTCCAGGGGGCAATGCGAGCTCCGAGGGCGGCGCGATCATCGGTGACTCGGCAGACCTCGGTACCACACGCGTTCGCGTGAACGTCGAGTTCGCCTTGCCGATCGACTGTGGGGGCTCCTGCCTCGAAAGCGCGGGCGTCGCTTTCTCGAGCGCGATCCCGGGCACGTTCGTCGATGCGGAGGTCGGCTTGCTCTTGAGCGGATCCCGCAACGAGGTGAGCCTGATGATCGGTGATGCCGTGGCTGACACCTTCGACGCCGGCACCGATCAAACACGATGGTCGTTGATCCTTTCGCCAGAGGGTCGGGCTGAGGTTCTACGCGACGATATCGTCCAAGCGGTACATCCCTTCGACGCAAACGCGCTCAGGCAAGCGTCGCTGGTCTTGTTCGGACGCAATCTCAGCGAGGAGTCCAACAGCGCCGCCATCAGCCGGGTGGAGTTCCAGACGTCGTTTTGCGATATCCCGAGCTCCTGGGAAGTCCGAGAGCCGGTCGTCATCACCGACGACATGAACAACCCACTCCCTAGCGAGCGATTCGGAGAAGGACCGTCCGTCGCGTCTAGCGTCGACGAGACTCGCTTCGCCTATGGTATCGACGGCGAGATTTTCTGGGGAACGGCCAGCAATGTCGATGTGGGATCGGTCCAGCTGATCAGTACCATTGCGGCGCTGAGCCCCAGCTACCCGCATGAAGCCCTCGGGGTCGAAGACCCGGAGATGGTGTACGACGGAAACAACTGGCACGTCTTCTACACGGCGCGCGACGGAAGCGGCGCCAGCAGCATTGGTCACGCGGTCGCAACCCCGGCCGAGGCATTCCTGACCGCCGACCCGAATCCGACCCTCTCCGCCTCGGGCGACGCTGTGTCATTCGACGCCCCCACGGTCCATCGACGCGCAGGGCTTTGGGTCTTGATCGTACGGGCCACTTTGGTGGGCGGCGCAACTGAGCTTCGGGCGTACTACACGAGCGCGCTCAATACCGGCTGGGAGCGAGTGGACGGTAGCAGCCTCGAGGCTCTCACGCGCGTCGACGACCCGGGCTCCGAAATCACCGGCCCGAGCCTCGTGGTCCATAACAGCGCCTACCAGCTCTACTTTGCCAGGCGTTCCGGAACGCGCTGGGCGGTCGAGCTATTGACATCTGACGAGTTGCTCCTTTGGCGACCACTCGGCGAGGTGCTTGGCCCCTCGGGCGATGGGTTCGACCAGCTGGGCGCTCGGTCCCCAGATGCGATTTCCCTCACCGATCGAATCGACCTGGTTTACGAGGGTCAAAACGGGATCTCGTTCGAATTGGGCTGGGCTCTCAGGCCGGCGCCGTCCGACTCTGCGTCGGACTTTTGACACCTGCACGCCGGCCGCCGATGTTGGGAGCATGAGGTCCGTCGAAACGGAACCCCCGCCGCCCCATCCGAACCCAAAGGACCGCCGAAGAAGCGGCGTGTTCATCGGTGCCTTCATCCTGCTTCAGTTCCTGATTCCGTTGACGTACCTCTCCCGCGAAGACGCCGCGGACGATCGATTCACGTGGCGGACCTTCTCTGAGCCAGGTGCGCCGGCATGTGAAACCAGCGCGTCTTTGGAGACACTCGATGGTCGTCACGAGGAGCTCGCCCTCGAAAAATTGATCCACCGAGACTGGGTCGATTACGTGGGCCGCAATCGCCGAATCGTGGTCGAAGCGTTTCTCCAAAAGCAATGTGAAGCGGAAGGCGTGCTCGAAGTCGAGCTGATCAACCGCTGCAAGGACGACCGGGGCATCCGCGAGTACCGCCTCCGGTGCGGCGGCGAGCGCTCCCACGAAACGGCGAGGACCGCAGCGCGATGAAACCTTTGGCACGCTATTGGTTCGGAGATGTCGCTCTGGCACGCCCCTACCTGGTCGTGCGTTTCGTTTTGGCGATGCTCGCTTTCGACTCTTGGCTGAACCTGATGCCCCACGGCGCGAAGTACGGTGTTGGTGGCTTCAACGTCGCCCATTTTGCAGTTTTTGGCGACTTCGTTCCTGGGTCGTCGTTCTATCTCGGAGTGCTCGCCTTCACGGGTGTGCTCGCGCTCAGCCAAGCGCTCTACAGGCCTCACCGAATCGCGCTCGTCTTGGTGGCGATCGGTTACACCCTCGGCTGGACGTGCAGCCTCCTCGACTCGGTCTCGTATCACTACCTGATATCCCTGTACTTAGGTTGCTTCGTTTTCTTCCCCATGCTCAGTGCGCGCGCGGCGTTTTCGCGATCCGAACGCGCGCCACGTGGAAGCGCATGGGCGTACGTGCTGTTCTGCGCGACCACGGCGATCGTCTATTTCTACGTGGCAGCCTGGAGCGCAGCCGACGGAGAGCCGTATTGGCTGCCGATGGTGTGCAGCGGCGCGTACCTCGTGGCCAGCATGCAAGATCGAAGCGACTCGACGGCGGCTCGCATCGCGATGCCGTTCCTCGGAGTGGCGCCAATCGCCTTCCACTTGCTCACACCGATGGAGAGCTGGTTCCCGATCTACATGATCGGAATCGCCTTACTGGTCTTCGCACCCACGCAAGCGGTCCACGTGGCGGGCCGGGCAGTCACCTTCCCGGCGCGAAACTGGCTTCGGGACCAGTCCGAGGATGGAATCGACGAGAGAGCGTCGCAGGTGTTCTACTTCTCGCTCGTCGGGCTCGTCACCGCTCCCGTTGTCAGCACATTCGTCGATCTCCCCGGCGTGAAGACCGGATGCGCCTTGACCGCCATCGCGATGTTGCTCGTAATCGGCCGACAGCTCTACCTCACGCCCAAGTGGCGTCCGCTGTGGCGCGTCGCAAGCCTCTTCGGCGGATGCCTGGCGCTCTGGGTCACGATGACCACGAGCACCGTTCGATTCGACTACTACCGATCGGGTGCAATCGACGCCAACCTCCGGGGTGATCACGACGTAGCCGCGCTCATGCAAGAAAAAGCAGAGCGATACGCTCGTTAGGAGATACCGTGGGGGTGGTGCTAGGCTCCACCTCCATGACGGGTGACGGCTGGATCACGATCGGAGTGGTCGTTGGGATGGTGGTTGTCATGGCCGCGAACCTGGCAGGACCAGACCTGGTGTTGATCGGGGCCCTCACCCTGTTGCTGCTCTTCGGCATCCTGGAGCCCGCCGAGGCGTTCATCGGGTTCTCGAATCCCGCGGTCGTCACCATCGCCGCTCTCCTCGTCGTTGCGGCGGGCGTCAAAGAAACCGGGGGCCTCGACCTGGCCGCCCGACTCGTGCTCGGTCGCCCACGTTCGCTTGCCGGGGCGCAGCTCCGCGTGATGTTCCCCGTCGCTGCGCTGTCTGCCTTCATGAACAACACTCCGGTCGTGGCGATGTTCGTGCCCCTGGTGACCGGCTGGGCGCGCAGAAACCACTTCAGTGTGTCGCTGATGCTGCTGCCTCTTTCATATGCGGCAATTCTCGGTGGGATGTGCACCTTAATCGGTACGAGCACGAACTTGGTCGTGGCTGGTTTGGCAAAAGCCCGTGATCCTACCGTGGAGTTTCAGATCTTCGAGATCGCGCAACTCGGCCTCCCGGCCCTCGGCATTGGCATGTTGTTCATCGCGATCACGTCGCGCTGGCTACTCAAAGACCGGCAGGGCGCCTTGCAAGAGCTCGGCAAAGCCCGCGAGTACACGATCGCGATGCGGGTCGAGCGAGGCTCGCCGGTGATCGGGGAAAGCATCGAGGACGCCGGACTCCGATCCCTTCGGGGCGTCTATCTGTATGAGATCGAGCGTGGCGGTCGGGTCCTCGCGGCAGTGCCACCCTCGACCGTGCTGCACGAAGGGGATCGCCTGCACTTCACCGGAGTCGTCGACTCGGTGGTCGACCTGCGCAGGCAACGCATCGTCCCGGACACCGACCAAGTCGACAAGATCACCGCCCGGCGCGACAGGAGCCTCGTCGAGGCGGTCGTCGGCGCGCACTCGGCTTTGATCGGGCAAACCATCCGCCAAAGCCGCTTTCGCACGATCTACGACGCCGCGATTCTGGCGGTCCACCGCCAGGGCGTGCGCGTGACCCAAACGAAAGTAGGCGATATTCGTCTGCAAGCCGGCGACGTCCTGCTGATCGAGTCCCACCCCGACTTCGCACAAAGCCGGCAGCGAGACCCCAATTTCGCGCTGATCGCCGAAGTCGAAGACAGCACGCCGCCGCGCCACGATCGCGCGTGGTTGGCGGCGGTCATCTTGTTCTTGATGGTCCTCATGAGCGTGACTGGCACCATGGACTTGATGACGGCGTCACTCAGTGCGGGCGGATTGATGCTCGTGACACGCTGCCTGACCGGGGAGCAGGCGAGACGCTCGCTCGATTGGACCGTGTTGATCGCCATTGCCGCGGCGTTCGGGATCGCGGCGGCGATCGAGGGAAGCGGCGCGAGCACCGTCATCGCTGGGCACATCGTCGACCTCGCCGAGCCCTTCGGTCAGGGTCGGGGTTTTGGTGGCGCTGTATGCGATTACTGCGGTACTCGCAGCGTTGGTTACCACCAAAGCCTCGGCGGCGCTGATGTTCCCCATCGCCGCAACAGCTGCCGAGGTACAGGGAATAGGGCTGTTGCCGATGAGCTACATGATCATGATCGCCGCGTCGACCGCTTTCTCCACACCGATCGGTTTCCAGACCAACCTGATGGTGTACGGCCCCGGTGGCTACAAATACACGGACTTCCTCCGTCTCGGGGTGCCGCTTCAAGCGATTGTGGGCATAAGCACGGTCACCATCGTTGCGCTGTTCTGGCTGTGATCTCGTGCCTCGCTTTCCCAATATCTCTCCCTACGCCCACGCTGTCTCGGACCGCGTCTACAGCACTCTCGCAGAACGCGCGAAGGCCAACAACGATGTGGTCTATCCTCTGCACATCGGAGATACCTATCGGGATCCGATTGCGGCGGCTCGGGCAGAGCGTCAGCTGAGCAGCGAGCACTCGGGGCTCCACAAGTACGCACCGGTACAAGGCGAGCCGGAGCTCATCGATGCGTTTCTCGAGTTCGTCGCTCGACGCCATGACGTGTCGCTCGACCGCGATTGTGTACAGGTGATGTCCGGGGCCACTCCCAGGACTAAATGTAGTGACTCAAGTGCTGCTCGAGCCTGGGGACGAGGTGTTGCTACCCTCCCCATTTTGGCCGCTCAGCAGAGGCGTGATCGCGACCAAGGGTGCGGTTCCGGTTCAGGTTCCTTTCTACACGCGGCTCGACGAACCTGAGTTCGACGCCGAGGCCCTGCTCGAAAGCAAAGTGACCAACCGCACGGTCGCCCTCTACCTCAACACGCCCAACAACCCCACCGGACGTGTGATCGCTGAACCCGTGGTGGACGCGATGTTCCGTGTCGCCAAGCGCCACGACCTGTGGGTGCTTTGCGACGAGGCCTACGAAGAGATCTATGTCGGACCGACCGCCCCGACGGCCGTCTGGAAACATCCCGACGTTCGCGATCGCGCGATCGTGTTCCACACGTTGTCGAAGACCTACGGCTTTGCCGGGGCACGGGTCGGCTTCACCCATGGGCCGCAGAGCGTCATGAACGCGATTCGCGGCATGCAAACATTTCAAACCTACTGCGCACCGCGACCGATGCAGTTCGGAGCGATCCAAGCCTTGCGTCACGGGTCCGCCTGGGTGACTGAAACTCGCGCTCACTACGAAGTCGCCGGCAAGAAGGCGGCGTCGGCGCTCGGTGTTCCCGCGCCGCAGGGTGGAACGTTTCTCTTCGCAGACGTGAGCGACCTACTCGCGCCCGACGACAAAGACTGCATGCCATTCCTCGAGCGCTGCGCCGACCGCGGCGTGTTGCTGACACCGGGGCACTCGTGCGGGGAACACTACGCGCGGTGGATCAGGCTCTGCTTCACGGCCGTGCCCCCGGCCCAACTGGACGAGGCGCTCAAGAGGCTCGCTCCCCTATTTCGACCATGATCAACCACGCGGCTAGCTAGGCGGTGAAGCCCCACTTCCGCTTGTTTTCCTCGACCTGCTCAGGGGTCGGTTGGTCGGTGTCCTCGTGGACGGGAACCTCGAAGTCGTCCTGTACTTCCATCATCTTCGCGTTGAGAGGGGTGTCCTCTGTGAAGACCTCGGGAACCGACGCGTCCTCGTAGATAGCCTCCCAGGGGCATTCTGGCTCGCACGCACCACAGTCGATGCACTCTTCCGGCTGGATGTACAGCTGATTCGGAAACGCTTCGCGGTCGTCACCCTTGTATTCGTAGATGCACTCCACGGGGCAAACATCGACGCAGGATATGTCGAGGCAGTCGCGGCAAAGACGTGTAATGACCCAAGTCATCGGGTTCCCTTCCGGAAAAAGTGGCTGGACGCTAGCAGGAGCCCTCGGTCCGGTCAAAGAAGGCCGGACGGTCCGCTAACCCTTTGTTTTTCCAGAGCCGCGCTTCTTCGAGGAGGTCCTCTTTTTCTTCTGGGGCGCCGAGGTCGGATGGCAACCGGCACACGTGAAATCCTCGATGCCAAGAAGCTTTCCCATGGCCGGAGTGACCGTCTCCTGCATGAACTTCACGGTTTCCGGGAACGTAGCAAGCATGCCGCGGTGGCCGGGCGTGCCCTCCGGCGGCACCACGTACATCGAGGGCGCGGGCATCTCGAATTTGAGCTCCCGCATCTCTTCACCGTGGCAGTCGACACAGTCGAACCCTTCGTACTCTTCGAGATCATACCGCTCGAAGACCTCCTGCATGACGGGGTGCACCTTCCCGATCATGTAGAACTCTCGGTCCGCAAAGCTCATCTCGGCCCAGGGGGAATCGGGGGGCGTGAACCCGAATGCCTCGATCGCGCTCGCCTTGCCGCTCAACGCCGCGGTCGTCGGACCCTTGGACTTCGACCCCGCCACAAGCTGTCAAAACCAGTCCGAGGCCTAGGAGTAGTAATTTAGAGGTTCCAGTCATCGCCCGCGCATGGTAATTCATGCGTGGCGACGATGCCCAGAATATCGAGTGATGCACCATGAAGCGCAAAGGCGTCGTCGGCGTGGTAGCCGTAGTCGCGCTGGGCGGTATCGCCATGGGTTTGTTCTCACAGTTTCAACGACAGATGGTTTTCCCGGGGCCTCAGGGGGTCAGCGCACCGCTTCTGCAAAAGATAGCCCGGGAAGTCGGGGCGACCGAGCTCCGGATACCGACCGAAGATGGCGAGACGCTCTACGGCTGGCACCGCGCCTCACCTGGCGCGAGCGCGCGTCGTGTCCTTCTGTATTTCCACGGAAACGCATCGTCGGTCCTCGGGCAGCTCGACCTGCAGGACAGACTCGTCTCCAACGGCTGGGATTTCGTCGAGATTCACTACCGCGGTTATCCCGGAAGCACCGGGGTGGCGAGCGAGGCCGGCGCACATCGGGACGCCAAGGCCGTGTGGAGATGGGTGACCGATGAGCTCGGCACTCCGCCAAGCCAGGTCGTCATTCACGGCCGGAGCCTCGGGGGTGCCGTCGCCGCTCAGCTGGCATCCGAGGTGAGCCCCGGCGCACTGGTCTTGGAGTCCACATTCACGTCAGTCGTCGATTTGGCGCGCGAACAGTTTGGGTGGCTACCGTTGGGCGCACTGCTCGAGCATCGTTTCATGACCCGTGACCTCGCCGGTAAGGTGCAATGCCCGGTGTTGGTAGTTCACGGCAGTGCGGATTCGATCATCGACGTGAGCCACGGCCGCAAGCTCGCTGAGCTCTTCGACGCCGACAACTACATCGAAGCTCCCCGGATCGATCACAATGACGTCTTGCTCGACGGCATTTATGCCGACCGCTACCTCGACTTCCTCGACGCCTCGGTTCCCCCGGGTCGGCAGGGCCAACCATGACTCGAACTTTGATCATCGCGATCCTGCTCGTCGGTTGTCAGCGAGGCAACGACCCACCCATCGCCATCGCCCCGGACCCGGACGTCATGTTGCCCGATGTCCCATCGGACCCGTTCGGCACCCCGGGAGCAGCGTACGACCGGCTCCGTCAAGTCACAGATACCGCACGCACGGCGGTCTGGAGCGAGCAAGTCGATGATCTCGCCGCATGGTTGGAGGGCCAGACCCTGGCGGTCGAACAATCCCTCGGACTCATGAAGGCGCTTCGCCTCGGCGCCGGCGACGTGTACGCAGTAGCCAACGGTCGTATCGCGCTCGTGTACGAGCACATCGCTTCGACGCTCACGGAAGCCGAACTCGTTGTGACGGACCGCAGCTTGGACTGGATCGGCCAGCAGACGGTGCTCTGGGCGCAGGCAAACGCGTTTTGGGCTCGATGCGAGCGGGGCTGCAGTTTTGGGGGCCCCTACTTGGACGTATGGGAGCTCCGATGCCAGGCCGGGGTCGAAGAAACCGACGCAAAATTGTTGCCTTAGCCCCGCTTGAAATCGCCTCGACAGCCCAAATGAAACATGTTCTATTTCTC